>Ga0209051_1000759_pt1 | contig 34372 bp, 29 predicted proteins | sample AraplaCvi_mMS_r2_2_FD_184286 | JGI IMG/M metagenome (GOLD analysis project Ga0209051, IMG submission 184286) | Arabidopsis root microbial communities from North Carolina, USA - plate scrape MF_Cvi_mMS_r2 (SPAdes) (version 2) | ecosystem: Host-associated > Plants > Roots > Endosphere | place...
GGCTTCACGGTGCGCGTCGCGGACCACTGGGTCTTCGCGGGCACGGGCCTGCGCGAGGGCGACCAGTTCGGTGCGGCGGAACGTCTCGTCGGCTACGAGTGCGACGGCTGCAAGCTCCAGCGCACGCCCGACGGCGGGGTGCGCGTGCGGCACGACGAAGGCACGCCGCCGGACTTCGAGCCGCTCGCGCTCGCGTGGCTCGGCCCGGGTTGGGAGGATCTGAAGACCGACGGCCCCGCGGCCGCGACGCTCGGCCTGCACGTGCGGCCGGGCGGCGGCACCGTCTTCACCGCGGCGACCGTGGACTGGGCGCGCGTGCTGGCCGCGGGCCGCGTGGCGGCGGTCGAACGCATCACGCGCAACGTGCTGGATCGCCTCGGCGCGCCGCCGTCCCGGTGAAAACCCCGGCATCGCGCCGCTTGACCCGCCCAGGCGAGCTTTTGATAATGAAAACAAATTGATTTAACAGATCTCTGCCCTTGTCGCTGCCAGCCCGCTCTTCGCGCCCCCGCCGCCAAGCGCTCGCCCACCTGGGCCGTGCAGCGCTGGCCGCGGCCGCGCTGGCGGGCAGCGCGCCGGCGGCCGCACCCGCCTCCAGGGACGAGCCCGTCGAACTGACCCTGTGGGTGATGCCCGTCACCACCAACGCGCAGCACGACATCCCCGCGCTGCTCGCGCCCTGGCTCAGGCAGCATCCGCAAGTGCGGGTCAAGCTCACCGTGCTGGACTGGGAGTCCGGCTGGAACAAGATCACCGCCGCCGCCGCCTCGCGCCGCGGCCCCGACCTGCTGGAGCTGGGCACCACCTGGATGCCCGCGATCGCCGCGATGGGCGGCCTCGAGCGCCTGAGCGACGCGCAGCTCGCCGAGGTCGGCAACGGCGCCCCCTTCTTCGCGGAGCTCTGGAAGACCACGCAGATCTTCGGCCGCCCCGGCGTCTACGGCGTGCCGTGGTATGCCGACGTGCGCGCCGCCTACTACCGGACCGACGTGTTCGCGCAGGCCGGCATCGACCCGAAGCAGGCGTTCGCCAGCTGGGACAGCTTCCACGCCGCGCTGCGCAAGCTGGTCGGCCAGCGTCTGTTCGGCCAGCCCGTCGCGCCGCTCGCCTACGCGGGCAAGAACGACTGGAACGTCGTGCACAACCTCGCGCCCTGGATCTGGAACGCCGGCGGCGACCTGCTGACACCCGACGCGCGCCGCTCCGCACTGGACACGCCGCAGGCGCTGCACGCGATCGACTACTACGCCTCGCTCGCGGTCGAGGGCCTGGTGCCCGCGAACGCGCTCGAGAAGGACTCCGACATCCTCGAGGGCGAGTTCGTCGCCGGCCGCTACGCGGTGATCTTCTCGGGCTCGTGGCTGGTGCGGCGCATCTTCGCGGCGCCCAGGGGGGCGCCGGTGCAGGCCAATTTCGACGTCGCGCCCTACCCCGCGGGCGCGCACGGGCACGCCACGTTCTTCGGCGGCTCCAACCTCGCGATCTTCCGCGGCTCGCGCCACAAGGCCGAGGCCTGGGCGCTGATCAAGTACCTGGCTTCCGAGCCGGCGCAGGTGCAGCTCGCGCAGCTGTCCTCGATGATGCCCGTGCGCCCGGACGCGGCAGCCGACCCCGCGCTGACCTCGCGCCATCCCGCCTATGCCAAGCTCGGCGCGATCGTCGCCGACGGGCGCGCCTACCCACCGATCCCGGCCTGGGGGCCCCTGGAGACCGTCTACACCAAGCACCTCGGCCAGCTCGCCGAGCTGTCGTCGGGCGTGACCGAGCCCTACACCGTCGCCAAGATGCGGGCCCAGGTCGCGCGCGCCGTGGTGGAGGCGAACAAGGTGCTGGAGGAAGCGGATTGAGCGCGGCCATGGACGGCTCGACGCCGCTCGGCACGGCCGGCGCAGGGCCCGCGATGCGCTCGGGCCCGCGCCCGCGTCGCCGCCGCCGCGCCGACCTGTTCCCCTGGATGCTGCTCGCGCCCGCGGCGCTGATGATGCTGCTCGTGAATGTGCTGCCCATCGTGCAGGGCTTCAGGATGTCGCTCCTGAAGCTCAACCAGTACACGCTCGACCAGTTCCTCGACGCGCCCTTCGTCGGCCTGCGCAACTACCGCAACGTGCTGTTCGACGCGGACAGCCCGGTGCACGCCGGCATGCTGCTCGCGCTGCGCAACACGGCGCTCTATGCGGTCGTCGTCACCGCCGCCGCGGTCGCCACCGGCCTCGCCGTCGCCCTGCTGCTGAACCGCGACTTCCCCGGCAAGGCCGCGGCGCGTACCCTGCTGATGCTGCCCTGGGTGGTGCCCACCTACGTCGTCGGCACCCTCTGGGGATTCATGTGGCAGCGCGACGAGGGCATCGTCAACCACGTGCTGGTCGACGTCCTGCACCTCATGCACGACAAGCCGTTCTGGCTGATCGGCGGCAACACCTTCTTCGCCATCGTCATCCCCACCGTGTGGCGCGCGTGGCCCGTGCTGATGCTGATCTTCCTCGCCGCGCTGCAGGCCGTGCCCGAGGAGCTCTACGAGGCCGCGCGCCTCGACGGCGCCGGCGCCTGGCAGCGCTTCCGCCACATCACGCTGCCCGCGCTCAAGCCGGTCATCGTGATCCAGGTGATGTTCCAGATCATCGACAACGTCTATTCGTACAACATCGTCGCGATGATGTTCGGCAAGGGGGCCGGCTATCCGGGCGAGTGGGGCGACCTGCTCATGCCGCTGCTCACGCGCCAGAGCTTCAGCTACTGGCGCTTCGGCGAGGGCGCGGCGGTGTCCTTCGTCATGATGGCCGCGATGCTGGTCTTCGTGGGCGTGTGGATGCGTGCGTTCCGCAGGAGCATGACGCGTGAGGAATGAGCGCCCACCCGGCCGCCCCGCCGGGCGCGCGCGCCGCAGGCCTCCAGGCCGGAGGTTTCCTGCTGCGCGCCGCACCGCCCGCGCGCTCGACGTCCTCGTGTGGGCGCTCGTCGCGTTCACCCTGTCGCCGATCGCGTTCATGGTCTACGCCTCGCTGTCCGACTACAACGACGTCGCCGGCGGGCACCTCGTCGACGCCGGCTTCGTCGCGCACTGGGAGAACTACCGCGAGATGTGGGTCGACGTCGACTTCCTCGCGTTCCTGCGCAACAGCCTGGTGATCTGCAGCCTGACGACGGTGCTGTCGACCCTGCTCGCCAGCCTCGCGGCGTACTCGCTCGCGCGCTTCCGCTTCCGCGGCAACCACGCATTCAGCGTGGCGGTGAGCACCACGCAGGTGATCCCCGGCATGCTGTTCTTCCTGCCGCTGTACATGCTCTACATCCAGGTCGACGACGCCGGGCTGCCGATGATGAACACCTACCACGGCATGGTGTTCCTCTACACCGCGATGTTCACGCCGGCCAGCATCTGGATCATGCGCGGCTTCTTCGTGTCGATCCCGCGCGAGCTCGAGGACGCCGCCGTGATCGACGGCTGCTCCCGCTTCGGTGCCTTCGTGCGCATCGTGCTGCCGATCAGCGCGCCCGGCATCATCGCCACCGCCTCGTTCGTCTTCCTGCTCGCCTGGGACGAGGTCTTCTTCGCGTGGGTGCTGACCTCCTCGCCCGACGTGCAGACCGTCCCCGTCGGCCTGCGCCTGTACATGGGCCAGCACGCCACGCGCTACGACCTGATGATGGCCGCGGCCGTCGTCAGCGTGATCCCCGTCATGCTCGCGTTCTTCGGCTCGCAGCGCTGGTTCGTCAAGGGCCTCGCCGCCGGCGCGGTGAAGGGCTGATGCGATGCGGACCCCGCTCGCTTCGCTCACTGCCCCCGAGGGGCGCCCGGCCGGCTCCGGAGCGGCCGCGCGCTCGGCCGGGCCGATCCCGCCGGTGCCACCTCTCCCCATTCGCCCGGCGCCTGCCGCCACCGCGGCTCCCGCGTCCGGATCGCCTCCCATGAGTTCCTCGAATCCCGCCTCCTCGTCCGCCCCGCGCGTGCTCGCCTTCGACATCGGCGGCACCTGGGTCAAGATCGGCGTCGTCGACGCCGCGGGCCGGCTGCTCTACGTCGACCGCCTCTCCACGCTGGGCCAGGACGGCGGCGCGACGCTGGTCGCGCGCCTCATCGACGCGGCGCGTCCGCTCGTCGAGCGCTATGCACCCGCGGGCGTCGCGTTCTCCACGCTGGGCGTCATCGATCGCCTCGACGGCCGCCTGCTCGGCGCGGTCGAGGCCATCGCCGGCTACGCGGGGCTCTCGCCCAAGCACTCGTTCGAGGCGGCCTTCGACCTGCCGGTCGTCGTCGAGAACGACGGCAACTGCGTCGCGCTCGCCGAGGGCTGGACGGGCGCCGCGGCGGGCGTCGCGCACTACCTCGCGCTCACGCTGGGCACCGGCATCGGCGGCGGCATCGTGATCGACGGGCGCCTCTACCGCGGCGCCAACGGCGCGGCCGGCGAATGGGGCTACATGCTGGTCGACGGCCGCGTGTGGGAGGACCACGCGTCGCCGCGCGGCCTCGCCGCGGCCGCGGAGCGCGCGCGGCCCGGCGGCGGCCTCGACGCCGAGGGCGTGTTCGCCGCCCGGGCCGCCGGCGACGCGGACATGGCCGCGCTGCTCGAGTCCTGGTTCGACCTGCTCGCCGCCGGCATCGCCAACCTGCTCGTGGCGTTCAACCCGGCGCGCGTCGTCATCGGCGGAGGCATCACGGCCCGCGGCCCCGAATTCCTCGCGGAGCTGGACGCGCACCTGCGCGCCCGCCTGCACCCCGACTTCCACCACATGTGCGACCTCGCGCTCGCGAGCGCCGGCAACCACGCGGGCCTGGTCGGCGCCGCGCGGCTGTGGCTGGCCGAGCATGCCGCGGCGTCCGACCCCACCCGCTGATCCTCCACGCCATGCAAGTCCTGCTCAACCACGTCGGCTACCGCCCCGCCTCGCGCAAGCGCGCGATCGTGCAGCACGACGCGCCCGTCGCAGCCGGCGCCTTCGCCGTCGTCGACGCGCGCACGCGCGCGGTCGTCCTCGAGGGCGCGCTCGCGCCGCTGCCGCGGGTCGAAGGCTGGAAGGGCCGCCACTTCGCGGCGGCGGACTTCGACGCCGTCGTCGCACCCGGCACCTACCTGCTCGCGCTGCGCGACACGTGGCCGCCGGTCGTCTCGCAGCCCTTCGAGATCGGCGAGGGCCTGTTCGGTCCGCAGATGCTCTCCGACATCGTCCACTACTTCAAGTCGCAGCGCTGCACCGGCCTGTTCGACGACGCCGACCGCCGCGCGCCGCTGCTGGACACGCGCGCGCCGCGCGACGTGCATGGCGGCTGGTACGACGCCTCGGGCGACTGCTCGAAGTACCTCTCGCACCTGTCGTACGCGAACTTCATGAACCCGCAGCAGACGCCGCTGGTCACGTGGGCGCTGCTGGCCGGGCGCGAGCGCATCCCGCCGCAGTCGAAGTGGCTGGACGAGCGCATCGTCGACGAGGCGCTGCACGGCGCCGACTTCCTCGTGCGCATGCAGGCGCCCGAGGGCTTCTTCTACACCACCGTCTTCGACCGCTGGAGCAAGGACGAGACGCAGCGCGAGATCTGCTCGTACGCCACGCAGCAGGGGCACAAGTCGGCCGACTACCAGGCGGGCCTGCGCCAGGGCGGCGGGCTGGCGATCGCCGCGCTCGCGCGCGCCGCGGGCGCGCATCGCGACGGCGAGTTCACGCGCGAGGACTACCTCGAGCGTGCGATCCTCGGCTTCGAGGTGCTCGAGCGCCACAACATCGACTACCTCGACGACGGGCGCGAGAACGTCATCGACCACTACTGCGCGCTGCTCGCCGCGAGCGAACTGGTGGCGCGCACCGGCGACGAACGCTGGCGCGACGCCGCCGCGCGCCGCGCGCGCGACCTGGTGGCGCTGCAGGACGCGAGCGGCTTCTGGTGGGCCGACGCGGCGCGCACGCGCAGCTTCTTCCACGCGAGCGACGCGGGCCTGCCCTGCCTGGCACTGCTGCGCTACCTCGAATGCGCGGCCGACGCCGCCGACGCGGGCCCGGTGCGCGCCGCCATCGAGCGCGGCATGCGCTCCGAGCTCGCCCTGACCGGCGCGGTCCCCAACCCCTTCGGGTACCCACGGCAGCACGTCGCCATGCCCGGCCAGCCGGCCGGCGCGCGCTTCTTCGTGCCGCACGCCAACGAGAGCGGCTACTGGTGGCAGGGCGAGAACGCCCGGCTGGGCTCGCTCGCGACCGCCGCACGCGCCGTCGCCGCGTCCGGCATCGCCGACGCCGTGCTCGCGCGCGAGCTGCGCGACTACGCCGACCGCATCCTCGACTGGATCCTCGGCGCCAACCCGTTCGACGCCTGCATGCTGCAGGGCTGGGGCCACAACCCGCCGCGCTACGAGCCCGGGTTCTGGAACGCCCCCGGCGGCGTCTGCAACGGGGTCACCGCCGGCCTCGCGGACGAGGCCGACATCGATTTCCGCAAGCCTGAAGAGACCGTGCCCACGCATTCGTGGCGCTGGACCGAGCAGTGGATCCCTCACGCGGCGTGGCTGTACTGCGCGCTGTGCGGCGGGCTGACCGCGCCGGATGCCCCACCTCCCCCATCCGACGCGGACCGGCGCTGACCCGAGAGCGCGACCGCCGCATCAAGAGGCCTCTCATGAACTTCAGACGCCAACCCTTCGCGTCCGCGGCCGCGCTGCTGCTGTCCGGCGCGCTCGCCCCGTCGCACGCCCAGCCGGCCGCCCCCGCTCCCGCGCCGGCCGCCTCGGGCGCCGCGCCCGCGCCGGGCGAAGCCCAGCAGGTCGAGATCCGCGGCATCCGCGCCGCCTACGACTCGTCGCTCAACACGAAGAAGAACGCGAACGCGCACGTCGAGGTCATCACGGCGGAGGACGTCGGCAAGCTGCCGGCCAAGAACGTGGCCGACACGCTGCAGCGTTTGCCCGGCGTCAACATCAGCTCCAACTCGGGCGGTGACGGCGCCTTCGCCGACGCCAACCGCGTGAGCATCCGCGGCACCGCTCCCTCGCTCACGCAGACGCTGGTCAACGGCCACAGCGTGGGCTCGGCCGACTGGTTCATCGCCAACCAGGGCGTGAACGGCGGCGCCTCCGGCCGCAGCGTCAGCTACGACCTGCTGCCCGCCGAGATCGTCGGCAAGGTGCTGGTCTTCAAGAGCGCGCAGGCCGACCTGATCGAAGGCGGCACCGCGGGCGCGGTCGACATCCAGACGCGCACGCCGCTCAGCCTGCCCAAGCGCATCACGGTCGACGGCTCGATCGAGGCGGTCTACAGCACCACCACCCGCAAGACCGATCCGCAGGTCTCCGGCCTGGTCGGCTGGAAGAACGAGGACGGCAGCTTCGGCGCGCTGCTGCAGGTCTTCCAGCAGAAGCGCCATGACCGGCGCGACGGCCAGGAATTCCTCGGCTACGACACGATCTCGCTGCAGGACATCGCCGATGCGAACGGCGTCGACGTCTCGACCTACGATGCCGCGAAGCCGCTGAACGGCGTGACCTACGCGAACAACGTCAACGCCACGCTGCTGGAGATGCAGCAGAAGCGCACCGGCGCGATGCTCGACCTCGAGTGGAAGGCGAGCCCCACGCTGCGCTTCGACCTGAACGGCTTCTACTCCAAGCTGACCGAGACCAACCAGGACTCGAGCCTCGAGACCGAGCAGACGGCCCTCATCAACATGGGCGTCTTCCCCGACTCGTACCAGATCCGCAACGGCCTGCTCACGCAGGCCTCCTGGAGCCAGGCCGGCATGCCGGACTACGCGTCGACGGGCGCCTACGTGGCCGACTACGACAAGTACTATCGCCCGAACGAGAGCGCGCGCGTCTACTACGCCGACTTCGACTTCGACTGGGCCGCCAGTGATCGACTCCGCATCACCGGCAAGCTCGGCAGGACCCAGGCGATCGGCGACACGCCCGACGAGTACGCCTACGTGACCAACGTGGGCAACGCGGGCCTGTCGTACACCATGAACGGCCTGTACACGCCGGCCGACGTGAACTTCCCGGGGTACCCGAACACCGCCAACTACGACGACCCGCACCTGTTCCTCACCTATGCCGGCCTCAACACCGTCAAGGCGACCGACCAGGAGAACTACTTCCAGGCCGACGGCGAGGTCGCGGTCGAGGCGGGCGTGCTCGACACGATCAAGTTCGGCACGCGCTTCACGAGCCACCGGCGCGCCGTCCTGGACTCGTACAACGACGGCTGCCAGGCGGTCGCGCCCGACGAGACCTACACGCAGTGCGATGGCATCGCGGCCTGGAACGGCGAGGTCGAGAACCGTTACGGCCAGGGCCTCAAGGGCGGCCCCGGCTTCCTGCGCGACATCTGGCAGCTCCCGCCCTCGTCCATCGTCGACTACGTCAACGCGAACCTGCCGGCCAGCTCGATCCCCTACTCGTGGCCCAGCAGCTTCGTGGTGAACGAGCGCACGCAGGCGCTGTACGGCATGGCCAACCTGGCCGGCGACAAGTGGAAGGCCAACGTCGGCGTGCGCGTCGTGCATACCCACCAGGTGGCCGACTACAACGAGGGCGCCGACTCGGCCGGGCCCGGCGACATGATCCTCTCCGACCCGCACAACGGCGACTACTTCCATGCGCAGACCGTCAAGGACTACACCGACGTCCTGCCCAGCGCGAACTTCCAGTACGCCCTGCGCAAGGACCTGATCGGGCGCCTGGCCGTCTCGCGCACCATGACCCGGCCCGACTACACCGACCTCGCCGGCGCGGTCAGCCTCAACGGCCAGAACGGTACCGGCTCGGGCGGCAACCCCGAGCTGAAGCCGATCCGCTCGAACAACGTCGACGCCGCGCTCGAGTGGTACTACGCGCCGCAGTCGCTGCTGTCCTTCGGCGTGTTCTACATGGACCTGGTCTCGTACATCGGGTACGGCGACCATGCCGTGTTCGCGCCCAACCTGCAGCAGACGCCGGCGGTGACGACGCCGACCTACGAGTACACCGTCTCCACGCCGGTCAACGACAAGGGCAGCAACAAGGGCTTCGAGATCGCCTGGCAGCAGCCGCTCGGCCTGGGCTTCGGCGCCGACCTGAACTACTCGTGGGTGCTGGGGCGCGACTCGGCCGGCAAGCCGCTCGCGGGCTCGTCCAAGCACACGTACAACATCGAGGGGTACTACGAGAACGACACGTTCAGCGCGCGGCTGATCTACAGCTACCGCTCGGACTTCCTCACCGGCGTGGTGAGCGCGCTGCCGCAGTACGTGGCGGGCTCCGGCGACTGGTCGACCTCGATCAACTACAAGCTGACCGACCAGCTGACCGTCACGTTCGACGGGAAGAATCTGGCCGGCGCGCTGGCGCGGCAGTACGTCGAGCGCAAGGACATGCCGGCCGCCATCTACAACAACGGGCGGCAGTTCTACCTCGGCCTGAAGTTCTCGCTATGAATGCCGACCCGGCTCGAATGCCGACCCGGCTCGATCGATGACGACCCGGCTCGCTGCCGTTCCCCGCCCCCGAGGGGCTCAGGCCGGCCCGCTTCGGAGCGGCCGGGCGCGGGCCGGCCGGAAGGGGCCGTCGAGACGGCGGTATGAGTTATGGCGGGCTGCGATCTTCCAGGTGGCACAAGGGCGGGCTTGGCACCTGATCCGTTGCAGCGGGGTCGACAGCCCGCCACCCATTCTGCGACCATCCCCCGATTCCCGAGGAATTCTCTCCGAGTGATCACCGAGCTCACGCGCACGCGCATCCGGGCCATCGACGCACTGCGCGGCCTCACCATCCTGGTGATGGTCTTCGTCAACCAGCTCGCCGGCGTGACGGGCGTGCCCGCCTGGGCGCGCCACATGCCGGCCGGCGCCGACGCGATGAGCTTCGTCGACGTGGTCTTTCCCGCGTTCCTGTTCATCGTCGGCATGTCGATCCCGTTCGCGTTCGAGCAGCGCCTCGCGCGCGGCGACGACGGCGCGGCGCTGCAGCGCCACGTGCTGGGCCGCACGCTGGGCCTGGTCGTGCTGGGGTTGTTCATGGTCAACGCGGAGGAGGGCTTCAACCCGGCCTTCATGCCGCTGCCCATCGCGGCCTGGTCGCTCGCCTTCTACGCCTGCGCATGGCTGGTCTGGGGCGTGTACGGGGCCGCGGCGCCGGGTGGGCGCAACCTGTGGCGCAGCGTCGGCGTGCTGGGCCTGCTGGCGCTGGCCGACGCCTGGCACGGCGGCCCGGACGGCCGCGGCTGGATGACGCACCAGTGGTGGGGCATCCTCGGCCTGATCGGCTGGTCGTACCTGATCGCGGCCAGCGCCTACCTCGCGTGCCGCGGCCGCGTCGCCGGCCTGCTGGCGGCCACCGCCGGCTGCGTCGCCTTCTTCGCCCTCGGCCAGGCGCTGCGCGACGCGCCGTGGCCCGGCCTCGCCGACCTGCTGGCCGAGCGCGCCATGGTGTGCGAGACCTCGCTCACCCTGCTGGGCTGCGTCACCAGCCTGCTCTTCTTCGGGCGGCCCCAGGGCGGCCCGTCGCGCGCGCGCCGCTTCGGGCGGGCCGCGCTGCTGCTGGCAGGGCTCGTGGTCGCCGGCGCCGCGTTGCGGCCGGCCTACGGCATCTCCAAGATCTGGGGCACGCCCACCTGGTGCCTGTATTCGGCGGCGATCTGCATCGTGCTGTTCGCCGCGCTGCACTGGTGGGTCGACCTGCGCGGTCGATCGGCCTGGGTGCGTCTGGTCGAGCCGGCCGCCGCCAACCCGCTGGTCGCCTACCTGATCCCGTTCGTGATCGAGGCGCTCCTCGACCTGCTGCACCTCGAGCTGCCGCCCGCGCTCGCCCAGGGCGCCTCCGGCGTGGCCTTCTGCGTCGCGTACGCGCTGGCGGTGCTGGGCGCGACCGCCCTGATCGGCCGTCGCGTGCGCCTCCAGCTGTAAGGGCCGAGGAAATGGGCGGCGATCGGCCGTCATTTCAGGTTGCCGCAACCCCGCGGCGTTGCGCATACTGGCCGGTACTCATTCCAAACTCGCGGGGCCTGCTCGCCCCGCTTCGAGGGAGCACCGCATGCTCAATCTCCGGCGCCGCGCGCCGCCTCCCCCACCTTCGGCCGAACCGCCGCGCGCGGCGCCCGACTACGCACAGGCCATCCACGCCATCGCCGTGCAGGCCGGCGAGCTGGGCCGCGGCGCAGCCGAGCTCGACGGCGTCATCGAGGACGTGGTCGCCGCCAGCACGCGCCAGGCCACCGACATCGGCCAGCTCGTCTCCGACATCCGCACCATGGCGCAGAGCAACCGCGCCATCGAGGCCACGGGCCAGGCCGGCCATGCCGCCGTGGGCCAGGCGCGCGCGGCGGTCGAGCAGGTGGGCGCGGGCGTGCGCGGCGTCGTCAGCTCGCTGCGCGAGGTCGCCCAGGCGGCCACGGAGATCACGCAGATCGCGCTGCAGACGCGCCTGGTCGCCTTCAACGCGACGGTCGAGGCCAAGCGCGCCGGCGAGGCCGGCGCGGGTTTCGCCGTCGTCGCCGACGCGGTGAAGGACCTGGCCTCCAAGGTCGAGCGCTCCTCCAAGCTGATCATGCAGACCGTCACCCAGCTGGACGCGCGCATCGGCGACCTCGCGGCGAGCATCACCGACGACGCCGAGGCCGCGCAGCGCAGTGCCTTCCACGCGGCGCTGGCGCAGGTGCAGTCCAGCGTCGACGACATCGCCGCGGCCACGCGCACCAACGTCGAGACCTGCGAGGCCGTCGCGCGCGAGGTCGACGCGATGTCCGGCTCGGTCGGTGCCAACGCCGAATCGCTCAAGCGCGTGAACGCGAACACGCGCCGCTTCCTGCAGGCCTCCGAGTCCCTGATCGAGATCGCCAGCGACTGCGACGCCGTCACGCCCGACACGCCCTTCATCGAGGCGGTGCAGGACGGCGCGCGCCGGCTGTCCGAGGCGCTCGAGGCGGCCGTCGCCCAGGGACGGATCACGCTGGCCGACCTGTTCGACGAGAATTACCAGCCGATCGCGGGCAGCAACCCGGCCCAGGTGACCACGCGCTTCGCGGCGCTCACGGACGAGCTCTTCCCGCCCGTGCAGGAGGCGCTGCTCGGCTTCGATCCCAAGGTCGTCTTCTGCGCCGCCGTCGACCGCAACGGCTACCTGCCGACGCACAACGTGAAGTTCTCGAAGCCGCAGGGCGCGGATCCGGTCTGGAACGCCGCGAACTCGCGCAACCGCCGCATCTTCAACGACCGCACCGGCCTGGCCGCGGGGCGCAACGAGCGACGCTTCCTGCTGCAGACCTACCGCCGCGACATGGGGGGCGGCCAGCGCGTGTTGATGAAGGACCTGTCGGCGCCGATCACCGTACAGGGACGGCACTGGGGCGGGCTGCGCCTGGCCTATTCGTTCTGACGCCGCAGGCCGATCTCACGCCGCCTTGAGCGGCGCGATGCGCCGGCAGCGCACCTGGTCGCGCCCGCCGTGCTTGGCGTCGTACAGCGCCTCGTCGGCGGCGCGCAGCAGGTCGGCCGGCGTCGTGTCGCGCGCGTCGCAGACGCCCGCCACGCCGACGCTGACCGTCACCCTGCCCGGCACCTCGGGCAGCTGCATCGCGGCGACCCGGGCGCGCACGCGCTCGGCGACCCGGCAGGCGCCGTCCATGTCGCACGCCGGCAGCACCACGACGAACTCCTCGCCGCCGTAGCGCGCCACGCAGTCCCCGGGGCGCAGGCCCGCGGCCCGCGTCGCCTGGACGAGCGCGCGCAGGCAGGCGTCGCCCGCGGGGTGGCCGAAGCGGTCGTTGAAGTCCTTGAAGTGGTCGACGTCGATCAGCAGCAGCGCGAGCTGCGCCGCCGCGTCGGAACCCTGCCCGGCCGCGCGCCGGTGGGCCGCGCGCACGGCGCGCTCGTGTTCGTCGCGCAGCACGCTGTCGAAGTGGCGGCGGTTCCAGGCGCCGGTGAGTCCGTCCTCGATGGCGAGGCGCTTGAGCGAGGCGTCGGCCCGTTGCAGCTGGCCGGCCATGGCCTTGAGCGCGAGCAGCAGCTGGCCGGCCTCGTCCGCGCCGGCCGGCGGCAGCGGGGCATCCAGGTCACCGCGCCCGATCCGGTCGGCGAACGCGACGGCCTGGCTGAGCGGTCGCGTGATGCTCAAGGTGAGGCGCCAGGCGACGAAGGCGGCGAACGCGGCCGCGAGCGCGACGACGACCGCGATGACGGTGTCGAGCAGCGCGGCGCGCTGCCCGAGCGCGCGCACCTCGGCGGCGATGCGGTGGTTCTGCATCTCGGTCAGGCGGTCGAGCGCGAGCAGCCACTGCGCGTGCACCGGGGCCACCGCGTCATTGAGCACGCGTCCCGCCCGTCCGGGGTTGTAGCCCGTCACGCTCTCGCGCGCGGCGTCCAGCGCGGGCTCGATCTGGCGGTCGTAGGCGCCGGTCTGCTCGAAGAGCTGGCGCTCCTCGACGGTCGGCAGGGTGGCGACGAAGCGCGCCGCGAGGGCGCGGTAGGCGACGACCAGGGCGTCGATCTCCTGCATGTCGCGCTGGGCGTCCTCGATGTGCAGCGCGAGGCCCAGTCGGTGCGCGAGACGATCCTCGCGCTCGACCATCTGGCGCATCGCGCCGAGGTCGGCCACGCGGGCGTTCGACAGCTCGACCAGGCCGAGCATGGCCTCGCGCGATTCGTGCGCCCCCGACACGGCGAGCCATGCGCCCGCGCTCATCAGCGCGAGGATGAGCGCGAAGCACAGGGCCAGACGGTGGCCGATGCGCAGGTGACGGAGCGTGGGCTTCATGGAGGACGGGCGGGACCGTTCTCCTCTATCGGCGGTCCGATCCGGTGCATGAAGTGCGCGCCCCCGTGCGGGACGGACGGAGTTCTCGGTCCCTTCGTCGGGAGTTCTCGACCGGAGGTCTAGAACCCGAGCGTCGCCCCGTTCGGGTTGCGCGGATCGGAGTAGCCGTAGAAGCCCTGCGGCGTGATCTCGATGGTCTGCGTGCGTCCCATCGCGGGGCGCTCGACGACCTTGTGCCCCATGCCCTGCAGCAGCGCGATGGTGTCCGGGCTCAGGCCGCGCTCGACGCGCAGCTCGTCGGGCAGCCATTGATGGTGGATGCGCACGGCGCTCGCGGCCTCGGCCGGGTTCATGCCGAAGTCGATCATGTCGACGATGGTCTGCAGCGTCGTCGTGATGATGCGCGCGCCGCCCGGGCTGCCCGTGGCCAGCCAGGGCTTGCCGTCCTTCAGGACCAGCGTGGGCGACATGGAACTCAGCGGGCGCTTGCCGGCCTGCACCGCATTCGCGTCGCCGCCGACCAGGCCGTAGGCGTTGGGCACCCCGGGCTTGGCCGAGAAGTCGTCCATCTCGTTGTTGAGCAGGATCCCGGTGCCGGTCGCCACGATGCCGGAGCCGAAGCTGGTGTTGAGCGTGTAGGTGACGCTGACCACGTTGCCCCGGCCGTCGGCCACGGTGAACTGCGTCGTCTGGTCGGACTCGTAGGGCTGCGGGCGGCCGGGCTTGATGGTCTCCGACGGCGTCGCCCGCGCGAGGTCGATCTTCTTCGCGAGCTCGGCCGCGTAGGCGGGCGAGGTCAGGCCCTTGACCGGCACCTTCACGAAGTCCGGGTCGCCGAGGTACTCGGAGCGGTCGGCGTAGGCGAGCTTCATCGCCTCGGCCATCGCGTGGATGGTCTTCGCGCTGTTCTGGCCCCAGTCCCGGAGCGGGAAGTTCTGCAGGATGTTCAGGATCTGCACCACGTGCACGCCGCCCGAGCTGGGGGGCGGCATCGAGACGATCTCGTAGCCGCGGTAGCTGCCGCGCACCGGCGTGCGCTCGACGACCCGGTAGTCGTGCAGGTCCTGCGCCGTGAGCAGGCCGTCGTGGGCGCGCGCCTCGGCGACGATGGCGCGGCCGATCGGCCCGTCGTAGAAGGCCTTCGCGCCGTCGCGCTGGATCAGGGCGATGCTGCGGGCGAGTTCCGGATTGCGCAGGATTTCGCCGGTGCGCAGCACGCGGCCGTCCTTGAAGAAGATGCGGCGCGTGCCGTCCCAGGCGCCGAGGTGCCTGGCCTCGGCCGCGAAGGTGGCGCCCAGCTGCTCGTCGACCGGGAAGCCCTTGATCGCCAGGCCGGCCGCGGGCGCGAGCAGCTCGGCGCGCGGACGCGTGCCGTAGTGCTCGAGCGCGTACATCATGCCCGCGACGGTGCCCGGCACGCCGATCGCGGCCTGCGTGAAGAGCGACCTGTCGGGGATCACGTTGCCCTGGGCGTCCAGGTACATGTCGCGCGAGGCCGCCGCCGGCGCGCGCTCGCGGAAGTCGATCGCGGTGTCCTTCCCGCTCTTCGCGTCGTGCAGCATCATGAAGCCGCCGCCGCCGAGGTTGCCCGCGTTGGGCAGGGTCACGGCGAGCGCGAAGGCGGTCGCCACCGCGGCGTCCACGGCATTGCCGCCGCGGCGCAGCACGTCGAGCCCGACCTGCGAGGCGAGCGCGCTCTCGCTGGCCACCATGCCGTGCTGCGCATGGACCGGGTGGAAGATCTCGTTGACCAGGTCGTAGCGCACGACGCCCGTGGCGGCCGCCTGGGCGCCGGCGGTCGTCGGGGCCGCGCAGAGCGCGGCGAGCAGCGCCGCGGCCGCGAGGGCGGTGGCGCGTACGGGCAGGGATGTCGACCAGGTCATGGGCTGGGGCGTGGGGGGAGTTGTCGTCGAGCGCGATGGTAGACCGCCCCGCATCCCCGGCCCTGCATATCCACGAGCGCGCGTGGTGCAATACGGGGTGGCCATCCTCTCCCAGACCTTTCCCGGAGCCTGAACCCATGCCCAGACTGCCTCGCCTCACGGCGGCCTTCGCGACCCTCTGCCTCGCCGTCGCCGCCCACGCCGCGGGCCCCGAGCCCAAGGTGCTCAACATCTACAACTGGTCGGACTACATCGCCGACGACACGTTGAAGAACTTCGAGAAAGAGACCGGCATCAAGGTCAACTACGACAACTACGACACCAACGAGATCCTCCACGGCAAGCTGGTCGCGGGCAAGACCGGCTACGACATCGTGGTGCCCAGCGCGCACTTCGCGAAGATGCAGATCCAGGCGGGCCTGTTCCAGAAGCTCGACCGCAGCAAGCTGACCAACTGGGGCAACCTCGACCCCGACCTGCTGAAGCTGATGGCCAACGTCGACCCGGGCAACCAGTACCTGGTCGACTGGCTGTGGGGCTTCATCACCGTGGGCATCAACACCGGCAAGGTCAAGCAGGCCCTCGGCGCGACCCCGATGCCGGCCAACCCCTGGGAGCTGATCTTCAACCCGACCTACGCCGACAAGCTCAAGGGCTGCGGCATCAGCTTCCTCGACTCGCCGTCCGAGGTGCTGCCCATCGCCCTCGGCTACGTCGGCAAGCCCCCCTACAGCCACGACGCGGCCGACTACAAGGCCGCGGGCGCCATGCTCAAGAAGATCCGCCCGGACATCAAGCTGTTCTCCTCCTCGGGCTACATCAACGACATGGTCTCGGGGTCGATCTGCGCGGTGCTCGGCTACTCGGGCGACATCAACATCGCCCGCGCGCGCGCGATCGCCGCCAGGAACGGCAACGACATCATGGCCTTCGTGCCGGCCAAGGGCTCGACCCTGTTCTTCGACTCGATGGCCATCCCGGCCGACGCGCCGCATCCGCAGAACGCGCTGCTGTTCATCAACTACATCCTGCGCCCCGAGGTGCACGCGTCGCTGACGAACAAGGTCTTCTACGCCAACCCGAACAAGGCCTCGCTCAAGTTCGTGCAGAAGGACGTGGCCGGCAACCCTGCCGTGTTCCTGAAGACGGAGGACCTCGCCAAGATGACCGTGCCGGACACGCTGCCGCAGGACATGAAGCGCGTGCAGACCCGCACGTTCACGGCCTTCAAGACCAACGAATGACGGGCGAGCCCGCCCCGGGCCTAGACGCTCTCCTCGAGACGATCCGCGGAGCGGGTGCGCAGCATCGGCGAGCGCACCTGGGCCGGGCGGTCGAAGTACCACAGCACGACGACCAGCCCGATGCTCATGCCCGGCATGAAGACGGGGTTGAGGATGCCCGCCACGATGGGCGCCACCATCAGGAAGCAGCGCAGGCCCCAGCTGTAGAGGATGCCGGCGCGCTCCACGTAGTCGGTGGCCACGGGCATCCAGGTGCCGCGGTGCGCGCTGCCGACGGGCATGGCCATCACGAAGGTCGCGTGGTTGAAGTAGCGCATCGCGTTCGACGAGCAGACGTAGGACGCGAACAGCGCGCACATCAGCATGCCCTCGAGCACGGGCCGGATCTCGAAGCCTTCGCTGCGGAAGTGGGCGAGTCCCGAGGCGAAGGTGGCACCCGCAAGGGTGATCGTGCCCATCAGCGCCAGCGCGGCGGTCGAGGCCGCGATGGTGGCGGACATCAGCGCGTTGCGCAGCGCCTGCACGGCGACGATCTCGAAGCCCGGCTGGTCGTGCAGCGCGGCCACCCAGGCGACCCGCATGCGGGCGTGCGCGTAGCGCGCCATGCGCTCGGGATGGGTGCGGCCGCGCCAGGCGACGTAGCCCTCGTAGACGGCATAGATCAGCACTCCGAGGGCGAACAGCGACCAGGCGATGGGTTCGTTCATCCCGGAATGCTACGTCCTCCGGCGGAACCCGCAAGGCGCGCGGCCCGGGCCGAGGGGCTGTCGCCCGGCTGAAATGGCGGCGTGGCCGCGTGCTGTTCGCGCGTTCGGCGAAGGAAGCGCTGCCTAGCATGGCGATGCGGAAAACGTCACGGCCGCCGGCCCCCGACGTGGCTTCCGCGCCAACCCAGACGCCCGGAGCCACGCATGTCCATCTCCTCGATCCACCACCACCACTCGACGCAACCCCAGGCGGTCTCCACCCCGTCGCGCGCCGAGGGCGTGCCCACCCCGACGGCCGGCCCGGTCACGGTTCCCCAGGGCGACGACCCGACCGGTCCGGCTCCCACGGGCGACGGCCCGGTGCTGGTGTCGCTCAAGCAGTCGCTCGCAGCCCAGGGCTTCTCGGCCTCGAACACCGTCGCCGGGTCCGACGACGCCCATGCCGCCCTGCACGGCTTCACCCACGCGTTCTTCGACTCGGTGCAGGCGCAGCGCCAGGCCGACGCGGCCGCGGGCACGCCCACGACCATGCGCAGCGCCATCCACCAGCTCTCCGACCAGGCCGCCGCCGGCAACGCCCCGGCCGACCTGCAGTCGGCCTTCGACACCCTGCAGCAGACCCAGGCGCCGGGCTCGCCGGCCGCGTCGGCCAGCCTGTCGCAGGTGCTGTCCGGCATGGCCGCGACGGCGCCGCACCACACGGAGCCGGTCGGCTCGCTGGTCGACGCCAGTGCCTGAGATGCACGGCCGGGCGGGCGCCGCGCCTGCTCGACAGCAGCCCGAGTCCGGCATGGGGTCTTTCCATGCCGGCGTTGGCGATTGGGCGCCTGTTCCCTAAGCTGACCTGCTTCACAGAGGGAACGCATGTCCAAGAAGCAACGCTCCGCGGCCAAGGTCGCCGCCGCCTCGTCCGCGATCGACATCGGCATCACCGCCAAGGATCGCGCGACGATCAGCGAGGGCCTCAGCCGCCTGCTGGCCGATACCTACACCCTGTACCTGACGACGCACAACTTCCACTGGAACGTCACCGGGCCCATGTTCAACACGCTGCACGCGATGTTCATGACCCAGTACACCGAGCTGTGGGGCGCCGTCGATCCCATCGCCGAGCGCATCCGTTCGCTCGGCCACCACGCGCCGGGCTCCTACACGCAGTTCGCGCAGCTCAGCTCCCTGCCGGACGCCCCGGTCGAGCCGCCCAAGGCGATGGACATGGTGCGCGTGCTGGTGGCGGGCCACGAGGCCGTCGCGCGCACCGCCCGCTCGCTGTTCCCCGTCGCCGACCAGGCCGACGACGAGCCCACGGCCGACCTGCTCACCCAGCGCCTGACGGTGCACGAGCAGACCGCGTGGATGCTGCGCTCGCTGCTCGAAGACTGACGCCGTCCGCGGGCTCATCATGCGCGTCGCCATCGTCACCTTCGACGGCTTCAACGAGCTCGACTCCTTCATCGCGCTGGGCCTGATCAACCGCTTGCGGCCGCAGGGCCTGCAGGCGGAGATCGCGAGTCCGTCCGCGCAGGTGACCTCCATGAACGGCGTCACCGTCACGGCGCAGCGGCCGCTCGAGTTCGCGCTCGAGGCCGACGCCGTCCTGTTCGGCAGCGGCATCTACACCCGCGCCATCGCCGAGAACGCGGCCCTGATGGACCGCCTCGCGCTCGATCCCACCCGCCAGCTGATCGGCGCGCAATGCTCCGGCACCCTGCTGCTGGCCCGCCTCGGGCTGCTGGGCGACATGCCCGCCTGCACCGACCTCACCACCAAGCCCTGGGTCATCGAGGCCGGCGTGCGGGTCGCCGACGCGCCGTTCCTGGCGCGCGGGCCCGTGGCCACGGCTGGCGGCTGCATGGCCTCGGCCTACCTGGCCACCTGGGTGATGTGGCGTGCCGCCGGCCGCGAGGCGGCGCGCCAGGCGCTGCACTACGTGGCGCCCGTCGGCGAGAAGGAGGCCTGGGTCGAGCACGCACTCGGCGTCGTGGCACCTTCTCTGGGCGAATCCGCCGGCTGAAGAGGCCGCCCCCGCTCCCTGCGGAGCGGCCGGGTACGCGGCCTCGGCCTCTGCGTCGAGCCCGCTTCGCGCGAGACGGTAGCTGTTTCGATTCGTCACCGCCCCCCCCGAAGAGGGCGATGGTGCCCGCCGATGGCGCTGGCATGATCGCGCGTTCGAGCAACCGACAACGGCGGAGAGGTACGGCATGGCGCTTTCGAACGCGCGGATCCTGGCGGCGGCCCTGGTGGCCGCGGCGGCATTGGCGGCGGCGGGCTGCGGCCAGAAGAAGACGGAGCTGGGCCAGGGCGGCTCGGTGGTCTCGGGCTCCGCAGGCCCCGCGGGCGCCAGCAACGCGAGCCACGAGCTGATGAAGTGCGACGCGCCCGTGGCCACGATGGCCCTGGTCGAGAACCCCAACGGCTACGTGGTGCACGGCAGCTACAACCTGCCCACCTCGCCGCTGCCGCTGGTGCGACTGATCGCGCAGCAGAGCGGCTGCTTCCGCGTGGTCGACCGCGCCGCGGGCCTGAAGTCCACGGTGCAGGAGCAGGAGCTCAAGGACGCGGGCATCATCCGCAGGAACTCCACCGTCCACAAGGGCAACGGCTACGAGGCGCAGTACACGATCACGCCCAGCCTCACGTTCAGCGAGCAGGAGGCCGGCCGCGAGATCGGCGGCATCCTCGGCCACATCCCCGTGCTGAACAAGTTCGTGGGCCTGGCCGACAACGTCAAGCTGAAGGAGGCGCAGGTCGCCCTGCTGTTGACCGACAACGAGACGACCGAGCAGATCGCCGCCGCCACGGGCTCGGTGCGCGTCACCGACCTCGGCATGGCCGGCCTGATGCTGGGCCGCGGCGGCGGCGCCGCCGGCGCGGGCTGGAGCAACACGAACGAGGGCAAGGTGATCGCCGCCGCCTTCCTGGACGCGCACAACCAGCTGGTCACGCAGCTGCGCGCGCTGCAGGCCAAGGAGCTGCCGCCGGCGGTGCCCACGAAGCACCAGGGCTGAGGCTGGGCGGGGGGAGCGCGTCGCGGTCAGCGCGATAATCACGGGTTCGCCCCTCCACCTTCGCGCCGTCCAGAGCCCTGGTCGCGCGCCCGACGCCATGTCCGCCGCCGACCTCGCCCAACAGGTGCGCCGCCGCCGCACCTTCGCCATCATCTCCCACCCCGACGCGGGCAAGACGACGCTCACCGAGAAGCTGCTGCTGTTCTCGGGCGCGATCCAGATCGCCGGCTCCGTCAAGGCGCGCAAGGCCGCGCGGCACGCCACCTCCGACTGGATGGAGATCGAGAAGCAGCGCGGCATCTCGGTCGCCTCCTCGGTGATGCAGATGGAGTACCGCGACTGCGTCATCAACCTGCTCGACACCCCGGGCCACCAGGACTTCTCCGAAGACACCTACCGCGTGCTCACCGCCGTCGACGCCGCGTTGATGGTGATCGACGCGGCCAACGGCGTCGAGCCGCAGACGCGCCGCCTGCTGCAGGTCTGCCGGGCCCGCAACACGCCCATCCTCACCTTCGTCAACAAGATGGACCGCGAGGTGCAGGAGCCGCTCGCGCTGATGGACGAGATCGAGCGCGAGCTGGGCATGAGCGTGGTGCCCTTCACCTGGCCGGTGGGCATGGGCAAGGCCTTCGGCGGCGTGGTCGACCTGCGCAAGCAGCAGATGCGCGTGTTCGCGCCGGGCGAGGACCGCGCCGGCGGCGACGAGGAGGTCATCAGCGACCTCGCCGCGCCGTCCAACGCCGACCGCTTCGGCATGGCCTGGAGCCAGTCGCACAACGAGATCGAGCTGCTGCGCGAGGCCGCCCCCGTGTTCGACGAGGCGCAATTCCTGGAAGGGCACCAGACGCCGATGTTCTTCGGCTCGGCCATCAACAACTTCGGCGTGCAGGAGGTGCTGGACGCCCTCGTCGATCTCGCGCCCGCCCCCGGCGCGCGGCCGGCCATGCAGCGCGAGGTCGCGCCGGAGGAGAGCAAGTTCAGCGGCGTCGTCTTCAAGATCCAGGCCAACATGGATCCGGCCCACCGCGACCGCATCGCGTTCCTGCGCGTGGCGTCCGGCCACTTCGAGCGCGGCATGCGCCTGAAGGTCGTGCGCTCGGGCAAGGAGCTGCGGCCCAACACCGTCGTCTCCTTCCTGTCGCAGCGGCGCGAGCTGCTCGACGAGGCCTTCGCCGGCGACATCATCGGCATCCCCAACCACGGCGTGCTGCAGCTCGGCGACACCCTCACCGAGGGCGAGCAGCTCCAGTTCACCGGCCTGCCCTTTTTCGCGCCCGAGCTGTTCCGCTCGGTGGAGGTCGCCGACCCGCTCAAGACCAAGCAGCTGCGCGCCGGCCTGACGCAGCTCGGCGAGGAGGGCGCGATCCAGGTCTTCCGCCCGGCGCTGGGCACCGTGCTGCTGCTGGGCGCGGTCGGCCAGCTGCAGTTCGAGGTCGTGGCGCACCGGCTGGAGCACGAGTACGGCGTCAAGGCGCGCATCACCCCGGCGCGCTACGCGCTGGCGCGCTGGGTCACCTGCGACCCGGCCGACGGCGGCGACAACGAGCTCAAGCGCTTCATCGACGCCAACGCCCACCGCGTCGCCTTCGACGCGGTGGACGCACCGGCGGTGCTGGTCGAGTACGCGCCCGAGCTGCGCGCCATCGAATCCAACTGGCCGAAGATCAAGTTCCACGCGTTGCGCGAGCACGCCGGTCTGGTGTTCCAGCAGCGCATGGGCGACTGAAATGACGACCCCCGCCCCCTTCGGGCGCCGCCTCCCGAGGGGGCTCGGCCGCTCGCTCCGGAGCGGCCGAGCGCTCGCGGCCATCGGAGCCAGGCTCGCTGCGCTCGCAGACTGAAGCACTCGGGCGAGAATCGCGGGCATGTCCCGCTCGCGCCTCTCCGCCTACCTCGACCTGATCCGCTGGAGCCGCCCCGCCGGCTGGCTGCTGCTGCTGTGGCCGACGCTCGCGGCGCTGTGGATCGCGTCCGACGGCTTCCCGGGCTGGCACCTGCTCGCGGTGTTCATCGGCGGCACCATCCTCATGCGCAGCGCGGGCTGCTGCGTGAACGACGTCGCCGACCGCGAGTTCGACCGCCACGTGAAACGCACGGCGCAGCGGCCGGTGACCAGCGGCGAGATCTCGGTGAAGCAGGCGCTGGTCTTCGGCGCGCTGCTCGCGCTCGCGGCCTTCGCGCTGGTGCTGACCACCAACCCGCCGACCATCCTGCTCTCGTTCCCCGCGCTGGCGATCGCGATCGTCTACCCGTACACGAAGCGCTTCGTGTCGATGCCGCAGGCGGTGCTGGGCGTGGCGTTCGGCTTCGGCATCCCGATGGCGTTCTCCGCGGCGCAGGGGGGCCACGAGTGGAGCCTCGCGGCCGTGCGGGCGGCGGTGCCCTGGCACGCGTGGGCGCTGCTCGCGGGCAACCTGTTCTGGGTGCTGGCCTACGACACCGAGTACGCGATGGTCGACCGCGACGACGACCTCAAGATCGGCATCCAGACCTCCGCGATCACGCTCGGGCGCTTCGACGTCGCAGGCGTGATGGCCTTCTACGCCGCCTACCTGCTCTCGTGGCTGTACCTGGGCCTGAAGCTCGGACTCGGGCCGCTCTACGCGGCGGGCATCCTGGCCGGCGTGCTGCAGGCCGGCTGGCACTTCTCGCTGATCTACGACCGCTCGCGCGAGGGCTGCTTCAAGGCCTTCCGCCTCAACCACTGGGTCGGCTTCGCCGTGTTCGCCGGCGTGGTGCTGTCCTTCCTGCATCTGCTGCCACGCTGAAAGGCGTGCACCTGGAGCGTCTCAACGCGTATGAGGTGCATCCAGTCGTTCGACGGCGACAGCGCTGGCGCCCTCGTGGCGACCGCGCCGTCGTCGGCAACACCTAATTTCGAATCGCGTTTTCCGCCATGGCAGGCGGCATCTGCGCGGGCTATCGTTCCTGCCCGTCCAGAAAGGTCCCGTTCCGATGGCCGCCCTGCCCGCGTCGCTCGCCGAGAGCGATCGCCTGTTCCCCTATCCCGACGCCGACGCGCAGCGCAATGCCAAGCGCACCTGGATCCTCAACTACGTGCCCCGCGGCGACGCGGGCGCGGAGATCGGCGCCTCCCGCGGCCACTTCTCGGAGGTGCTGCTGCACCACCTCAAGCCGCGCCGGGCCTGGTTCGTCGACGCCTGGTCGCTGCGCCCGCCGGCCGTCAGTGCGGGCGCCGTCGCGGGCGAGGTCGCGCGGCGCGAGGTGCAATGGCGCACCGACCGCTTCGCGGACATCGAGCGCCACTTCGTCGAGGCGGAGTTCCCCGCCGGCGCGAAGGACGTCACCGAGCCGCTGGACTGGATCTACCTCGACGCCGTCAACGACATCGACGGCGCGCTCGCGCAGCTGCATGCCGCGGGCGAGCTGCTCAAGCCGAAGGGCATCCTGTTCGGCGACGGCTGGTCGCCCGACCCGAAGTCGGCCCACCACGCCATCTACCAGGCCGTGAACAAGTTCACGCGCCAGGGCAAGTTCGAGCTGATCGCGTGCGGGCCCTACGGCCAGTGGGCGATCCGCCGGCGCGGGCCCTGGAAGCTCAAGCCCGCGGCGGCGGAGTAGCCCCGAACTCGTCGCCCAGCTCGCGCGCCCGCGCCTGCGCGGCGCGCACGGCCTGCACGATGGCCTCCGGCACGCCGGCGGCCTCCATCGCGGTGATCGCGGCGTGCGTGGTCCCGCCCTTGGACGTGACGCGCGCGCGCAGCGTCTCGACCGGCTCGTCGCTCGCGCGGGCGAGCGCGGTGGCGCCGTGGAACGTGGCCAGCGCGAGGCGGCGTGCCTGGGTCTCGTCCAGCCCCATGTCGCGCGCCGCGCGCACCATGGCCTCGACGAACAGGAACACGTAGGCCGGGCCCGAGCCGGAGAGCGCCGTGACCGCGTCGAGGTCGTCCTCGCGCACGACCCAGAGCGATTCGCCGGTCGGCGCCAGCACGGCCTCGACCGTCGCGCGGTCGGCGGCGTCCACCGCCGGGCGCGCGTACAGCCCCGCGATGCCGGCGCCGACCAGCGCGGGCGTGTTGGGCATCGCGCGCACGATGCGCTCGCTGCCGGTGGCGCGCGCGATCGCGTCGCTGCGGATGCCCGCCATCACCGACAGGTGCAGCGCGCGTCGCACGTGCGCCGCGCAGGGCGCCGCCGCCTCGCGGAACAGCTGCGGCTTCACGGCCCAGACCACGAGGTCGGCGTCGGCGAGGGCCGCGCCTGCGGCGGGCTCCACCTCGACCCCGAACGACGCGCGCACCTGCTCGGCCTGCGGCGCGTGGGGCTCGACGACGGTCACGCGCGCGGCCGGATGGCCGGCGCGCAGCAGGCCGCCGAGGATGGCGCAGGCCATGTTGCCGCCGCCGATGAAGGCGATGCGCGGCGGGGACGGAGGCGGTGCGGGACGGGCGCTCATGGCGCGAGTGTAGGCGGCGGCGGCCCGTGGCCGGTCGGGCCGTCGCGCATGGCGTGAAGGCGGGACGCAAGGGGCGCATGAAGCGGGCGAGCAGGCCTCATGCAAAACTTGCATGGGGCGCGGTGACTAATTCGGCGGGAAGAAGCCTACAGTCCTGCCCACTCCAGACAGGGGACGGTCCGATCGGCCGCGAACCCCTGCCCTGGGGGGAACTGCGCACGCGGCGCCCACAAGGCGGCCGGCCGCGCGACCCTCATCCATCGCAAAGGAATCCGTCATGAGCAACCTGTCGTACGTCGACCCGAGCGCCGACAGCCCCTGGGGCACCTACCTCCAGCAGGTCGATCGCGTCATCCCCTACCTCGGCAAGCTGGGCCGCTGGGCGGAGACGCTGAAGCGACCGAAGCGCGCGCTGATCGTCGACGTGCCCATCGAGCTCGACAACGGCACCGTGGCCCACTTCGAAGGCTTCCGCGTGCAGCACAACCTGTCGCGCGGCCCGGGCAAGGGCGGCGTGCGCTACCACCCGGACGTCACCCTCGAGGAAGTCATGGCCCTGTCGGCCTGGATGACGGTGAAGAACGCGGCGGTGAACCTGCCCTACGGCGGCGCGAAGGGTGGCATCCGCGTCGACCCGAAGAAGCTCTCCAACAAGGAGCTCGAGCGCATGACCCGCCGCTACACCAGCGAGATCGGCCTCATCATCGGGCCGCAGCAGGACATCCCGGCGCCGGACGTCAACACCAACGGCCAGATCATGGCCTGGATGATGGACACCTACTCGATGAACGTCGGCGCGACCGCGACCGGCGTCGTCACCGGCAAGCCGATCCACCTCGGCGGCTCGGCGGGCCGCGTCAAGGCCACGGGCCGCGGCGTGTTCGTCACCGGCCGCGAGGCCTGCCGCCGCATCGGCCTGGACATCAACGGCGCGCGCGTGGCGGTGCAGGGCTTCGGCAACGTCGGCTCGTCGGCCGCCGAGCTGTTCAACCAGGCGGGCGCGAAGATCGTCGCCGCGCAGGACCACACCGGCACGATCGTCAACGCCAACGGCTTCGACATGGCCGACCTCATGGCCCACGTGCACGACACCGGCGGCGTCGCCGGCTTCTCGGGCGCCGACGCGATGGGCAACGAGGAGTTCTGGGACGTCCCGTGCGAGATCATGATCCCGGCCGCGCTCGAGGGCCAGATCAGCGTCGGCCGCGCCAACCGCATCAAGGCGAAGCTGGTGCTCGAGGGCGCCAACGGCCCGACCGTGCCGGCCGCCGACGACGTGCTGAAGGAGCGCGGCGTCCTGGTCGTGCCCGACGTCATCTGCAACGCCGGCGGCGTCACCGTCTCGTACTTCGAGTGGGTGCAGGACTTCTCCAGCTTCTTCTGGAGCGAGGACGAGATCAACGTGCGCCTGGACAAGATCATGGTCGACGCGCTCAAGAAGATCTGGGAGACGGCCGACCGCCACAAGATCACGCTGCGCACCGCCACGTTCGCGGTGGCCTGCGAACGCATCCTGATCGCGCGCGAGGAGCGCGGCCTGTACCCCTGAAGCAGGCCACGCCCGGCCGCGCTCGCGTTGCGCGAGCCCCGCACTCGAGGGCCCTTCGCGGCCCTTTTTCGTGCCTGCTCGAGCACGCGCGCCGCGGTCGAGGATCAGAATGCAGGCATCCGCTCCGCAGCCGGAAGGAGGCGCCCATGGCCTGGCTGTACATCTTCGTCGCGCTGGCCCTGGTCGGGGTCGCGCTGCGGCTGTTCTCGCGTCCGCCGCCGGATCCGCCGGAGGACGCGACCGACGACGACATCCTGGCGCTCGCGCGTGCCGGCCGCAAGATCGACGCCATCCGCTGGCATCGCCTGCTGCACGGCACCGACCTGAAGGACGCGAAGGCCGCCGTCGAGGCGCTGGCGCAGGAGCGCCCGTGACGCCACGCCGGCCGTGGAACCTGTTGCGCAGGGACAGGCGGCCGGCGGCGCCCGACTGGTCGCACGTCGACACGCCCGAGAAGGCCCTCGCCGCCTGGCAGCGCGGCGAGCTGGTCAAGCTGCTGCTGATGCCGCAGGACTTCGGCGGCGCCGACGTGCCCGCCAACACCGTCTACGTGCCGGACTTCGTCGTCGACGTGAAGGCGGGCATCGACATGAACGTGATCATGCCGATGATCCAGCGCGGCGAGATCCACCGCTACGAGGTCGAGCCGCGCTACGAAGGCCGCAGCGTGGTGCCGGGCGCGCTCGCGATCGTGGCGAGCGAACCGGGCTCGTTCCAGACCCAGATCCGCATCTGGGGCCGATCCCTCGCCCAGGGCTGACCAGGCCCATCGCGGCACTCACCCTGCCTGCGGCGAACCCGGGGACAGGCCGCAGGCCCGTCCCCGCCTCCCCGGCGCTTCAGCGATCGGGGAAGAGCGCCTTGCGTCGCGCGAGGGACTCCGCGGGCCACAGCTCGGACGCGCGGTAGTACTCCGCGACGGCCGGCGTGCCCGGCGGCAACACCACCCACGGCTGCTTGCTGGCGGTGAAGATGTGGACGTCGGGCGGCATCGCGTCCGGGTCGTCGAGCGTGCCGACGCGGATGAAGCTGAGCTTGCGGCCGCCGCCGGCGTAGTGGCTCCACAGCGCGACGCGGCACGTCGGGCAGCGCGCAATGAGCTGGCCCTTGCCGGAGCACGACGGGGTGTCGACCAGGTCCACCTCGCCCTGCACCTCGACCCGGTCGGCCTCGATCATCGCGTTGAGCGCGAACGCGCTGCCGGACTCGCGCTGGCACCAGCGGCAGTGGCAGCAGTGGACGAACAGCGGGCGCGAGCGCATCCGGTAGCGGACGGCGCGGCAGTCGCAGCCGCCCTCGAAGGACTCGGTGCCGGCGACGGGGGCGGCGGTCATCGGTGCCTCAGTGCCCGCCGGCCTCGCCGGCCAGCAGCGCGGCGTTGCCGCCTGCCGCGGCCGTGTTGACGGTCAGCGTCTGCTCGGCGCAGAAGCGCAGCAGGTAGTGCGGGCCGCCGGCCTTGGGGCCGGTGCCGGACAAGCCCTCGCCGCCGAAGGGCTGCACGCCGACCACCGCGCCGATCATGTTGCGGTTGACGTAGACGTTGCCGACCTTGGCCAGCCTGGCCAGGCGCTGCGCGCGGCTGTCGATGCGCGTCTGGATGCCCAGCGTGAGGCCGTAGCCGAGCGCGTTGATCTCGTGCATCACCGCGTCGACGTCGCCGTTCCAGCGCGCGACCTGGAGCACCGGGCCGAAGATCTCGCCCGAGGCCTTCATGCCGGAGATCGCGGGGATCTCGTACGCGCAGGGCGGCACCAGGCGCGGGAAGGCGGTGGTGCGCGTCGAGGCGCCGATGGCCTTGGCCTCGCGGCCCAGGCGCTCCAGGCTGCGCTGGATGTTGCCGAAGGCCTCGTCGTCGATGACGGGGCCGACGTCGGTCGCCAGGAACGCCGGATCGCCCACGTTCAGCTCGGCGAGGGCGCCGCGGATCATCTCGATCACGCCGTCGGCGATGCCGTCGTGCACCACCAGCAGCCGCAGCGCGGAGCAGCGCTGGCCGGCGGAGCGGAAGGCACTCTGCACGACCGCGTCGACGACCTGCTCGGGCAGCGCGCTCGAGTCCACGATCATCGCGTTCAGGCCGCCGGTCTCGGCGATGAAGGGCACGATCGGGCCGTCCTTGGCCGCGAGCGTGCGCTGGATGATCTTGGCGACCTGGGTCGAGCCCGTGAAGCACACGCCGGCGGCGAGCGGGTGCGCGGTCAGCGCGGCGCCCACCGTCTCGCCCGGGCCGTGCAGCAGCGCGAGCGCGTCGGCGGGCACGCCGGCCTCGTGCAGCAGCTCCACCATGCGCGCGGCGACGGCGGGCGTCTGCTCGGCGGGCTTGGCGGCGACGGTGTTGCCGGCGACCAGCGCGGCGACGACCTGGCCCGAGAAGATGGCCAGCGGGAAGTTCCAGGGCGAGATGCAGACGAAGACGCCGCGGCCGCCCAGGCGCAGCTCGTTGCTCTCGCCGGTCGGGCCCGGCAGCACCTCGCCGGCGAGGCGCAGCTCGGCCTGGTCGGCGTAGTAGCGGCAGAAGTCGACCGCCTCGCGCACCTCGGCGACGCAGTCGCCCAGCGTCTTGTGCGCCTCCTTGACCAGCAGGCCGCAGAACTCGGCCAGGCGCGAATCCAGCAGGTCGCCTGCGCGGCGGACGATGGCGGCGCGCTCGGCCACGGGGCGCGCGTTCCAGGAATCGTGGCCCGCGTCGAGACGCGCCATCGCGGCCTCGACCTCGGCACCGGTGGCTTCCGGCACCGCGCGCAGCTGCGTCGCGGCGACGGCCGCCTCCAGCGGGGCGCGGTCGGCGATCACGGCCAGGTCGGCGCCGGTGGAGTTGCGGCGCTGCTTGCCGTGGTCGGCCGGGTACAGGTAGGCCGGCAGCGGGAAGGCCGAAGGGCGGCCCGGGTTCAGCGGCGAGGCGAGCAGGCGCTGCACGTCGACGGCGTTGTCGGCCAGCTGGTGCACGAAGCTCGAGTTCGCGCCGTTCTCGAGCAACCGGCGCACGAGGTAGGCCAGCAGGTCGCGGTGCTCGCCGACCGGCGCGTACACGCGCACGGGCACGCCCTCGTCCTTCATCACCTCGCGGTAGACGCCCTCGCCCATGCCGTGCAGGCGCTGCATCTCGAAGGCCGCGCCGGCGGTGCGCGCCATCTGCAGGATGGCGGCGATGGTGCCGGCGTTGTGGGTGGCGAATTGCGGGTAGATCACGTCCGCGTGCGCGATCAGGCGCTGCGCGCAGGCGAGGTAGGAAATGTCGGTGTGCTCCTTGTGCGTGAACACCGGATAGCCGGCGAGGCCGCCCTCCTGCGCGCGCTTGATCTCGCCGTCCCAGTAGGCGCCCTTGACCAGGCGGACCATGAAGCGCAGCTGGTACTTGCGCGCGATCTCCGCCACCGCGTCGACCACCTGCAATGCGCGCGTCTGGTAGGCCTGCACGGCCAGGCCGAAGCCGCCCCACAGCGGGAAGCTGCGCGCCACGCGCGCGGCGAGCGCGTCCAGCACGTCGAGCGAGAGCTCGAGGCGGTCCGTCTCCTCGGCGTCGATGGTGAGGTTGAGGTTGGCCTGCGCGGCGCGCTCGATGAGCGTCCACACGCGCGGCAGCAGGTCGGCGAAGACGCGCTCGCGCTGCGCGTCCTCGTAGCGCGAGAACAGCGCCGAGAACTTGATCGAGATGCCGTCGGCCGTCTGCGGCGAGGCGGCGACCTGGCCGCGCGAGATCGCGGCGATCGCGTTCTGGTAGGACGCGAGGTAGCGTTCGGCGTCGCGCTCCGTGCGCGCGCCCTCGCCCAGCATGTCGTACGAGAAGCGCAGCGCGTTGCCGGCGTCCTTCGTGCCGCGGCGGGAGGACTCGAGCGCCTTGCGCTGGTCCTGCGCCTCCTGCATCGCCTCGGCGATGGTGCGGCCCAGCACGAACTGGCGGCCGAGCAGCTGGATGGCGCGCACCGTGGCGGCGACGACGGTCTTCGAGCCGAGGCGGGCGAGCAGGCCGCCCTCGCCCTCGGCGCCGGGCAGGAACTTCTTCGACAGCGCGATCGCGTTGGCCGAGAGGCCGGCGAGGATGCGGTGCGGCCCGTCGGTGACCTGCTCCGCGTCGAAGTCGGCGCGGCCGAGCTGGTCGGCGGTGAGGGCGATGGCGGTCTCGACGTCGGGCACGCGCAGCAGCGCCTCGGCGAGCCGCATCAGCGCAAGACCCTCCGCACTGGAAATCGGGTATTCCCGCAGCAGCGACTCCATCGCCCAGAATGGGGCCGGCTTGTCCCGCACCGCCTCCACCCAGGGGCGGCCGGCGGCGATCACCGCCGCCCAGTCGAGCTTGCCGCGCAGCGTGCCCAGCGCCGCGTCGACCACCTCCACTTCCGGACGATACGGATAAGGCAGGCGGGCCTGTTGCGGCCCCGCGACGAATTGAGGGGTGGACGGGGGCATGGCGGTAGAAATCCTGACTGGATAATCTGGTAGCTTAGGGCGAGAATCCATGAGATTAATTCGGATTTCGTCAGAGCCCGCGGAGATTCGTCCAGCATGAACAAGACCCAGCCCGAAGCGTCGTCGGTCACGAATCCGGCCGTCGACAAGGGCATCGACAAGATCGATGCGCGCATCCTCCGCGTGCTGCAGCGCGATGGACGCATCAGCAACCTGAAGCTCGCGGAAGAAGTCCACCTCTCGCCGACCGCGGTCCTGGAGCGCGTCAAGCGCCTCACGCGCGAGAACTTCATCCTGGGCTACGAGGCGCGCCTGAACCCGAACAAGCTCGGCGCGTCGATGATGGTCTTCATCGAGGTGCTGCTCGATCGCACCGCGCCCGACATCATGGACACCTTCAAGGCCGCGGTGCAGACCCGGCCCGAGATCCTCGAGTGCCACCTGGTGGCCGGCGGCTTCGACTACCTGATCAAGACGCGCGTGGCCGACATGGCGGCCTACCGCGAGATGATCGCGTCGGTCATCTGGAGCCTGCCCGGCGTGCGCGAGACGCGCACGTACACGGTGATGGAAGAGGTCAAGACGACGAACGCCCTGCCGATCTGACCGTCCCGGCCTCCGCGGTGGCTGCAGGTACCCCCGTCGTGGGGATGCGAGCCGCGGCGTCGTCCTTCACAGTCTGGTCATCGCCCGGGCACGCGGGCCGAGCCGATTGAGGGAGGGAACAGATGTACGACGCCGCCAACGAGTTCTCCGCGAGCGCGAACCGCGTCGCCGCCGACCGGGCGCGCGCCCAGGCCGCGCGCACGCTGGTCCGCGCGGCGATGGGCAGCGCCGCGGTCGTCTACCGCCGGACCTGGCCGATGGCCGAACCCGTGCAGGCGATGGTCGACCTCGCCGCCGGCCACCGCCTGGGCGGCGACGGCTGGCTCGATTCCACGCTCGACCTGCGCGACGGGCTGTCCGTCGTGGAGGTGTTCGCCGCGGCGGACGCGCGCCTGGCCTGACGTCGCGCCCGGCTCACCGCGGCCTCGGGGCGCGCTCCCCGAAGATCGCGGTGCCGATGCGCACCAGCGTCGCGCCCTCGGCGACGGCCGCCTCGAGGTCGGCGCTCATGCCCATCGAGAGCGTGTCGAGTCCCAGGCCCTCGGCGTTCAGCGATTCCATCAGTTCACGCAGCGCCCGGTGCGGCACGCGCTGGGCCTCGAAGTCCTGCGCGGGCTCGGGAATGGCCATCAGTCCGCGCAGCTTCAGGCGCGGCAGCGCCGCCACCGCGCGCGCGAGGCCCGGCGCCCCGGCCGGCGCGACGCCGCTCTTGCTCTCCTCGCCGCTGATGTTCACCTGCAGGCAGACCTGGAGCGGGGCCAGCTCCGGCGGGCGCTGGTCGGACAGGCGCTGCGCCAGCTTGAGGCGGTCGACCGAGTGCACCCAGTCGAAGTGCGCCGCGACCTCGCGCGTCTTGTTGCTCTGCAAGGGGCCGATCAGGTGCCAGACGATGTCGGACCGCAGGTCGGCCAGGGCCTCGATCTTGGCGAGCGCCTCCTGCACGTAGTTCTCGCCGAAGTCGCGCTGCCCGGCGGCGTGCGCTTCGCGCACCGCCTCCGCGGGGCAGGTCTTGCTGACGGCCAGGAGTGAAACAGGCGGCGTTACGCGGAGAAATGCCCGGGAAGCGGCCACTATTCGGGCCCGGACTTGTAGTATGTTCTGCGAGATGCTGGCCATGAGGGCCGGAGCATACGTCACGTACCCATGGACATCACCCAGCTGCTCGCGTTCTCGGTCAAGAACAAGGCGTCCGACCTGCACCTGTCGGCTGGCCTGCCGCCGATGATCCGCGTCCACGGCGACGTCCGCCGCATCAACGTCGACCCGATGTCGCACAAGCAGGTCCATGCGCTCGTGTACGACATCATGAACGACACCCAGCGCAAGCACTTCGAAGACACGCTCGAGTGCGACTTCTCGTTCGAGATCCAGGGCCTCGCGCGCTTCCGCGTCAACGCCTTCAACCAGAACCGCGGCGCGGGCGCGGTGTTCCGGACCATCCCGTCCAAGATCCTCACGCTCGAGCAGCTCAACTGCCCCAAGGTCTTCGCCGACCTGGCGATGAAGCCGCGCGGCCTGGTGCTGGTCACCGGCCCGACCGGCTCGGGCAAGTCGACCACGCTCGCCGCGATGGTCGACTACCTCAACGACAACAGCTACGGCCACGTGCTGACGATCGAGGATCCGATCGAGTTCGTGCACGAGTCCAAGAAGTGCCTGATCAACCAGCGCGAGGTCGGGCCGCAGACGCTCAGCTTCTCCAACGCGCTGCGCTCCGCGCTGCGCGAGGACCCGGATGCCATCCTGGTCGGCGAGATGCGCGACCTCGAGACCATCCGCCTCGCCCTCACCGCGGCCGAGACGGGCCACCTGGTGTTCGGCACGCTGCACACCTCCAGCGCCGCCAAGACGGTCGACCGCGTGGTCGACGTCTTCCCCGCGGCCGAGAAGGACATGGTGCGCGCGATGCTGTCCGAGTCGCTGATCGGCGTCATCTCCCAGACGCTGTGCAAGCTCAAGGACGGCAGCGGCCGCGCGGCGGCCTACGAGATCATGCTGGGCTCCGCGGCCATCCGCAACCTGATCCGCGAGAACAAGATCGCGCAGATGTACTCGGCGATCCAGACCGGCCAGACCTCCGGCATGCAGACGCTCGACCAGTGCCTGGCCGACCTCGTGCGGCGCAACGTCATCTCCCCGGCGGAGGCGCGCCAGAAGGCCAAGTTCCCGGAAAACTTCCCCGGCTGATCGCGCCGGCCGCCGAGCGCCTCCCCGCCGACCCGTGAAAAGCCTTCTCGCCCGGTTCCGTCGCAAGCCGGCGCCGCTGCCCGCGGTGTCGCGCGAGGATTCGTCGAGCTATTTCGCGACGCAGTTCCAGGAGCCGCACCACGACACCATGCTCATGGTGAGCTGGGACGCACGCAGCATCGACCTCCACACCAAGCCGTACGACCCGGCGCTCGGCACGCTCGCCATGGTGAAGCTGTTCGGCAACGATCCGCAGCTGTCGCAGCTCGGCCCCGAGGCGCTGGCCACCTTCGGCAACTACCTCGACTACGTGCAGGTCGAGGCCGGCCGGCAGGTCATCGGGCAGGACGAGCAAGGTGACTTCCTGCTCATCGTGCTGGACGGCACGGTCGCCGTCGAGCGCGTGCAGCCCTGGGGTGCCAAGGCGCGGCTGGGCGAGTCGCGCGCGGGCGACGTGCTGGGCGAGATGTCGCTGCTCGACGCGGGCGCGCGCTTCTCGGCCTGCACCACCCTCACGCCCGCCAGGTTCGCGGTGCTGGGCGCCGCGGCGCTCGACCGCATGATGCAGCACGAGCCCCGGCTCGCGGCGGCGATGCTCGCCTGGCTGGCGCGGCGTCTGTCGCTGCGGCTGCGGCAGGTGAGCGCCCGCTTGTCG
>Ga0209051_1000761_pt1 | contig 34319 bp, 29 predicted proteins | sample AraplaCvi_mMS_r2_2_FD_184286 | JGI IMG/M metagenome (GOLD analysis project Ga0209051, IMG submission 184286) | Arabidopsis root microbial communities from North Carolina, USA - plate scrape MF_Cvi_mMS_r2 (SPAdes) (version 2) | ecosystem: Host-associated > Plants > Roots > Endosphere | place...
CGAGGCGACGTTCCTCATCGGCGGCGAGCAGTGCACCCGGCGATGCGACTTCTGCCAGATCGACACCGGCAAGCCGTCGGAGTTGGACCGCGACGAGCCCCGACGCGTCGCCGAGAGCGTTCAGGCGATGGGCCTTCGGTACTCGACCGTCACCGGCGTGGCGCGCGACGACCTTCCCGACGGCGGTGCGTGGCTGTACGCCGAGACGGTGCGCCAGATCAAGGCACTCAATCCGAACACGGGCGTCGAACTGCTGATCCCGGACTTCAACGCGATCCCCGAGCAGCTCGAGACGGTGTTCGAGACGCGGCCGGAGGTGTTGGCGCACAACGTCGAAACCGTCCCGCGGATCTTCAAGCGCATCCGCCCGGCGTTCCGGTACGACCGCAGCCTCTCGGTGATCACCTCGGCGCGTGACTACGGCCTGGTGACCAAGAGCAACCTGATCCTGGGCATGGGCGAGACGCCGGAGGAAGTGCGGACGGCGTTGGTCGACCTGCGCGAGGCGGGCTGCGACATCATCACCATCACCCAGTACCTGAGGCCGACGGCCCGCCACCATCCGGTGGAGCGGTGGGTCAAGCCCGAGGAGTTCGTCGAGCACGGCAAGTTCGCCGAGGACCTGGGTTTCCCCGGTGTCCTGGCCGGTCCGTTGGTGCGATCGTCCTACCGGGCCGGCAAGTTGTACGCGCAGGCGGCGCAACTGCGGGCGAGCCCGTCCTGATACCGCGCTGGCATCCACCCGTATCCTGATCCGATGGCGAAGACCCGCAAGCCCGTTGTCGACAAGGCCGCCAAGGCCGAGGCGAAGGCTGCCCGCAAGGCCGCATCCAAGGAGCGCCGCAGTCAGCTTTGGCAGGCGTTCCAGATTCAGCGCAAGGAGGACACCCGACTCCTGCCGTACATGATCGGTGCGTTCGTGCTGATCGTGGCGATCGCTGTGGTCATCGGCGTCGTCGTCGGGAACGTGTTCACCTATGTGACGCTGATTCCGCTTGGCGTGGTGCTCGGGCTGCTGGTGGCGTTCATCATCTTCGGGCGTCGGGCGCAGAAGTCGGTGTACCGCAAGGCCGAGGGGCAGACCGGCGCGGCCGCGTGGGCCTTGGACAACCTGCGCGGCAAGTGGCGCGTCACCCCCGGTGTCGCGGCGACCGGGCACTTCGACGCCGTGCACCGCGTGATCGGCCGGCCTGGCGTGATCTTCGTCGGCGAGGGATCGGCGACGCGGGTCAAGCCGCTGCTGGCTCAGGAGAAGAAGAAGACCGCCCGCCTCATCGGCGACATCCCGATCTACGACTTCGTCGTCGGGAACGGCGAGGGCGAGGTGCCGCTGTCCAAGCTGGAACGCCACCTCACCAAGCTGCCGGCCAACATCACGGCCAAGCAGATGGACTCGCTGGAGTCGCGACTGGCGGCGTTGGGTTCCCGGATGGGACCGGCCGCCATGCCGAAGGGTCCGTTGCCTCCTGGTGCGAAGATGCGTGGCGTGCAGCGCACCGTGCGTCGCAAGTAGGTCGATTCGGCCCCGACATCCGGGCCACCAGCTAATCTCCCCACTGCGCCTGTCCGCTGGACGGGCTCCAAATGGCGTTCCGGCCATGGACTTTGACGCCTTTGGGGGGCTTCGATGTGTACTGCATGCCAATGGGCGCCACACTTCGCGTCGTTCGGCGCCGCCCGGGCAACCCGACGGACGGTGCTCACCGTGGCGGCGGTGGCCGCGGCGACGACGGCGATGACGGGGTGCTCGCCGAGTCGGGAATCCGCCTCGCCGAGTGGCGCTCCCGGCAGCACGCCTGGTACTGGCAAGGCCGCCGACTTCGTCTTTCGCAACGGCCCGATCTACACCGTCACCGGGGCTGACCCGTGGGCCGAGGGCCTCGCGGTCACGGGCACGACCATCACCCACGTCGGCGACGAGGCAGGGGCGATGGCTCAGGTAGGCGAGGGCACCAGGGTGGTCGACCTCGACGGCCGGTTGCTGATGCCCGGCTTCGTCGAGGCCCACATCCATCCGTTCATGGGCGCCTTCCTGACCTCCGGGCTCGACCTGCAGCTGCCCACCGGGGCGGACGCGCTCGCCGCGATCGCCAAGTACGCTGCGGACAACCCGGTCGGGCCGGTCCGTGGATTCGGTTGGCGCGTGGACATGTTCGGCCCCGAGGGGCCCACGCGCGCGGACCTGGACCGGATCCTGCCGGACCGTCCCGCGTTCTTCTTCGCGATCGACGGCCACAGCCTGTGGGTCAACTCCAAGGCGCTGCAGATCGCCGGCGTCGACCGCAAGACCCCGGACCCCATCCCCGGCTTCAGCTACTACGCCCGCGACGCCACCGGCGACCCCACCGGGTACGTCCTCGAGGTCGTCGCCGTGCTGAGCATCGTCGACGCGGTCGAACCCATCTCCCCCGAGACCATGGCGAAGCTGCTGGCGTCGTGGACGCCGAAGGCGGCTGCGGCGGGCATCACGTCGGTGTTCGACGCCGGGGTGCCGCCGATCGGTGCGGACCAGGGGGCGATTCTCGAGCTGTACGTCGACGCCGAGAAGCGCGGCGAGCTGCCGTTCCGCGTCGTCGCGTCCTACGCGATCAAGGGACCGCCGGTCGACGACACGGTGGCCAAGATGACCGAGCTGCGCAGCCGCATCGCCACCGACCTGGTGCAGGCCACGGTGGTGAAGATCGTCGGCGACGGCACGCAGGGCGGCTACACCGCCTGGCTGGTCGAGCCCTACGCCGACAACCCCGACAGCACCGGCGGGTCGCCCTTCACCGAGGAGCAGTGGCACCGGGTGGTGCGCGACGTCGACGCTGCGGGCTTCGACCTGCACGTGCACGCCTGTGGTGAACGGACCGCCAGGGTGGCGCTGGACGCCGTCGCCGAGGCGATCAAGGCCAACCCCCCGCGGGACCGGCGCCACGCGATAGCGCATCTGGTCCACGTCGAGGACTCCGACAATCCGCGGTTCGGTGAACTCGGCGTCATCGCGCAGTTCTCCGCGAACTGGATGTCGGCCGACCCGGACACCGTGACGAACATGGGCGCCAGGTACGGCGCTCCGCGCAAGGACCTGCTCTACCGGCCCCAGGATGTGCTCAAGTCGGGCGGCCGCATCTCACTGGGCACGGATTGGCCTGCGGCAGGGTACTTCTCGACGTACAAGCCGTTGGAGTCGATCCAGATCGGCGTCACCCGCCAGCTCATCGGGCAGCCGGATTCACCGGTGTTGGAACCCGTCGACCAGCGGTTGTCGGTGGCCGAGGCGGTGCACGCCAACACCCTAGGGGCGGCTCATCAGATCCGGCTCGACGACAAGGTCGGCTCACTCGAGACCGGCAAGCTGGCCGACCTCATCGTGCTGGACGAGAACATCCTGACCGTCGACCCGCACGGCATTCACCGGGCGAAGGTCACGATGACGATGATGAACGGGCAGATCCGCCACGAGGTCTAGCGCCTGACGACGGCGGTTCCCGTCAAGCGGTCCTGGAAGCCGCGACCATCGCCGTCGGTGAACAGGGCCGGAATCACCAGCGCGACGAGCAGGACGCGGATGATGGAGCGGCCGATCCCGACGTGCTGACGATGGTCGACGGAGACGACCTGAAGTCCCAGCGCCAGTTGGCCGGGGGTGAAGCTGAACAACCGCACCGACACGGCGCCGAGCACCAGCCAGATGACCTCGAGGACGATTGCGCGATGGTCGGCGAGCGTGCCACTGCGGTCCAGCGACCCGAGCAGCGATCCCAGCCCCATCGCGATCAGCCAGTCGAGGGTGACGGCAAGGACCCGTCGACCGGTGCCGACCAGCGAACCCGGCCCCGACTGGGGCAGGCCAAGGCGTTGGCCGGCGAAGTCGTTGGGTCCCTGACTGGCGTCGCCAGCTTCGGACGGTGGCGGGCCGGAGAGCCAGGAACCGAAGGTGCGGGCCATGAAACCAGCATAGGGTGAGCCTCCGGCACCACCACTGCGTAACGTCGGCGCAACATGCCTTTGACCGCCGCGCAATATGGTGTCCCTAGCGTCGAACGGCGGATCACCAGTCAAAGGAGAATTCTCAGTGCCAGAAAAGACTGCAGACGACATCTTCAAGCTGATCAAGGACGAGAACGTCGAGTACGTCGACATTCGCTTCTGCGATCTGCCCGGCGTCGTCCAGCACTTCTCGATCCCCGCCTCGGCCTTCGACGCGAGCGTGTTCGAGGATGGTTTGGCGTTCGACGGCTCGTCGGTGCGCGGCTTCCAGTCCATCCACGAGTCCGACATGATGCTGCTGCCGGATCCCAACACCGCGCGCATCGATCCGTTCCGGCACGCCAAGACGCTGAACCTCAGCTTCTTCGTGCACGACCCGTTCACCCGCGAGGCCTACTCGCGCGACCCGCGCAACGTCGCCCGCAAGGCCGAGAACTACCTCGCGAGCACCGGCATCGCCGACACCTGCTTCTTCGGCGCCGAGGCCGAGTTCTACATCTTCGACTCGGTGACCTTCGACTCGAAGATCAACGGCACCTCCTACGAGGTCGACTCCGAGTCGGGCTGGTGGAACACCGGCGAGCCCTTCGAGGCCGACGGCAGCCCCAACCTGGGCTACAAGGTCCGCCCCAAGGGTGGCTACTTCCCCGTCGCGCCGTACGACCACTACGTCGACCTGCGCGACGAGATGGCCACCAACCTGCAGAACGCCGGATTCGTCCTGGAGCGCGGCCACCACGAGGTCGGCACCGCCGGCCAGGCCGAGATCAACTACAAGTTCGACACCCTGCTCGCTGCCGCCGACGACGTGCTGCTGTTCAAGTACATCATCAAGAACACGGCGTGGAAGAACGGCAAGACCGTCACCTTCATGCCCAAGCCCCTGTTCGGTGACAACGGTTCCGGCATGCACGCCCACCAGTCGCTGTGGAAGGACGGCAAGCCGCTGTTCCACGACGAGTCGGGCTACGCGGGCCTGTCGGACCTGGCGCGCCACTACATCGGCGGCATCCTGCACCACGCGCCGTCGCTGCTGGCGTTCACCAACCCGACGGTGAACTCCTACAAGCGTCTGGTGCCGGGGTACGAGGCGCCGATCAACCTGGTCTACAGCCAGCGCAACCGCTCGGCATGCGTCCGCATCCCGATCACCGGCAACAACCCGAAGGCCAAGCGCCTCGAATTCCGTTGCCCCGACAGCTCGGGCAACCCGTACCTGGCGTTCGCGGCGATGCTGATGGCCGGCATCGACGGCATCAAGAAGAAGATCGAGCCGTTGGCGCCCGTCGACAAGGACCTCTACGAGCTTCCCCCCGAGGAGGCCGCGAACATCCCCCAGGCGCCGACGTCGCTGTCCGCGGTGATCGACCGCCTCGAGGAGGACCACGACTACCTCACCGAGGGCGGCGTGTTCACCGAGGACCTGATCGACACCTGGATCTCCTACAAGCGCGAGAACGAGATCATGCCGATCCAGATCCGTCCGCACCCGTACGAGTTCTCGCTGTACTACGACGTGTAAACGCGTCTAGTCGGCAAACGAAGCCGGGCGGAGTTCACTCCGCCCGGCTTCGTCGCGTCACGGGGACGTACGACTATGCGGACCGAGGTCCGGATAGTAGAGTCGTCGCCATGCTGACGAACCTCGACGCCAGACTCGCCCCCCACGCCCCCGCCGTACTGAGCATCTTCCGCGTGGTCTTCGCGCTGCTCTTCCTGTGCCACGCCACCTCACACCTGTTCGGCTGGCCGGTCGCCGAGCAGCAGGCCCCCGTCGGCGTGTGGCCGTACTGGTACGCCGGGGTCATCGAACTGGTCACCGGCGTCCTCATCGGCCTCGGATTGTTCACCCGCATCGCGGCCTTCTTCGCCTCGGGCACGATGGCGTTCGCCTACTTCACGCAGCACCTGCCGAAGGGCCCCATTCCGCTGGTCGACGGTGGCGAGGCGGCCGTCCTCTACTGCTTCGCGTTCTTCCTGCTGGTGTTCACCGGTGGCGGCGCGTGGGCCCTCGACGCCCGGCGGCGCGCCGGCGCGGCGACGGCCACCCGCACCAGGGGCTGACGCCGGGGTCGGTCAGCGGTCGAGCGACAAATCCTTGCGAAAGCGCTTCATGCCGTCGACCTTCTCCGCCGTGGTGGCCTGCGGGCCGGAGTAGAACATCCACGGTTGCGTCAGGACGTGGGTGATCCCGGCGGCCTCCGCACGCTCGTAGTCCGGCGCGGTGAACGCGTCGGTCAGCGGGGTCAGGATGGTGAAATCGTCCATGCCGCGCCCACTTTCGGCCCGCAGCTCGCGCAACCGCCGAGCACTCGCAATCGCGCGGTCGGTGGTGATGAGGTCGCCGATCCACCCGTCGTGGCGAGCCGCTCGGCGCAGCGCCACGTCGCTGAGTCCGCCGACGAAGATCGGAATGGGTGGCGGGGTGGGCTCCATCTCCAGGCGCGGGGTCTGGTAGAACTCGCCGTCGAACTCCGTCCATCCCGGCCGCCACAGCGCGCGCAGGAGGTCCAGTATCTCGTCGGTGCGCTTGCCACGGCGGTCGAAGCGCTGACCCATCAGCGTGAACTCCTCTTCGCACCACCCCACGCCAACGCCCAGTTCCACCCGGCCCCCGGCCAGATGTGCCGCCGTGCCAACGGCTTTCGCCACCGAGTAGGGGTCCCGCATGCCGGGGATGAACACCGTCGTCACGAAGTGCAGCCGTTCGGTGACCAGGGCCAGCGCCCCGATCAGCACCCACGGGTCGGGCCAGTCGGTGAACGGCGGCCACCGCCGCTCGCCGTCCTTGGTGTAGGGGTACGGCGTGGCCAGCTTCTCCAAGTTGACGACGTGGTCGGGGATGCCGAAGCCGTCGTAGCCGAGATCGTCTGCCGCCTTGGCCAATTCGACGACTTCCCGCGTCGGCAGGAACGCGGGGCTGACGTAGAACTTCATCGCGTAGACACTCCCGGGTCGCTGCGCTCCTGCCCTCCGGTACCCCGGGCCCAGGTCGGCATGATGAACACCCCGTCGGCCTCCACCGTCCAACCGCCGGCGTCGCCGAGAAACCCACGCGCGTAGGTCTTGACGCCCTCGGTCCTCTCGACGAAGGCCTCCGCCCGCACCGCACCGAGCGGAGTGCCACGCAGGTAGCGCAGCGTGATGGTGCCGGTGAACAGCGGCTTGGTCAGTCCGTCGCTGGCGACCTCTCCGAGAAGGTGGTCGAGCACCAGCGCGCAGATGCCACCGTGGACCAGACCGGGTGGTCCCTCATAGGCCAGGCCGAGGTCGAACTCGGCCCAGCATCGACCCCCGTCTTCGTGGTGGATGTCCATCGGCGGTGCGATCGCATTGCGCAGTCCTACCGCCGGATTCGCCCACGCCAGGGGCCGGCCGGTGTCGGCGTGCCGCAGCGTCGACGTCGTGGTGCGCTGGGTGCTGCGCAGCCGTGCCGTGACCGCCTCGATGGCGGCCCTGGCCTCGTGGGCGGTGTCGTCGTCGACGTCGGTGCGGATGCCCGCGTCGATCAGCTCACGGATGGCCTGGGTCAACGGGCCGTGCACGACCTGCTGGCGCTCGTACTCCTCGGCGGTGACGAGGTCGAACGGGAAGTCCGTGCTCACTCTCCGAAGACCCGTCGCACGACCGTCTTCGCCCGGCGCGTCACCCGCAGGTAGTTGTCGAGGAACTCGCTGCCGTCGCTGTTGTCCCACCCGGCCGCCACGGCCACTGCGTTGAGCTGGCGGCCCGGACCCGGCAACTGGTCGGTGGGCTTGCCGCGCACCAGAACCAGCGCGTTGCGGGCCTTCGTCGCGGTCAGCCAGGCCTGGCGCAGCAGGTCGACGTCCCCCTCGGCGATCAGTTCGGCGGCGCCGATGGCGTTGAGGGCGTCCAACGTCGAGGTGCTGTGCAGCGCCTCGATCTCGTGTCCGTAGCGCAGCTGAAGCAGCTGCACGGTCCACTCGACGTCGGCCAGCCCGCCGCGCCCCAGCTTGGTGTGGGTGTTCGGGTCCGCACCGCGCGGCAGACGCTCCGCGTCGATCCGTGCCTTGACCCGCCGAATCTCCTGCACCGCTTCGGTGGACACCCCGCCGGGTGGATAACGGGTCTTGTCGGCCATCAGCAGGAAGCGGTATCCGAGGTCCTCGTCACCCGCCACGCGATGCGCCCGCAGCAGGGCCTGCACCTCCCAGGTCTGGGCGAACCGCGAGTAGTACGCCTCGTACGACGCGAGCGTGCGCACCAGCGGACCGCTGCGACCCTCCGGGCGCAGATTGGTGTCGACCTCCAGCGGCGGATCCGCGCTCGGCGTGCCCAGCAACGCGCGGACCTGTTCGGCGACGGTGACCGACCACTTCACCGCCACGGATTCCTCTGCCCCGCCGACCGGTTCGCACACGAACATGACGTCGGCGTCGGAGCCGTAACTCAGCTCCCCACCGCCGAGCCTGCCCATTCCGATCACGGCGATCCTGGCGGGCGGGCCGCCCGTGGGCGAGTTCGCCCGGATCACGACGTCCAACGCCGCCTGCAGCACCGCGACCCACACCGAGGTCAGTGCCCGGCAGACCTCGGTGACCTCGAGCATGCCCAGCAGGTCCGCCGACGCCAAGCGCGCCAGCTCTTGGCGCCGAAGCGTTCTGGCCGCCGCGATGGCGCGCAGCGGATCGGTGTGCCGGCCGGCCGACGCGACGAGTGCATGGGCCAGGCTCTCCGGTTCGACCTCCAGCAGCTTGGGTCCCGACGGGCCGTCGGCGTATTGCCGGATCACCTCGGGTGCGCGCATCAGGAGCTCGGGGACGAACGCCGACGTGCCGAGCACGTGCATCAGCCGCTTGGCCACTGCGCCCTCGTCACGCAGCGAGGCCAGGAACCATCTCTGCTCGGCCATCTCGTCGCTCAGCCTGCGGTAGGCCAGCAACCCGGCGTCCGGGTCGGGCGCGTCGGACAACCAGTCCAGCAGCGTCGGCAGCAGCACCTGTTGCACCCGGCCGCGCCGGCCGCTGCTGCCGGTGAGCGCCGCCAGGTGGGTCAGCGCACTCTGCGGTCCCTCGTATCCCAGTGCGGCGAGCTGACGTTCGGCCGATTCGGGCGACATGCTCGGGGAGAACTCCACGGCGTTGCCCTCGACGGACTCGAGCAGCGGTTGGTAGAAGAGCTTGGCGTGCAGGCGCGACACCCGCAGGCTCTGGCGTTTGAGTTCCTCGCGCAGCACGCCGAGCGAGTCGTGCTGGCCGTCGGGACGCATGTGCGCGGCGCGGGCCAGCCACCGCATGGCCTCTTCGTCGCCGGCCTCGGGGAGCATGTGGGTCCGCTTGAGTCGCTGCAGTTGCAGGCGGTGTTCGAGCAGCCGCAGAAACTCATAGGACGCAGTGAGATTCGCGGCGTCGTCCCGGCCGACGTAACCGCCGGCGCCCAGTGCGGCGAGCGCATCGACGGTCGAGGCCACGTGCAGCGACTCGTCGTTGCGGCCGTGCACCAGCTGCAACAACTGGACGGCGAACTCGACGTCGCGCAGGCCGCCGGTACCGAGCTTGATCTCCCGGGACCTGACCCCGGCCGGCACCAGTTCTTCGACCCGGCGGCGCATCTTCTGCACCTCGGAGACGAAGTCCTCCCGCTCGCACGCCGCCCACACCATCGGCATCAGCGCCGCCACGTACTGCTCGCCGAGCTCGGCGTCCCCCACGGCCGGGCGGGCCTTCAGCAGGGCCTGGAACTCCCACGTCTTGGCCCACCGCTCGTAGTACGCCACATGGGATTCCAGCGTGCGCACCAGCTCGCCACTCTTGCCCTCGGGCCGAAGGCCGGCGTCGACTTCGAAGAACGCCTCGCCGGCGAATCGCATCATTTCGCCGGCCAGCCTGGCGCTGACGGCGTCCGCCTTCTCGCAGACGAAGATGACGTCGACGTCGCTGACGTAGTTCAGTTCGCGGGCCCCGCACTTGCCCATCGCGATGACCGCCAGTCGTGGCGGGGCGCCGTCCTTGCAGACGGTCTTCGTCGCGACGACGAGGGCGGCGGCCAACGCGGCGTCGGCGAGGTCGGCCAGGTGCTCCCCCACCGTCGGGAACGGCAGCACGGGTTCGTTCTCCACGGTGGGGGCCAGGTCGAGCGCCGCCAACACCAGCAGCCGGTCGCGATAGAACACGCGCAAATCGTTTGTCTCCGAGGTGGTTTCGGCCATCTCGGTGAAGTCGCGGCGAAGTTCGTCCACGCCCGGCAGCGTCACCTGACCCGCCAGCAGGTGCCAGGACGTCGGTTGGGCCACGAGGTGGTCGCCCAGCGCCAGCGAGGAACCGAGCACGCCGAACAGCCGACCGCGCAGCCCGCGGTCCTTCACCAGGGCGCGGTTGAGTTCGTCCCATCCGTCCCCGAGGGCGTCGGCGAGGCGCACCATCGTCCGCAGCGCGGTGTCGGCGTCGGGCGCACGGGACAGCGACCACAACAGCTCGACGTAGTCGTCGGTGGTCCAGCCCAGCCGGTCCAGATCCGCACGGGCGGGCGGTTCGACCAAGCCCAACCTGCCGACGCTGGGCAGCGTCGGTCGCTGCGTCGCGGGTTTTGCCACCCCATCACGGTAACGCAGGGGGTTGGGACGTCGGCGCTACAGGGAGAGGTAGGCCTTCAGCTCGTACGGCGTCACGTTGCTGCGGTAGGTCTCCCACTCGGCGCGCTTGTTGCGCAGGAAGAAATCGAAGACGTGTTCGCCGAGCGCCTCGGCGACCAGTTCGGAGTTCTCCATCTCGGCCAGCGCGACGCCGAGGCTCCCCGGCAGCTCCTTGTAGCCCATCGCGCGGCGTTCCTCGGGTGTCAAGTTCCAGACGTTGTCCTCGGCCTGCGGACCGAGGACGTAATTCTTCTCGACGCCTCGCAGGCCGGCCGCCAGCAGGACTGCGAAGGCGAGATACGGGTTGCAGGCCGAGTCGGGACTGCGCACCTCGATGCGTCGCGAGGACGCCTTGCGCGGGGTGTACATCGGGACCCGCACCAACGCCGAGCGGTTGGCCGCCCCCCACGACGCGGCGGTGGGTGCCTCGCCGCCGTGCACCAGTCGCTTGTAGGAGTTGACCCACTGATTGGTGACCGCGCTGATCTCGCTGGCGTGTTCGAGGATGCCCGCGATGAACGACTTGCCGATGTCGGAGAGTTGCAGCGGGTCGTCGGGGGTGTGGAAGGCGTTGGCGTCGCCCTCGAAGAGACTCATGTGGGTGTGCATCGCCGAACCGGGATACTGCGAGAACGGTTTCGGCATGAACGTCGCCCGAACACCCTCGGTCAGGGCCACTTCCTTGACGACGTAGCGGAACGTCATCACGTTGTCGGCCATCGACAGCGCGTCGGCGTACCGCAGGTCGATCTCCTGCTGCCCGGGCGCGCCCTCGTGATGGCTGAACTCGACCGAGATTCCCATCGACTCCAGCGCGTCGATCGCGTGCCGGCGGAAGTTGGGTGCCGAGTCGTGCACCGCCTGGTCGAAGTAGCCGCCGTTGTCGGCCGGCACCGGTTCGGAGCCGTCGTACAGACCGGGCTGCAGCAGGAAGAACTCGATCTCCGGATGCACGTAGCAGGAGAAGCCGAGCTCGCTGGCCTTGGCCAGTTGCCTGCGCAGCACGTGCCGCGAGTCCGCCCAGGAGGGCGAGCCGTCGGGCATCGTGATGTCGCAGAACATTCGGGCGGAGTGGTGCTTGCCGCCGCTGGTGGTCCACGGCAGCACCTGGAAGGTGGACGGATCGGGGCGGGCTACGGTGTCGGATTCCGACACGCGCGCGAAGCCCTCGATCGACGATCCGTCGAAGCCGATGCCCTCTTCGAAGGCACCTTCCAGCTCGGCGGGCGCGATCGCCACGGACTTGAGGTATCCGAGCACGTCGGTGAACCACAACCGCACGAATCGGATGTCACGCTCCTCGAGCGTCCGGAGCACGAATTCCTTCTGCCGATCCATGTGCGAAGCGTAGGCACCCGCTGTTAATTCCGTGTTACGCGCCTGCTGCGTATGGTGAGCGGCTCGGCGGTCAGCGGGGCCGGCACAGGAACCAGGCCTGGCTACTGGCGAAACCGCGCAACTGCCCGACCGGGGTGAACTGGGTTTCCTCGATCACGAGGTGGTGGGCGACCCGTTCGCGCAGCGCACGCCAATTGAAGCCAAAGTGCGAGTAGCCCTCGGCGCCGTCGACCTTGTACAGCGGCCGCTCGACCGCGGTGTTGCGGCCGGCGAACACCATCTTGGCGGCGTCGCGGGGGGTGTACCGCTCCACCATGTGATAGCTGCTGTTTCCCATCCGGCGGGCCAGCGCGCGGATCGACTGCTTGAGAACGAAGGACGGGCCGATCTCGATGGGCACGCTGACGATGACACGGCCGCCGGGCGCGGCCAACCGGGCCAGGTCGGCCAGCACGATCTCGACGATGTCCTCCGTGCAGTGTTCGAGGGTCTCCATGCACGTCACCACGTCGAAGGAGCCGTCGTAGTCACTCGTCAGATCGCCGATCACCGAGAAGGTGACGCCGTCGAGGTCGGCGAACCGCTCCTTGCAACCCTCGACTTGGTTCGCGTCGATGTCGGCGCCGTGGCCCTTGTCGAACTTCTCCCTCGCCATGGCGAGGAACGTGCCGTCGCCGCAGCCGTAGTCGAGCAGGTTCGCCGAGTCCCGGTCGATCAGGCTGATCGCCTTGACGAAACGCGAGCGGTGACTCCAGGCGATGACCTTGTTGGAGTTTCCGATCTGGTCGCGGTAATAGTGGCCGTCCTCGACGACGGCGGTCGTGTCGTTGTCCATCGGGTGCCGCTCCCTGGAGTCGCCGGCGCCCCGGTGGCGCCCCGTGTGCGCTCGACCATAGCCGAGGTCACGGGCTAGTTCCAGTTGCTCCAGCTAACACTGCAGATTTTGCGGCGGGGGCGCTGAGGCGACGAGGAAATTGACGACCGCGGAATCTACGCAGGCGTCTCCGTTGAAGACCACGGTGTGTTGGGTGCCGTTGAAGGTGATCAGCGACGCGTCCATTTCCCGAGCTAGTTCCACCCCGGCCTGGTACGGCGTGGCCGGATCGTGGGTGGTCGAGACGACGACGACCTTGCCGGGCCCCGGGGAGACCGCGGGATGGGGTGCCGAGGTCGGCGGCACGGGCCACATGGCGCAATCATCCCTGGGAGCCAGGCCAGTGAACTCTCCGTAGGCCATGAACGGCGCGGCCGCCCGGGCCTGACGATCGGCCTCGGCCCACACCGCGGGGTCGGTCGGGTACGGCGCGTCGACGCATCGGATGGCGGTGAACGCGTCCTGCTGGTTGGTGTAGTGCCCGCTCGCGTCGCGCTGCTGGTAATCGTCGGCCAGCAACAACAGGTCACCGGCATCGGTGCCGCGTTGCAGGCCGAGCAACCCGCTGGTCAGGAACTTCCAGTAGCGCTGGGTGTAGAGCGCGTTGGCCGTCCCTGTGATGGCGTCCTGATAGCCGAGCCCGCGCGGGTCCGACGTCCGGCCGGGCTGCTGCACCAGCGGATCCACCAGTTGGTGGTACCGCGCGACGAACTGCGTCGGGTCCTGGCCGAGCGGGCAGTCGACGGACCGCGCGCAGTCCGCGGCGTAGTCGTCGAACGCGGTCTGAAAGCCGACGAGTTGACGGACGTTCTCGGACACCGGATCGGCGCTGGGATCCACCGCGCCGTCGAGGACCATCGCCCGCACGCGGTCGCCGAACTGCTCGGCGTACCTGGCGCCGAGTTCGGTTCCGTATGAGTAGCCGAGGTAGTTGATCTGGTTCTCCCCCAACGCGGCCCGGACGACGTCCATGTCGCGCACGGTCGAGGCGGTGCCGACGTTGGCCAGGAAGTCCAGTCCGGTGCGGGCGACGCACTCCCGGGCGACCTGCTGATGGATCTGCTCGATGCGCTCCACTCCGGCGTGGCTGTAGTCGGTCAGCGATTCGCGGCGGTAGGCGTCGAACTCGGCGTCGCTGCGGCAGCGCACCTGCGGGGTGGACCGCCCGACGCCGCGCGGGTCGAAGCCGACGAGGTCGAATCGGCGAGTGATTTCGTTGTCGCCGAAACTGGCGGCCATCGCGGCTACGGCGGTGACGGCGGACGCGCCGGGCCCGCCGGGGTTGACCATCAACGCACCGATTCGGTCGCCCGTGGCCGGAACCCGGATGACCGCCAACTGCGCTTGTGCGCCTTCGGGTTTCGCGTAGTCGACGGGCACGCTCACCATGCCGCACTGCGCGGTCGGCAGTGCGGAGGCAGACCCGAGGAAGCCGGCGCAACTCCCCCACACCGGGGGTTGGCCGTAGGCCACGGTGGGCGAGCCCTCGGGTGACGCCGTCGCCACCGGGGCTACGAGCGACGACGCCAACACCAGTGCGGGCAGTGCCGCGATCAGCCTGCCCACCAACCACATGGCGAACATGGTTGCACGCAAAGGAGTTCGGCGGTCGAGCGGGGCTCGCGCAGACACTAGTCGGCAACCGGACGGTGATCCGACGGTGACCTAACCCGTCAGCAGGTGGAGTCCGGCGGTGGCACGGTGACGTCGACCAGGTACGTGGCGGCGATGTCGTCGACGCACTTGTTGCCCTGGAACACGACGGTGTGCTGGGTGCCGTCGAAGGTCAGCAGCGTGCCCCCGAGTTGCTTGGCCAGGTCGACGCCCGCCTGGTACGGCGTCGCCGGATCGTTGGTCGTCGAGACCACCAGGACGGGAGGCAGTCCCGCCACGGAGATCCGGTGCGGCGTCGACGTGGCGGGCACCGGCCAGAAGGCGCACGTGCCCAGCGGCGCGTTGCCGGTGAACTGCCCGTAGCTCATGAACGGCGCCACCTCGCGGGCCCGCCGGTCCTCGTCGACCACGGTCTTGCGATCGGTGATGGGCGGCTCGTCGACGCAGTTGACGGCCACCCGCACGTCGGTGGAGTTGTTGTAGTGCCCGCTCTCGTCGCGCCCCATGTAGAGGTCTGCGAGTTTGAGCATGGTGTCGCCGGAACCGTTCTTGAGCTCCGAGAGACCCTGGGTGAGGTGGCGCCACAGGTTCGGCGAGTACAGCGGAAGAATGGTGCCGACGATGGCGTCGCTGTAGCTCAGCCCGCGGGGATCGCTGGTCTTGGCGGGGTTGTCCACCAGCGGCTCGACCATGCTCTTGTAGACCTCGACCGCCTTGGCGGGATCGGTTCCCAGCGGGCACCTGGGGCTCTTGGCGCAGTCGGCCGCGTAGTCGTTGAACGCGGTTTGGAACGCCGCGGCCTGGCGGATGTCGGCCTCCACCGGGTCCGCGTTCGGGTCGACCGCGCCATCGAGGATCATCGCGCGCACGTTCTGCGGGTAGGCCTCCGCGTACGCCGATCCGATGCGGGTGCCGTAGGAATAGCCGAGGTAGGTCAGCTTCTGGTCGCCGAGGGCGGCCCGCATGGCGTCGAGATCCTTGATCACACTTGACGTTCCGACGTTGGCGAGGAACTCGTCGCCCATCTTCTCGACGCAGCGCGCGACGAAGTCCTTGGTCTCCGACTCGATGTGGGCGACGCCTTCTGGCGTGTAGTCGACCTGGTCGTCGGCACGCTGCCGGTCATTGTCGGCATCGGAGTTGCACCACACCGCCGGGGTCGACGAGCCGACCCCGCGTGGGTCGAAGCCGACGAGGTCGAAGCGCTCGCGCACGGAGGCCGGAATCGCGCCGACCAAGGAGGCCGCGGCGTCGACGCCCGACTCGCCGGGTCCGCCGGGGTTGACGATCAACGAGCCGACCTTGTCTCCGGTCGCCTTGAAGCGGATCATCGCCAGGCGCGCGACGTCACCGTCGGGCTTCGCGTAATCGACCGGTACCGAGAGCTTTCCGCATTCGGCGCCCGCCGGGATGCGGACGTCCGAGGACGCGACGTCGCATTGCGACCAGTCGATCGGCGTGCCCGGCCGCGGCGTGGCGATGACGCCGCGCCCGTCGACCAATCGGCTGCAGCCGGCCACCAGCAGCACGATGAGGGCGGCCGCGAGGACCCCGCGTCTGAGGTTCATGGCTGTCATGCTGCCATGAAGGACCGTCGGTGCAGTTGAGGGTGTTACCCCGCGGCGCTCGACAACTCCTTGAGCGCGACCTCGAAGTCGTCGGCCATGTCCCAGAGATCGGGAAGCAATTCCGGGCAGGAGATCAGACCGACGTCCAGCGTGCCGTTGAGCGACATCACGGTGATGTTGAGCCCGGACCCGTGGAAGATCGGCCCCAGCGGGTACATCGCGTTGACCTGGGCGCCCAAGAAGTACAGCGGCACCTGAGGCCCGGGCACGTTGGACACCACGAGGTTGTGGACCGGTGCGGCGCTCGTCAGCCGACTCGAGGCGTAGACGCGCATCGCCACGCCGAACACCGCGGGCGCCGCGAACTGCGACCAGTCCTGAAGCAGCGTCGCCCCGATCGCCGCACTGTGTTGCTTGGCAACGGAATTCGCCTCCGCGATCGCCCGCAGCCGCTCGGCGGGATCCTCGACGTCGGTGTAGAGGCTGGCGAACATGCCCGACACCTGGTTGCGGCCGGGCCGGTCGGACTTGTCGTGCACCGACACCGGGACCATCGCGACCAGGGTGCTGTCGGGCAGTTCGTCGCGGTCGAGCAGGAACCGCCGCAGCACCCCGGCCACCAACGCCATCACGACGTCGTTGACCTTCACGCCGTAGCGGTTCTTGACGGCCTTCACCTCCTCCAGGTCGAGCTGGGCGAACGCGACGTTGCGGCGGCCGGTGACCGTGTCGTTGAACCGGGTCTTCGGTGCGGCGAAGGGTGCCGCCATGGTGAGCCCGCTGCGCGCCCGCCGCACGGTGTCCACCACCGTCGACAGCGTGGACGGCACCACGTTGGCCAGCTTCAACGGGCGGGTGGCGAACTTGAACGCGCCGCTGACGGCGATCTCCAGGTCCGATCCGCCGCCCACGCCCTCGACGGGGTCGGGAGCGGGCGCGTCGGCCTCGGTGGTGCAGAGATGTGACATCAGGTTGGCGCCGGTGACGCCGTCGACGCCGGCGTGGTGCACCTTGGTCAGCACGGCGAGCCGGCCACCGGAGTGCGCGTCGGTGCCCGCCACGTTCTCGATGATCCACATCTCCCACAGCGGCCTGGTGCGGTCCAACGTCAGCGACGCGATGTGCCCGCAAATCTCGCCGAGTTCGACGCGGCCCCCGGGCGACGGGAGCGCGATGCGGTGCAGGTGCCGGTCGACGTCGAAGTCGTGGTCCTCCACCCACACCGGGTGGTCGAGGTTGAACCGGTTGTCGGCGAGCTTCTCCCGGAACTCCGGCATCGCCTTGATCCGGAGGCTCAGTGCCTCGCGCATCCGGTCGAAGGCGTACCCGCCGGGAATGGTGGAGGTGTCGATCTCGAGGATCGAGCACACGTGCAGCGGCTGCGCGGAGGTTTCGAGGTAGAGGAAGCTGGCGTCGAGTCCGCTGAGCCGTTGCATGTCGCCGATGGTAAGGCCCGCTACCGGTCCAGGTGTGAGGAACTGCACTTGATCAGAGGTTCACCTTCGGTGGCGAGGATGACAGACTCGAGACGTCAGATGACCCGGGGACCCGGATGGGCCTCGAGGAATGAATCGACCACATGAGGACAACGATGTCTGAGCAAACGGTTTACGGTGCCGCCACCGACACGCAGGCCCCCCGCAGCAAGACCCGCACCCATCACCTTCTCAAGTGGAAGGCCGAGGGGCACAAGTGGTCGATGCTGACCGCGTACGACTACTCCACCGCACGCGTCTTCGACGAGGCGGAGATTCCCGTCCTCCTCGTCGGCGACTCGGCGGCCAACGTCGTCTACGGCTACGACACCACGGTCCCGGTCACGGCCGACGAGCTCATCCCGCTGGTTCGCGGCGTGGTGCGCGGCGCCCCGCACGCGCTGGTGGTGGCCGACCTTCCCTTCGGTAGCTACGAGGCGGGGCCGCAGCAGGCCTTGGCCACCGCGACGCGCTTCATGAAGGAGGCCGGCGCCGCCGCGGTGAAGCTCGAGGGCGGAGAGCGGGTTGCCGAACAGATCGCGACGCTGACGCAGGCCGGCATCCCCGTGGTGGCCCACATCGGCTTCACCCCGCAGAGCGTCAACGGGCTGGGCGGCTTCCGCGTCCAGGGCCGGGGCGACGCCGCCGAGCAGACCGTCCACGACGCCATCGCCGTCGCCGAGGCCGGGGCGATCGCCGTCGTGCTGGAGATGGTGCCCGCCGAACTGGCCACGCAGATCACCGGCAAGCTGACCATTCCGACGATCGGCATCGGCGCCGGACCGAACTGCGACGCCCAGGTCCTCGTCTGGCAGGACATGGCGGGGATGACGGCGGGCCGGACCGCCAAGTTCGTCAAGAAGTTCGGCGACGTGGGCGGCGAATTACGACGCGCGGCAACGCAATACGCCGCCGAGGTGGCGACCGGAGCATTCCCGGCCGAGGAGCACTCCTTCTAGTCGGGCCGTCAGGCGAACTCGGGCCTGCGCTTGCCGAGGAACGCCGCGACGCCTTCCTTGCCGTCGGCGGAGTCGGCGCACTCCGAGATCAACCGCGCCTCGGTGGCCACCTGGTCTTCGAAGGTCGACGCGTACGCCGTCAGCAGCAGGTGCTTGACCGCCGCGTTGGATCGTCGTGCCCCAGACGCCGTTCGGGCGGCCAGTTCGTCGAGTCGGGCCGGCAGCTCGGCGTCGGGCACGACGGTGGTCACCAGTCCCCACTGCGCCGCCTCGTCGGCGGTCAGCACCCGGTTGGTGATCATCAGCTCCTGGGTCCTGCGGAGCCCGATCAGGCGGGGCAGCAGATACGACGAACCGCCATCCGGGCTGAGGCCGGCCTTCGTGTAGGCCATCGTGAACGACGCCGACTCCGCGGCCAGTACCAGGTCCCCGGACACCGCCAGCGGGAAGCCCGCACCGGCCGCGACGCCGTTGACCGCGGTGATCACCACGGCGTCCATCCTGGCGAACGTCGACATCGCCCGATGCAGGTCCTCTGCCATGCCGTTGACGTAGGCACCAGGGGTGGCGGCTGCGGACACGGCCTTGAGATCGCCTCCGGCACAGAAGAACTTGCCCTCGCCGGTGATCGTGACCACCTTGACGGCGTCGTCGTCGCACAGGGCCGCGGCCTCGGCGAGCTCCCGCGTCAGCGTGTCGTTCATCCCGTTCGCGGCCTCGGGTCGGTGCAGGACGATGCCGACGACGTGGCCGGAGCGGGCGAACTTCAGTGTTTCGAATTCGGGCACCGCCCGACGTTATCGCACCCGTCGGCGGGGACTGGGGCTCGTGCGGCCGTGCGTTCACCTTGATGTGGCAACCTGTTCACCAACTCCAGAACTCAACCGAAGGTGAAGATGCCAGCCCAGAAGCGCAAGCCGTCGCGCCACACGGAGGTCGAGCGCAAGTTCGCGGTCACCGACGACACCGTGTCCCCGTCCTTCGGCGGGCTGTCCTCGGTGGCCAAGGTGGAACGCTCCCCCGTCGAGCAGCTCGACGCCGTCTACTTCGACACGCCGGACCAGGATCTCGCCCGGCATCGGATCACGTTGCGGCGCCGTACGGGTGGGCCCGATGCGGGCTGGCACCTCAAGCTTCCCGCCGGCGCCGACGCCAGGACCGAGGTGCGCACACCGCTCGGTGAGTCGAGCGTCCCGGATGACACGGTGCCCGACGAGTTGCGAGACGTCGTGCTGGCGATCGTGCGGGACCGGCCGCTGCGCCCGGTGGCGCACATCTCCACCACCCGCACCGTCGACCTGTTGTACGGGGCGGACGGCCAGGCGCTCGCCGAGTTCTGCGACGACACCGTCCGGGCGTCGGCCGTCGGCGACGACGAGCCCCAGGAGTGGCGCGAGTGGGAGCTCGAACTCGCCGAGGGCGGCGGCGGGGATGCCGCACTCCTCGACCGGCTGGCCAACCGACTGTTCGACGCGGGCGCCGAACCCGCCGGGCATGGCTCGAAGCTCGCGAAGGTGCTGCGCACCCCCGCGGCCGCGGCGGCACCGCGCGCGGACGACCCGGTGCACCGCGCCGTCGCCGAGCAAGTCGAACAACTCCTGGTGTGGGACAGGGCCGTTCGGGCCGACGCCTGGGACTCCGTGCATCAGATGCGGGTGACCACCCGCAAGATCCGTAGCCTGTTGCGCGGCTCGGAGGAGTCCTTCGGCATCGCCGACGACTCCTGGCTGCTCGAGGAACTCAAGGTGCTGGCCGGAATCCTCGGCGGCGCCCGTGACGCCGAGGTGCTCGCCGAGAAGTACGAGACCGTACTCGCCGAACTGCCCGCCGACCTGATCCGCGGACCGGTTCGCGAGCGGCTGGTCGAGGGCGCCAAGCGGCGCTACCGCGCGGGATGGAAGCGCTCGTTGGTGGCCATGCGCTCGGAGCGCTACTTCCGCCTGCTCGACGGGCTCGAGGCGCTGCTCACCGCCGAACCGGTACAGACGGAGGCCGGCGCGGCACCCGAGCAGGTGACCGTGGGAGCGGCGTTCGCGAAGTTGCGCAAGTCCGCGAAGAAGGCCGACGCGGCCGCCGCGGACGAGACGGTCTCCCCCGAGGATGCCGACGAGGCGTTGCACGCGATTCGCAAACGCGCCAAGCAACTTCGGTACACCGCGTCGGCGCTCGGCGCGGACGAGGTCGCCGACAAGGCCAAGTCCATCCAGTCGCTGCTCGGCGATCATCAGGACAGCGTCGTCAGCCGGGCGCACCTGTCCGAGGAGGCCAAGGCCGCCCACGGCGCGGGTGAGGACACCTTCACCTATGGCGTGCTGTTCCAGCTCGAGTCCGAGATCGCCCGCCGCGCGGAGGAGCAGCTGGACGAAGCGCTCACGGCGCTCAAGAAGGCGGTGCGCGCCGCCAGGTGACGGGCGGTGGGCGGACGAGTTGGCCTGTAAGCCGGATTCTGTTCCGCGCCCGTAGACGCGGCGGCGACCATCCATCTGGACACACCGTCGCCGGGTGCCTCGAGCGGCCTACCCGCGAACTCGGGCGAGCAGCCCTCGAACGTCCGCGCAGCCGCAACCAGGTTGCGGCCTTCTTGGCCTTGCTTCGGGTGGGGTTTGCCTAGCCACTCCGGTCACCCGGAATGCTGGTGCGCTCTTACCGCACCGTTTCACCCTTACCGCCCTGGCCCGAAGGCAAGGGAGGCGGTCTGTTCTCTGTGGCACTGTCCCGCGAGTCACCTCGGATTGCCGTTGGCAATCACCCTGCTCTGTGAAGTCCGGACTTTCCTCGAACGTCGGAAACCCGACGTCCGCGGCCGCCCGGCCAACTCGTCCGCGGTCATGACGGTACTCCGGGGCTGCGGCCGTGACGCTCACCGGCCCGACTCTGCGGTGAGAGTGACGGCTTCTCGCACTTTGCCGCACTCACCGCAGAGTCGGCGGCCAGTCGCGCCGGCGCAGCACCATGACGTTGTCGCGCCACGTGAACGGCTGACCGTCGGGGTCCGTCCCGTCGCGTTCGACGACCTCGACGCGTGCCCGCTCCCACTTCTCGGCAGGCAGGTCCAGTTCGGCCAGCACCTCCTCGGGGCTGGGGAACGGATGGTCGTGCGGGACCTTCTTGGAGAACGGCGGCGGTGCGGCGTGGTCGACGACCACCAGCCTGCCCCCGGGAGCCACGGCGTCGGCGGCATGGCGCAGGATCTGGGGCCGCTCCAGCCGCACCGTCGAGTGCAGGAACTGCGCCGAAATCAGGTCGAACGTGCCGTCGGGAAAGGTGTCCGACAGGTCGTGGCGTTCGAACTCGATGCGATCGCGGACGCCCCGGGCCTCGGCGGCGGCCTCGGCACGCCCGATCGCCGTCGCCGAGACGTCGACCGCCGTCACCTGCCACCCGTTCTCGGCCAGCCAGACGGCGTCGCCCCCCTCGCCGCAACCGAGGTCGAGCGCCCGCCCGGGGACGACGCCGGCCAGGATGCCGGGCAGCTGGGCGTTGACCCGACCGCTCCAGATGCGTTCGCGCTCTGCGTAGTGCGCCTCCCAGTAGTCCCGGGCGGTCTGGTCGTCATGCGCTGACATCGGCGGTCTCCTTCTGGTTGGGCCACGGTGGGGTGGGTAGGCCGACGTCGTCGGCCAGCAGACTTTGGACGACGGCCGCACCGCTCAGCGATCCCGTCGCGATCGCGGCGGCGACCTGGGACATCGACGCGCTGACGTCGCCGGCGGCGAACACCCCGGGCACCGACGTCCGACAGAACGCGTCGACGACGACGGCGTCCTCGGCGACCGGTCCCGGCGGTGCCATGACCACGCCGAGTTGGGCGGCCAGGTCGGAACGCTGCCGCAGGGTCGTCGCCACCAGCACGGCGCGGCGCGCCAGCTGGTCACCGTCGGTGAACTCGACGGCCACCAGTTCACCTGCCGCGGAGACCAACCGGGCCACCTCCCGCTCGTCGACCGGCAGGTCGGCGGTGAACTCGGCCGGGCCGTTGGTGAGCACCACGACGTCGTCGGTCCAGCCGCGGAGCATCAGCGCCATGTGGACGGCGCGGTCGCCGTTGGCCAGCACCGCGATCGGTTGGTCGCGGGCTTCCCAGCCGTGGCAGAACGGGCAGTGGAAGGCCGAGCGCCCCCACAGTTCGGCGAGCCCGGGGATGGACGGCGTCACGTAGTCCATGCCTGCGGCGAGCAGCACCCGCCGGGTGCGAACCGCGCTGCCGTCGGCCAGGCCGAGGACGAAGCCGGCGCCGTCGGCCCTACCGGTGGTCACCTCGCCGGTGCGCACCTCGACCGTCGGGTACGTCTCCAGTTCGGCACGCCCCGTGGCGTACAGCTCGGCGGGTGGTTTGCCGTCGTGGCCGAGGAGGCCGCCGATGCCGTGGGCGGGCAGGTTGCTCTGACGTCCGGCATCGACCACCAGCGTGCGGCGCCGCGCACGGCCGAGCACCAGTGCGGCGCTCAGACCCGCGGCGCCGCCGCCGACGACGACGCAATCCCATTCCGTGGTGTCCATGCAGACTACCTTGCCGACCCATGACGAATCTGCCAACATCATTTGCCATGCAGGCAAAGGAACCCGACGACGTGGACCTCCGGGTCCGACGACGACTGCGCGACCTGCGCACTCAGCGCGGACTCACCCTGGAGGAGGTGGCGACCAGGGCCGACATCGACGTCTCCACGCTGAGCCGGTTGGAGTCGGGCAAGCGGAGGTTGGCGCTGGACCATCTGCCCCGCCTGGCGTCTGCGCTGTCGGTGAGCACCGACGACCTGTTGCGGGCGCCCGCCGCGGAGGACCCCCGCGTGAAGGGCGCCGCCCAGACGCACGACGGCGTGACCTACTGGCCGCTGACCCACAGCGGTCCCGCCGCTGGCCTGCACGCCTTCAAGATCCGTGTCAGCGCACGCCGGCGCACGCCGCCCGTCGAGTTCCCGGTGCACGACGGTCAGGACTGGATGTACGTGCTGTCCGGCCGCCTGCGGCTGATCCTCGGCGAGCGCGACTTCGTCATCAAACCCGGTGAGGCCGTGGAGTTCTCGACGTGGACACCGCACTGGTTCGGCACCGTCGACGGGCCCGTCGAGGCGGTGGCGATCTTCGGCCCGCACGGCGAGCGGCTACACCTACACGCTTGAGCCGGAGTCCTTGGTCTCGGGTCCGAGGAGCTTGCGCACCGAGATTCGGGAACCGAAGGGCTGCAACATCTGGCTGGCGGGTCGCGTTCGCACGTTCAACGGCCACCAGAACCATCGGCCGAGCATCGCCGCGATCGACGGGGTCATGAACGACCGGACGATCAGCGTGTCGAACAGCAGGCCCATGGCGATCGTGGTGCCGATCTGACCGAGCACGATCAGGTCGCTGAAGGCGAACGACGCCATGGTGAAGGCGAACACCAGACCGGCGGCGGTGACGACGCCACCGGTACCCGCCATCGCCCGGATGATGCCGGTGTTCAGACCCGCCCCGATCTCCTCCTTGAACCGCGATATCAGCAGCAGGTTGTAGTCGGCGCCGACGGCGAGCAGCAGGATGATCGCCAGCGCGGGAACGATCCAGTACAGCTCGATGCCGAAGATGTACTGCCACACCAGGACTGCCAGACCCAGCGAGGCGCCGAGGGACAGCACCACGGTGCCGACGATCACCACCGCGGCGACCATGCTGCGGGTGATGAACACCATGATGAGCAGGATCAGCGCGATCGCGGCGATCGCCACGATCAGCAGGTCGTAGGTCGACCCCTCCTGGATGTCCTTGTAGGTCGACGCGGTGCCGGCGACGTAGATCTTGGCATCCGACAACGGCGTCGCCTTGATCGCGTCGAACGCGGAGTTCCGCAGGGCGTCGATGTGCGAGATGCCCTCGACCGTCGCGGGATTGCCCTCGTGGGTGATCGTCATCCGGGCGGCCTTGCCGTCGGGTGACATGAACAGCTTGAGCCCGCGCTTGAAGTCGGCGTTGTCGAAGGCCTCCGGCGGCAGATAGAACGAGTCGTCGTTCTTGGCGTCGTCGAACGCCTTCCCGAGTGCGGTCGCGTTCTTCAACGCCTCTTGGCTCTGGGTGTTGGTGCCGCCGGTGGTCGCGTAGTTCGACTGCAGCAGTTCGCGATTGGCTTCCTGCACGTCGAGCTGCGGCGGGATCAGCGCCACCAGTTGCGGCTGCAGCGCGTTGAGCTTGTCGAGGCTGGCGGTGATCTTGCCGAACTGGTCGCTCAGGGTGGAGATGCCGTCGAGTGAGTCGAACACCGATCGCAGCGCTGCGCACGACGGAATGTCGAAGCAGTGCGGCTCCCAATAGAAGTAGTTGCGCAACGGCCGGAAGAAGTCGTCGAAGTTGGCGAGGTTGTCGCGCACCTGGTTGATCGTCGTCACCGTGTCGTGAAAGGCCTGGACCTGTTCGTCGGTGGCGGCGGCGCTTTGCTTCTGCAGCTCGAGCTGCTGCTGCAGGATCGCGATGGACTTGGTGGTCTGGTCGACCTGCTTGAGGATGTCTTGCGCCCGGGCCTGCTGATAGCTCAGGTTCATGATCTGCCCGGCGCTCTGGGCACTGATCTGAAACGGTATGGAGCTGTGCGTGATCGGCGTGCCCAGCGGCCTGGTGATCGACTGCACCAACGCGATCCCCGGGGTGTGCAACACCGCCTTCGCCACGCGTTCCAGGATCAGCATGTCCGACGGGTTGCGCATGTCGTGGTCGGACTCGATCATCAACAGCTCGGGGTTGAGCCGGGCCTCGGAGAAGTGTCGCTCCGCGGCGGCGTACCCGACGTTGGACGGCGCGGTGTTGGGCAGGTAGGGCCGGCCGTCGTAGCTGATCTTGGCGCCGGGCAGCGCCAGGACGCCGATGGCGGCGATGCCGAGGGACACCACCAGAATGGGGCCGGGCCACCGGACGATCGAGGTGCCGATGCGGCGCCATCCCGACGCCCGCACCTTGCGCCTGGGCTCGAGGAGGCCGAACCGGCTGACGATGACGATCACGGCCGGCCCGAGGGTCAGTGCCGCCACCAGCGTCACCAGCACGCCCAGCGCCGCGGGCACGCCGAGGGTCTGGAAGTACGGCAGCCGGGTGAAGTAGAGACAGGCCACGGCGCCGACGATCGTCAGACCCGAGCCGACGATGACGTGGACGGTCCCCCGGAACATGTCGTAGTACGCCTCGGCGCGCTCCAGGCCTCGGTTGCGGGCTTCCTGATATCGGCCGACGAGGAAGATCGCGTAGTCGGTGCCGGCCGCGATCGCCAACAGCGTCAGGAGATTCGTCGCGTAAGTCGACAGACCGATCACGCCCGTGTGGCCCAGCGTCGCGACGACGCCTCGGGCGGCCATCAACTCGACGGCGACCATCACGAGCATGACGAGCATGGTGGCCAGTGACCGGTAGACGATGAGCAGCATCACCGCGATGACGGCGAAGGTGATCGCGGTCACCTGATGGGTACCCGCGTTGCCGACCTCGAAGTTGTCGGTGATCGTCGGTGCGGCGCCGGTGACGTAGGCCGTCACCCCGGGCGGCGCCGGGGTGTCGGCGACGATCTTGCGGATGCTGTCGACCGACTCGTTGGACAGCGCCTCGCCCTGGTTGCCCCGCAGGTAGACCTGAACCAGCGCGGCCTTGCCGTCCTTGCTCTGCGCGCCACCCGCCGTCAGGGGGTCGCCCCAGAAGTCCTGCACGTGCTCGACGTGCTTGGTGTCCGCGTCGAGTTTCTTGACCAGGACGTCGTAGTAGTCGTGGGCGTTCTGGCCGAGCTTCTCGTCGCCCTCGAGGACGATCATCGCCGCGCTGTCGGAGTCGAACTCCTGAAACTTCTGGCCGATGTGCCGCATCGCCATGATCGACGGCGAGTCCGACGCGTTCATCGCCACGGACCGCTCTTCGCCGACGGTCTCCAGCTGAGGCGAGACGACATTGCTCAACACCGCTATCGCGATCCACAGCAACATGATTGGCAGCGCCAGTGTCCAGATCAGGCGAGCCGGGCGGGATCTCTCCGTCGAATGCTGGCTCATGCCGACTTGTCCAGGCAGGCGATGTATCCGTTCACGTTGCTGGCGGACCTTTCGTCCTTGACGATCCCGTTGACGGTGATGCGGCAGGTGATGGGAGCCGAGTCACCCTGGGCGCGAAGATCCGCGAAGAGCGTCGGGTCGTCGGTGGTCAAGGTGTGCGACCACGGCAGCGGGACGTCGTCCACCCGTTGGGGTTGGGCGTGCTCGTCGAGATAGTTGATGGTGGCCGTCGCGCCGGGGCTGCCGAAGACCTCGAACAGCACCCGCTTGGGGTTGTAACCGGTGTTCTCCAGGGCGTCCGCGGCCGGTCGCGACACCTGGTTGTCGGATCCGAAGATCCCGTGCAGCCGGGTGACGCTGAAGACGACCAGCGCGACCACCACCACCGCGACGACCACGGTCCACTGCCGTCTCAGGACACGTCCGATCGAAAGTTTGCTCACTCGTACGCCTTTCGACAGCCGGCGACGCGGCATCCAACCGATTGCCCTCTCTTCGGCAGAGTAAGAGCGACCTGAGAGACGGTACGGTACGGTACGGGGCGGTGCAAGTCGTCCCAACCCCTTGCATATGAGGTGTATCCATGGTCTCCGAATCGACGGACTCGTCAGTCGGCGCGACGGGTTGTCCCTGGAGCGCGCGTGAGGCCGAACTCCTGGCCGTGACGCTGAAGCTGTTGCAGCAGCACGGATATGAGCGCTTGACGGTGGAAGCCGTCGCCACCGAAGCCAAGGCCAGCAAGTCCACGATGTACCGGCGCTGGCCGTCCAAGGCGGACCTCGTGCTGGCGGCCTTCATCGAGGGCACCCGCGAGTCGGCGATCCCGCCTCGCACCGGCTCGCTGCGAAGCGACTTGATCGCCATCGGCACGTCGGTGTGCCACCAGGGGCAGGACCACGCGGCCACCATGCGAGCGGTGCTCAACGAGATGTCCCGCAGCGAAGCCCTGAGCGCGGCCATGCAGGAGAAGTTCGTCTACCACCGCAACGTCCTGATCAGGGAGGTGCTCGGGGACGCCGTCGCCCGCGGAGAGATTCAGGCCGAGGCGATCAACCCGGAGATCTGGGACGTATTGCCCGGTTATCTGGTGTTCCGCTCGCTGGTCTCGGAGCGGCCGCCGACGGAGGAAACGGTGCGGGCGCTGGTCGACGAGGTCCTGATGCCCAGTCTCACTCGAGATAGGACGTCTGGTTGACCAGCCGGACCGACGAGCCGCCGTCGGGGTAGAACTCCGCGACCGACAGCGACGCCAGGTCGAGGTGCAGCCGATAGAGGATGCCGGAGCCCGCGTCCAGCGCCAACCGCAGGATCGACTTGATCGGCGTCACGTGCGACACCACCAGGACCGTCGCGTCGCCGTACTCGGCGATGATCCGGGTGCGCGCCCGCCGCACCCGCGCCGCGACGGCGTCGAAACTCTCCCCGCCACCGGGTGGCGAGACGCTGGTGTCCCGCAGCCAGGCCCCGTGGACCTCCGGATCTCGTTGCGCCGCTTCGCCGAACGTCAAACCCTCCCACGCGCCGAAGTCCGTCTCGATCAAGTCGTCGTCGACGGTGACGTCGAGACCGAGTTCCTTCGCGGCCGCCGACGCGGTGTCGTGGGCCCGCTGCAGCGGCGACGAGACGACGGCTGCGATGCCGCCCCGCCGGCCGAGGTAGCGAGCGGCGGCGTCGGCCTGCTGCCGGCCCAGTTCGGTGAGCGGCGGGTTGCCCTGACCCGAGTAGCGCCGGTCCACCGACAGCGCGGTCTGCCCGTGCCGCAACAGGAAGAAGCGGGTCGGAGCACCGCGCGCACCCGTCCACCCGGCCGGGGAGACCACCTCCGCCGAAGCCGGCGTGGGCGCGAGCTCCTCGGCGGCGGCGTCCATGGCCTCGTTGGCCAACCGGTCGGCGTGCGCGTTCTCGGCCCGCGGAATCCACGCGAACGTCACCACGTCGAAGGTGCGGGTCAACTCGACGGCGCGCTCCCGCAACGGAATCAAATCGGGATGCTTGACGCGCCACCGCCCGGACATCTGCTCCACGACCAGCTTCGAGTCCAGCTGGGCGACGATCTCGGTGGCGCCCACCTCGGCCGCTGCCTCCAGACCCGCGATCAGTCCGCGATACTCGGCCACGTTGTTGGTGGCCCGGCCGATGCCCTCCTTGCGCTCGGCCAGCACCGTGCTGCGATCGGCCGACCACACCACCGCGCCGTAGCCCGCCGGGCCGGGGTTGCCGCGCGACCCGCCGTCGGCCTCGACGATTGCCTTCATTCGCTGAAGTCCCTCACCCGCACCAGGATTGCCGAGCACTCCGGGCAGCGGAGCACCTCGTCCTCCCGGGCGGCGGAGATGCGGGCCAGCTCTCCCCTGTCGATCTCGATGCGGCACGCGCCGCACCGCCGCCCCTGCAGACGGCCCGCCCCGACGCCGCCCTGCGCCCGCTGCCGTTCGTAGAGCGCCACCAGCTCCGACGGCGCCGACGCCACCAGCTCTTCGCGGCGCGACAGTGCGTCGTGCCGCGACTGGTCGATCAGCACCAGCGCCTCGTCGCGGGCGGCCGTCGCGGCCACGAGGTCGACGTGCATCGCCTCGATGCGGCCCTGTTGCTCCGACAGGTCGTTCTGCAACCGCTCGCGGTGCTCCATGATCTCCAGCAACGAATCCTCCAGGCTCTCCTGGCGACGCTGCAGCGCTTCGAGTTCGTGCTGGATCTCGCCGACGTTCTTGGCGTCGACCGTGCCGCCGGCGAGCAGTCCGCGGTCGCGGTCCTCGCGCTTGCGCACGGAGTCGATCTCTCCTTCGAACTTGGCGACCTGCCCGTCGAGGTCCTCGAGGGCGATGCGCACCGTCGCCAGCACGTCGCCGGCCGCGCGGTGCTCGGCCTGAACGGCGTCCAGCCGCTGCTGTTCTTCGAGGTGCTTGCCCCGATGCTCCAGACGGCTCAGCTCGGCGTCGACCGCCGCGATCTCGAGAACCAAACGCTGTTGTGACTCTTCGGCTTTCATGCGGTGCTGGTGTCCTTCTCTAGATTCCAGGGATCCGTCCGGACCGGGCTGACGCGCACGTCGAGCGCCTCGCCGAAGTGCTTGCGCAACAACGCCTCGGCCTGGCCGCACCACGGGTACTCACTCGCCCAGTGCGCGACGTCGACCAAGGCGACGTCGGAGGCGCGGAGGTGTTCGTCGGCGGGATGGTGTCTGAGATCGGCGGTCACGTATGCGTGGACGTCCGCCGCCGCCACGGTGTCGAGCAGCGAATCGCCAGCCCCGCCGCAGACTGCCACGCGCGACACCACGGCGTCGGGGTCGCCCGCCGCCCGCACTCCCCACGACGTGGCGGGCAGCCCTCGGTTCACCCGAGTGACGAAGGCGCGCAAGCTCTCCGGGACGGGCAACGCGCAGATGCGGCCGATGCCGACGTCGGACGGCAACGGCGCCAGGGCGACCACGTCGAACGCGGGCTCCTCGTACGGATGGGCGTGCCGCAGCGCGCCCAACACCGCGGCGCGCAGGCCGGCGGGGGCGATCACCTCGACGCGATCCTCCGCGACGTACTCGACGTCCCCCACCGTGCCGATGGCGGGTACGGCCCCGTCGTGCGGCAGGAACTGGCCCGTGCCCGCGACGGTCCAACTGCAGTGCGAGTAGTCGCCGAGCGCACCGGCGCCCGCGGCGAACAGCGCCGTGCGCAGGACGTCGGTGTTCGCGGCCGGGACGTACACCACCCACTTGTCGAGCCGGGTGCCGTCCGACACCGGCGACAGCACGTCCTCCACGATCAGCCCGAGCGCCTCGGCGAGCGCATCGGAGACCCCGGGAGTCGCCGAGTCGGCGTTGGTGTGTGCGGTGAACAACGCACCGCCGCCACGGATCAGGCGGTGCAGGATCGCGCCCTTCGCGGTGCTCGCGGCGACCGTGTCCACACCGCGCAACAACAACGGATGATGGGCGAGGAGCAGTCCGCGGTCCGGCACCTCGGCGACGACGGAGGCGGTGGCGTCCACCGCAATCGTCACCGACTCGACCGTCTCGGACGGGTCACCGCAGACCAAGCCGACCGAATCCCAGTCCGCGGCCAACGCCGGCGGGTAGGCACGCTCCAGCACCTCGATCACGTCGGCCAGCCGCGCGCTCATCGCCCTACCTCCCTTGCCGTTGTCTCGTCGAGAGCCTACGACGTCACCAGCGCAAAGAGACGTTCCGGCAGCCGCGGCGGCGCTGCGTCGACCCCGTGCCCCCGAACCTCCGACGACCGGGACGGACCGTTCGTGACGAGACAGGAGACAATGGACGGGTGAGTCCCCAGCTAGTCATATTCGACCTCGACGGTACGCTCACCGATTCCGCGCCCGGCATCGTCGCGAGCTTCCGCCAGGCGCTGGGCGAGGTCGGTGCCGCAGTGCCCGACGGAGACCTCGCGAGCCTGGTCGTGGGTCCGCCGATGCACCAGACGCTGACGGCCATGGGCCTCGGTGACCGCGCCGAGCAGGCCTTCGCCGCCTACCGTGCGGACTACACCTCCCGGGGCTGGTCGATGAACAGCCTGTTCGACGGGGTGGCGGACCTGCTGACCGACCTTCGCTCGGCCGGGGTGCGGATGGCCGTCGCCACGTCCAAGAACGAGGTGACGGCCCGGCGGATCATCGAGCACTTCGGCATCGAGGGGTACTTCGAGGTGATCGCCGGAGCTAGCTCGGACGGTGTGAGGTCCGCCAAGGCCGACGTGGTGGCGCACGCCCTCGCCCAGCTCGGACCCCTGCCGGACCGGATGCTGATGGTCGGAGACCGGTCGCACGACGTGCTCGGCGCGGCCTCGCACGGCATCGACACCGTGGTCGTCGAATGGGGTTACGGCGCGTCGGACTTCGACGGCCCCGACGCGGTCAGCGCGTTCAGGTCGGTGGCGACGATGGCCGATCTGCGGGAGGTGCTCGGTGTCTGACCCGCTGCACGTGACGTTCGTGTGCTCGGGCAACATCTGCCGGTCCCCGATGGCCGACAAGATGTTCGCCCACCAGCTCGCCGAACGCGGCCTCGCCGACGAGGTGCGGGTCAGCAGCGCGGGCACCGGCAGCTGGCACGTCGGCGACCCCGCCCACGAACGAGCGGTGCACGTGCTCAGGCAGCACGGTTACCCGACGGCGCACCGGGCCGCGCACGTCGGCGACGACCACGTGGCGGCCGACATGGTCGTCGCGATGGGCCGCAACCACGTCCGCATCCTTCGCGACCTCGGCGTGCCGGCGGACCGGCTTCGGATGATGCGTTCGTTCGACCCGCGCTCGGCGGCGCATGCCTTGGACGTCGAGGACCCGTATTACGGAACGCTGGAGGACTACGAGGAGACGTTCGCCGTCATCGAGGCGTCGCTGCCGGGCCTGCACGCCTGGGTCGACGGTCAGCTCGACCGACGCGGGGAGCCCGGCTGATGGGCCGTTTCGCGTTCCTGTTCAAGCCGCAGTGGCTGGCGCTCTACGTCGTCGCGATCGCCTTCGCCTACCTGTGCTTCACGGTGCTCGCACCGTGGCAGCTCGGCAAGAACACGACCACGTCGAGGGAGAACGCGCAGATCTCCAACTCGGTGTCCCAACCCCCCGTTCCGCTGACGACGCTTCTGCCGCACCAGGATTCCGCGGCCCCCGGCGATCAGTGGCGACAGGTCACCGCCACCGGCAAGTATCAGCCCGAGGCCCAGGTGCTGGTGCGGCTCCGCGTCGTCGACGGCGACCCGGCGTATGAGGTGCTTCTGCCGTTCCACGTCGACGGCGGCCCCACCGTTCTGGTCGACCGCGGATACGTCAAGCCCGAACGCGGCACGCAGGTACCGGATTTCGCCGCACCACCGTCCGGGACCGTCACCATCACCGCGCGGTTGCGGGACCCCGAATCGGTCGTCACCGGCAAGGAACCGTTCCGCGAGAACGGCATTGCGCAGGTGTACTCGATCAGCACCGACCAGGTCGCCCAGGTGACCGGGGTGCCGCTGGCCGGGTCCTACCTGCAACTCGTCGACGGTCAGCCCGGGGGGCTCGGGGTGATCGGCCTGCCCCACCTCGACGCCGGCCCGTTCCTGTCCTACGGCATCCAGTGGATCGCCTTCGGGATCGTCGCGCCGATCGGCGTGGGCTACTTCGTCATGGCCGAGATCAAGCAGCGACGCCGGGAGAAGACGCAGAGCGACTCGAGGGCCACCACGACGACGCCGCTCACCGCGGAGCAGAAGCTCGCCGACCGCTACGGCCGACGGCAGTGACGGCGGCGGCAGCGGCCGCGGCCTGAACGGCCCTCGACAGCCGGACCGACCGCGTGACGTCGGCGACGTCCGGGGCTCGTCCCTCCCCCAGTGTCGGCCGCATCTCGAGGCGGTGGGCGTACTGGGTCGGGCCGCCGAGGCGAACCCCGAGGGCACCGGCGAACGACGCCTCCACCACCCCCGCGTTGGGGCTCGGGTGGCGCGCGGCGTCCCTGCGCCAGGCGGTCAGCGCGGCCCGCGGGGACCCCGAGACGACGGGTGCGCACAGCGCCACCAGCAGCCCCGTCGCGCGGGCCGGCAGGTAGTTCGCGATGTCGTCGAATCGTGCTGCCGCCCAACCGAAGTGCAGTAGACGCGGGCTCTTGTGGCCGATCATCGCATCCAGGGTGTTGGCGCCCCGGTAGACCAGCAGGCCGGGCACCCCGGCGATCGCACCCCACCACAGCGGCGCGACCTGGGCGTCGGCGGTGTTCTCGGCGACCGATTCCACCGTGGCACGCGCGATGCCGGCCTCATCCAGCGACTGGGGATCGCGCCCGCACAGCGACGGCACCAACCCCCGCGCGCCGTCGACGTCTCCGTCGTCGAGGAAGTGCGCCATCGCCGCTCCCGTACGACCCAGGGACGTTCCCCCCAGGACGACGAACGTCGCCGCCGCCGTGACCGCCGCCGTCCACCCGGATCCGCGCCGTGCTGCGGCCCGTTCGGCCACCACGCCGAGGACACCGAGCCCGCCGAGCAGAAGGCCCGTGTGCGCGACGCCGGCGGCTCGCCGGTCGGAGTACGTCAGGCGCTCCAGCGTCGCCGCGGCGGTGCCGAAGAACGCCACCGGGTGGCCCCGGCGAGGGTCGGCCCACAGCACGTCGGCCAGGTAACCCACGGCCAGGCCGACGGCTCTGCCACGGCGGAGGGACTGGGACACTCCGGCAGCGTCTCACGAGCGCGACGCCGGGCCGCCGTCGGCGTCAGCCGCGGTGGCGTTCCCGACGGTCCTTCTGGCGGTCGTCGCTCGAGCGGTCACGCGTGTCCGCGCTGCGCTTCGGCGCGTCCGCCGTGTGCTTCGGCGCCGACGCCGCGGAATCCTTCGACCGCGTTGCGGTGGCGGCGGGCGTCTCCGACCGGTTCACGGGCCGGTCGGTCCGCCGGTCCGTCGTGCGATTCGAGGGCCGATCCGAGAGTCGTTGCGCGCGACGCTCGTCGCGGGTCGTCGGTGGTTGACCCCCGGCGTCGTCGGACGCCAGCCGGATCGATTGGCGCGCGTCGAGGTCTGGAGCCGGAATCGTCGTGGGAGTAGCGGCTGCCCCCGTGGTTGGCGCTGCCGTGGTTGGCACGCCGTTGGCCATCGTGCCGGTGGCCTGAGCGATCGAAGTGGCCATCATCTGACCGGCCGCGGCAAGCGAGTTCGCGACCATCTGCACGGCGGCGTCCAAGGGGGTCTGCGATGTCGCCGCGGCCTGCGGGGTCGGCTGCGCCTCCCCCGGAGCGACGAGCGCCGTCCTGGCCGCCGCCAGCGTTGGAGCACCCTGGGACGTCAATCCCTGGATGACGTAGGCGGCGGGCTTCCACGTACCGTCGGAACGGATGACGCCGAAGGTGTCCTCGGGGTCGGTGCTTGCGGTGTTTCGATCCTGCAGGGTCCACACGAACGCCGGACCGGTGTAGCCGAGCGTCCGCCACTTCGTCAGCAT
>Ga0209051_1000762_pt1 | contig 34275 bp, 31 predicted proteins | sample AraplaCvi_mMS_r2_2_FD_184286 | JGI IMG/M metagenome (GOLD analysis project Ga0209051, IMG submission 184286) | Arabidopsis root microbial communities from North Carolina, USA - plate scrape MF_Cvi_mMS_r2 (SPAdes) (version 2) | ecosystem: Host-associated > Plants > Roots > Endosphere | place...
TGACCAAGGCGCCGCTGCAGATCGAAGGCGGGTTCGTGAAGGTGCCCACGCGCGGCGGGCTGGGCGTGGAGCTCGACATGGACGAGGTCGAGAAGGCGCACCAGCTGTACCTGAAGCACGGCCTGGGCGCGCGCAACGATGCGCAGGCGATGCAATACCTGATCCCGGGCTGGACTTTCGACAATAAAAAACCCTGCATGGTCCGTTGAGGTTTAGTCTCCCGTTTCCATTTCCGCAGCCGGACGACACGCAGTGCTCCGGCTTCTTTCTTTCCATCGAGCAGCACAAGGAATCCTCATGCAAAACTTCGACAACCTGATCGGCGGCGAATGGCGTGCCGGCGCGAGCTACAGCCCCAACCTCAACCCCAGCAACCTGTCCGACGTGCTGGGCCAGTACGCGCAGGGCACGGCCGCCGATGTCGAGGCCGCCGTGGCCGCCGCCACCGCCGCCTTCCCGGCCTGGGCCACCGGCAGTATCCAGGCGCGCTCCGACGCGCTCGACAAGATCGGCACCGAGATCCTCGCGCGCAAGGAAGAGCTCGGCACCCTGCTCGCCCGCGAGGAAGGCAAGACGAAGGCCGAAGGCATCGGCGAGGCCACCCGCGCCGGCCAGATCTTCAAGTTCTTCGCCGGCGAATGCCTGCGCCTCGCGGGCGAGCTGCTGCCTTCGGTGCGCCCGAACATCGGCGTGGAAATCACGCGCGAGCCGGTCGGCGTGGTCGGCCTCATCACGCCCTGGAACTTCCCCATCGCCATTCCGGCCTGGAAGATCGCGCCGGCGCTGGCCTTCGGCAACTGCGTGGTGCTCAAGCCCGCTGACCTCGTCCCGGGCTGCGCCTGGGCGCTGGCCGAAATCATCAGCCGCTCGGGCATCCCGGCGGGCGTGTTCAACCTCGTGATGGGCCGCGGCAGCGTGATCGGCGAGGCGCTGGTCAACCACCCCGGCATCCATGCCATCAGCTTCACCGGCTCGGTCGGCGTGGGCCGCAACATCGCCGTGCAGTGCGTCACCAACCACAAGAAGGTGCAGCTCGAGATGGGCGGCAAGAACCCGCAGGTGGTGCTGGACGACGCCGACCTGGCCCAGGCCGTGGAGCTCAGCGTGCAGAGCGCCTTCTACTCCACCGGCCAGCGCTGCACGGCTTCGAGCCGCCTCATCGTGACCGAGGGCATCTACCCGAAGTTCATCGAGGCGATGAAGGCGCGCATGGCGAAGATCAAGGTGGGCGATGCGCTGGCGCAGGGCACCGACGTGGGCCCGGTGTCGTCGAAGTCGCAGCTCGACCAGGACATGGAATACATCGCCATCGGCAAGGGCGAGGGCGCCACGCTGGCCGCGGGCGGCGAGCTCTTGAAGCTGGAGACCGACGGCTACTACATGTCGCCGGCGCTCTTCAGCGAATCGGCCGCGGCGATGCGCATCAACAAGGAAGAGATCTTCGGCCCGGTGGCGAGCGTGATCCGCGTGAAGAACTACGAAGAGGCGCTGGCCACGGCCAACGACACGGAGTTCGGCCTGTCGGCGGGCATTGCGACCACGAGCCTGAAGTACGCCACGCACTTCAAGCGCCACAGCCAGGCTGGCATGGTGATGGTGAACCTGCCCACGGCGGGGGTGGACTACCACGTGCCGTTCGGCGGGCGCAAGGGGTCGAGCTACGGGCCGCGCGAGCAGGGCAAGTATGCGCAGGAGTTCTTCACCACGGTGAAGACGGCGTACACGCTGGCTTGAGGCCCCAGGGCCGGGCGCCGCGCGCGCCCGGCCCCGGCCGTCTGCTTCACAGCCGATGGCCGCCGCGCGCCATCGAGCGCCGCAGGCCCAGTGCGAGCAGCACGCCGATCGCGCCCGCCAAGGCCACGATGGCGGCGGCCGCCGGCCAGCCCAGCGAATCCACGGCACCGCCCACGATCACGGGGCCGATCATCTGGCCAAGATTGCTGCCCAGCATGAGCAAGCCCATCGACATCGGGACCAGCCGCGTGCTCGGTGCCACGAGGGGGGAGGTGCCGATCAGCGTTGCGGGAAGCAGGCCGCCCGCGCCCGAGAAAACCAGGCACAGCACAAAAGCCGGCAGCGCGCCGAGCACCGGCAGGAAGATGCCGACGGCCGAGATGCCCATCAACGCGCTGGCCAGTGCCGCGAGCAGCCAGCGCGCGATGCCGCGCTTCAGCAGCATGCCGGCCGCAAGATTGCCCGCCACATTGACACAGCAGGCCACGGCGCTCAGCTGTCCGGCCGTGGCCGTGCCCACCCCCATGCGCTCGATCAGCAGCACCGGCAGAAAGCTGAAGAGCGCGAAGAACTGCAGGCTGTAGATCACGAACGAAGCGGCGATCAGCGCCGGCGCACCGGCCTTTGCCGTGGTGGCCGCATCGCGGGCCATGCTGCGCCACGAGACCGGCGCCTCGCGGGCGCTTCCACTCGCACCGCGCGAAACGCCCGCCAGCACCAGCACCGCAACCAAGGCCGCAAGCGCGGCATTGCCCAGCCACAAGCCGCGCCAGCCGCCCGGCAGCGAGCCGCTGAAAAGCGCGATGGCAATCCCGGCGGGCATGAAGCAGCTCCAGATCGCGAAGGCAAGGTTCTTGCCGCCGGGCGCGACCATGCGCTGCAGCACCGAAGGGCCGGCGATGGTGATCAGCACGAAGCCCAAGCCTTCGACGACGCGGCCGATCAGCAGCATTGCGATGCCGTGTGCCCATGCGCCCGCCGCGCTGCCGATGGCAATGGCCAGCAGGCCGGCCACCAGCAGGCCTCTGTCGCCGGCGCGCGCGACCCATGCGCCGACCGGAACCGAGCCAGCCACGCCCAGCAGCGAGAACGTGGCCATGAGCCAGCCGACCATCGAGAGGTCGAGCCCGAAGTCTGCGCGCAGCTGCGGCACCGCAATGGCGACCTTGCCGACCTGAAGAGACGCCATGACACCGGCAGCCACGACCAGCGCCACGCCGCGCCAGTGCGTTGAAGAAGGTGAGAGCGGCGCGGCGGCGGGTGGCGAAGTGGCGCCGCGCATTTGGATTCGGTTCTGCATGCCGCAACTTTGCAGCGGGCGAACAATCAATGAAAGCGAATAATATCGGCCAACTCAATCGATTGGATAGATCATGCTGGACATCCTCACCCTGAGCCAGATGCAGATGTTCGTTGCCGTGGCGGATGCCGGCAGCTTCCGTGCCGGCGCGGTCCGGCTGCACCGGGTGCAGTCGGCCGTGAGCCATGCCATTGCCAATCTCGAAGAACAGCTTCAGGTGCGGCTCTTCGACCGCTCCGGCCACAAGCCGGTGCTTACGCCCACGGGCAAGGCACTGCTCGGCGACGTGCGGGTCATCCTGTCGAAGGTCGAGGCGCTGCGCTCGCGCGCGCAGGGGCTCGAACAGGGCATCGAGTTCGGCCTGGCGATGGCGGTGGATACGCTCTTTCCGCCGGACCTCCTGGCCAGCGCGCTGCGCGGCATGCATGCGGTCTATCCGAGCATTGCCATCCGCGTGGAATACAGCTCGATGGGCGGCACCGTCGATGCATTGAATTCGGGTCGATGCGATCTCGCCATTGCGGCCTTCGGCCATGCCGACGAAAAAATCAGCCGCGAATTCCTCATGCAGCTTCATACCGTGGCCGTCGCCGCGCCGTCGCATGCGCTGGCGGTCCATGCGGGCCAGCGCGGTGCCAGGGGCCTGGATGCCGCCGCGGCCGAGCACGTGCAGATCGTGGTGGAAGATCCGAGCACGCTCAGCCAGGGCTACGACATCGACGTGCTCTCGCCTTCGACCTGGCGCGTGACCGACATGCACATCAAGCTCGCGCTGCTGCGCGCGGGCCTGGGGTGGGGAAAGATGCCTGCGTGGCTGGTGGCCGGCGACCTGGCCGCCGGAACGCTGGTGCAATTGCCGGTGAGCCGCATCGGCCCCGGCGGTGGAACGAGCCAGCAGTGCCATTTTTGCCACCGCGCCGACAAGGCACTGGGAGCGGGCGCCGCGCTGCTGCGCGAATGCCTCATGGCGGAAGCGAAGGCGGCGGCGCCCGGCGGCGGCGGCGCATCAGCATCTCCACGAGCTCGAAGATCCCCTCGCTCAGCAGCGCCAGCGCCGCGGCCGGCAGCGCGCCGGCCAGCAGCAGCTCGCGGTCGTTGAGCGCCAGCCCCGTGACGATGCGCTCGCCGAATCCGCCCGCGCCGATGAAGGCCGCGATGGTGGCGGTGCCAATGGCGATCGCGGTGGCTGTCCGCACGCCCGCCAGCAGCGTGGGCAGCGCCAGCGGCAGCAGCACCAGCCGCAGGCTTTGCGGCGGCGTCATGCCCAGCGCGGTGCCGGCCAGGCGCAGGCCGTTCGGCACTTCGGCCAGGCCCGTCACGGTGTTGCGCATGATCGGCAGCAGCGAATAGAGCGTGAGCGCGATCAGCGCGGGCAGCGCGCCGATCGCCCCGAGCATCGAGATCAGCACGGCCAGCAGCGCGAGCGAAGGCACGGTCTGCAGCAGGCTCGCGAAGCCGAGCACCAGCGCACGCAGCCGCACATGCGGAAACACCAGGATCGCGAGCGGCACGCCGATCAGGATCGCGACGCCGACGGATACCGCCACCAGCACCAGGTGCTGGCGCGCAAGCTGCCAGAGGTCGGGGCCGAACAGCTTGGCGGTGAAGCCGCGCCGGGGCTCCTGGGTCTTTGCGCCCTGGCCGGTGCCGGCCAGGAAGTCGCGCGCAATGGTGTCGAAGGGCACGCTCTGCAACTCGGCGCGCGCGTTCATCGCGATCATCGCGTGCTCGTCGATGCGGCCTTCGAGCGTCTGCAGCGCGGCCCATGCCTTGGGCAGCCGTGCCGGCAGGTCGAGCCTGTAGAGCACCACGGCGTCGTAGCGCGGAAAGTACTTCCTGTCGTCTTCGAGCACGCGCAGGCCGAGGTGCTCGATCTTGGCGTCGGTGGTGTAGATGTCGATGGCGTCGATCTGCTTTGCGGCCACGGCTTCGTAGGCCAGGCCATGGTCGAGGCCGGTGGGCACCTGCTTGAAGCCGTAGCGCGCGGCCAGGCCCTTCCAGCCGTCGGCGCGGCCGATGAATTCGTTCGACAGGCCGAGCCTGAATTCGGGGTGCTTCGCAAGGTCGCTCAGCGTGCGCAGCCCGAGCCGTTCGGCATCGGCCGCCCGCACCGCCAGCGCATAGCCGTCGTTGAAGCCCAGCGGGATCGCCACGCCCAGGCCCATCGGCGCCAGCGCCGCATTCATGGCCTCGCGCGTTTCGGCCGGCGAGCCCTTGAGGATCTCGAGCGCGATGGTGCCGGTGTACTCGGCGTAGAGATCGATGGCGCCCGAACGCAGCGCCTCGTAAACGATGGCCGTGTTGCCCAGCCCCTGGCGCACCACCGGCGGCGATGCGGTGTGCGGCGCCGCGGTCTGCGCCAGCAGCTCGGCCAGGATGTACGACTCGGTGAAGCGCTTGGAACCCACGCGCAGCGCACCGTCGCCGGACTGCGCCGATGCAACGGCACCGAGCCAGGCCATGGCAAGGAACAACAAGGCGGCGCGCAGCATGCGGTGGCGGGGCAGTGGCATCGCAGGCCAGTGTATAGACATAGGGCCTGTTGACGCTATTTCTGGGGATCGCGTTGCCCGGCCAAGGGGCTGGCTGCAAGGCGCCCGTGCGCCGCAAGGCGTGCGCCTTGCAAGCGCGGGCAACGCCGCAGACGGCCCCTTGGCCGGGCAACCCGCAGGGAAGGCCAGCCGCAGCGGGCCACTCGGCGTTGCACTCCTTATGTGCGCATGCACATGCAGCGTCGCGCGCCTTGATTGGCCCGCTGCGGCTGGCCTTCGCGACCCCAGAAATAGCGTTAACAGGCCCTGGCCGGCGTACCCGCCAATCTCCTACAAACCCTGGTGCGGGCTACCGATGCGTCGTCGACGCCATCGCACCCATAGTGGCTGCCATGAAGAAGAGACCCCCACTGCTGCCCGGCCCCGACGTCCACGGCCTGCGCGAGCTGCCGGGCCTGCGGGTCGAGGGCTACAGCCTGCAGCTGCGCGACAAGGACGGCTTCGTCGGCGACCAGGCCAGCCAGACGGCCTTCAGGGAACTGCTCGAACGCTGGCGGAAGCGCCGCCGCAAGGCCGGCACCGATCCATTGGGCAAGGCACACTCGCGCGACCTCAGCAAGAAGCAGCTCGACCGCGTGCTGCTGAAGACCTCGGCGGCCGGCGACCTGATGCATGGCGCCATCGAGGAATTTGCCGAGGAACTGGCCTTCGTGATCCAGCGCTTCACGCGCCAGCCCTCATGGAAGAAGGTGGAGCGCATCGTGGTGGGCGGCGGCTTCACCGAAAGCGACGTGGGCGAGCGCGCCATCCTGCAGACCGCCGCCATCCTCGAGGAGCTGGGCGTGCACGTCCAGCTCGGGCGCCTGTCGCACGAGGTCGACGACGGCGGCCTGATCGGCTGGGTGCACCTGGCGCCGCCGGCCATGCTGAAGAAGCACGACGCCATCCTGGCGGTGGACATCGGCGGCACCAACGTGCGCTGCGGCATCGTGAAGACGCGGCGGCGCAAGGCGCGCGACCTGTCGCTGGCCAAGGTGGTGCGGCGCGAAAAATGGCGGCATGCGGACGACGATCCGAACCGCACCGACATGGTCGAGCGCATCGCGGCCATGCTCGAGGACATGGTGCGCTACTGCGAGCGCAAGCACATCCGCCTGGCACCCTTCATCGGCATTGCCTGCCCCGGGCTGATCCGCAAGGACGGCTCGATCGAGCGCGGCACGCAGAACCTGCCGGGCGATTGGGAAAGCCGCGCGTTCCACCTGCCGAGCGCGCTGTGGCGCCGCATGCCGATGATCGGCTCGGGCCCCACGCTGATCCTGATGCACAACGACGCGGTGGTGCAGGGGCTGAGCGAACTGCCCTTCATGCACGACGTCTGCCACTGGGGCGTGCTGACCATCGGCACCGGCCTTGGCAATGCAAGCTTCACCAATACCTTCTAGCCCGGTGCATTCGGTGCTGGCGGCATGCCGCCGCCGAGCGCCTTGTAGACCGCCACCATGCCCACCGCCATGCGGCTCGTGCTCTGCACCTGGTCGCGCCGCGCCTGCAGCAGGGCGCGGCGCGCATCGAGTTCGACGCCGAAATCCGTGAGCCCGTTGGCATAGCGCGCATGCGCGAGCGTGAGCGCGTCGCGGCTGCTGCGTTCGCGCTCGGCCAGCTCGGCATGGCGCTGGCGTTCGGCGGCGTAGGCGCTCAGCGCCGAATCGATCTCGTGCCAGGCCTTGAGCACGGCCTGCTGGAAGGCCACCGCGGCTTCCTGCTGCTGCAGCTCGCGCAGGTTCACCGTGCTGCGGCGCCGGCCGTTGTCGAAGATCGGCAAGCTGATGGACGGGCCGACATGCCATTGGCGGCTGCCCCATTCGCCGAAGCGCTCGCTGCCGGCCGACTCGTAGCCGAAGCCCGCGCCGAGCGTGACGCGCGGATAGAGGTCGGCCACCGCCACGCCGATGCGCGCGGTGGCGGCATGCAGCTGGGCTTCGGCTGCGGCGATGTCGGGGCGCTGGCGCGCCACGTCGCCGGGAAGCCCCAGTGCCAGCTCGGGCAGAGGCGGCGCCTGCAGCGCTTCGAGCGCATTGCCCGCGCCCTCGGAAGGCAGCGCGAGTTCGGCGTTCAGCGTGCCGGGCGATGCACCGGCCAGCAGCGTGATCTGGTTCATGGCCTGGGCCTCCTGCTGCAGCAGCACCGGAATGCGCGCGCGCAGCTCGGCCAGCTGCGTGCGCTGGCGCGTCGGGTCCAGGTCGGTGACCAGGCCGCCGTCGGCGCGTGCCTGCACCAGTTCGAGCGATTCGGCCGCGGCCGCGATGTCGGCGCGCGCCACGCGCAATTCGCGCTGCGCGCCGCGCAGTTCGAAGTAGCTGCGCGCCACCTCGGCCTGCACGCTGAGCTGCGCCTGCCGCAGCAGCGCGGCCGATGCGCCGGCATCCGCATCGGCGGCCTCGATGCTGCGCCGCACGCGGCCCCAGAGGTCGATTTCCCAGGAGGCATCGAAACCGGCCTGGTAGAGGTTGTAGGGCTCGCTGAGCGTGCGGATCAGCTGGTCGCGGTTGGCGACCGACGAGCCCAGTGCATCGATCATCCGCGTGGCGGCGCCGCTCTCGCTCTGGCGCTGCCGGTTGATGCTGCCGCTGGCATTGAGCTGCGGTGCCTGCTGCGCTGCCGCCGCGGTGCGTTGCACGCGGCTTTGCGCAAAGCGCAGCGCGGCGGTCTGCAGGTCGTGGTTGGCATCCAGCGCGCGCGCCTGCAGGCGGTCGAGCAGCGGATCGCCGAAGGCCTTCCAGTCGCCGGATGCAATGCCTGCCGGCACGGCCGTGCGCTCGGCGCCGAGCAGCGCCGCCGAGCCGCCGTGCCATGCGGACCAGTCGGCGGGTGCCTGCACCTGCGCGGGCCGGTGGTCGGGCCCCACGGCGCAACCGCCCAGAAGAAGCACAAGCGTGGAATATGCAAAGAGGATGCGCGATGCGGGCATGGGGTGCTCCCTAGACCAGACGATGGCGAAACAGCCAGGCCGCCAGCGGCAGCGTGACGATGGCGATGATCGACAGCGGAATCAGGTTGTGCCACACCGCGGCCAGGCCCACGCCCTCGAGATAGACGCGCTGCGCCAGGTCGATCGCGAAGCGCAGCGGGTTGGCCATGGTGATCAGCTGCAGCACCTGCGGCATGTTGCGCACCGGCGTGGTCAGGCCGGAGAGCAGCATCATCGGCATCAGCAGCACGAAGGTGTAGAGCATGGCCTGCTGCATGTTGGCCGACACCGCCGAGATCGACAGGCCGATGCCCACGCTGGCCACCGTGAAGAAGGCCAGCCCGGTGTAGAGCGTGATGAGCGAGCCCGCCATCGGAATGCCGAACCAGAACAGCGCTACCAGCAGGATCAGCGTCGACTGCGCAAGGCCCACCAGCACCGGCGGCAGCGCCTTGCCGATCATGATCTCGAGCGGCGACATCGGCGTGACCAGCAGCTGGTCGAAGGTGCCTTGCTCGCGCTCCCGCGCCACCGACAGCGCGGTGAGCAGCAGCGTCTGCAGCATGCTGAGCGCGGCGATCAGGCCGGGCAGCAGGTTCCACCGGGTTTCGAGGTTGGGGTTGAACCAGGCGCGCGATTCGATGGTGAGCGGAACCGGCGGCGCGCCGGCGCGCGTGCGCAGCTCGGCGTTGTAGCGTTCGACCACCGCGCCCACGTAGCCGGCCGCAGAGCCCGCGGTGTTGGAGTTGCGCGCATCCAGGATCAGCTGGATGGCCGCAGGCTGGCCCCCGCTGAGCCGCTGCTCGAAGTTCGGCGCGATCTGGATCACGAGCAGCGCCTTCTCGGTATCGATCACCTCGCGGATGTCGGCCTGCGTGCGCAGCGTGGCCACGCGATGGAAGACGCCGGTGCTGTCGAGGTGCGCGATGAGCTCGGTCGATGCACCGGTGCGGCTCTGGTCGAGCAGCGCATAGGGCACGTTCGAGAGGTCGTAGGTGGCGGCGTAGCCGAAGATGAGGCTCTGCATGATGGCCGGAACGAACAGGATCACGCGGCTTGCCGGATCCTTGAAGATGGCGAGCAGCTCCTTCTGGCAGAGGTTGGCGATGCGCAGCAGAAAGTCGATCATGGAAGGCGCCTCTTCAATCCAGGCTCTTGCGCGTGACCACGCGGGCAAGCAGCAGCAGGCCCACCGCATAGGCCGCGAGGACAGCGCAGTTGCGCCAGATCAGCGGCCAGACGTCGCCCGCGAGGAACAGCGTCTTGATCAGGTCCATGAAGTAGGTGGCCGGCAGCACATGCCCGATCACGCGCACGGCGGTGGGCACGTTGCGCAGGTCGAACAAGAAGCCCGACAACATCATCGAAGGCATGAAGGTGGCGATCAGCGCCACCTGGCTCGCGAGAAACTGGTTGCGCGTGACCGACGAGATCACCAGCCCCAGGCTCACGGCCACGACCAGGTAGAGCATGGAGCTGAGCACCACCGCGAACAGCGAGCCGACCATCGGCACCGCGAACAGGAAGCGCGCGGCCAGGAGGCACAGCGCGAGGCCCAGCATGCCGACCGCAAAGTACGGAATGATCTTGGCCAGCAGTATTTCCACCGGCCGCACCGGCGTGACGAACAGCGCCTCGAGCGTGCCGCGCTCCCATTCGCGGGCCATCACCAGTGCTGTGAGGAACGCGCCGATCAGCGTCATGATGAGCACGATGAGTCCCGGCACCAGGTACCAGGTGCTGGTGTTCGCGGCGTTGAACCACATGCGCTGCTCGACGGTCACGAGGCCAGCGAAAGGCGCGGCCGCACCGCGGTCGGCCTGGCGCAGGGCCGATTGCGAAAGCGCGGTGCTCACGTAGGCCTGGATGATGGTCGCGCGCCCGGCGTCGGCGCCATGCACGATGAGCTGCACGCGCGCATTGCCCGCGGCCAGCGCGCGCGAGAAGTCGGCGGGCACGCGCACGATGCCGTCGACCTTGCGCTCGCGCATCAGCGCCTCGGCATCGTGCATCGAGCCCAGCAGCACGGGCGCGATGGTGGGCGAGAGCTGCAGGCCGGCAATGGCCTCGTGCGCGGTGGGCGAAGAATCTTCGAGCACCACGGCCACCGGCGCGTTCTTCACGTCGAGCGACATGCCGTAGCCGAAGATCAGGATCAGCACCATCGGCAGCAGGATGCCGATGGCCAGGTTGCTGCGGTCGCGCAGCAACTGGCGGAACTCCTTGCGCGTGAGGGAGACGAGCCGGGTGCCGAAGCCGCTCATGGCTGCCTCCTTTCTTGCTGCCGCGCCTTCTCGACGATGCCGATGAAGGCCTGCTCCATGTCGATGCGCCTGTCGCGGTCTTCACCGTCGAGTGCCTGTGTGCGCACCTCGCGCGGCGTGCCGATGGCCAGCACCTTGCCGGCGTCCTGGATCACGATGCGGTCGCAGTACTCGGCTTCTTCCATGAAGTGGGTGGTGATGACGACGGTGGTGCCGCCTTCGGCCAGCGCCGTGATGCGGCGCCAGAACTCGCGGCGCGCGAGCGGATCGGCGCCGCTGGTGGGCTCGTCGAGGAACAGGATCTCGGGCTCGTGCAGCAGGCCCGTGGCCATGGCCAGGCGCTGCCTGTAGCCGCCGGGCAGCTGCCCGCTGGGCGCGTCGAGTTCGCGCTCGAGGCCGAACTGCCGCAGCACCGTGTCCATGCGCACCTGCAGCTTCTGCCCGCGCAGGCCGTAGGCGCCGCCGAAGAACGAGAGGTTCTCGCGCACCGTGAGGTTGCCGTAGAGCGCGAACTTCTGCGAGACGTAGCCGATGCGCTGGCGGGCCTGCGCGCGCGCATGGCGCAGGTCGACACCCGCCACGCGCAGCTGCCCGCCGCTCGCGGGCAGGAGGCCGCAGAGCATGCGGAAGGTGGTGGTCTTGCCGGCGCCATTGGGTCCGAGCAGGCCGAAGATCTCGCCGCGCCGCACCGAGAAGCTGGTGCTGGCCACGGCCACGAAGTCGCCGAAGCGGCGCACCAGGTCCTTCACCTCGATGACCACTTCGCCGGGCTCGCCTTCGGCCGGTGCAAGCCCTTCGCTTGCCGCCGATGAGGCGATGTTCGTGTCGGCCGCCTGCCGGGTGCGCAGCAGCGTCATGAAGCCGTCTTCGAGCCGCGGCGGCACGGGCTCGGCGCGTGCGCCGGCCAGCAGCTTTTCGAGTGCCGCGTCGTCCGCCTCCGGGCGGCGGATGAAGTGCACCTCGCCGCCCTGCGGCACGGCATCGACGATCTGCTGCCGCGCATCGAGCAGGCGCGCCTGCATCAGGCGCGGTGCCTCGCCCTCCGGCGGCGCCACGACGAAGCAGGTGCCCTCGGCATGGCCGCGGATCTCATCCGGTGTGCCTTGCGCAATCAGCCGGCCCTCCTGCAGCACGAACACATGGCGGCAGCGCTCGGCCTCGTCGAGGTACGCGGTGCTCACGATCACCGAGAGCTTTTCCTCGTCGACCAGCTGCTGCACGATCTGCCAGAGCTCGCGCCGCGAGAGCGGATCGACGCCCACGGTGGGCTCGTCGAGCAGCAGCAGGTCGGGCGAGCGCACCAGCGTGCAGGCGAGGCCCAGCTTCTGCTTCATGCCGCCCGAGAGCTTGCCCGCGGGGCGGTCGGTGAAGCGGCCAAGGTCGGTCATCTCCATCAGGCGCGCATAGCGTTCGCGGCGTTGGCCGGCCAGGACGCCATGCAGGTCGGCATAGAGGTCGAGGTTCTCCTGCACGCTCAGGTCGTCGTAGAGGCCGAAGCGCTGGGGCATGTAGCTGATGCGGTCCTGCACCGCCTGCGGATCGGCCGACACGTCGATGCCGAGCACGCGCAGTTCGCCTTCATCGGCGCGCATCAGGCCGGCCATGAGCCGCAGCAGCGTGGTCTTGCCGGCGCCGTCGGGTCCGACCAGCGCCGTGAGCGAGCCGGTGGGCACTTCGAGCGACACGTCGTCGAGCGCGCGCACCACCTGCTTCGAGCCCTTGGCCACGAAGCGCTTGTGCAGGGAGCGTGCGGCCACGGCGGGCCCGGCGTCGTGCATCAGGGTTTGCCGCTGGCGGTGGAAGAGGAGGAAGCGAGCTGCAGCCGCACGGTCGCCGGCATGCCGAGCCTCAGCCGGTCTTCCTTGTCGTCGACCATCACGCGGATCTCGTAGACCAGGCTGCTGCGCAGCTCCTCGGTCTGCACCGTCTTGGGCGTGAACTCGGCCACCGACGAGATGTAGCCCACCTTGCCCGCGATCGGCTGGCCGGGCTGGCTGTCGGTCGTCACGCTGGCCGGCTGGCCGGGCCGCACGCGGCCGAGGTCGGGTTCGGCCACATAGGCGCGCACCCACTTGGGATCGGTGATGGCCAGCGTGAAGGCCGGGCGCTGCGGCGAAGCCATGTCGCCGGGCTCGAGCAGGCGGGCGCGCACCACGGCGTCGATGGGCGACTTGAGTTCGGCTTCGGCCAGCTGGTGGTTCATGAGCGCGAGGTCGGCGCGCGCGGATTCGAGCTGGGCCTGCGCCTGCGCGATGTCTTCCTTGCGCGGGCCGGCCACTGCCAGCTGCTGCGCCTTGCGCGCGTTGTCCAGCTGCGCGAGCGCCACCTTGCGGCGGGCCTGGGCGCTGTCCAGGTCCTGCTGGCTCACGGCGCGTCCGGCGGTGGTCTGGCCGATGGACTGCAGGCGTGCGAGCTGCTGCTGCGCCAGGTCGGCATCGGCCCGTGCCGCGGCCACCTGGGCGCCGGCCTGCGCCAGTTCCTCGGGGCGGCTGCCGGTCTTCAGGCGCAGCAGCGCCTGCTCCTGCACGCCGATGCGCGCCTGCGACTGCGCCACGCGCAGCACGAGCGAGCGCGTGTCGAGCCGGCCCAATACCTGGCCGGCGCGCACATGGTCGCCTTCGCGCACCGTGAGTTCGGCCACGCGCTCGCTGGCGTTGAAGGCGAGCGAGACCTGGCGCACGTCGACGTTGCCGTACAGCACGAGCTGGTCGGACGGCGCGGCCGAGCGGCTGAAGTACCACCAGCCGCCGGCCGCGGCGGCCAGCGCCGCGGCGGCCAGCGCCACGGCGGCCGCGGCAATGAGGGGTTTCTTGTTCATGGGCGGGTTCCTGCCGGCCTCCATACGGGTGTTCGCCGGATGTTATCAAATTGAAATTTGAATTTGAAGTATTTTTTCGATTCGATTAACCTTGGCGCATGGCGACACGCTCTTCCACCACCCGACCCCCCGCTGCGCGCGAGGGCGCGGCGCGCGTCCAGCGCACCGACGGCAGCACCACGCGCCTGCACATCCTCGAAACCGCGGGCCAGCTGTTCGCCGAGCGCGGCTTCGCCGAGAGCACCAGCAAGGAGATCTGCACGCGCGCCGGCACCAACATGGCGGCCGTCAACTACCACTTCGGCAGCCGCGACGGGCTCTACGAGGCCGTGCTGATCGAGGCGCACCGCCAGCTCGTGAGCATGGACGAACTGGTCAGCCTGGCCAGCGAGGCCGGCGATCCGCGGCAGAAGCTGCGCGCGTTTCTCACGCACCTGGTCGAGATGGGCAGCCAGCCCAAGGCGCCCTGGGGGTTCCGCGTGGTGCTGCGCGAGGCGCTGTCGCCTTCTCCGGCGCTGCCCGCGCTGATCCGCCAGGCGGTGCTGCCCAAGGCCCGGCTGATCCGCGGCCTGATCGGCGGCATCATGGGCCTGCCCGAGGACCATCCCTCGGTGCAGCGCGGCCTGCTGTTCGCGGTGCTGCCCTGCATCGTGATGACGGTGGCCCCCAAGGACCTGGCCAGCAAGGTGCTGCCGGCGCTGAAGGATGCCGAGGGCCTGGCGGACGACCTGATGCGCTACGTGTTCGCCGGCCTCGATGCCATCGCGAAGGAGGCGGGCACGGCTGCGGCCGCGGCGCCCGCTAGAGCTGGAAGGCGACGGTGAGCAGCAGTCCTTCGGCCACGTCGCGCGCGAGGCCCGGCCGCCGCGCACGGTAGGGTTCGCCGGCGGAGGCGATGGTCTCGATCCATTCGGCCAGCCAGTCGATCTCTCGCGGGCCGTAGAACACCACGGCCGCCTCGTGGTTGAGCAGCAGGCTGCGCAGATCGAGGTTGATGGAGCCGCACATGGCCAGCTCGTCGTCGACCACCACGGCCTTGGCGTGGGCCATGAAGGGCAGCATGCGAAAGCTCACGCCTGCGCGCGCCAGGTCGCGCATGGCGCGTGCGCGCACGAAGTCGGCGAGGCGGTGGTTCGAGCGCGCAGGCATGGCGATAGTCACCTGCACGCCGCGCCGCGCGGCCAGCCGCAGCGCATCGCGCAGCCCGTCGCCGGGCACGAAGTAGGGCGTGACGGCGAGCACGCGGTGTTCGGCGCGAAAGCAGGCGTCGATCAAGAGCGCATGGGCGGTGTCCTCGGTCTGGTCGGGGCCGCTCGGCAGGAACTGCGCCATGGCGCTGCCCGCGCTCTCTGCCACGTCGGCGGCCGTGATGGCGCGTGCCTTGCGCCCGCGCACCGAACTCCAGTCGTGGTCGAACTGGCGCGCCGCCGCGGCGGCCACGCTGCCGCGCAGGTCGAACGAAAGATCGTGCCAGGGGTCGGGGTGCGCGTCGCTGCCGGTGAAGTATTCGCCCGCGAGGTTGCGCCCGCCCGACCACAGCCAGCGGTCGTCGGCAATGGTGAACTTGCGGTGGTTGCGCAGGTTGCGCGGCCCGATGCGGCGCAGGCTGAAGAAGGGGCGGAACACGGCGATCTCGCCGCCGGCCGCGCGCAGCAGCCGGATGTGGCGCCGCGGCAGGGTCAGCGCGCCGAAGCCGTCGAGCAGCACGCGCACCTTGATGCCTTCGCGCGCGCGCAGCGCCAGCCGTTCGATCACGGCATGGCCCAGCGCGTCGTCGCCGATGATGAAGGTGCACACGTCGATGCGCTCGCGCGCGCCGTCGATCACCTGCCACAGCGCCTCGCGCGCGGCGTCGCCGTCGGCATGCAGCCGGATCTCGCAGCGCCCGGGCGGCGCCAGGCCGAAGCTCTCGATGAGGTCGGCGGCCCAGTGCCCGCGCGCGGCCGTGCGCACCGGCCGCGGCGAGCCGGCCGGGCGCAGCTTGCGCTGGCCGAACAGCAGGTACATCGGCAGGATGAGGTAGGGCATCAGCGCCAGCCCCATGACCCAGGCAATGGCCGTGGTGGGTGCGCGCTGCTCGCGGCGCGCGCGCGTGGTCAGCACATAGACCAGCAGCGCAAAGGTGACGACGAGGAAATGCTGGGACGGGGAGGGGAGCCAGTCGAATGCGGAATTCGGCATGTGGCGATGATGCCCGAGGACGGGTCCGCGCCGCTCAGCGCTGCAGGAAGGCGGGCACGCCGCGCCCCTCGGAGGCCAGGAAGCGCATCATGGGATCGACCACCGCGCGCACCGCGGGCCGCTCGCCCACGCGGCCGCGCCAGGCCACGAGCCGCGGCGTGGCATCGGTCATGCCGGCGCCCTTGCGGTCGGCGAAGACATGCGCCATGTAGAAGGCAATGTCGGCGAAGGAGTAGGGCCCCGCCAGGTACTCGCGCGAGGCCAGCAGGCCTTCCATTTCCCCGTAGTAGCGCGCGCAGGCGGCGCAGGCCGCCACGGCGGGCGCGCTCTGCATGTCGTGCTGCAGGCCGAAGAGCCGGATCACGTTGGGGAAGAACACTTCGTCCGACTTCTGTTCGAGCTGCCGCGCGCGGGCCCGCTCGGCGATGCCCCGGGGCCACAGCGCAGGGGTCGGATACCGGTCTTCGAGGTACTCGAAGATCTGCGTCGAGTCGAACAGCTCGACTTCGCCGTCGATCAGGATCGGCACCTGCTGCTTCACGGGGTTGACGCGCAGCACCTCGGGGTGCTTGGGCTCGTAGGTGTCGTCCTTGGTGAACGGCACCATCACCAGTTCGAAATCGAGGCCTTTTTCGAGCGCGGCAATCTGCACCTTGGCGCCGAACATGCTGAGGGGGGCGGAATAGATCTGGGTCTTCATGCCCCCGACTTCACCATGAAAGGCGCCTCAGGTCGAGCCCCAGACCTCCTGCGCCGTCTCGACCACGAGACGCAGCTTGGCGCGCTGCGCTTCCACCGCGATGTTGTTGCCGTGCACCGTGCTCGAGAAGCCGCACTGCGGCGACAGCGCGAGCTGCTCGAGCGGGGCGTACTTGGAGGCGTCCTCGATGCGGCGCTTGAGCTCGTCCTTGTCTTCCATCTCGCCGAACTTGGTGGTCACGAGGCCCAGCACCACCGTCTTGCCCTTGGGCAGGTAGCGCAGCGGCTTGAAGTCGCCCGATCTCGCGTCGTCGTATTCCATGAAGTAGGCGTCGAGGTCCATTTCCTTCAAGAGGGCCTCGGCCACCGGCTCGTAGTTGCCGGCCGCGGCATGGGTGCTCTTGAAGTTGCCGCGGCACAGGTGCATGGCCAGCAGCATGCCCGGCGGCTTCTGCGCCACCACCTTGTTGATGAAGGCGGCGTAGCGGTGCGGCAGCTCGTTGGGATCGTCGCCGCGCTTGCGGGCCGCTTCGCGCATGTGCTCGTCGCACAGGTAGGCCAGGTTGGTGTCGTCCATCTGCACGTAGGTGCAGCCGGCGGCCGCGAGCGAGCGCAGTTCGTCGCCATAGGCCTTGGCCACATCGTCGTAGAACACCGGGTCGAGCTCGGGGTAGGCCTCCTTGCTGATGCCGGCGCGGCCGCCGCGGAAGTGCAGCATGGTCGGCGACGGAATCGTGACCTTGGGCGTGCGGCCGGCCGAGACCTGGCTCTTGAGGTACTGGAAGTCGGCAAGCTGGATGTCTTTCATGTGGCGCACTTTGTCGATCACGCGCATCGCCGGCGGCGCGAGTTCCTCGGTGCCGTCGGGCCGGCGGATGGTGACCGGAATGTCGGTCTTCACGCCGCCGAGCTGGTCGAGGAAGTCGATGTGGAAATAGGTGCGGCGGAATTCGCCGTCGGTGATGCTCTTGAGGCCGATGTCTTCCTGGAACCGGACGATCTCGGTGATGGCCTTGTCTTCGACCTTGCGCAGCTGCTCGGGCGTGATCTCGCCCTTGGCCTTCTGCTCGCGCGCTTCGAGCAAATATTTGGGGCGCAGGAAACTGCCTACGTGGTCGTAGCGGGCGGGCAGGGCGGCGTGCTGGGACATGGTGATCTCCGTCGTGGCTGAAAAACGATGGGACATCCTATCGCCTCATGGACGGACGGCGGTGTGTACAGCGGGCTCGGTATTTACCCTTGATTTGGCGCTTCATCGACAGCGGAAGCATGAAGTTTGTATACATTCAGTATTCATGAAAACGCCCACCACCGCATGAAAGCCGCAACTGCATCAACCGTCGAGCCTGCGGACGGCGGCGGCTCGCAGGCCGTGAAGGCACAGCTGCGGCTGCGCGAAATGATCCTGGCCGGCGAACTGCCCGGCGGCGCGCGCATTGCCGAGGTGGCCATCGCCGAGCAACTCGGCGTCTCGCGCACACCGGTGCGCAGCGCGCTCATGCGGCTCGAGCAGGAAGGCCTGCTCGAGGCCCTGCCCAACGGCGGCTACGCGGTGCGCACTTTTTCCGAGCGCGACGTGGCCGATGCCATCGAGCTGCGCGGCACGCTCGAAGGCCTGGTGGCGCGGCTTGCGGCCGAGCGCGGCGCCGCGACGGTGGTGCTGCGCGAGGCGCGCGCCTGCCTGGCGCGCATCGACGAACTGCTGCGCGAGCCCGCGCTCGACGACGCAGCCTTCTCGCGCTACGTCACGCACAACGAGAAGTTCCACTCGCTGCTGTGCGAAATGGCGGCCAGCCCGGTCATTGCGCAGCAGCTCGAGCGCGTGGTCAACCTGCCGTTCGCGTCGCCCTCGGGCTTCGTCATCATGCAGGCCAATTCGCCTGCGGCGCGCGACATGCTCGTGATCGCGCAGGACCAGCACCTGCAGGTGCTCGATGCCATCGAGGCCGGCGAAGGCTCGCGCGCCGAGGCGCTGATGCGCGAGCACAGCCGCATCGCGCGGCGCAACCTGCGCGAGGCGCTGCACGGCGCGCCCACTGCCGAACAGCGCCCGCTGCCCGGCGTGCAGCTGATCCGCCGGCGCGGCTGAGCGCTCCCTCGATGAAAAGCGATCGCCAATGGATGCACGCGCCCGGTTGCCGCGCTGCGCGATCATCGCGCAGTTCATTTGTTCATCGCGCAACAAAGGCGAGCGCCACCACCGGAGTAGGTGATTGCCTGCTCTGCCGCATCTTGCAAAGTATTGAAAAATAGCCCCGGTTCGCATTCCGTCCCTCCAAGGAAAACCTCATGCAAAGACGCCATCTCATCCAGACCGCATGCCTCACGGCGCTTGCGCTTTCCATGTCGCTTGCCACTGCGCAGGACAGCAACAAGTTCAAGATCGGCCTGATCCTGCCGATGACGGGGCAGCAGGCCTCCACCGGCCGGCAGATCGAGGCGGCGGCCCGGCTGTACATGGCACAGAACGGCGACACCGTCGCGGGCAAGAAGATCGAGCTGATCGTCAAGGACGACGTGGCCACGCCCGACGTCACCAAGCGCCTCGCGCAGGAACTGATCGTCAACGACAAGGTGAACGTGATCGCGGGCTTCGGCGTCACGCCGGCCGCACTGGCCGCCGCGCCGCTGGCCACGCAATCGAAGACGCCGCAGGTGGTGATGGCTGCGGCCACCTCGAGCATCACCGAGGCCTCGCCCTACATCGTGCGTTCGAGCTTCACGCTGCCGCAGGTGTCGGTGGCCATGGGCGACTGGGCCCCCAAGAACGGCGTGAAGACGGTGGTCACGCTGGTGGCCGACTACGGCCCAGGCAACGATGCCGAGAAGTTCTTCAGCGAGCGTTTCCAGCTCAACGGCGGCAAGGTGATCGAGAAGCTGCGCGTGCCGCTGCGCAACCCCGACTTCGCGCCGTTCCTGCAGAAGGTGCGCGACGCCAAGCCCGACGCGCTGTTCGTCTTCGTGCCCTCGGGCGCCGGCGCGGCCGTGATGAAGCAGTTCCTCGAGCGCGGCATGGACAAGGCCGGTATCCGCATGATCGCCACCGGCGACGTGACCGACGACGACCAGCTCAACGACATGGGCGAGGGCGCGCTGGGCGTGGTCACCTCGCACCACTACTCGGCCGCGCATCCGTCGCCGGCCAACAAGAAGTTCGTCGAGGCCTTCCAGAAGGCCAACCCGAAGATGCGCCCCAACTTCATGGCCGTGGGCGGCTATGACGGCATGCGCGTGATCTACGAGGCACTCAAGGCCACCAAGGGGCAGGGCGGCGGCGACGCGCTGCTGGCCGCCATGAAGGGCCAGATCTTCGAGAGCCCGCGCGGCCCGGTCTACATCGACGCGCAGACGCGCGACATCGTGCAGGACGTGTACCTGCGCAAGGTCGAGAAGAAGGACGGCCAGCTCTACAACGTCGAGTTCGACGTGATCAAGGGTGTGAAGGATCCCGGCAAGAAGTAAGGCTCGCCCCCAGTCTGCGCGCACTTCGTGTCGCTACGCCAACCCCCTGCCGGGGGCAACACCAGCGGCCCGGCGAAGCCGGTTCCGCGGTGTTTCCCGAAGAGGCCGCCGTGCGCGGCAAGCGTGTGAGTAGCTTATGTTGACCATTCTTTTCGACGGCATCGCCTACGGCATGCTGCTCTTCGTGCTCGCCGTGGGGCTGGCCGTGACGCTCGGGCTGATGAACTTCATCAACCTGGCGCACGGCGCCTTCGCCATGGCGGGCGGGTATCTCACGGTGTTTGCGATGCAGAAGCTCGGCGTGCCGTTCCTGGCCTGCCTGCCGCTCGCATTCATCGTGGTGGCGCTGGCCGGGGCGCTGCTCGAACGCACGCTCTACCGGCCGATGTACGGCAAGCCGCACCTCGACCAGGTGCTATTCTCCATCGGCCTCGCCTTCATGGCGGTGGCGGCGGTCGACTACTTCGTCGGCTCGTCGCAGCAGAACGTGCAACTGCCCGAGTGGCTGCGCGGCCGCACCGAGATCGGCGACGGCGCGCTGCTGCTCGGCATGGGCCACTACCGCCTCTTCATCATCGCGGTGTGCGCCGTGCTCACGGTGGTGCTTCAGCTCATCCTGTCGAGGACGCGGTTCGGCAGCCGGCTGCGCGCCGCGGTCGACGATCCGCGCGTGGCGGCGGGACTGGGCATCAACGTCAACATCGTGTTCCTGCTGACCTTTGCAGTCGGCTCCGGGCTCGCGGGGCTCGGTGGTGCATTGGGCGCCGAGATCCTCGGGCTCGACCCGACCTTCCCGCTCAAGTACATGATCTATTTCCTGATCGTGGTGTCGGTCGGCGGCACCTCGTCGATCACCGGGCCGCTCGCGGCCGCGCTGCTGCTCGGCATTGCCGACGTGGCGGGCAAGTACTTCATTCCGAAGATGGGCGCGTTCACCGTCTACCTGCTCATGATCCTGATCCTGATGTGGCGGCCCCAGGGCCTCTTCACGCGCAAGGGAGGCCGCTGAATGAACGAGCCTTCGACGTACCAATCGGCCCTGCTGCACAAGGCGCGCTGGCGCCCGCTCGAGTTCGTGGTGTGGGCCGCCGCGTTCGCGCTGCCGTTCCTCATGCCCTCGCATTCGTTGCTGGTCAACGAGATCGCCATCGTCGCGCTGTTCGCGATGTCGCTCGACCTGATCCTCGGCTACACCGGGATCGTCTCGCTCGGCCATGCGGCCTTCTTCGGCTTCGGCGCCTATGCCGCGGCGCTGTTCGCCAAGCTCGTGATGCCGGACCCGACCGTGGGGCTGGTGGTGGCCACCGCGCTGTCGGCCCTGCTCGGCCTGGTGGCCAGCGTGACGATCCTGCGCGGCAGCGACCTGACGCGGCTGATGGTCACGCTGGGCACCGCGCTGCTGTTGCTCGAACTCGCCAACAAGCTCGACTGGCTCACCGGCGGCGCCGACGGCCTGCAGGGCGTGGTGATGGGGCCGGTGCTCGGCCTGTTCGCGTTCGACCTCTACGGCCGCACCGCGGCCTGGTATTCGCTGACGGTGATGCTGCTGCTGTTCCTGGCGATGCGGCGGATTGTGCATTCGCCCTTCGGCGCCACCCTCAAGGCGATCCGCGACAACCGGCTGCGCGCCATGGCCATCGGCATTCCGGTGGTGTCGCGGGTCGTCGTCATCTACACCGTGGCGGCCGGCATTGCCGGTGCCGCGGGCGCGCTGCTGGCGCAGACCACGGGCTTTGCCTCGCTCGACGTGCTGGCCTTCGACCGCTCGGCCGACGTGCTGCTGATGCTGGTGATCGGCGGCGTGGGCTGGCTCTATGGCGGCGTGGCGGGCGCCATCGTCTTCAAGCTGCTGCAGAACTGGCTCTCGGCCGTGACGCCGCAATACTGGATGTTCTGGATCGGCCTCCTGCTGGTGCTGCTGGTGCTCGTGGGGCGCGACCGCGTGCTCAAGCCATGGACGTGGCTCGGCAAGAAGAAGGGCGGTGCCGCATGAGCGAGACCGTGCTTTCGACAGAGGGCCTGGTGATGCGCTTCGGCGGCATCACGGCCACCAACAACGTCACGATGGAACTCAAGCGCGGCGCGCGCCATGCGCTGATCGGCCCCAACGGCGCCGGCAAGACCACGCTCATCAACCTGCTGACAGGCGTGCTCGTGCCCACGGAAGGCCGCATCTCGCTGCTCGGCGAAGACATCACCGCGCTCGCGCCGCACAAGCGCGTGGCGCGCGGCCTGGTGCGCACCTTCCAGATCAACCAGCTGTTCGACTCGATGACGCCGCTGGAAACGCTGGCGCTCGTGGTCTCGCAGCACCAGGGTATCGCGTCGCAATGGTGGCGCCCGCTGGGAGCGAGCAAGGCGGTGACGGAGCGCGCGGCGCAGCTGCTCGAGCAGTTCCACCTTGGCGACGTGGCGCAGCAGCAGACGAAGTTCATGGCCTACGGCAAGCGCCGCCTGCTGGAGATTGCGATTGCACTGGCCTGCGAGCCGCGCGTGCTGCTGCTCGACGAGCCCGTGGCGGGCGTGCCCGCCGGCGAGCGCGAGGAGCTGCTGCAGACCGTGGCCGCATTGCCGGCCGATGTGTCGGTGCTGCTGATCGAGCACGACATGGACCTGGTGTTCAGCTTTGCCGACCGCATGACGGTGCTGGTCAACGGCACCTTGCTGACCGAGGGCGACCCCGAAACCATCGCCAACGATCCGAAGGTGAAAGAGGTCTATCTGGGCCATGGAGAAGCCGTTCATGTCTGAGCTGCTGCGCATCGAGAACCTGAGCGCCGGCTACGGCGAGGCCGTGGTGCTGCACGACGTGGCGTTCGCGCTCGGCGAGGGCCAGACGCTGGCGCTGCTGGGCCGCAACGGCACGGGCAAGACCACGTTGATCAACACGCTGGCAGGTGCCACGCGGCAGCACGGCGGAACCATCGCGCTGGGCGGCCAGGCTCTGCACAAGCTGGCGCCGCACCAGCGCGCGGCGGCCGGCATCGGCTGGGTGCCGCAGGAGCGCAACATCTTCAAGTCGCTCACGGTGCACGAGAACCTCACGGCGGTGGAGCGGCCAGGAAAATGGAACCCGCAGCGCGTCTACGAGATGTTCCCGCGCCTGGCCGAGCGCAAGACCAACCTCGGCACCCAGCTCTCGGGCGGCGAGCAGCAGATGCTGGCCGTGGGCCGCGCGCTGGTGCTGAACCCGAAGCTGCTGCTGCTCGACGAACCGCTCGAAGGGCTGGCGCCGATCATCGTGGAAGAGCTGCTGCGCGCGATCCGCCGCATCACGCAGGACGAGGGCTTGGCCGCGATCATCGTGGAGCAGCATCCGCAGGCGATCCTCGCGATTTCCGATGAAGCCGTGGTGCTCGACCACGGGACCATCGTGCATACCGACAAGGCGGCCGCGCTGCGCGCGCAGCCCGAGGTGCTGGACCGGCTGCTGGGCGTGGCGCGCTAGCGGCCCGGCGAACAACAAGGAGACAGGCAAATGGCGATCCCGACGACAGTGTTCAACGGGGGCGCCATGCTGGCGGCCGCCGCATTGCTCTCCGCTTGCAGCACCACCGGTCCGAAGAGCCTCGGCCTCGGCGCCGATCCGGCGGCGGCCTGTGCGGCCCTTGGCGCCGTCCCGGTCGCACCCGCGGCCATCGGCCTGCCGAGCGGCGCGGCAACGATCGATTCGGCCACGCTCGTTCCTGCTGCCGCGCTCGCCGTCGCCGAGCGCGGCGGCAGCCCTGCCGCGCGCATCACACCGGCAACGCCCGCGCATTGCCGACTGCTCGGGCGCATCGCGCCGCTTGACGCCGCGGCACCGCCCATCCTGTTCCAGGTCAACCTGCCGCTGGCGTGGAACGGGCGCAGCGTGCAGTACGGCGGCGGTGGCTTCAACGGCACGCTGATCACCGGCCTTGCGCTGGTGCCGGCCGCGCGCTTCGACCAGCCGACGCCACTGGCGCAGGGCTACGTGACCTACGGCACCGACTCCGGCCATCAGAACTTGCAGGGCCAGCCGCCGCAGGCTTTTGCGCTCAACGACGAGGCGCTGGTGAATTTTGCGCACGCCTCGTACAAGAAGGTGCGCGACGTGGCCGTGGCACTGATGCAGCGCGCCTACGGGCAGGCGCCGCAGAAGCTGTACTTCATGGGCAGCTCCGAAGGCGGGCGCGAGGCGCTGACGATGGCGCAGCGCTATCCGCAGGACTTCGACGGCATCTTCAGCCGCGTGCCGGTCATCAACTGGACGGGGCTTCAGCACGCCGGCACGCGCAACGGCATTGCCACCTTCGGCGAAGGGTGGCTGCGGCCCGCGCAGGTGCAGCTGGTGCACAACGCCGTGCTCGCATCGTGCGACGCCGCGGATGGCGCGGCAGACCGCATCGTGTCGAACCCGGTGGCCTGCCTGCAGCGCTTCGATCCGGCGAGCCTGCGCTGCGCGGCGGGCACGAGCGGCGACAACTGCCTGAGCGATGCGCAGGTGCAGGCGGTTCGCACCTTGCGCTCGCCATGGCGCTCGCCCGTGCCGCTGGCCCATGGCGTCGCCGAGTACCCGGGCTGGGGCATCGGCGGCGAGGCGACGCCGGCTTTCGCGTCGATGGGCGGATGGAATGCATGGTGGACGGGCACCAGCGCGCCGACCGTGCCGCCGCAGCCGAGCAACGGCATCGCGTGGTTCTACGGCAGCGGCGCGCTGCAGTATTTCTATGCGCGCAATCCTTCGCTCGACGTGCGCAGCTACCGCGCCGAAGACCACGCCGCGCGCATCGCCGCCGTGTCGCAGTTGATGGACTCGACCAACCCCGATCTCGGCGCCTTCAGCGCACGCGGCGCCAAGCTGTTCGTGCTGGAGCACATGGCCGACTACGCGCAGAGCCCGTTCGCCGGCATCCGCTATTACGAATCGGTGGTGGCGCGCATGGGCCGCGACAACGTGGACCGCTTCATGCGCCTCTATACCGCGCCCGGTGTCGACCATGTGGGCAGCGGTGCGCCAGCCAACGTCGACATGCTCGGCGCGCTGGCCGACTGGGTCGAGCGCGGCCGTGCACCGAGCGGGCTGCAGCTGGTCGAACAGGAAGTGCAGCCGCCATTCAAGGTCGTGCGTGCGCGCCCGCTGTGCGCGTGGCCGCTGTGGCCGCGCTACGCGGGCGGCGATGTGTCGCAGGCCGCCAGTTTCCAGTGCAGCAGGTAGCGCGGCGGGGCTGAACAGCCTCTCAGATTGCGCAGCCGTCGGGCCCGCATGCGGTCGGGCCGGCGCCAGCCGCCGCCGTTGCGGGCAAGGGCGCCACGAGCCCGGCGAGCTGCGCCTTCCATTCTTCGGTACGGCCGAGCCAGGGACCGATCTCGATGCGGCTCGCGCTGCCGTCGGCCTGCGCCAGCACAAAGGTCGGAAAGCCCTGGCCCCCCGCGCGCTGCAGCAGTTGGCGGCTCGCGGCGATGTGCTCAAAGGTCGCTTCGCCGGCAAGGCGCGAGTAGGCCGATGCGAAGGCGCCTGCATCGAAGGCGAGCTCCGCTGCCAACACCGCAAGCACATCCGCATCGGCAACGCGCCGCCCGTCGACATAGTGGGCGCGCTGCAGCCGATGGATCATGTCGAGGCCGCCGCCTTCGCGCAGCGCCTCGGCGGCGAGCACCGCGGTGGTCGGCGGCTCGGAGTCCATCACCGCGCCGGTGTCGCGCAGCAGGCCCTCGAAGTACGCCTCGCCGAAGGGCTGGCCCGTGAGCTCGGCGATGCGGCGGTCGTGCGGCATCACGTACTCGCGCCACTGCGGCGTGATCGCGCGCCGGTTGGCGCCGGTCATCATGCCGCCGCCGTGGAAGGCGACCCGGAGACCCGGCACGTCGCGCGCCGCCTCGACCAGCGGCGCGGCTGCATAGCACCAGCCGCACATCGGATCGAAGATGTAGTGCAGCGTCGTGGTGCTGCCGTCGTTCACTGCGGCCATTTCATTTCTCCCTTGATGACCTTGGCGCCCAGTTCGAGCGACGAGGTGCCTTCGAGCTTCGGGTAGCGCTTCCTCATCGCGGAGATCAGCGCGGCCGAGTCCTTGGCCTTCTTCGCCTCGGTCTCGAAGGCCTGCAGGTAGGCGCGCGTGAACTTCACCGCGGCGAGCGCATAGGGTGCGCTGCCGTCCGGATTCGGAAGGTAGTGGCCCGGCACCACGGTCTTCGGGTGCAGCGCCTCGATGCGGCCGAGCGTCTTGATCCAGTCGCGGCGCGAGGCGGGCGTCTGCGTGTCGGCCACCCACACATGGATGTTGGCCGAGACCGGAATGCCGCCGACCACCGCCTTGAGCGAGGGAATCCATGCGAAGCTGCGTTCGGGCGTGGGACCGTCGAGGCCGACGACCTGGATCTTGCGGCCCTCGAGCGTGATGCTGTCGCCGGCCAGCGGCTCGGGCACGACCAGCGCCTTGGGCGCGTTGTCCTTCAGGATCGGGCCCCAGTGCGCGAGCTTGCCGTCCTTGGAGGCCTGGATCGCGGCCACGGTCTGCGGCGTGGCGAAGATCTTCGCGTCGGGAAATGCGGCCTGGATCACGTCGAGGCCGAAGTAGTAGTCGGGGTCGCTGTGGCTGATGTAGACCGTGGTCAGCTTCTTGCCGCTGGCCTTGATCTTGTGCACCAGCGCCTCGGCGTCGTTGCGCTGGAACTGCGCGTCGACCAGCACGGCCTCGCTCTGGCCCATGACCAGTTCGGAGGACACCGGGAACATCGACTTGGCGCCGGGGTTGTACACCTCGAGCTTGAGCGGCTCGGCGGCATGGGCCGTCAGGACGGCGAAGGACAGGGCGGTGGAGAGCAGGGTTCTGCGGAACATTCGGGTCTTTCGGTGGCACGGGGTTGCCGGGATGGCGACCTGCACAGTCCGAATGCTAGGTTTCGCGAATGGAAACAAAAACCCCGTATTTGCCAATGAATAGTTTCTCATTTCGATCGAATCAGACGGCGGCCGCGCGGCCGGTGGCGCACCGTTCGAGATGCGCCACCAGCAATTGCGCCGACGGCGAGAGCGTCGCTTCGTCGCGGAAGCAGATGGCGAAGCGGCGGCGAGCCCAGGCGTCGGCGAGTGGCATCAGCCGAAGGCCGTAGGTGTCGGTAAAGGGCTGGGCCACTTCGGCCGGCACCACGCTGATCGCAAGCCCGGCCCGCACCACGCGCAGGGCGGCATCGAAGTTGGACACCAGCACGCGGTACACCAGCGGCTTGCCAGCCACCGCCGCCTCGCGCGCGAGCATCAGCTGCACGGCGCTCAGCGCGGGCATGCCGACGAACTCATGGTCGAGCACGTCCTCGAAGCGCACTTGGCCGCGGCGCGCCGCCGGATGCGAAGGGTGCGCGACGATCGCCAGGTGGTCGGTGCGGTAGTCGCGCCGCTGCAGCCCATCGAGGTCGGCGGCGTCCCAGCACAGGCCGATCGAGGCGCTGCCCTCGCGGATGCCGCGCACGATCTCGGGGCTGACGCGCTCTTCCATGTCGACGCGGATGTTGCGGTGCGCGGGGTCCTGCAGGAAGTTCGCCACGTCCTCGGCCAGCGATTCGGCCAGCGCCGAGGCCGAAGCCAGGATGCGCACATGCCCGCGCGCGCCGCCCGCATAGGCCGCCATGTCGCGCTCGATGCGGTGGGCGCTGCCGAGCATCGCGCGCGCATGCTCGAGCAGCGTTTCGCCGGCGGGCGTGGGCACCACGCCGCGGCGCTTGCGCAGCAAGAGCGGCGTGCCGACGGCGTCCTCGAGCTGGGCCAGGCGCTTGCTGATGGCCGAGCCGACGATGCTGGCCTGCTCGCCCGCGCGCGCGATGCTGCGGGTCTCGCAGACGGCGACGAAGAGGCGGAGGGTGGTGAGGTCGAGGTCTCGCATGGTGTTCCGTTCTGGAATCGAATGGCTTCCAAAATATACCTTCTGGATCGAATCGGAACTTCTAAGATCGACGCCGACCCTCACGACGGAGACAAGTTTTGATTCACGCCTTCCTGCCGCCCAGCGCGGTCGTTCGCGAAGTGGGGCTGCGCGACGGCCTGCAGAGCATTGCCAGAACCCTGCCCACCGCCCAGAAGCTCGAATGGATCCGCGCTGCGCACGCCGCCGGCCAGCGCGAGATCGAAGTCGGCTCCTTTGTGCCCCCGCGCCTGCTGCCGCAGCTGGCCGACACGGCCGAGCTGCTGGCCTTTGCAAAGACGCTGCCGGGGCTCGTCGCCTCGGTGCTGGTGCCCAACCTGCGCGGCGCGGAATTCGCCATTGCCGGCGAGGCCGATCTCATGATGGTGCCGCTGTCGGCCAGCCATGCCCACAGCCTCGCCAACCTGCGCAAGACGCCCGACGAAGTGGTGGCCGAGGTCGCCCGCATCCGCGCCGCGCGCGACGCCGCGGGTTCGAAGACCTTGATCGAAGGCGGCGTGGGCACTGCGTTCGGCTGCACGATCCAGGGCCACGTGGCGCCGGATGAAGTGCTGCGCTTGATGCAGGCGCTGCTCGACGCGGGCGCCGACCGCGTGGGCCTGGCGGACACCGTCGGCTATGCCGATCCCGCGATGGTCCGCAGCCTGTTCGAGCGCGCGCAGCGCATCGCGGGCGAGCGCCTGTGGTGCGGCCATTTCCACGACACGCGCGGCCTCGGGCTCGCGAACGTGTATGCCGCGCTGGAAGTCGGCATCGCGCGCTTCGACGCCTGCCTGGCCGGCATCGGCGGCTGCCCGCACGCGCCAGGCGCCAGCGGCAACGTCGACACCGAGGACCTCGTCTTCATGCTCGAAAGCATGGGCGTCGCGACCGGCGTCCAGCTGCCGAAGCTGCTCGACCTGCGCCAGCGCGTGGCCGGCTGGCTCGAAGGCGAAACGCTGCAGGGCACGGTGTGGCGCGCGGGCTTTCCTAAAACTTTCGCGGCGACTGCCGGAGTGGCTGCATGAGCACGGCGGCCGAAGAAAAACGCCTGCCGCTCACCGGCATCCGCGTGGTCGAGTTCACGCACATGGTCATGGGGCCGACCTGCGGCATGGTGCTGGCCGACCTGGGCGCCGAGGTCATCAAGGTCGAGCCGATCGATGGCGACCGCACGCGGCACCTGCTGGGCGCGGGCGCCGGCTTCTTCCCGATGTTCAACCGCAACAAGAAGAGCATCGCGCTCGACCTGCGCCATCCTCAGGGGCTCGAAGCGGCGCTGCGCCTGTGCGCCACCGCCGACGTGGTGGCGCAGAACTTCAGGCCCGGCACCATGGACAAGTACGGCCTCGGCTACGCCGCGCTCGGCAAGCTCAACCCGCGGCTGGTGTACGTGAACCACACGGGCTTCCTGCCCGGCCCCTACGACCACCGCACCGCGCTCGACGAGGTGGTGCAGATGATGGGCGGCCTGGCCTACATGACGGGCCGTCCCGGCGACCCGCTGCGCGCGGGCACCAGCGTGAACGACATCATGGGCGGCATGTTCGGCGCCATCGGCGCCATGGCCGCGCTGATGCAGCGCGCGCAGACCGGCAAGGGCCAGGAAGTGCAGTCCGCGCTGTTCGAGAACAACGTGTTCCTGGTCGGCCAGCACATGCTGCAATACGCCATCACCGGCCAGGCCGCGGCGCCGATGCCCGAGCGCATCTCGGCCTGGGCGCTGTACGACGTGTTCACGGTGAAGGATGGCGAGCAGATCTTCCTTGCCGCAGTGAGCGACGCGCAATGGACCGTGTTCTGCGATGCGCTGGGCTTCGACGACCTGAAGGCCGACCCGGCCCTGCGCAGCAACAACGACAGGGTCCGCCTGCGGCCCACGCTGCTGGCGGACCTGCGCCAGCGCCTGGCCGACCGTTCGGCCGCCGAACTGTCGGCGATCTTCGAGGCGCGCGGCCTGCCGTTCGCGCCCATCGTGCGGCCCGAAGACCTCTACGACGATCCGCACCTGAAGGCCACCGGCGGGCTGGCGGACATCCGCCTGCCCGACGGCGAGCGCGCCGGGCAGATGGCGCAGACGACGCTGTTCCCGATCACACTGGGTGGCGAGCGGCTGGGCGTGCGCCTCGATCCGCCGACGCTCGGCGAGCACACGCGCGAACTGCTGGCGGAGCTCGGCTACGCGGATGCGCAGATGGCCGCGATGCAGGCCGAATCGGCCGTCGCCTGAGCGCCTTTCCAAAACCACAAAGAGAGACAAGCCATGCACACGATCCTTCCTCCGATGACCCGCCGCGCCGTCCTGGGCTTTGGCGCCTGCGCCGCCGCAGTGGCGGCATGCCCCGCGTTCGCTCAGGGCTCCGACAAGCCCATCCGCTTCATCCTGCCGATCAGCGCCGGCTCGGGCGTGGATGCCATCGTGCGTGCGGCTTCGGTCGCGCTCGGCAAGGCCTTCGGCCAGCCGGTGGTGATCGAGAACCTGCCGGGCGCGGGCGGCATCACCGGCACCTCGGTGCTCGTCAAGGCCGCCCCCGACGGGCTCACGCTCGGCATGGTGTCGAACAACCACGTCATCAATCCGGCGGTGTACAAGAAGATGCCCTTCGACGCCATCAACGATGTGACGCCGATCGGCGTGGTGGGCGCGACGCCGCTGGTGCTGGTGGTCAATCCGAAGCTTCCGGCAAAGAACGTGAAGGAACTGGCGGCGCTGCTGCGCGCCAGGCCCGAGGGCTACAACTACGCCTCTTCGGGCAACGGCACCATCATTCATCTGGCCGGCGAAATGTTCATGGACGAGGCCGGCGTGAAGGCGCGGCACATTCCCTACAAGGGCACGGGCCCGATGGTCACCGACATGATCGCGGGCCAGGTCGAGATGGGCGTGGTGGCGCTGCCCGCGGTGCTGCCGCACCTCAAGAGCGGTGCGCTGCGCGCCATCGGCCTGTGCGGCCCCGCGCGCTCGCCGGCCGCGCCCGACATTCCCACCATCGCCGAGCAGGGCCTGCCCAACTACGCCGTGGAAGGCTGGTTCGCGGTGATCGGGCCGCCGAAGATGCAGGCCGCCGACGTCCAGCGCGTGCACGACGCGGTGGCCGCGGCCTTCACGAGCGCCGAGGTGCGCGACGCCATGGACAAGCAGGGCAACATCATCAAGCCCACCTCGCCCGAGCAGGCCGCGAGCTACTTCCGCAGCGAGGCGGCGCGCTATGCGGCGCTCGTGAAGAAGGCGAACGTGGTGCTCGAATAGCCTGCGCAGCCAGCCCGCGGCTCGAGAACAAGCACGGCCAAGGCCAGGAACACCGCGGAACCGGCTGGGCTCAATTCGTCAACTTGAGCCCGAGGATGCCCGCGACGATCAGGCCCACGCAGATCAGCCGCGCGGCGTTGGCGGGCTCCTGGAACAGCAAGATCCCCAGAATCACCGTGCCCACGGCGCCGATGCCGGTCCACACCGCGTAGGCCGTGCCCACGGGCAGCGAGCGCATCGCCCAGCCCAGCAGCACCACGCTGAGCACCATCGAGATCGCAGTGCCGACGGAAGGCCAGAACCTCGTGAATCCTTCGGTGTACTTGAGCCCGATGGCCCAGCCCATTTCGAGCAGGCCCGCCACCAGCAAAACCACCCACGCCATGCGCGCTCCTTGAAAGGTTTCAGTTCTCCGGCCGCACGGCACGGTAGAGAGCGCGCACGAAATCCGACTGCGTGATCATGCCGGTAAGGCGCTTTTCATGGTCGATGATGGGGATATGGTGGTGGCCGCCTTCGGAGAACAGCGGCACCAGGTCGACCACCGGGCGGTCTGCGCTGGCCACGCGCACCTGGCGCGTCATGATCTGGCCGACCACCTCGGGCTTGTTCGATATCACGGTGCGCGTGGCGCGGATCAGGTCGCGCAGCCGGCCGGCGATGCCTTCGTGGTGCTCCAGGTCGAGCTGGCGGAAGAAGTCGGCCTGCGTGACGATGCCGACCACGCGGCGCGTGCGGTCGGTGACGGGCAGCGCCTTGATGCGGCGCTGGTTCATCAGCATCCAGGCTTCCTGCAGCGGCGTGCCGAACTCCACCGACACGGGGTCGCGCGACATGATGTCGGCGCAGTGCAGGGTGCCGAGCCGCCGCTTGTACGACTCGAGCTCGGTCTGCTGGATCAGCGATTCGAGATCGTCGCGGCTGATGTCCAGCACCTGGTTGTAGCGCGCCAGCACCGCATCGATGTCGGCCTGGCTGAAGCGGGCGTCCGCCGAGGGCGGCCGCACCACCTGCACATGCGGATAGCGCCTGCCCGTGAGCGAGTTGTAGGCCACGCCCGCCAGCACCAGCAGCAGCGAATTGGTGAGGAACGGAAAGAGGGCGGACGAGAAATGCGTGGTGTGCGTGAGCACCGCGAGCAGCGCCGCCGCGCCGCCCGGCGGGTGCAGGCAGCGTGCGAAGAACATCACGCCGATCGCGCCGGCCACCGCCACCGCGGCAGCGAGGGCCGGGTCGGGAATGAAGCTCACACTGGCAATGCCGACCACCGCCGACAGCGTGTTGCCGCCGATCACCGACCAGGGCTGCGCCAGCGGACTCGCGGGCACCGCGAACACCAGCACGGCGCTGGCTCCCAGCGGCGCGATCAGCCAGACGCTGCTGCCCAGCGGCTCGGCCAGCCAGCGGCACAGCACGGCCGTGACGAGCAGGCCGATGGCGGCACCGCAGACCGCGCGCAGCCTCTCGCGCATGTCGACGGTGGTGCGGCCCGGCAACCAGGCGCGCGCGTAGGTCAGGAACGGGGAGGGCCGCATTCGGGTATCGCTCTTTCAGGTTTCGTTGGCGAGAGTTCGTCCGATCTCGGGCCAGCGGCCGTGCAGCCAGACCCAGGCGACCAGGCCGATGCCGAGCATCAGCATGGAGGTGACGGCGAGCGCCAGCGTGGAATGCATCACCAGCGGCGCGATCGCACCAGCGACCACGCCATTGGCGGTCGAGCCGATCACGGCCTGCAGCGACGAGGCCATGCCGCGGCGCTCGGGGTGCAGGTCGAGCACCAGCAGCGTGACCACCGGCACCATCAGCGCCCAGCCGAAGGCGAACACCGCCAGCGGCCACAGCGCCCATGCCACGTGCGCATCGAAGAGCGAGTTGGCCGCCACGTTGACCACCGAGGTGATCAGCATGATCAGGAAGCCGTCGCGGATCTGCCGCTTGGGCGTCACCTTGCCCGCCATGCGGCCGCTGGCGCGCGCGCCCAGCATGATGCCGCCGATGGTCAGCAGGAAGAACCAGAAGAACTGCTGCGGCTGCAGCGCGAGGTGGTCGCCCAGGAAGGCGGGCGCGGCCAGCACGTAGAGGAACATGCCGTTGAACGGCACGCCGCTCGCGAGCGCGAGCAGCAGGAAGCGCGGATCGGAACACAGGTCCCAGTAGCCGCGCAGCAGGTGCCGCACATGGAAGGACTGGCGGTGCGAGGGATGCAGCGTCTCCGGCAGCAGCTTGTAGTTGGCCGCGAACAGCACCACGCCGACCGCCACCAGGAACCAGAACACCGCGTGCCAGCCCGCATGCACGAACAGGAAGCCGCCGATGATCGGCGCGATCGCCGGCGCCACGCCGAAGTAGATCGTCACCTGGCTCATCACGCGCTGCGCTTCGGCCGGCGGAAACATGTCGCGGATCACCGCGCGCGACACCACGATGCCCGCGCCGGTCGACAGGCCCTGCAGCCCGCGGAACAGCACCAGCTGCGCGATGTTCTGCGACAGCGCGCAGCCCAGCGAGGCGATGGTGAACACCGCGAGCCCCCACAGCACCACGGGCCGGCGGCCGAAGCTGTCCGACAGCGCGCCATGGAACAGGTTCATGAAGGCAAAGCCGAACAGGTAGGCCGAGAGCGTCTGCTGCATCTCGGCCGGCGTGGCGCCGATGGAGCGCGCAATGCCCGAGAAGGCCGGAATGTAGGTGTCGATGGAGAACGGGCCCAGCATGCCCAGCACCGCGAGCAGCACGGCCAGTGCCCAGCGCGGGGCCTGCCAGAGTTTGTCTGCATCGGGATTCATGGCAATTGCTCCATTCTTCTTGTTTGCGTTGCACAAAAGAGAGCGCCCGCCGCCCGTATGACGGGGCGCTGCGGGCGCTTGTGGCTTCAGGGAACCCGGATTACAGAGTATCGATGAAGCTGCGCAGTTTGTCCGAACGCGACGGATGCTTGAGCTTGCGCAGCGCCTTCGCCTCGATCTGGCGGATGCGCTCGCGCGTCACGTCGAACTGCTTGCCGACTTCTTCCAGCGTGTGGTCCGTCGACATCTCGATGCCGAAGCGCATGCGCAGCACCTTGGCTTCGCGCGGCGTGAGGCTGTCGAGGATGTCCTTGACCACGTCGCGCAGGCCCGCCTGCATCGCGGCCTCGATGGGGGCCGTGTTGCTGCTGTCCTCGATGAAGTCGCCCAGGTGCGAATCGTCGTCGTCGCCGATGGGGGTTTCCATCGAGATCGGCTCCTTGGCGATCTTCATGA
>Ga0209051_1000765_pt1 | contig 34214 bp, 27 predicted proteins | sample AraplaCvi_mMS_r2_2_FD_184286 | JGI IMG/M metagenome (GOLD analysis project Ga0209051, IMG submission 184286) | Arabidopsis root microbial communities from North Carolina, USA - plate scrape MF_Cvi_mMS_r2 (SPAdes) (version 2) | ecosystem: Host-associated > Plants > Roots > Endosphere | place...
CCATCTTCGCCAAGTGGGCAGCGCCGGGAATGTGCAATCCGGACGACGAAGAGCCATGTCTGACGGGTACTCCCACGCAGCAGCAGATCGACGGAGACCATCGCAGCCTCAGCCAACGTCAACATGACGCGCTCGTGGCGGTCGGACGCAGTGTGCTGGCCAGCGGAGATCTCGGCCGGCACAACGGGTTGCCGGCGACGATCATCATTCGGACGACGTTGCAAGACCTGGAGAGTCGGGCCGGGGTGGGCGTGACCGGTGGCGGCACGGTGATGTCGATCCGGGACGTGATCGGGTTGGCGGGGCGGGCGAATCTGTTTCTGGCGGTGTTCGACGGGGCGACGGGGGCGGCGTTGAACCTGTTCCGGGCGCGTCGGGTCGCGTCGCTGGCCCAGCGGCTGATGCTGATCGCCCGCGACGGCGGCTGCACCAAGCCAGGGTGCACGGTGCCGGCCTACGGCAGCCAAGTCCACCACGCCGCGGCGGATTGGGCCGACGGTGGACTGACCAACGTCGACGAACTGGCACTGGCCTGCGGGCCGGACAACCGGATGGTCGGCCCGGGCGGGTGGACCACCCGGATCAACGCCGATCACGACGTGGAATGGCTGCCGCCGGCGGCGCTGGACACCGGGCAGGCCCGGGTCAACGACTACCACCGCCCCGAACGGCTGTTCCGGCCGCCGGATGACGAGGTCGACGCAGCATCGGCCGACGACGACCGCAGGCCCGGCGGACCAGAACCCAACGCCGCCTAGCTAACTCACGTCCTGGTACTCCGGGACGATCAACACCGGCCGCTCGGTGTGGTCGACGACGGCGGACGCCACGCTGCCCTGCAGGTGTCCGAGGAGACCGCTGCGGCGGTGCGGCCCAAGCACGATGACGCTGGCGTCGTGGTCGTCGGCGGCGGCGACGATGCCCTTCCACGTGGGCGAGGCCTCCACCGCGACGCTCTGCGCCGTGAAGCCGGCCTCGCGGGCGAGCTCCGCACCGTGGGCCGCGGTCTGCTCGGCGGCGCGCCGCACCTCGGTGGCTCGGTCGGCGTCGAAGTGCCGTGGATCGGTCGGGGTGAAGCCGACGTCGACCGGCTGCCAGACGCAGACGACGAGCGCCTCCCGCCCGGTTCCCAGCCGGGCCGCGGCCTGCGTGATGGCGAAGGCGGCCAGCTCGGTGCCGTCGTAGGCGATGAGCACCATGCCGTGCGGTTCCGCGGCCGCGACCGCCTCGTCGGCCACTGGAGCGGTGGCGGTGGCGACGCGCGTGGGCGCGACCGTCTCCACGGATCGGATCCGGGCCAGCAGGGGAGGCGAATACCAGGCCGGGTCGTCCCCGTCGAGGAACTCGTCGAGGTCGGGGCGCTGCGGTCGTGCACCGCTCAACGCGTAGACGGCCACTCCGAAGACCGCCCCGCCGACGGCGAGGCCGAAGCCGATCCACAGCGCATAGCGGGTGCCGGTCCCGAGATCGGTCGACACCGTCAGTGCGAAGTGAGCCAGGATGGGCGCGACCATGAACGCCGCCACGGCGCGAAACAGCTCGATGATGGCGAAGACGCGCTGCAGGCTGTTGGACTGCAGGGAGAAGCCGGCGACGAACAGTGCCGGTGCGACGGTGGCGCCCAGCGCCAGCCCCGTCAGGCCCGCGGCGATCAGCACCAGGGGCTGGTTGGCGGGCAGGGCGAACTGGAAGACCAGGATGCCCGCGGCGAGGAGCACCATTCCGACTAGCGGCAGGTAGTGCATCGCCCGTCGGGTGATCACGATGCCGAAGACCACGGCCATCACCACGGCGCCGCCGAGCTCCGGGAGGTACAGCATGCCGACGTGCACGGGGCTGTAGGTCTGCAGCAGCACGTTGGCCGTCAGGGCCGTCGCCGCCACCGACGCGGCCGCCGCGAAGAGGGCGACGCCGACGCCCGCGACGGGAATCGAACTGGTGAGCATGGTGCGGACGGTGAGAAGTGGCCGCCGCGAACGGAATTGGTAGACCACCAGCACCACGATCAGGGCGAGACCGCCGAACATCGGCAGGGTCACCGCGGCATCGCCGAATCCGTGACTGGTCAGCTGCGAGGCACCGACGAACGCCGCGGCGCACCCCACGGCCGCGAGCCCGATGGCCCGGAGGTCGCGCGGCGCGTCGAGGTCAGCCGGCGGGGCGTCCTCGAACGTCAGGGCGGCCATGACCAAGGCCAGCACCGCAATTCCGGCGATGATCCAGAACAGCGGTCGCCAGGCGTGTGCCTCGGCTTGCGCGCCGCCGATGAACGGGCCCAGCGCCACCGCGCCGAACACGCACATGTTCATGATGACGGCGGTGTTCCTGAGCTTCTCCTTCGGGAAGCCGATCGTCAGCGGCGGGGCCGCGGCGATGAGCAGCATGCTGGTGGCCAGACCCTGCAGGACGTGCCCGGCGATGAACATGCCGGGGTTGACGGCCGCAGCGGCCACCAACGAACCGATCGCCAGCACCACCGCGTAGGCGAGCAGCATTCGGCGTTGCGGGAGATGCTGGGCGAACTGCACCGCCAGCACCGTGCCCACGGCGTACGCCGCGTTGCCGAGCCCCGAGCTGAGGCTCATCGTCTGAACGCTCATGTGGAGTTGTTCGGTGATGATCGGCACCAGCGGGTCGATCGCGGCGGACAGCGCCAAGTACGGGATCAGGGCCAGGATGACCATGGCGGCCACGGCGGGATACCGCCCGGCGAGGGGACCTTGTCGCATCAGCAGTGCTCGGACGGAATGGGGGCAGGCACGTACGTCTCCAAGTTCATTCCAGCGGGGTTTCTTCCCGGCGGACGGTGGTTCTCGCGATCGGCTGTCGCGCCCGAAGCACCTTCGATCCCGGCTCAACCTCATAGTGACCCTATCTAACGTTCGACCTCGTGGGCCATTCGTCGAGGAGGCAGGGGGAATAGCTCCTCGCGAGGGCGGCGTTGCCAGACGTGACACCAACAGATGAGGCCCACATGAAATTCGGCATTGCCACGTTCGTCACAGATGACGGCATCGACCCGGTCTCTCTGGCTACGGCGATCGAGGACAGGGGCTTCGACGCGCTGGTCGTGGCCGAGCACACCCACATCCCGGCCAGCCGGGAATCGGCGTATCCGGCCGGCGGTGACCTGCCCGACGTCTACTACAAGACGCTGGACCCCTTCGTCACCCTCGCCGCCGCCGCGGCGGTGACCACTCGGATCGACCTCTTCACCGGGATCGCGCTGCTGATTCAGCGCGACCCCATCACCACCGCGAAGGAAGCCGCCAGTATCGACCTAATCTCGAATGGTCGGTTCGTCTTCGGCGTGGGCGCCGGCTGGAACATCGAGGAACTGCGCGACCACGGCACCGACCCGAAGACTCGCGGTGCCCTGCTCGACGAACGCATCGAGGCCATCAAGGCGCTGTGGACCGACGAGCCCGCCGAATACCACGGCAGGTTCGTCGACTTCGACGCCTCCTACAGTCGGCCCAAGCCCGTCCGGCAGCCGCACCCGCCGATCTTCATCGGCGGCAACTCAGACGCCACCGTCAAGCGCGTGATCCGCCACGATGCGGGCTGGATCTCCAACCCGTTCCCCGTCGAGGTACTGGCGCCGCGGATTCAGCAGATGCGGGACGGCGCTGGCCACGAGGTTCCGCTGGCCATGTTCGGCACGCCGGTCGACGCCGACTACTGGCGGGCCGTCGACGACCTCGGCTTCGGGCAGGTGGCACTGATGCTGCCGTCGGTGCCCCGCGACGAGACACTGCGCGTGCTCGACGAATACGCCGCCAAGGTGGCCGAGTACCGCGGCTAGTCGAAAGGCCAGGTTTTCCGCGAGGGGCTGTGCGGCCGGCGGCGGATGCCTAGGCTTGGGTGGAGGACCGCGGGCGCAACGGAGGGCCCGCTGCCAACGCCGCGGCTCTGGTTGGGAATGCCATGAGTGGCAACCGAATTGTCGTGTACAAGGGCCCCGGCAAGGTGGCCGTGGAGACGATCGACTACCCCAAGCTGGAGGTCCCGGCCGAGGTGGCCAGCGCGATGGGGATGAGCCGCAAGGCCGACCACGCGGTCATCCTGAAATGCGTGTCGACCAACATCTGCGGGTCGGATCAGCACATGGTGCGCGGGCGCACGACCGCTCCGGTTGGGCAGACGCTCGGTCACGAGATCACCGGCGAGATCGTCGAAAAGGGTTCCGACGTACAGTTTCTCGAAATCGGCGACATCTGCTCGGTACCGTTCAACATCGCCTGCGGCCGGTGTCGTAACTGTCGCGAGGGACAGACCGGGGTGTGCCTGAACGTCAACCCGGCACGTGCCGGGTCGGCCTACGGCTACGTCGACATGGGCGGCTGGCTGGGCGGCCAAGCCGACTACGTCATGGTGCCGTTCGCGGACTTCAACCTCCTGAAGTTCCCCGACCGCGACGCCGCGCTGGCGAAGATTCGCGACCTCACCATGCTCTCGGACATCTTCCCGACCGGCTATCACGGTGCGAAGACGGCGGGCGTCACCACCGGTTCGACGGTGTACGTCGCCGGTGCGGGACCGGTGGGTCTGGCGGCCGCGTACTCCGCGCAACTGCTCGGCGCCGCCGTGGTGATCGTCGGCGACCTGAACGCCGACCGGCTCAAGCAGGCCGAGTCGTTCGGATGCGCGACGGTCGACATCGGTGCCGACGCCTCACTCGAGGACCAGATCGCCGAGATCCTCGGCACCAACGAAGTCGACTGCGCCGTGGACGCCGTCGGGTTCGAGGCCAGCGGGCACGGCCAGGGCGCGGGCGAACAGCCGGCGGCCGTGCTCAACTCGATCATGGGCGTGACCCGCGCCGGCGGGGCGCTGGGCATCCCCGGCCTCTATGTCACCGGCGACCCCGGGGCCGCCGACGCCGACGCCCAGGAGGGCACGCTCAAGGTGCGGCTGGGCCTGGGCTGGGCCAAGAGCCACAGCTTGGCCACCGGCCAGTGTCCAGTGCTGAAGTACAACCGCGGGCTGATGATGAGCATCCTGCACGACAAGGCGCACATCGCCGACGCGGTGAACGCCACCGTGATCACCCTCGACGACGCGCCACGCGGGTACGCCGAATTCGACTCCGGCGTCGCGCAGAAGTTCGTCCTCGACCCGCACGGGATGGTGCCCGCGGCCTGACCTGCGGTGGCCCCTATGGTCGAACGGTGACGATCACCTACGACGAGGCGCTGCGGATGCGAGTTCGGGGCAACTTGGCGAGCCACCGCCGCCGAGAGGTGGTCGACCCGTCGAAGCGGCGCGCGGCCGTGGCGGTGGTGCTCGTCGACTCCGAATTGGGCGAGGACAGGGTCGACCCGGCGCCAGTCGACGACTGGATCGACGGGCGACCGATGGATCCCGGTCTCGACGGCCGCATGGTCGACGTGTCGGGCGGCGCCGCATTCCTGTTGTGCCGCAGGGCGTCTCGGTTGCGCGCACACGCCGCGCAGTGGGCGCTGCCCGGAGGTCGCCTCGACGAGGGCGAGACCGTCGTCGACGCCGCCCTGCGGGAACTGGACGAGGAGGTCGGCGTCGAACTGCCCACGGCGTCGGTGCTGGGTCTGCTCGACGACTATCCGACCCGCTCTGGCTACGTGATCACCCCGGTGGTGGTCTGGGGCGGCGGGCGACTGGAGTTGCGACCCTCGCCCGACGAGGTGGTGGCGGCCTACCGGGTGGGGTTGCATCAGCTGCAGCGCGCCGACTCCCCGCGCTTCGTCGACATTCCGGAGAGTCCCCGGCCGGTGGTGCAGATTCCGCTGGGCAACGACCTGATCCACGCCCCCACCGGCGCGGTGCTGCTGCAGTTTCGCTGGTTGTGCCTCGAAGGGCGTGACGACCCGGTCGACCAGTTGGAGCAACCGGTGTTCGCCTGGAGGTAGCGCTTCGCTACCGGCCGGGCATCAGGTGGTGGAGCCGGGCCGCCTCGCGCGTCAGGTGGTCGCGCTCGGCGAGGTTCGGTGCGCTCGCCGCCGCCTGGACGTAGAGCCGCGCCGCGGTCTCGAGGTCGCCGTCGCGTTCGTGGAGGAAGGCGGCCGCCGCGGCGTACCGGGGGACGGTCTGCTCGACGTCGGCGAGGGCGACGAGTCCGGCGCGCGGGCCGTTGGCCTGCCCGATCGCGACCGCGCGATTCAACCGGACGACCGGGGTGTCGGTCAGCCCGAGCAACTCGTCGTACCACTCGACTATCTGCGTCCAGTCGGTCTCCTCGACGGTGGGTGCGTCGGCGTGGAGCGCCGCGATCGCCGCCTGCGCCTGATACGGCCCGAGGGCATCCCGGACCAGTGCGGCCTGCAGCAGGTCGACGCCCTCGGTGATCAGCTCCGTCCGCCACCGGGTGCGATCCTGGGCGGCCAGGGGGATCAGGCCGCCGTCGGCACCGAGGCGCGCGTCGCGCCGGGCGTGGTGCAGCAGCATCAACGCCAACAGCCCGTCGACCTCGGGGTCGTCGGCCACCCGGGCCAGTTGCCTGGTGAGCCGGATGGCCTCGGCCGCCAGGTCGACGTCGCCCGAATGTCCCTCGTTGAAGACGAGGTACAGCGTCAACAGCACCTCGCGGAGATCGCCGAGGTCACCGAGGCGGGCCTCGGCGACCGTGCGCTTGGCCCGGCTGATGCGCTGCGCCATCGTGGCCTCCGGAACCAGGTACGCGGCCGCGATCTGGCGGGTGGTCAGGCCGCCCACCGCACGCAGGGTCAGCGCCACCGCCGAGGCGGAGGTCAACGACGGGTGAGCACACAGGAAGTACAGGGCCAAGGTGTCGTCGGCGTTCTCCGTGGGCCCCGACGGCGGCTCGGCGAGCAACCGCTCCTCCCGGTTGCGGCGGGCGACGTCGGAGCGCACCAGGTCCAGGAATTTGCGCCACGCCACGGTGACGAGCCACGCCCGGGGATCCGCCGGTGGCTCGGACGACCACGTGGCCAACGCGGCGAGGAGCGCCTCCTGGACGGCGTCCTCGGCAGTGGCGAAGTCGGCTCCCCGCCGGACGAGGACGCTCAGCACCGCGGGCACCAGCTCCCGCAGCGCGGCGTCGTCGACCCCGGAGGTCACTCGGTGACCGTGGGCGGCGAGGTGAGGAACGGCCTGACCTCCAACCACTCGGAGATCGGCTCGCCGTGGCGGCCGGGGGAGGCCGACAGCTCGCCGGCGAGGTCAAGCGCCCGCTGGTAGCTGTCCACGTCGACCACCATCCAGCCCGCGATCAGATCCTTGGTCTCGGGAAACGGGCCGTCGGTCACCGGCGGGCGCCCCGGTCCGTCGTAGCGGACGAACGTCCCCTCGGGGGAGAGAGCCTGCGCGTCGACGAACTCGCCGGTCTCCCGAAGCTTGTCCTGGAAGTCGTACATGTACTTGATGTGGGCGTCGACCTCCTCGGGCGTCCACTGGTCCATCGGGGCGAACGGGCGGTCGCCGGGGATGCTCGAACTGCGGTAGTGCTTGAGCATCAGATACTTGGCCATGACGGTCTCCTTCGCGTGTGTCGCGGCCCATTCTGGCCGCCTCACTTCCGAGACGGAGCCGCACCGGACTTCTCGACATTCCGGCACGAAAGTCTTGGACTGCGCCGATCTGCCTCTCAGTCCCATCTCAGATGGCGAAGGCACCGTGGTGTCAACATTCCTTGCCCGACTCTCGAAGGTGCAGCCCACACATGACGAATTACCCGCAGTACCCGATGCAACCATCCGGTCGCCGTCCCGGCCCCGAATATGGTGCGGGACAGCCACGTCCGCCCTACCCTCCGCAGGCTGGGCATCAGCAGCCCTACGACTGGCGCTACGCCAGCCACCCGGGCGCCGCGGCCGACACGGCTCCGATGGCCGCCGTGGGGTCTCACCGCAAGCGCTCGCGCGTCGGGGCGATGGTCACCGGCGTCGCCGCCGTCGCGGTGGTGTCGGCGGGTGTCGGAGCGGTGGTGATGACCAGTCAGCACGACCAATCCGCCGAGAGTGGCCTGGCCACCGCACTGGCCACCGCACCGAAGCAGGCGCCGGCTGCCCAGGCGCAGGCCAGCCTGCCCACCGGCTCCGTCGAGGCGGTTGCGGCGAAGGTGTTGCCCAGCGTCGTCCAACTGCAGATCGACATGGGTGGGCAGAGCGAAGAGGGATCCGGCGTCATTCTCGACCCGAACGGGTTGATCCTGACCAACAACCACGTCGTGGCGGCCTTGGCGGGCGCATCCGACGGTCCGGGCGCCCAGGTCACCCCGAGTGGTCAGGACGTTCCGGGTCCACAGGCCATGAAGGCGACCGTCACGCTGTCCGACGGCCGCACCGCACCGTTCAGCGTGGTCGGTGCCGATCCGTCCAGTGACATCGCGGTCGTTCGCGCCCAAGGCTTTTCGGGCTTGACCCCGATCACCCTCGGCTCGTCGAAGGATCTGAAGGTCGGCCAGAACGTGGTCGCCGTCGGCTCGCCGTTGGGGCTCTCGGGCACCGTGACGACCGGCATCGTCAGCGCGCTCGACCGGCCGGTGTCCACGGCGGGCGAGGGACGGAACCAGAACACCGTGCTCGACGCCATTCAGACCGACGCGGCCATCAACCCGGGCAACTCGGGCGGCGCGCTGGTGAACATGAACGGCGAACTGATCGGGGTGAACTCCGCGATCGCCTCGCTCGGCGGCGGCGAGAGCTCGTCCGGTGGGCAGAGCGGCTCGATCGGCCTCGGTTTCGCGATCCCGGTCGACCAGGCCAAGCGCATCGCCACCGAGCTCGCCTCCACCGGCACCGCCACCCACGCGTCGCTGGGCGTGCAGCTGAGCAACGACCCGAACGCACCCGGTGCGGCCATCGCCCAGGTGGTCGACGGTGGACCCGCGGCGACCGCGGGTGTGCCGGACGGCGTGGTGATCACCAAGGTGGACGGTCGCGTCGTCGACGGCGCGGAGGCGCTCGTGGCCGCCGTGCGGTCGAAGGCTCCCGGTGACCAGGTGACGCTGACGTATGCGGATCCGTCGGGTTCGAGCGAGACCAAACAGGTCACCCTCGGTACCGCCGAGCAATAGTCGGTCCCGATCGTCTCCACTTGGCCGAGTTGGACTTCAGAGTCCAAACGAAGGGCTACAGTTGGACGATGCCGCCCCCATCGAACGACGTGACGCGGCCCCGGCTCACCTCGCGCGGCGTCGCGACCCGAAACCGCATCGTGCAGGCGGCGGCGGAGCTGATGCACGTGCGGGGGGTGGCGGCGACCACGATCGACGAGGTGCTGGCATCCAGCGCGACGAGCAAGTCGCAGTTCTACCAACACTTCGACGACAAGACCGATCTGGTGTACGACGTGATCAGCGTCCGCGCCGACGAGATCCTGTCGTGGCAACGGCTGCGGCTGGAGAAGGTCGACTCGTTCCGGGGGCTGCACCACTGGCGGGACGCCATGGTCCAGCGCTGTGCGCTTCGGCGGGGACTGTGGGGCTGTGAACTCGGGTCGCTGGCGGCCGAGCTGTCCGACAGCGACGACAGGGCCCGCGAGTCCCTCGCCGCGCACTTCGCCGAGTGGCAGGCGCTGCTGGCGGCGGCGCTGGAGCGAATGCGCGACACGGGCGCCCTGCGGTCCGACGTCGACGCCCCCATGCTCGCCACCGGACTGTTGGCGGCGGTGGAGGGCGGCTACCTGCTGTCGCAGACCGCCCACGACCCGCGGCTCATGCAGACCGCGTTGGACTCCGCGATCGCCTACATCAGGTCGTTCGAACCGGCGGGCGCCGGACCGGACTAGAGAGATTTGGGACCGGCTGGTCCACGAACGAGCGAGGCGGGCCAGTCGTGCGACTGGCCCGCCTCGCGTCGTCCTGATGAAGGGACTCGAAAGAGCTATCCGATGTGGTTGGTGCCGGGAACGCCGGTCGGTGCGGGCGGCGCCTTCACCGGCGGGCTGAACGAGTTGCCACCGGTGGGGTTGATGCTCTTCTCGGTGGGCGTGGCCGACGGCGCGGTGGTCGACGACTCCGTGGTGCTCGACGGAGCCGGCTTCTCGCTGCCACCGCAGGCGGTCAACGCTCCCATGGAGACGAACGCCGCGATGCCGAGGCCGGCCGCGACGCGGCGAGTGGTGCGACTAGACATGATGCAGTCCTATCCGGGTTCTAAAGGATCGACGGATCAGTTGTGGGTGCCGGGGATGGCCGTGGGGGCCGGCGGCGCCTTGACGGGCGGGGTGAAGAGGTTGCCACCGGTGGGGTTGATGCTCTTCTCGGTCGGCGTGGCCGACGGCGCGGTGGTCGTGGTCTCCGTGGTGCTCGACGGAGCCGGCTTCTCGCTGCCACCGCAAGCGGTCAGCGCTCCCATGGAGATGAAGGCAGCAACGCCGAGGCCCGCGGCCACGCGACGGGTGAGACGACTATTCATGCTGAAATCCTATCTGTGCTACCTAGAATGCGCTGACGATACGTGAACTGAACTCTATCGTCCAGAACGATGTCGCGTCAAGGTGATGCCCAGCTTGGGAGTGTGGCCGCTGAGCGGGTGAAACGCTCTGTTCACGGGCACCGTCGGACGGTGGCGACGGGCGGGGTCGACGAACTGGCAACAGGACTTGTCGGTCCAGAGTCGAGCCGCGGCGGGAGTCGTCGACGCGCCGGTCGACCGAACCGGATGTAACACCCGACGCCGGCGCGAGCGATCAACCGACTGACGCGGCTGCGGGGCTACATCCGCGGCCGCCAGGGTCCAAAGGGGTTGTCGTCATGTTTCGTCGTTTCGGATTGGCCGTTCTGGTCGCAGGGACCGCGTTCGCCGGGGTCGCCACCGGCACCGCTGGCGCCGCGCCCGGGTGCGGTGACTTCCACTGGCTCGGTGCGGCCGGTTCCGGTCAGCGCGACGGTGCGGGCCTGACGGCCAACGGGGGCATGGGCCCCGTGGTCTACCAGTCGTTCCAGCAGCTGCAGTCCGAACTGGCCGCCAGCGGGCAGACCATCACCGCCGAGGCAGTCCAGTACCCCGCGGCGCCCGTCCCGCTCGACGGCGGCATCGGTGGCTGGATGGGGTTCATGGACAGCGTGAAGGCGGGCACCGCCGCGGCCGCCGAGCAGTTCGAGGCGTTCACCGAGCGGTGCCCGACGACCAAGGTGGTGCTCGCGGGTTACTCGCAGGGGGCCATGGTGATCCACCGCAACCTGCACGACCTCGCCGACGACCCGCACGTGGCGGCGGCGCTGCTCATCGCCGACGGTGACCGACTGCCCACCGACACCACGATCAACCTGGGTTCGACCGCGGTGGTGCCCAGCGTGGGCAAGGGCGTCGCCCAGGAGCATTCGTTCCTGGCGTCGGCTCCCACCTCGGAGCTGCCGCCCGAGATGGGTGCGCGAACCGTCAGCGTCTGCGACGTCGGCGACCCGGTCTGCGACGCCGACCCCGATGCCGACACCGACGACGCGCTGTCACCGGCCGCCCTGGCGATCCACACCTCCTATGCGCCGGCGAGCAGCGGGGCACATGCCTGGGGCGCGCCGCTATACCAACTGGTGGCCAGCGCCGCCGTCGCACCGTCGACTTCGACGGCGACGGGGCTGGCCGCGCCCGTCAGATGACGGGGTCGTCGCCCGGCCGGACGAGCCTCAGCCACCGGTAGCCGTACGGATCGAGGCTCAGTTCCGTGCGGCCCGCGGCGTCGAGGGGATGCTCGGAGAGTCCGTCGAGCAGGCTCACCAGCACCGATCCGGCGGGTGCGTCGGTCAGTTCCACCGGCACCAAGGCGCCCTCGGCACCAAAGTTGTGCAGCGCCAGCAGCTGCCAGCCGGACTGCTCCTCGCGGCACACGTGAGCCAACACCGACCGATGCGGTTGTCTGAGCACCTCGACGGTCGACCAGCCGATCTGCGGCTGCTGGCGGTAGGTGTACACGAGGTCGCGGATGAACCACCAGAACGACTCGTGGTCGCGGCGCTGCGCGGCCACGTTGACCCGATCCGGTCCGAAGAGGCCGTTGGGAAGCGGCCTGGTGAGCCGCCTCTTCGCCGCCGTCGAGAAGCCGCCGTTGGCGCCGCCCGTCCACTGCATCGGGCTGCGCACCGCCAATCGCCCTGGGATGTCGAGGTTTTCCCCCATCCCGATCTCCTCGCCGTAGAACAGGACGGGGCTGCCCGGCGTGGAGAAGGCCAGTGAGTACACCATGCGCATCCGGCGCTCGTCGCCGCCGACCATGGTCGGCAGGCGTCGCCGCAACCCCCGGTCGTAGAGCTGCATGTCGGGGTCTGGGCCGAAGGCGTCGAAGACCTCCTGACGTTCGGAGTCACTCAGTTTGTCCAGGGTCAGCTCGTCGTGGTTGCGCACGAAGTTGGCCCACTGGCTGGTGACGTCCAGAGTCGGGCGTTGACGCATCGCCTTGGCCAGCGGCCGCGCGTCGCCCCGAGCCAGGGACAGGTAGACGTTCTGCATCCCGATGAAGTCGAACTGCATGTTCAGCCCGTCGCCGTCGGGGCCGCCGAAGAACTTCTTCTGGTCCTTGTACGGGACGTTGACCTCGCCGAGGAGCACCGCGTCGCCGACCCGGCGGGTGACGAAGTTGCGGACGTCACCGAGATATTCGAACGGGTCGAAGGCGCCCGGCTCGCCGGGTACGGAGTCCCTGGCGAACAGGAAGGGCACCGCGTCGATCCGGAACCCGGAGACACCGAGCTCGAGCCAGAACCCCAACGTCCGCGAAATCTCCTCCTGCACCTTGGGATTGGCGATGTTCAGATCAGGCTGGTGCTTGTAGAAGTGGTGCAGGTACCACTGGTTGGTCTTGGGGTCGAGCTCCCAGATGCTGTCCTCCTGGTCGGGGAAGACGACGTCCTTCGGATCCGACTTCGGCTCGGTCGCGCTCCATACGTAATAGTCGCGATACGGGTCGTCGACGCTGCGGCGGGCGGACTTGAACCACGGATGGGCATCGGAGGTGTGGTTCATCACGAAGTCGACGATCACCCGGATGCCCGCCGCTCGCGCGGTGCGTACCAACTCGACGAAGTCGCCGAGGTTGCCCAACCGCGGGTCGACCCCGAAGAAGTCGACGATGTCGTACCCGTCGTCCTTCTGGGCCGTCGGATAGAACGGCATCAACCACAGGCAGGTCACACCCAGGTCGGCGAGGTACTCGACGCGATCGGCCATCCCGCGGATGTCGCCGGTCCCGTCGCCGTTGGAGTCGTAGAACGTCTCGACGTCCGCGCAGTAGAAGACGGCGCTCTTCCACCAAAGGTCGCCGGTGTCAATACTCCTCATGCCGTCGCCACCGCCAGCGCCGACGCGAGGGGGTCCGACGAGGGGCTGGCCCGTTCGGCGGGCGGGACCTCCCGCGACGCTGGCGCGGAGGCGATCTGCTCGTGTGAGCAGCGGAAGTAGGTGACCGTCATGTCGGGGGCATACCCGATTCCTGGTCGACTTACGTGTACGTCAGATTTGCGGCCGCGGGGGTGACCGCTCGCCTTAACCACTTCGGATCGGTAAGTTGGTCGGAGGTTGAGCTTCCAGCCCGTCGCCGTCGCGACCCGCCCGACCGGTCGTCGGACCTGGTCGCGGGTGGGATGCCGCTCGTGGGCGGTTCTCAGCGGCGTCGACATGGCAGCTGAGACGTCGCGACGACGCGCTGGGAGGTGAGACGATGGCGGTCAACCCGACGGCGTCGTTGCATCCCGGCGCTCAAGACGAGCCCGTGGATCTCGCTGGCCAGTTCCGTGCTGGCGACCAGCTGATTCACGACGTCGGCACCGGGCTCTCCGGTTCGCTGAATCTGCGCCGAACGGCGCTTCGGCTGCTGACGATGATCCGGCCCGTGCTCGCCGACTGGGGCATGGTGGTCCTTCCCGGCGACCGTCCGGGCTCGCTGACTCTCGTCGGCGGCGACGACGCGGGCTTTCACGCCGTCATCTCCACGGCCGCCATCGCCGATCTCGAGCTCAGTCGCGTATTGCGGACCGGCGGCACGGAGCTGCGGCACGTCATGATGGACGACGACGCCGAGGCCGACCTCGCCAGCATGATTCCGCATCCGAGACTCGCCGCCGAGGCCGCCACGATGCGCCCGGCCGACCTGCTGACCGTGGGTCTCACCGCGCGGGGCGCCACGATCGGCGCGCTGGTGCTGATCCGGTGCGAGGGCCGGGGCTTCGACGCTCGGGACGTGGTCGTCGCGGAACGGGTGGCGACGAGCGCGGCGACGGCGTTGGATTCCGCGCGGCTCTACGAGGAGCGCGGGCGCATCGCGTCGGTCCTGCAGAGCAGCCTCCGGCCGCCTTCGCTGCCCGAGGTGGACGGGGCGCGGTTGGCCGCCAGATACCGGCCCGCAGCCGAGCACCTCGACATCGGCGGTGACTTCTACGACGTCCACGGCGGCAAGGACGACTGGCTGCTCTCGGTCGGCGACGTCTCCGGCAAGGGTGTGGAGGCGGCCGCGTTGACCGGTCGGACCCGCCAAAGCATCCGCACCGCATGGCATTTCGATCACTGCCCCGAGGTCGTCCTCGGCGCGTTGAACACCGTGCTGTTCGACGAACACACCAAGGACTTCGTCACCGTGCTGTGCGCGAGGATGCGCCGCGACGCCGACGGGCGGTTCGTGGTCGACGTGGCCGCAGCCGGCCATCCGCCGCCCATCCTGCTGCGCCGCGACGGCCGGGTCGAGACGGTCGGGGTCAACGGCACCGCGGTGGGCATGGTGGCCGAGGTTCGGTACCGGCCGGCCACCGTCGTCCTCGAGCGCGGCGACACCATGCTGATGTTCACCGACGGCGTCGACGAGGCATTCGGTCCCGACGGGATGTACGGCGTCGACCGACTCCTGACGTTGTTGCCCCGCTACGCCGGCGCCGACCCCGAAGTGCTGTGTGAGGCAATCGAGCAGGACGTCCTCGAGTACCTCGACGGTCGCCATCACGATGACATCGCGTTGCTCGCGGTGACATGCGGCGACTAGGCGAGCATCGGAACCCGTTGGAGGCCTACGACGCGGCTCTCGTCAGCGGAGACACCGAGACCATCAAGTCGCTCGTCGGCGAAATGCTAAGCGGGGGTGCCGATCCCGTTTCGGTGCTCACCGACGTGGTGGCCGCCGCTCAGCGCGAAGTCGGCCGGCGCTGGCAGCTCGGCGAGTACACGGTGGCCCAGGAACACGCGGCGACCGCAGTGGCCATCTCGGCGACCAAGGTCGTCGCCCAGCACGTCCGGCAGGTGCCGATCACCCGTGGCAAGGTCCTGGTCGCGTGTGCCGAACGTGAGTGGCATGCGTTGCCCGCCATGATGATCGAGTGTGCGCTGCGCGCCCATGGGTGGGAGACCACGCTGCTGGGCGCGTCGACGAATCCGCTGCGGCTGAACCAGTATCTGCACGACCTCGGGCCCGACGCCGTCGCGGTGAGCTGTTCGGTGCTCGGTTCGTTGCCGACCTGTCGTCGGTTCATCGAGGCGACTACGGCCAGCGGGACTCCGATCTTGGTGGGCGGCCCGGCCTTCGGCGGCGACGACGTGCGGGCGGTCGCGCTGGGGGCCACCGCCTGGGCGCGCGATGCGCACGGGGCCATCGCGGCGATGGACGGGCTGCCGGCGGTGGTGCCGCCGGCGGAGCCGCTGGGTGCCGAGCGGACCGCGGAGCAGTCGGCGCTGGAGTCCGATCATCGTCGACACGTCGCCCTACTGCGCGAACGGTGGTCGCTGGTCGCCGCGGCCACCACCCCCGACGCGGACTGCCTCAACAGCGTCATCGACGTCGCCGACGACGTTCTGCACCAGGTGCTGCATGCGGTGGAGGTCGCACTGCTCACCGGTGACCACCGCGTGTTGGCCGAGACCGCCTGGTGGGTCGACGACCTGCTGCGCACCCGGGGTGCCGATGCGTCGATGATGGCCGAATTGGTCGACATCCTCACCGCCGCGATGCGCGACTACCCGTTGGCGGCCGCCCTGCTGGGCGCCCACTTCGCGGTGCCGTCCGACTGGCGCCAGGACCGGACGGCCGCGAATGACGTGTGACGAGAGGCGTTTACGTGGTCTTCCGCGATGACGACGAGGTCGGTCGCGACCTGGCCCTGGTCGAGTGGACCGCCACGCCCCTTGGGCCGCCGGAGGATTGGCCGCAAAGCCTCCGGACGGCGGTCAGCATCCTTCTGGCGTCCCGCTTTCCGATGTGGATGGCGTGGGGACCCGACCTGACGTTCTTCTGCAACGCCGCGTATCGCCGCGACACCCTCGGCAGCAAGTATCCGTGGGCGCTGGGGCGGCCCGCGAGCGAAGTGTGGGAGGAGATCTGGCCCGACATCGGGCCACGGATCGAATCGGTCCTCTCGACCGCCGAGGCGACGTGGGACGAGGCGCTGCTGCTCTTCCTCGAGAGGTCGGGCTACTCGGAGGAGACTTACCACACCTTCTCCTACAGTCCGCTTCGCGACGAGGACACCCGTGTGGTCGGCATGCTGTGCGTCGTCAGCGAGGACACCAATCGCGTGATCGCCGAGCGGCGGATGGCGACGCTGCGCGACCTCGGTTCGGATCCCAGCGTCGTCCGCACGGAGCGGCAGATGTTGGACTTCGCGGCCACCCAACTCGCCGGAAATCCGTACGACCTGCCCTTCTCGTTGACCTATCTGTTCGGCGACGGGCCGGATCACGGCGAGGCGCACCTCGCCGGCGTCAGCGGCATCCCCGTCGGCCATGCTGCGGTGCCGCAGACACTCTCGGCCGGCGAACCGGCCATCTGGCCCGTCGCGGACGCCGCCCGCGGCGAGTCCGTCCTGGTCGAGTTGGACGGTCGGATGCTCGACCTGCCGTCCGGCGCGTGGTCCGGTCCACCGACCGCGGCGCTGGTCGTGCCACTGTTGCAGCAGGGCGGAGCATCGGTGGGATTCCTGGTCGCCGCGCTGAATCGCCACCGCCCGCTCGACGACGGCTACCGGGGCTTCGTCGAGCTCGTGGCGGGGCACATCGCCGCGGGGGTGGGCAGCGCGCGCAGCTATCAGGCCCAGCAGCAGCGTGCGGAGGAACTGGCGGAGCTCGACAGTGCGAAGACGACCTTCTTCTCTAACATCAGCCACGAGTTCCGTACCCCGCTGACGCTGATCCTCGGACCGGTCGACGACCTGCGCGCCACGGCGAGCGGGCTGGGCCAGACAGCTCGCGACGAGCTGGACTTGGTGCACCGCAACGCCTTACGACTGACCAAGCTCGTCAACACCCTGCTCGACTTCTCCCGGATCCAGGCCGGGCGGATGCGGGCCAGGTTCGAACCCGTCGACCTGTCGGCCGTCACCGCCGAACTGGCCAGCGTCTTCCGCTCCGCGTTCGACCGCGCGGGACTCGAGTTCGTCGTCGACTGCCCGCCGCTCGACCAACCCGTCTACCTGGACCGCGACATGTGGGAAAAGGTCGTGTTGAACCTGCTGTCGAACGCCCTGAAGTTCACCTTCGAGGGATCGATCACCGTCCGGGTCCGTGGCGAGGGTTCGGGGGCGGTGGTGACGGTCGCCGACACGGGTATCGGCGTGGCCGCGGCCGAGATGCCCCGGTTGTTCGAACGGTTCCACCGCATCGAGACCGCCAGGGCCCGGTCCACCGAGGGCAGCGGCATCGGCCTGGCGCTGGTCCGCGAACTCGTCGGACTGCAGGGTGGCACGATCACCGCTGACAGCCGAGAGGGCGAGGGGACCTCCTTCACCGTCCGCCTTCCCTACGGGTCGGGACATCTCGGGCACGAGGAGATCTCGCGGTCGGGAAGCGGCGCGACGACCGGTGCCGTCGCACAGCCCTACGTGCAGGAGGCCCTACGCTGGCTGCCGTCGGATCCGGCGTCGCCCGAATCCGACGCGCCCTCGGCCGCCGTGACCCCCGCGACGGGCGGTGAGGATCCGGTCCGGGTCCTGGTGGCCGACGACAACGCGGACATGCGCGAGTACCTCACCAGTCTGCTTCGCACCTCGGGCTACCTGGTCACCCCCGTGACCGACGGCCTCGAGGCGCTCGCCGCGATCCGCGAACGGGCGCCCGACATCCTCGTCAGCGACGTGATGATGCCGGGCCTGGACGGGCTCGAACTCCTCGCCACACTGCGCAGCGACCCGCGGACCGTCGCGCTGCCCGTTCTCCTGCTGTCGGCGCGGGCTGGCCAGGAGGCCTCGATCGAGGGCCTGCAGGCGGGGGCCGACGACTATCTCGTCAAGCCGTTCGCGGCCGCCGAACTCCTGGCCCGCGTGCGGGCCAACGTCGAGCTCGCCCGCGTGCGCAACCATCACGCCCGGTGGCGCACGGCGTTGGTGGACTCCCTGCAGGAGGCCTTCTTCGTCTGCGACGAGAACGGCGCCGTCATCGAGATCAACACCGCCTTCGCGGACATGCTCGGATACGGCACCGCCGGACTGCCGTACGAGGCCGTGCACCCGTGGTGGCCCGACGCCGAGGTCGACCCCGAAGCGCACCGCGTGGTGCAGACCGCGTTCGACGGCATGCTCAACCAGACCCACGGCGCCTTCACCGCTCCCGTGACGCACCGGGACGGCCACCGGCTGTGGGTCGCCGTCAACTTCAACCATGCCGAGGATCCCGACACGGCCCGACGGGTCATGGTCGGGACGTTCCGCGACGTCACCTCCGAGCACTACACCGTTCAGCGCCAGACCGCGCTCGCGGCGCTGAATCAGCAGCTGGCACAAGCTGACTCGCTCGACGACGCACTGCTCGGCGCCATCGGGGAGCTCAAGGGGGTGTGGCGAGCGCGGCGGGTCCTCGCCGTGACGTTCCCCAGCGCCGCCGGCGAGGACGACGCCCCCGAACTCGTGTGCGTCGGTGAGCCGATCGCGTGGGCCGGACTGACAGACGAGCAGCGCGCGTCGATCGAGGGCACGCGGGACGCGGGCCTGCTCACCACCTCGGCGGACGCGACCAACTCCGGCGGAATCTCCCTGCAGCATCCGCGAGGGGTGCTGGTCGTCTGGGTGGAACTGGCCGAGCAACGCCCCTTCGGGCCACGGGATCACACCCTGCTCGCCGTGCTGGCCGGACGGCTGGGTCAAGGTCTGCACCGCGCCTACCAACTGGACGAGCAGCGGGAGACCGCGGTGGCGCTGCAGCACGCCATGCTGGGGCCGGCGAACCTGCCGACGGGCTTCACGGTGCGCTATCACCCGGCCAGCCGGCCGCTTCAGGTCGGCGGGGACTGGTACGACGTCGTCGACCTCGACGACGGGCGGGTGGCGCTCATCGTCGGCGACTGCGTCGGCCACGGCCTCGGCGCCGCGACCGTGATGGGTCAGCTGCGGAGCGCCTGTCGTGCCCTGTTTCTCGAACAATCCTCTCCCAGTGCAGTTCTCGCCGGAATGGACCGTTTCGCCGCGCGGCTGCCCGGCGCCCGCTGCACGACGGCCCTCTGCGCGGTATTGACCCTCGACAGCGGGGAGCTCGTCTTCTCGAGCGCGGGGCATCCGCCGCCGATCCTGGTGCTCGCCGACGGGACCACGACCATGTTGGAGGGTGGACGCGGGCTCCCACTTGCGTTGCGGCTGGGAAGGGTTCGACCCGAGGTTCGGATGACGATGCCCGCCAGGGCCACGCTCCTGTTCTACACCGACGGGCTGGTGGAGCGTCGCGGCATCTCGATGGACGACGGCATGGTCCGCGCCGCCGACCTGGTCAGGGGCGGGCGGCTGGACGAACTCGACGCCGTCGCCGACCACCTCATGTCCGAACTGGAGCCCGGCGGCGGTTACCCCGACGACGTCGCCCTGTTGCTGTACCGACGACCGGGCCCCTTGAACATGACGTTCGCGGCCGACGCCGCCCAGCTGGCGCCGATCCGGGACACGTTGCGGGGCTGGCTGACTCAGGCGGGGGTGGGTGACGAACGGATGCAGGACGTGCTCATCGCCACGGGTGAGGCCGTGTCGAACGCCATCGAACACGGTCATCGCAATCATCCCGACGGCGTGGTCTCCGTGCGCGCCACCGCGGTCGTCGACCGGCTTCGGGTCACCGTCGCCGACACCGGCACCTGGAAGCGGCCACGCACCGTCGCCGACATCAGCCGTGGCCGTGGCATGGCGCTCATGCAAGGCTTGATGGAGGACTTCACGATTCACTCCGACGACATCGGCACCACAGTTTCCATGCACGCGAGGATTGGCTAATGGCTACACCGTTGACCTTGAACACCGACCGGGACGCCAACGGGGCGCCACGAGTCGTGGCGGAGGGCGAGATCGACCTCAGCAACATCACCGTGTTCACCGAGGCGCTCGCCACCGCGCGCGCCGGCACCCGGCAACCCATGACCGTCGACATGAGCGCGGTCAAATACCTTGACAGCGCGGGCATCAACGCCCTGTTCAACCATGCCGACGAGGTCGACCGTCTCCACCTGATCGTGCATCCGTTCCTGATGCGCGTGCTCACGATCAGCGGACTCAGTGACGTGGCGGTGGTGGAGCCGGCCGCCCCGCCGACCGACGGCGCCTAGCTCGACACGGGTACCGGCGCGGTGTCGGTCTCCTCGCTTGGCGGGGGCGGCGGCGGGCTGGTGCGGAAGTGGTTGTCGCCCCGTGGGTAGACCACGAGCGGCCACCAGAACCACCGGCCCAGAAGCGTTGCGATGGAAGGCATCAGCAACGACCGCACGATGAAGGTGTCCACCAGCAGGCCGATGGCGATCGTGGAACCCATCTGGGCGAGCACCACCAACTTGCTGAACATCATCGCCGCCATGGTCGCGGCGAACACCAGGCCGGCCGAGGTCACCACCCCACCGGTGCCCGCCATCGAGCGGATGATGCCTGTCTTCAGCCCCGCGTGGATCTCGTCCTTGAACCGGGAGACCAGCAGCAGGTTGTAGTCCGAGCCGACGGCCAGCAGGATGATCACCGACATCAGCATGACCAGCCACTGGATGGGCTTGCCAAAGAGGTCCTGCCACAACAGAACCGAGATGCCGAACGACGCGGCGATCGAACTGCCCGCCGTGGTCACGATGACCAGGGCGGCGACCGCGCTGCGGGTCAGGATGATCATGATCATGAAGATCAGCGTCAACGCCGACACCACCGCGATCATCAGGTCGTACTTGGCGCCGTCGGCCATGTCCCGATAGGTGGCCGCGACGCCGCCGAGGTAGATCTTGGCGTCGGACAGCGACGACATCTTCAACGCGTCCTGCGCGGCCTTGCGTTCGGAGTCCACCCGGGCGATGCCGTCGACGGTGGCGGGGTCGCCCTCGTGGGTGATGAACATGCGCGCGGACTTGCCGTCGGGGGACAGGAACATCGCCAGACCGCGCTTGAAGTCCGGGTTGGTGAACGCCTCCGGGGGGAGGAAGAACAGGTCGTCGTTCTTGGCGTCGTCGAACGCCGCCCCCATCGCCAGGGCGGTGTCGTTGGAGGCCTCCATCTGGTCGAGCAACGCCTTCTGCGAGTTGTACGACGCCAGCGACAGGTCACGGCTCTGCTTCATCGTGGCGATCGTCTGCGGCAGCAGGGCGGTCAACTTCGGTGCCAGCGCCGACAACTGGTCGGTGTTGGTCTGGACCGCGCCCGTGCGGTCGGTCAACTCGTCGATCCCGTCGAGCGAGTCGAACAGGGAGCGGATGGCGGCGCACAGCGGAATGTCGAAGCAGTGCGGCTCCCAGTAGAAGTAGGCCCGCATCGGCCGGAACGTGTCGTCGAAGTTGGCGATGTTGTCCCGCAGCTTCTCGGTGGTCCCGAGGAGCTCCCGCGACTTCTCCGCCGAGTCCTGGGTGAGCGCGGTCTGCTGCAGGGACAGTTGATACTGCTGCTCGAGGATGGCGATCGAGGCGTTGGTCGAGTCGATCGTCCGCAGCTGGTCGGCCAGCTGAGCCCGTTGGAACGGCAGGTTCATGTTGCTCGTCTGGCCGGAGACGCTCGTCTGGAACGGGATCGAGCTGTGTTGGATCGGGATGCCCAGCGGCCGGGTGATGCTCTGCACCATCGCGATGCCGTCGGTGTGCATGACGTTGCGCGCCACGGCATTCAGCACCAGCATGTCGGCGGGGTTGCGCATGTCGTGCTCCGAGTTGACCATCAGGATGTCGGGGTTCATCCGGGCCTGGGAGAAGTGCCGGTCCGCAGCGGCGAACCCGACGTTGGTGGGCGCGTCGGCTGGCAGGTAGTACTGGTCGTTGTAGGCGGGTTTGTAGCCGGGGATCGCCACGAGGCCGATCAGCACCACGAACAGGCTGACGACGAAGATCGGTGCGGGCCAACGGACCACCGCCGTCCCGACCTTGCGCCAGAACCGGCTCTGCGCGGGTCGCTTGGACTCGTAGAGCCCGACCTTGCTGCCGAGGAAGAGCACCGCCGGGCCGAGGGTGACCGCGATGACGACGACCACGACCATGCCGATGGCCACGGGTGCGCCCATGGTGCTGAAGTAGGGCAGCCGGCAGAAGCTGAGGCAGTAGGTGGCACCGGCGATGGTCAGGCCCGAGCCCACGATGACGGGGGCGACGGACTTGAAGGTGGCGTAGTAGGAGTCGTCCCGGTCCAGCCCGAGGGCGCGGTCCTCGCGATAGCGACCGAAGATGAAGATGCCGTAGTCGGTGGCCGCGGCGATCGCCAGCATCGTCAAGATGTTGCCCGCGAACGTCGTCAGGCCGAAGGCCCCGTGGGTGGCGAGCACCGAGACCACGCCCCGGGCGGTCAGCAGTCCGAGGAACGTCAGGAACAGCTGGACCAATGTCGTGCGAATCGACCGGTAGACGATCAGGAGCATGAGGGCGATCGCGGCGAGCGTGATCAACGTGATCTGGGCCAGGCTGGCGTTGCCGATGACGTGCAGGTCGTCGGTCAGGGCCGCCGGACCGGCGACGTAGGCCTGCACGCCCGGTGGGGCCTTGGTCTCCTCGATGACCTTGCGGACGAAGTCGACGCCCTCGTTGGCCTCGGTCTGCCCCTGCTCGCCGGCCAGGTTGATCATCACGTAGGACGCCTTGCCGTCGGCGCTCTGCGCTCCGGCCGCGGTCAAGGTGTCGCCCCAGAAGTCCTGGATGTGCTGAATGTGCTGGGGGTCGGTCTGCAGCTTCTTGATGATGGCGTTGTAGTAGTCGTGCGCCGGCGGCCCCAACGGCTGCTGGCCTTCGATCACGACCATCACGGTGCTGTTGGAGTCGAACTCCTTGAAGTTTCCGCCCATCAACTTCATCGAGGTCATCGACGGGGCGTCCTCGGGTGCCATCGGCGCCGAGTGCAGTTCGCCGACGACCTCCAGCTGGGGCGCCATCACGTTCACCAGGACTGCCACCACGATCCAGAACAGGACGATCGGGAGGGAGAAGATGCGGATGGCATGCGGCAGGTAGGGCCGCTTGGGCCGTTGGGTGGCCTCGGAGGGGTTCTCGGCCGGTGCTTGTCCGGGCATCGCGTGCGTCATGCCGACTTCACCAGGCAGTAGGTCTGAGCTTCGATTCCGCTCGCGGACTGCTCTTCACGGACGGTTCCATTCACGGTGACGCGGCATCCAATCTGATCGCCGTCAGCCCGAGCCATGAGGTTCGCGCTGACCGTCGGCAGGGTGGTCGACAGGGTGACCGACCACGGCAGTGCCGCGGTGATCGTGTGGACGTGGGCATCCGGGTCGAAGTAGCTGATGAGGGCCGTGTCGCCCGGTGAGCCGTAGACGTCGTACACCATGATCTTCGGGTTGAACTGGACGATCTCGATACCCGAGCCGGCGTTGGCGTTGAGGTCCTTCGAGGCGAACTGGCCGTGCAGGCGGTAGACCACCAGGCCGGAGACCGCCAGAACCACGATCAGCACCAGGGGGATCCACACGTGCTTCAGTGCGCGACCGATCGGATTGTCCTTCACTTCGACGCCTTCCGCTGATCGTCGGTGGGCGGGCTATCCGCAGTAGCGGCCAGCCTGCGCAGGATGGGTAGGGCGACGCGGGCCGACAGCTGCAACGCGTTCTGCTCTTCGGGGGTCAGGGTGTCCATCAGCTCGGTGAGGCGTTCCCTACGCGAGCGCCTTCGGTCGTCGACGGCGTGCTGACCGTGTTCGGTGATGCCGACGAGCGTGGCCCTTCCGTCCTCGGGATCGGCTATCCGGCAGACGAATCCCTGCCGCTCCAATCGCGTGATCAGCTGAGTCATCGACGGCTGACTGATGCCTTCCTTGGCGGCCAGGGTGGTCAGCCGGATCGGCCCCTCACGGCACAGCCTGTTGATGGCGAACAGGGCGGACGCGCTCATGTCCGTTCGGTCGGTCAGGAACCGGGCGGTCAGGTCGACGGCCTGATCGAGGAGCCCGCCGACGCACTCACCGGCGATCCGGTCGCTTGGCTCCTCGGGCACCCGCTAGATATATCATGAGACCTATGTAGCAGCGAATTGGCGGCTACCACAGGTTCCCATCGGCAAGTTCACGGAATTGGTTTCCGGCACCTCCTCGGGCCTGTGACGACCGAGTGGGCTCTGCCACGGGCGGTTTCGCTCGCGGCGATGTGAATCCGCCCCCGACGCCGTGGAGCGACGGGTGACCGAGTCCGACATCTGCATAACGCGACCTATGCATCGCGCTCCGATTCGGCCTCAGCTCAGCGCGTCGCCGAGCGCCCGCAAGAGACGGTCGACGTCGGCGGTGGTGTCGTACGGCGCCAAGCCGATCCGGAGCCCACCAGCGTCACCCAGCCCGAGCAGCCTGGCCGCCTCGTAGGCGTAGAACGACCCGGAGGGTGCGTTGACGTCGTGCTCGGCGAGCGCCGCGCTGACCTCGGCGGCGTCCCGGCCCTCGAAGGTGACCAGCAGCGTCGGGGTTCGTCGGTGGGCCTTCGAGTGAATCGTCACTTCGGCAAGCGTTTTCAAGCCCGCCTCGATTCGCTGGCGCAGCGCGTCCTCGTGGGCCTGCAGGGCGCCCAGGCTCGCGACCAGCCTCTCGCGGCGTGAGCCGACGGCACCGGTCATGCCCGCGAGGAAGTCGACCGCTGCCGTCGTGCCCGCCATCACTTCGTATGGGAGCGTGCCCAATTCGAAGCGTTCGGGAACTCGGTCGGTCGACGGCAGCAGCTTGGCGGGGCGCAGCCCGGCCAGCACGTCGGCTCGGCCGGCCACGACGCCGCAGTGGGGACCGAGGAACTTGTAGGGCGAGCACGCGAAGAAGTCGGCGCCGAGTTCGCGGACGTCGACGATCCCGTGTGCGGTGTAGTGCACCCCGTCGACGTAGAGCAGTGCTCCGGCGGCATGGGTCAGTTCGGCGATGGCCCGCACGTCGGGCATCGTGCCGATCAGGTTCGAGGCGGCGGTGACCGCGACGAGGCGCGTCCGATCGGTCAGCTGTGCCGCGACGCCTTCCACCGGGAGCTCGGAGGTGACGGGGTCGAAGTCCACCCAGCGCACGGTCGCACCCGCAACGGCGGCGGCGATCACCCACGGCCGCACGTTGGCGTCGTGGTCGAGCCGCGTCACGACGATCTCGTCGCCAGGGCCCCAGTCGGCCGCCAGCGTGCGCGACAGGTCGAAGGTCAGCGCGGTCATGCTGCGGCCGAAGATCACCTCGTCCGGGTCGGCGGCGAGCAGATCGGCCAGTGCGGCGCGGCATTCGGCGACGATCGCCTCGGCGTTGCGCGCGGCTGCCGTGGTGTGCCCGCGGTTCGCCAACGGCCGCAGCATGGCATCACGCACGGCGTCGGCCACCGCGGTCGGCGTCTGCGAGCCACCCGGCCCGTCGAAGAACGCGGTACCGCCCTCGAGGGCGGGAAAATGGGCACGGACGGCCTCGACGTCGTAGGCGGTCGGGGTGTCGCGGGGACCGGTCACCCACGAAGTCTGACCCACGCCCCCGGGGCCCGCAGCGGGCGGCATACTCGTGTCGTGGACACCGAGCAGTTCTGGACCGATGCCGATCGACACGTGGTGCGCTACGGGGCGGCCTTCGTACCGCGGGTCATCAAGCGGGCCAACGGAAGTCACGTGTACGACGAGAACGGTACGGCGATTCTCGACTTCACCTCGGGACAGATGAGTTCGGTGCTGGGGCACTCCCATCCCGACGTCGTGTCCACCGTCTCGACGGCGGTGGCCACCCTCGACCACCTCTACAGCGGAATGCTCAGCGAGCCGGTGGTGGAGCTCTCGACGAAGCTCGCGGCCACCCTGCCCGCCGCGTTGAGCAAGGTGCTGCTGCTGACCACCGGCGCCGAGTCCAACGAGGCGGCCATCAAGATGGCCAAGCTCTACACCGGCGGGTACGAGGTGGTCTCGTTCGACAGGTCCTGGCACGGCATGACCTCGGGCGCGGCCTCGGCGACGTTCAGCGCGGGGCGCCGTGGCTACGGACCGCCGATGCCGGGCAACCTCACCCTCCCGACCCCCAACGCCTTCCGGTCGCCGTTCCGCAACGCCGACGGCAGCTACGACTGGCGCACGGAGCTGGAGTACGGCTTCGCCGCGGTCGACGCGCAGTCCTCCGGCAGCCTGGCCGCGTGCCTGGTCGAGCCGATCCTGTCCTCGGGCGGCATCATCGAACCCCCGCCGGGGTATCTGGCCCGCCTCGCCGAACTCTGTCACGAACGCGGCATGCTCCTCATCGCCGACGAGGCGCAGACCGGAATCGGCCGCACCGGAACGATGTACGCCCTGGAACGCGACGGCGTGGTCCCGGATCTGTTGACGCTGTCGAAGACCCTCGGCGCCGGTTTGCCGGTGGCCGCGGTCGTCACCACCGACGACATCGAATCCGTCTGTCACGACCGGGGGTTCCTGTTCTTCACCACCCACGTGTCGGATCCGCTCGCCGCGTCCGTCGCGCTGACGGTGCTGACCGTCGTCGAACGCGACGGGCTCGTCGACCGGGCCGCCGTTCTCGGTCGGCACCTGGGCGCCCGGCTGGCCGACCTTCGCGACCGGAACGACCAGGTCGGCGACGTGCGCGGGCGTGGGCTGTTGCAGGGTGTCGAGCTGGTCACCGACAAGGTGAGCAAGGCACCTGCGGACGACCTCGGGGCGCGGGTCACCGCCGAGTGTCTCCGGAGGGGGCTGCACATGAACATCGTGCAGCTGCCCGGCATGGGCGGCATCTTCCGCATCGCCCCGCCCCTGACGATCACCGACGCCGACCTCGACGCGGGACTGGACATTCTGGGTGACGCGCTGGCGGCCTGCCGGTAGTCAGCGACCCAGCTGAGCGGCAAGCGCCGCACCGAGCCGGTGCCCGGACAGCCACGCCGACTCGATGCGTGGCGCGCCCGACGGGCACCAGGAGTCACCGCACAACCCGAGCGGACGCCCGGCGTGGGTGGTCAGTTCGAAGGGCTTGTCGTCGTGTGTGGCAACGGGTTTCGCAAACGTCCAACGGTGGGCGTAGGTCCACTCCGGGGTCGCCGTGACGGCCAGGATCCGGCGGAGCGCCGCGAGCACGGGGGCCACCGCGCCGTCGGGGTCGTCCAGGTGCGCCGTGGCCCGGTCGGCGGTGGTGTGCACGACGAGGACGGCGGCGCCGTCACCGCGTCGCGAGCCGTCGTCGGCGATGGTGGTGACGTCGGGGTCGTCGTTGACGAAGGCCGCGTCCGGAAAAGGCCAGCAGCGCTGCTCCCAGCCCGCCGCGACGGTGATCACCGGTTCGTAGTCGACCCACTCGGCGGCGTCCCGGGCCAGGCGGGCGGCCTGTGGGTCGGGCATCGCCAACACGACGGCGTCGTGGTCCAACTCGTCGAGGGAGCCGATCGTGCCCTCGCACCGCACCTCGTCGGGCAGCGACGCCCGGACCAGGGACCGCAGCCCGTCGGGTGCGGCGTAGCGCATCGGGCCGGAGGTCTGACGGTGGCCGTCGGCGGAGTACACGTCGAGGGTGTCGGTCCAGTCCCGCACCAACTTCTCCGCCGACCACCGCTCGACCGCGGCGACGAACTCGGGCTCCTTGGCCGTGAAGTACGCCGCACCCAGGTCGACCCGGCGGCCGTGCAGCGTCGGCGACGCCATCCGCCCGCCCGGCGCCCGGCCCCGTTCGATCAGGTCGGCCGAGATGCCGTGCTCGCGCAGGACCTGGGCGCACACGGCCCCGGAGATGCCGGCACCGATGACTGCGACTCGCGAGGACACGACTCCAACCTAGTCCGGGCCGACCACCGCGTTCGGCGGGCGACCGCCCGCGGCGAAGACGGCGATCTGGTCCTGGGCGACCCGCCAGGCCCGTTCCCACGCCCCCTCGGTGCTTCCGGCGACGTGCGGGGTGAGGATGAGGTTCGGTGCGGACCACAGCGGATGCCCCGGCGGCAGCGGCTCGGGATCGGTGACGTCCAGCGCGGCGCGAAGCCGGCCCGAGGTCAGCTCCGCGAGCAACGCGTCCGCGTCGACGGCATTGCCGCGACCGGCGTTGACGACCACGGTGCGGTCGCGTAGCCGGGCCAGGAACCCGGCGTCGAGAAGGTGGTGGGTCTCCGGGGTCGCCGGCAGCATCGCGACCACGGCGTCGGCATCGGGGAGCAGCCCGTCGACGTCGGAGAGCGCGACGACGCCGTCGCGAGCCCGCTGGCCGACGAGCGTCACCTCGACCTCGAACGGCGCGAGCCGGGCCGCCAGGTTGACGGCCAGGTCGCCGGCTCCGAGCACCACGACGCGCTTGCCGATCAGTGTCTCGGTGTCCCTGAACCCCCAGACGCCGTCGGCCTGCAGGTCGCGGAACAGTGCGAGGTCGCGGTAGATGGACAGCAGCACGGCCACCACCCATTCGGCCGTCGAGCCGCCGTGCGCCCCACGCCCGTTGGACAGCACCACGCCATCGGGGAGGTGGGGCACCCACTGCTCGTAGCCGGCGTTGAGCGTCTGAACGAGGCGCAGCCTCGGCAGGTCGGCGAACCGGGCGCCGGTCTCCGGAGCGTTGTCGAACCCGACTACGACGACGTCGGCGTCGAGGTGGTCCGACGGCCATGGCGCACCGGGTGAGTAGAACGCCATCGTCGTCCCCGCCGTGGGCGTGGGCAGTTCGAGGCCGAGGTCGTCTGGCACGAGCACTTTCACGGTGTCCACGCTAGTGACGCCCGGGCTACAGATACGGGTCGGCCCATGCGCTGATGATGCGGGCGGCCCTGGCGGCCTGGTTCTTCCCGGTCAGCAGGTGGTCGGCGCCCTCGAGTGAGACGAAGCTGCGCGGATGCCTGGCGGTGCGGAAGATGTCGCTGGCGTTGGCGATGCCGACGGTGTTGTCGGTGGGGGAGTGCATCACCAGCAGCGCCCGGCGCAGGGTGCGGATGCGCTCGCGCAGGTCCGCGGCGCGGACGTCGTGGATGAAGTGCCGCTTGAGCGTCAGTGCCTTGCCGCCGACCAGGAACGGCGCCTCGCCGTCGGCCTCGATCAGATGCACCAGCGCGTCGTAGTTGTGCTCGACGTGCGCGGGTTCGTAGGGCGCTCCGATACTGGCCACCGCGGCCACGGTGTCGCATTCGTGTGCGCCGGCGATGACGGCGGCGCCGCCGAACGAATGACCCACCAGCAGGCGGACCTCGCGGCCCGTGCCGTTCATGAAGTCGACGGCGCGCACGGTGTCGGCGACCTTGTGCGAGAAGGACCCGTCACCCCAGTCCCCGTCGGAGTGGCCGAGGCCCAGGTTGTCGAAGCGCAGCATCCCGATGCCGTCGGCGGCCAGCTGCTTGCACATCCGGCTCGCCGCGGGACAGTCCTTGCCCAGGGTGAAGCCGTGGGAGAAGACGCCCCACCCGCGAACCTCGCCGTCGGGAAGGTCGACCACCCCACGCAGGGTGGGTCCGGTGCTGCTGGGAAAACTGACGGACTCGGCCACCCGCAGATCTTGTCATCGACTCCCGAGCCGGGTGCCGTCATCGGGTCGGAGTGAGATCGACGCCACCCAGGCGCGTCACTCCGCCGCGGCGGCGAGTTCCTTCTCGGCGTGCTCGTCGTCGTCCCGGCCCTGCGGAGCGTCGTCGGACTGGTGCCCCTCGTTGAACTTTCGCACGGCGCGGATCTTGTTCATCACGTCGAGCGCGGCAACCTTGTACGCCTCGGAGAACGTCGGGTAGTTGAGGATCGCGTCCACCAGGTAGTCGACCGTGCCTCCGCAGCCCATCACCGCCTGGCCGATGTGCACCAGCTCGGTGGCGGCCGTACCGAAGATGTGGACGCCCAACAGCTTTCGGTCCTCGGTCGACACCAGCAGCTTGAGCATGCCGTAGGAGTCGCCGGCGATCTGGCCGCGGGCCAGCTCGCGATATCGGGAGACCCCGAACTCGTACGGGACGGCGTCGTTGGTCAGCTCCACCTCGGTGGCGCCGACGAACGACAACTCCGGAATGGTGTAGACGCCGATCGGTTGCAGGGCGGTCATGTCGTTGGCCGGTTCGCCGAACGCGTGATAGGCGGCCAGCCGGCCCTGGTCCATCGACGTGGCGGCGAGCGCCGGGAAGCCGATCACGTCGCCCACGCTGTAGATGTGGTCGACCTTCGTCCGGAAGTGGTCGTCCACCTCGATGCGTCCGCGGTCGTCGGTGGCCAACCCGGCCGCCTCCAGGTTCAGCTCGTCGGTACGTCCGACGCGGCCGGCGGAGTACATCACCGCCTCCGCGGCAATCTGCTTTCCGCTGGCCAGGGTGGTCAGGGTGCCGGCGGATGACACGTCGACGTTGGTGACCTCCTCGCCGAATCGGAACGTCACGGCGGAGTCGCGCAGGTGGAAGCGCAGTGCCTCGACCACCTCGGGGTCGCAGAAGTCGAGCATCGTGTCGCGCTTCTCGACGACGGTCACGTGGCTGCCGAGCGCGGCGAAGATCGACGCGTACTCGATGCCGATGACGCCGGCGCCGACGACGACCATGGAGGTCGGGATGAAGTCGAGGTTGACGATCTCGTCGGAATCCAGCACGCGTTCCTGGTCGAAGTCGACGCCGTCGGGTCGACGCGGTGTGGTGCCGGTGGCGATGACGACGAAATCGCCTGTGAGCGTGTGATGTTCGGCGGCATGTGCGCCCTCCACCTTGACGGTGTGGGCGTCGACGAAGCTGCCGTTGCCGATGTGCAGGTCGACGTGGTTGCGCATCAGCTGATTGCGGATGACGTCGACCTCGCGGTCGATCACGTGCGACGTCCGCTGGTGCAGGTCGGCCGGCGTGATGTGCTCCTTGACCCGGTAGCTCGCGCCGTAGAGCTCGCGCTGATTCATCCCGGTCAGGTGCAGCACCGCCTCGCGCAGCGTCTTCGACGGGATGGTGCCGGTGTTGGTGCACACGCCGCCCACCATGTGGCCGTGTTCGACGATGGCCACCTTCTTGCCGAGTTTGGCCGCGGCCAGGGCCGCCTTCTGGCCACCGGGGCCAGAGCCGATCACGATCAGGTCGTACTCAGTCTCGCTCGCCATGGGAGGGGCATACCCACATCTCGCGGCCGCACCACGACGTGAACCGGTCGTGAACTAAATGTGCGCAAGCTTCTCCATCGAGTCCTCGCGGCCGATGATGGACGGATGACCCTCTCATCCGACGCGCCGGTGCGCACCCGGCGGCCGCACTGGTCGCTCGCGCGGACGTGGCTGCTGCAGCCGGGCACCCCGGACGGACACGGCGCCTTCGACGCCGCGGTCGCAGGCAACGCGGACGTGGTCGTGCTCGACGTCGAGGACGGGCTGCCCGACGCGCGCAAGCTTGCGGGCCGTCAGTCGGTGGCCGAGTGGTTGTACGCCGGCGGGCAGGGCTGGGTGCGGGTCAACGCCACCAGCTCGCCGTACTGGGCGACCGATCTCGACGCGCTGTCCGGCGCACCGGGACTGCTCGGGGTCATGCTGGCCAAGACCGAATCCGCCGACGACGTCGGGGCGACGAGCTCCCGGCTGCCCGCGGGTACCCCGGTGGTCGCGCTGGTCGAGTCGGCCGTCGGGGTCGAGTCGGTCTCCGACATCGCCAGGGCGCCAGGGTGTGCGCGAATTGCCTTCGGAGTCGGCGACTTTCGACGCGACACCGGCATGTCCGCCGATCCGATGACGCTGGCCTACCCACGCGCTCAGCTGGTCATCGCCAGTCGCGCGGCGGGCCTGCCCGCGCCGGTCGACGGACCGACGCTGCGGGACCGGGCCGCGGACTTGGCCAGGGACACCGCGGTGACGAAGGCGGCCGGGATGACCGGACGGCTGTGCCTGGACTCCGCGCATGCCGAGACGGTCAACGCACTGCTCAGCCCGTCATCGCGGGAGATCGACGAGGCGCGTGCCACGCTCGCCCGCTTGGACGCACCGGCCGGACCGTATGACGGAAGCGTCGGCCCTACCCGCGCACGCGCCGAAGCCGTGCTCGGGTACGCGGCGAAACTCGGCCTGCTCGGCTGACCGTGCGGCACACTGACGTGCCATGGACTTCGACCGCGACGTCACCGCACTGGTGATGATCGATCCGTACAACGACTTCATCTCCGAGGGCGGCAAGGTGTGGGACCGCCTCAAGGCGATCGCCGAGGCCAACCAGTGCGTGCCCAATCTGGAGCGGGTGCTGACCGCGGCCAGGTCGTCGGGCATCCGCGTCTTCTACGCCCTGCACCACCGCTACCGGCCCGGCGACTACGAGACCTGGAAGTACGTCGCCCCCATTCAGAAGGCGGCGTGGGGGCGCAAGACGTTCGAGTACGGCACGTGGGGCGGTGAGATCCATCCCGCACTGGTGCCGGTCGACGGCGAGATCGTCGCCCAGGAGCATTGGTGCTCAAGCGGATTCGCGAACACCGACCTGGACTTGCAGCTCAAGAAGCACGGGGTGCACCAGCTGATCGTGGTCGGCCTGGTCGCCCACACCTGCGTCGAGTCCACCGTGCGGTTCGGCGCCGAACTGGGCTACGACGTGACGGTGGTCGGCGACGCGACCGCCAGCTATTCGGAGCGCGAGATGCAGTCCGCACTGGAGATCACCATGCCGAACTATGCGGCCGTCGTGACCACCGACGAGGTGGTCGCCGCCCTGAGCTGAGCTCACCGGGACTGCACCCGTATCGAGTGCAGTCCCGGCGTCGGCCTCAGTTCACGTAGCCGTCGGCCACCGTCAGCGCGGCGTCGAGGATCGTGAGTCCCTCGGCGACCTCGGCGTCGGAGATGTTGCAGGCCGGGACCGCGTGGATGCGGTTGAAGTTGGCGAACGGCAACAGGCCACCGGACTTGCACGCCGCGATCACCGCGTTCATCGCCGGGCTCGACCCGCCGTAGGGCGCCAACGGTTCCCGCGTCTGCGGATCCTTGACCAATTCGATCGCCTGGAACACCCCGAGCCCACGCACCTCGCCGACCGACGGGTGCTTCGCCGCGAGGTCGGCCAGACCGGGGCCGAGCACGTCGGTGCCGATGCGCTTGGCGTTGGCCACCATGCCCTCGTCCTCCATCACGTTGATGGTGGCGACGGCGGCCGCGCAGGCCAGCGGGTGACCCGAGTAGGTCAGCCCACCCGGGTAGGCGCGGTCGGCGAACGTCGAGTAGATCGCGTCGTTGATCGCCACGCCGCCCAGCGGCACGTAGCCCGAGGTGACGCCCTTGGCGAAGGTGATCAGATCGGGGACGACGTCGAAGTTCTGGATGGCGAACCATTCACCGGTGCGGCCGAAGCCGGCCATCACCTCGTCGGCGATCATCACCATGCCGTACTTGTCGCACAGCGCGCGGACGCCGGCCATGTAGCCGGGCGGCGGCACCATGATGCCTGCGGTGCCGGGCACGGACTCCAGGATGATCGCCGCGAACGACGACGCGCCCTCGTGCTGGATCAGCCGCTCCAGGTACTCCAGGGCGCGTTCGCTCTCCTGCTGCTCGTTCTCCGCGTAGAAGGACGAGCGGTACAGGAACGGGCCGTTGAAGTGCACGACGCCGCTGCTGGCGTAGTCGTTGGGGTAGCGGCGTGGGTCGCCCGTCAGATTGACCGCGGTGTCGGTGCCACCGTGGTAGGAGCGGTAGCGCGAGAGCACCTTGTAGCGGCCGGTGTGCAGCCGCGCCATCCGCACGGCGTGCTCGACGGCATCGGCGCCGCCGTTGGTGAAGAACACCCGGTTGAGGTCACCCGGGGTGCGCTCGGCGATCAGCCGGGCGGCCTCGGAGCGGGCGGCGTTGACGTGCTGCGGCGCCACGGTGCACAGCTTGGCCGCCTGCTCGGCGATGGCCTTGACCACCGTCGGGTGCTGGTGGCCGATGTTGGTGAACACCAGCTGCCCGGAGAAGTCGAGCAGCTTGTTGCCGTCGCCGTCCCACACGTACTGGCCGTCGGAGGCCACGATGGTCATCGGGGTGATCTGCGCCTGCGCCGACCAGGAGTGGAAGACGTGCTTGCGGTCGAGCT
>Ga0209051_1000766_pt1 | contig 34183 bp, 34 predicted proteins | sample AraplaCvi_mMS_r2_2_FD_184286 | JGI IMG/M metagenome (GOLD analysis project Ga0209051, IMG submission 184286) | Arabidopsis root microbial communities from North Carolina, USA - plate scrape MF_Cvi_mMS_r2 (SPAdes) (version 2) | ecosystem: Host-associated > Plants > Roots > Endosphere | place...
TGCGGACTTAACGCCTCGCGGCTCGGCTTGGGTGACACCGGATCAGCCAGAACTGTATTCGGCCGACGGTCAACAAGACGGAGTTCGAGGGACCGGCCATCAGGCGCGACAACCACCTTGCTCATCGGTATGGCTGCGACCTTCACGAGTGTCTTGGCGTACAGGCGGCGAGCCGTGTCCGTTTCCTGGACCTGGACGAGGACCATGCCGACTGCCTTCGCAGCCGAGGCTGAGGGCGGGGCAGCAGCTAATTGTTTCATTGGACACTATGCGGCTTTTACTGGATGAGTGCCATATCAACATCGGTCGATTCTTCTTGCAGGAATCACCGCTCGCGAAAGGACTCTTCGAGGTAAAGTCCGCGCGGTTGTGCTGTGAACGCGGCGGACGGGAAACCCGATTGGAGCGGCGACGGGGACGCGAACCGCCAGCGCTGCTGGTGGCTGATCTTGACGCAACGCGTTTAGCGCCGGCGCGCAGCCCGCGCGCGAGCCGATTCAGTGGGCCGTCAGGCCTCCGTCGATCACCAGCTCCGCTCCGGTGACGAACGAGGAGTCGTCCGAGGCGAGGAACAGCATCCCGGCGGCGACCTCGTCAGCGGTTCCTGCCCGCTTCATCGGCGTGCGCTGAATGTCGCGCTGCTGGTCACCCTCGACTTCCAGGATCTCCTGGATCATCGGGGTGGCGATGACACCCGGGTGGATGGAGTTGACCCGAACGCCCTGGGTGGCGTACTCGACTGCGGCAGTCTTGCTGAGCAGCCGAACGGCGCCCTTCGAGGCCTGGTAGGCCGCCGCTCCGCCCCCACCGATGATTCCGAGAACCGACGAGGTGTTCACGATCGACGCGTTCCCGGATGCGCGCAGCGCCGGAAGGGCAGCCTTCATGCCCAGCCACGTGCCCGTCTGGTTGACCGCGATCACACGGTCCCAGGTCGCCTGATCTGTGCCCTCGACGCCCGGCCACGCGAGGACGCCGGCCACGTTGATCAACGTGTCGAGCCGTCCGAACCGGTCGAGGGCGAGGCGCACCGCGGACTCCCACGACGACGCGTCGGAAACGTCGAGTACGGCACCGACGACATCGGCTCGGCTGGAGGCCAGTTCGTCGACGAGTGCGTTCACCGACTTTTGGTCGAGGTCCGTGACGACGAGGCGGGCGCCCTCTGCGGCGAACAGTCGTGCAGTGGCGCTGCCGATTCCGCCGGTCGCTCCGGAGATGAGTGCGACCTTGTTGGACATCTTGCTCATTGGTGAATTCCCTTCGACATCGAGTGGGTGGCGGGCTCAGCGGGCGGTGTAACCGCCGTCGACCGGAAGAAGTGCTCCCGTGACGAAGCTGCTCTCGGCGGATGCGAGGTAGAGGATCGAGTCGGCGATCTCCTCGGGTTGGGCGACGCGGCCCATGGGATGAGCGCTGCCAAAGGAGCGGAGGTACTCCTGACCGTCGGGGCGGATGGGGTTCAAGAAGCCGGTGTCGATGACCCCGGGGGCCACCGCATTGGCACGGATCCCGTGGGAAGCGCCTTCGATCGCGACGACCTTCATCAGCTGTGCGAGGGCACCCTTGGATGCGGTGTAGGCCGATCCCTCGGGAAGGGCCACGGTGCTGGTGAAGCTGCCGACGAAGACCATGGCGCCCGATCCACGGTCCGCCATGACCCGAAAGGCTTCGCGCGAGAAGAGGAATGCACTGCGCACGTTGACGCGCAAGATGTCGTCCCAGTCCTCGGCGCTGGTCTCGACGAGCGGCTTGTTCAACGTCTTGCCGGCGTTGGACACCAGGACGTCCAACCGGCCGAACGCGTCGACGGCGCGGGACACCGACGCGATTGCGACGCCCTCGTCGGCGGCGTCTCCCACTTCGGCCACGACGCTACCGGGGAATGCGGTCTGCAGGTTCATGACGCCGTCGGACAAGTCTTGGGCGAGAACCAATGCGCCACGCGCCAAGGCGGCCTCGACCACGGCCCTGCCAACTCCCTGGGCGGCACCGGTGACGAGCACCACCTGTCCGGCGAGATCGTCGTCGCGCGACGACCCCGGGCGGTCTGCATGATTCAGTGCCATCGCGTGTCTCCCAGCCTCGTGGACGATTCACTTCGACCGTAGATTCCGATCGACGGACTGGGGAGGCTCCGAGTTGGCTAGGTGTGACAGGGCTACCGATGACGCCCGGGCCCATCCGCCGGGTGGTCGAGCGTGCTGAGCAGCGACAGGGCAACGGCGTCCTTCGAGCCGGGCTCTGCCTCGTAGACCAGCAGTTGTTGTCCGGGAGCACTGCGGACGTCGAAGGCGTGGTAGGTCAAGGTAATCGAACCGACCGTCGGATGACGAAACTCTTTGGGCTCGTGGGTCTTTCCACGAACGTGATGTCGTGCCCAGAGCTGGCCGAACTCGGGGCTGGCGGCTGACAGCTCCTCGACGAGGGTGACGACGTCCGCACGGTGGGCGTTCCGACCAGCCACCGCACGCAAGTTCGCCACCGACGCCTGCGCTGCGCTGGCCCAGTCTGCGTAGAAGTCGCGGCCGTGGGGATGCACGAAGGTCATCCGGAGCACGTTGTCCTCGCCCTCGAACCCGCTGTACAGCAGGCGGGCGAGCCGATTGCGAGCCAGCACGTTCATCGTGTCGTCCAGGACGACGGCGGGATTGTTCAACCAACCGTCGGTCAGGCGCAGCAACTCGGGGCTGACCTGACGCAACACCGATGAACCCGCACGCGGCGGAGCGAGGTCCGCCAACATGAAGAGGTGGGCGCGTTCGTCGGCGCTCATCAAAAGTCCCCGGGACAGGGCGTCGAGGACGTGCGCCGACGGGTGGTGCTCACGACCCTGCTCGAGGCGTGTGTAGTAGTCGATGCTGACGCCGCACAAGACGGCGACCTCCTCGCGCCGGAGACCCGTGACCTTCCGCAGCCCGCCGGACGGCATGCCGACGTCGGCAGGCGTGAGTGCGGCGCGTCTCGCCCGGATGAACTCTCCGACTTCGGCGCGCGTCACGAGATCTCGCCAATCACCCATTCAACGCTACGAGAACCCCGTCGTGCCCCTTGCGCCCGGGGTCGTTCTTGACACTTGCCATCGTACGTTTGACGGCGGTGCGCGCCAACCAGCTGCTGGAGCGCGGAGGCCGCTGTCATCGAGCGTAGTCAGCTCCGGTTGAACCTGAGCAGCCTGCTCCGGGGCGAGTTCTAGTCAACGTCACAACACCGGCGGACCTGTGAGGTTATTAGGGCGGTGAAGGGGAATCATGATGAGATCGCCGTCGATGTAGCTGGATTCGTCGGAGGCCAGAAACAAAGTACCCGTTAGCACGAAGGAACTCTCAGTGAGGCTCGTGCGAGATGCACGCGAGGATAGTCGGGTCGGATCTACTCCGAATCGGTGGAGTGACCGACGGTTTGGCCGAATTTAACCGCACTCTCGCTTGGTCGTGGACATCAACCGAACCGTAGCCTTCGGGACAGGTAGATTCTCGATGTGACGACGTTGAGGCCGCGTGCCCGGCTCAAAGACGTTATCCGCCAACGTCTTCGTGATCGGAAATGAGCCCCCGCGATGCGGTGGATTTCGCGTGCGGCCCTTTCGCGCTGTGAGCAGTCGTCTGGACTCCTGATCGGCAACGTCCGCGTACGGGGGCACTACATTGATAGATACTGCGGCAATCAACCGGTTCACGGTCTAAGAGCAGCGCGAACGGTTGTCCGGCGAACCGGCTGCGGACGGTATATGCACGTCCGACGTCGACTGCCACCCAAAAGTCGTGCCATCTGGTATCAACAGATGAATCAATGGTTCATCTGTTGCATCGTAGAGTCGAGGCCGAGCCGCACCGCTGGGGCGGTGGGGCGGAAAGTCCTGCGACACAGCGGAAAACGACGGGAGGAGTGGTGGTCGGCAAGCGGCCAGGCCATAATTCATCTGATGCAATATGCAGTGCTTTACTTGACATAATGTCGCTTATCGGTACAAATCAATCCGGCTGACATCAGTCGAAACTGCTCTCACTGCGGGACGAATGGTTGATCGGCGCTCCTGACGTCGTGGCCGTCGAAGCCGCTACCGATTGTGCAAGCTGGTGAATTGACTCGGCTGTTCTGTGATCGATGAAGGCGTGCCCAGCCCGTCGGTTCGCGGCAAGGCGCCAGTGCGCGGCTGTCGGTCGCGTCACATCGGTGGCCGCTGGCCGCGCGTGATGCCGATGGCATGATCGACCGCCGCGGCCCCGCCCTCCCTTCCGCTCCTCCGCCGGTGATTCGTCACAGTGACGAATCACGTTGTGGCAGTGGGTAATCCGTGTCGTCATGCTGCTCTCACCGCGAGACAATTGGTCGATCGGCGCTCCTGACGTCGTGCATGGTCGTCGAAGTGTGGCCGGTGATTGACACGGCTGTTCGGCGATCCATGAAGGCGTGCCCAGCCCGTCGGTTCGCGGCAAGGCGCCAGTGCGCGGCTGTCGGTCGCGTCGCATCGGTGGCCGCTGGCCGCGCGCGATCGCGGTGGCGTGATCGACCGCTGCCGCCCCGCCCTCCCGTCCGCCCCTCCCGGTGCCATTCGTCACAGTGACGAATTGCGTTGTGGCACTGGGTGAATACGTGCCGTCATGTCCGGGCGCGGCTCGCCTATAGCCGGGTGCCATGCCGTAGCGATGGCCTTAATCCTGGCCGCCGAGAACCAACTGGCTGGTGCGCATCATGGCCCGCGACCGCTCCTGCGGCAACACGGCCGCTCGTATGGATGGGTTACCGGCCGCGGGTCACACTGACCGCAGGACTCGACGAAATGACCCGAAAGAACGTGTCATCAGACAACCGATGACCGTGGTGGCCGGACCGGACGTTAGGTCAGCTCAGCGCGCCATGGTCAGCACGTCGCGAACCATCCGTGGTGCGTAGTCGTGGTCGACCTCCAGGGCGAAGGCGACACGGTGATAGAGCGGTGCGATGACGTGGTCGAGGATCTGCAAGACCGTGGGTGTCGGCTCTCCGCGCTCGCGGGCACGGCGGACTATCTCCGCGGCCTGCTCGTGCCGTGTCTCCATGACTGGGCAACTGGCCACGACGTCCATGCGTGCTGACACCATCGCGCGCAGATAGCGGGTGCGCTCGGGGCGGGTGATGTCGGAGGCGATGACGTTCGCCCACGTCGTCAAATCGTCCTCGAGAGATCCGGTGTCGGGTACCGATTCGCCCTCCCGCGTCAGGGCGGCGACCGCGACTTCTTCGAGGAGCACATTGACGTCGGCCCAGCGTCGGTACAGCGTCGTCGGGTTGACTCCAGCCCGTTCGGCGATGACGGGGAAGCTGATCTTGGTGGCGCCCTCCCCCACGAGTTGACCGACCGACGCGTAGATCGCGGCCATGATCCGACTCGTCCGCCCCGAGGGGCGGTTCGCGGCTACGTCGTCGACCATGCTCTCAAGAATACGCAAAGAACTTTGCTTTTACCGGTGACACCGAGCGCGAGAGCGGTGGATTTTCGAGCTCGAGCATCGTCAACGCGCGTACACGCAGGGTTGCCAGCGTGATGGCCATGCGGTCCGAGCATGGGGCGCATGCCAAACATTCGCTGGTGACATGTCCGCGTGATGCCTAGCGTGGAAGCCATGAGTACTTCTCCCGACGGCGAGTTGGACGAGCTCGGCGGGCGACTGCGCCTCTTGTCAGTCGACGAGCTCGACCCCGCCCAGGCTGCGCTTCACGCCCGACTCGTCACCACGTGGTTCGCCCGGGCCGACGACGCGGGCTACCGCACCGTCCTCCCCGACGGTCGCCTCCTCGGACCGTTCAATGGGTTGCTCCGTACCCCCACCGTTAGCGCGTGTCAGCTCGACTGGGCGCAAGCGATCTCCGCAGGCGGCCTCCCGGACGACGTCCGCGAGGCCGCGATCCTCACCGTCGGTGCCGAGTGGGAGACGGCATACGTGCTCTATGCGCACGCACTGGCTGCTCGAAAGGCGGGCATCAGCGACCCCGACGTTGCGGCACTGTGCGACGCCCGACGCGAACCGTCCGGCCTCAGCCCAAAGGCCAACCTCGCTCATCGACTCGCCGTTGCGATCGTGCGCGACCACGACGTGCCCGACGATCTCTACACCGAAGTGATCGAGACCTTTGGTGAGCCCGCGACGGTGACGCTCGTCGGTCTCATCGGCCAGTACCTCACGACCTCGGCGCTGCTGAGCTGCTTCCGGGTTCCTGCGCCGCCCGACCGGTCGGCCTGACGCCGATCCCACCCGAGAGAAGGAAATCCCATGCCACTCATCACCGTCGAGCTCATGGCCGGAACGACCGTCGAACACCGCAAGGCGATCTCGGACGGCATTCACGAGGCGATGATCGAAATCCTCGGCATCCCCGAAGACGACCGTTTCCACGTCTTCCACGAGCTGTCGGAAGGCAGCATGCTCCACGAGCCCGTCGTGTTCGGGATTCCCCGCACAACCGGTCGCATGCTCTTCATCACCCTCTCGTTCAATGAGCGCCGCCCCGAGCAGAAGAAGGCGCTATTCGACGCGCTGGTCCGCCGACTCAACGAGCGCGCCGACGTCCGCAGCGACGAGCTGCTGCTGCGCGTCATCGAGACGGCCCGAGAGAACTGGTGGGGCGAGGGGCGCGTCGTCAACCCCGAGACGGGCTACGACGAACGCATGGATGTCGCCACCTCGCAGGGCAGCCTGGAACGGTAGATTTATTGGCGGTGTTCGCGGAGCGGGCATCGTTGAAGTCCTCGACCCCCCATGGCCGCCATCGGCAGGCGTCGAACGACGTTGTCCCGCTTAGGTTTGAATCAGCTGTCCGGTGACGCTTCGCAGGGCTTCCGCGACGGCAAGTGCCGTTTCGCTCTGGCGTCCCGGAAGGCGCGCGACGCTAACACGTCGTGCCTCCTCCGCGACGCCCTCGAGACGGGTGATGTGAACGCCCTGCGGCATGTTGGGCAAGAGCCCTCCCGGCACCGTCGTGATTCCGGCCCCGGCCGCGACGAGTTCCAGCTTCGCCAACCAGTCGCGGGAGGTGTGATGGACCTTGGGGCGGCCCGGCAACCCCGGCCAGACGCCGAGGAGCGGTTCGTCGACCGAGGACGGGCTGGCGATCCACGGCTCACCCGCGACCTCCGAGGCGGTGACAGATACCCGGCCGCCGAACCTGCCGGCAACCGGCACCGCCAGGGCGAGTCTTACGTCGAGGAGCGTGTCGAGGTGAAGCGGCGGATCCTCCTGGTCCGGCGACCGGTGCGGCGCCCGTGAGGTGACGACTGCCATGTCGATCGAGCCCGCGCGCAGGGCTCGGACCAACGACGGCGTGCTGCCCTCGCGGCTCGTCACTTCGATGTCGGGACGCTGACGGCGGAGCACGGACAGCGCCCGGGGAAGCAACGCCGCCCCCACCGCGGCAACCACTCCGAGCCGAACCCGCTGCACCCCAACGGGTGCCCCGGCCAGCTCCCGCTGGGCCTCGTCCAGCGCGTCGAGAGCGATGACCCCCTGGCGGAGAAGAACCTGGCCGGCCGCGGTGAGACGGGCCCCGCCCGTGACTCGGTCGAACAGTTGAACGCCCACCTCGAGCTCGGCAGCGGCGACCTGGCGGGAGACGGCGGACTGCGTGTATCCCAGCGCCGCGGCCGCCGCGGTAAAACTCCCGCGCTCGGCGATCTCGCGGATGACGCGCAGGGTTGCCAGCGTGATGTCCATGTGCAACGAGCATAGGCTGCGTGCTCGCCATTCGCGGGTGACATGTCCTCGACGTGGTGCCGGCGAGTACACCCTCCGAAGCGGCGCATCTCGGCGTGTTCGTCACCCTCGTTCACGCCGCAACCAGCACCAGTGTGCGCTGAGCCAGTCGACGTAAGCGACTGCCGCACTACAGATTCTTCTCCCGAAACCATGTGCGGATGGCCTCGATGTGGTCTTCCTTGCGCTCCAGCGGCAACCAGTGCCCAGCGGGCATGGACGTCTCGGTGAGGTCGGCGCAGGCCGCGCGCATCGGGTCGCCTTGACGGTTTCCGGTAATGCTGCAGATCTGGTCGAAGTCACCGTTGACGAACAGCACCGGTTGGGACAGGCGGCCGTGGTCGGGTGCCCTACGCGCGTAGTCGAGGTTGGCGTCGTCGTTGAGATACCACGCGCAGCCTGGACCGAAGCCATGAGCCTGAAACGCCTGTAGAAGTGCCTCGAAGTCTGCCGGCGGCCAGAGCGCCGGGTCCGGTTCAGTAGGCGGGGCGTGGTGCGCGGCACCGAATCGCCCGCCCTTGCGGGATACCACCGCGTTCGGGGAGACCTTGCCTGCTCCTGCCGGATCACCTGGCCGGTAGATCGACGCCAGCGAGGCCGCCAAGTCTGCATCGAGGTCGGCAACTGCCGACTCGAAATGTGTTGTGTAGTAACGGTAGTAGTCCCATTGACCCTCTGGATATTCATCGGCCGGATAGATCGTTTGGTCGACCAGCGGCAGGACCGTCTGCAGGGCATGCCCGTCGGGGTAGTAGGCCAAGGACGTCAGCACGACGCCCCGGCTGCGGTCGGGCTCGTGTGCGGCCACGTCGCCGGCGACGACGCTGCCCCAGTCGTGGCCGACCCAGATCGCTGGCTCCCCGCCAAGGTGGTCGTGAAGCTCGGCCATGTCCGCGACGACTTCTTCGATGGTGTAGACGTCGGTGGCGGTCGGGATGGAGGATCGGCCGTAACCGCGCAGATCGGGTGCGACGCAGTGCCAACCGTCGTCGGCGAACGCGTTCATTTGGGCGCGCCAGACCAGGCCGATGCTTGGCCAGCCGTGGAGGAGCATCATCAGCGGTCCGTCGGCCGGGCCGCACTCGAGGTAGTGGGTCGTGTGACGAGGCGCGCTGAACGTGCGCGAGACCAACGGCGAGGCTGCGTGGTCGGGCATGAGACTCCCTCGAAAAGCAATGATCTTTGCTTTCGTGACGCTACGCCGTCACCGGCAAGAAGCAAAATTCTTTGCTTATGCCGCCCAGTCCACCCAGGCCACCCGGGCCCCCGATGTCAGCATCATCTCGAGCCGAACACGGCAGGGTTCACGTCCGGGTTGTTCGTCCGCGAATGACGCCAGGCACCAAGCACTTTCGTGACTTGCTCCGACCCCGATCCCACACGTCACCGCGGCGCCATGGCATGTCGAAGGGCCGGCGGATCATTGCTCCCCCGCTCCGATCGACGCTGCGCATCATCGGGTCGTCTCGATCGGGTAGCGGTAGCTCTCCTTGAGGGTGTGCAGGTGCACCCAACTGTGCAGCTGTGTCACCGACGTCAGGGCCCGCACCCTTTCGAGAGCGCCCACGACGTCGGCGAGGGTGTCGGCGTGCAACGTCGCGACCACGTCGTATCGCCCGATCGTGGTGGCCAGGAACCGGATCTCCGGAAGCTGGCGAATCTGTTCGACGCCGTCGCCTGCCCGTCCCCGCATCCGGACCCCGAGCCCGACGTCGACCTTGCGACCCTCCCGGCCCGGCGCTGCGATCGCGCCGATGCGGACCACCCCGGCCTCGATCATGCGCAGGGTGCGCGCTCTAGCCGTTCCCACCGAGACGCCGGATTGGGCGGCCAACGCGGTGTAGGGCATTCGGCCGTCGAGCTGCAGCAGCGACAGCAGCCGCCGGTCGACGCCGTCGAGCCACGCCACCGAGACCTTGGTCGGCCCGAGGACGTCGCGCACCAGATCGGTGTAGACGAGCGTCTCGGTCGACTCGACGCCGTCCAGCGAGCGGATGACGTCCAGCAGTTCGGAAAGTTCGGTGTCGTCGTGGGCACGGACCTCGGCGATCAAGGGGTAGGCGCCGCTCGCCAGCGACACGAACGGGACCTCGGGGCGTGTGGCGAGGCGCTTGCCGACCTCGATGGCCGGGGCGTCGGTGGCGATCGACACGTGCGCCAGGGACCGCACGCCGACCGTCTCGGGATGCACCATCCCGACCACGCGCACGTCCGCCGTGTGCAGTAGTGCCGCCAGCCGCTTGGATGCCGTCGTGCGGGAGACGCTCAGGCGCGTAGCCAACTCCCCCGGGCCAATCCTTCCGTCGAGGCGCAACGCCGCGAGGATGTGGTCGTCGACGTCGTCCAATCGGTTGCCGACGCGCGAGTCATCTGAACTTAACAAACGCAGAACACCTCGCCTCCACTACGCAAATCATCAGCACGGCCAACCGAACGAGACAGATTCGTGTGCTATCGACCAGGTTAGCTTGCCGAATCGTCAGCAACATTCAGGCATGGTGAATATCTGGTGTTGAGGGTTCGCGCTGGCGCTCTTACGGTTTCACCGCACGCTGCACCCTGCAGCCCACCACAGGAGATCCCATGAATCGGCGGAGCCAGTCTGCCCGTGTCGCCACCATCGTCGGTGCGGCGATGGGCGCCATCCTGCTCAGCGCGTGCGGTGGCGCCGACAGTACGAGTGCGGCGTCGGGCAAGGCGCCCGCCGGCCTGCTCGAGGCGGGGCAGCTGTCGGTGTGCACCGACCCGGAGTATCCGCCGATGGAGTACCTGGAGAACGGGGACACGGCCAACCCGACGGGGTTCGACTCCGATGGTGCCCGCGCCCTTGGCAAGCTCTGGGACGTCAAGGTGGTGTTTCAGAACACCTCCTTCGACGGCCTGATCCCGGCGTTGAACGGAAAGCGTTGCGACATCACCTGGTCCGCGCTGTACGTCAGTCCCGAGCGCCAACGCGTCGCCGACGGCATCCCGTTCATGACCACCGGTCCCGGATTGATCGTCCGCAGTGGCGACGAATCGATCCGCTCGGCCGACGACCTGTCGGGCAAGACCGTCGCCGTGCAAGGCGGTGGATCCAATGAGCTGACGCTGAAGGGACTCTCGGACCGGTTCGTCGCGGCGGGCAAGCCCGGCATCACGATCCAGCCATATCCGAAGACCGCGGAGACGGTCGCCGCGGTGACCAACGGCAAGGCCGATGCGCTCATCGAAACCGACGTCGCCGTCGTCGACATGGTCGACAAGTCGGGCGGGAAGCTCGTCGCGAAACCCGGAATCTTCCCAACCGAGACGCAGTTTGGGGTGTTCACCCGCAAGGGCTCGGAGCTGACGCAGCCCGTCACCACCGGGATCAAGCAACTCATCTCCGACGGAACGCTGCCCGACCTGGCGAAGAAGTACGGTCTGGATCCGTCCCGACTCGTCAGCCCCTGACCGCGATGGACTTCGAATGGGACATGTTCACCGCGGCCCTGACGTCCAGCGCGTTTGTGCACGGCGCCATGTTGTCGGTGGGGCTCGCGGTGTGCGCCATGGTGCTGGCATCGATCGTTGGTTTCGGTGTCGCACTGCTGCGGATTGCCTCCAACCGGGTCGCCACCGCCGTAGGAGGTGCCTACGTCTGGTTCTTCCGGGCCATCCCGACATTGCTCGTCCTGCTGCTGATCTGGAACGCCGGACCGCAGCTGCTGCCCGCGTTGCGGGATGACTGGTTCACGCCCTTCCTCGCGGCGCTGATCGGATTCTCGGTCGTCGAAGCCGCGTACATGGCGGAGATCCTCAGGTCGGCCCTGCTCTCCGTCGACGACGGGCAGCACCTGGCGGCCCGTGCCCTTGGCCTGGCGCCGCACAAGGTGCTGTTCAAAGTGGTTCTCCCGCAAGCCATCAAGGTCGCCATCCCGCCGTCGGGCAACGAGCTGATCGCGATGCTGAAGTACACGTCGCTGGCATCGGTGATCTCGCTGCGCGAGTTGCTGACCACCGCCCAGTCGCAGGTGTCGGTGACGTTCCGCTACGCGGAGTACTACTCGGCCGCGCTGGTCTACTACCTGGTGATCGTGTCGGCGCTGATGGCCGTGCAGCAGGTCGTCGAGCGCCGCTATCGCTGGATCTCGGCGGGGCGGGTCGGACAGGTTTCCGGCCTCAAGGTCGGCACTGCGGTGCCCGTATGAGCACGCCAGTCCTGCAGGCTGTCGACCTGCACCGCCGGTACGGAGACACCGAGGTTCTCAAGGGTGTCGACTTCTCCGTCGCGAGAGGCGAAGTCAAGGCTCTGCTCGGTCCGTCGGGTTCCGGCAAGTCGACGATCTTGCGTTTGATGGCGCTTCTCGAGCACCCCGACGGCGGCGAGATCCTGTTGAACGGCAAACAGGTTGGCGTCTCCACCTCGTCGAACGGATCGACCCGCCGACTCCCCGAGCGGCACTTGGCGGTGCAGCGCCGCGACATTGGCATGGTGTTTCAGCGTTTCAACCTCTTCGCCCATCTCGACGTCCTGCGCAACGTCACTCTCGCGCTCACCGAAGTCGCCGGGATGAGCAAGAAGGACGCCGTCAGCAGCGCCGAGGCGATGCTGGAGCGCGTCGGCATGTCCGACCGGCTGCAGCACTACCCGAGCGAACTGTCCGGTGGTCAGCAACAGCGCGTCGCTATCGCCCGTGCCCTCGTCACGAATCCCTCGGTGATGCTCTTCGACGAACCGACGTCCGCGCTCGACCCGGAGTTGGTCGGCGAGGTGCTGGAGGTGATGGAGGGCCTCGCCGACGCCGGCATGACCATGGTGGTGGTGACCCACGAGACCCGGTTCGCGCGACGGGTGGCCGACGAGGTCATGCTGTTCGACGGCGGCGTGATGGTCGAACAAGCTCCTCCCAACCAGTTCTTCGACGATCCCCGGCACGACCGCACCCGCCAGTTTCTGTCCCACCTGCGCGGGGTGGGCAACTGATGTGCGCACTGCTGGCGGCCTACACCGACCTCGACGAGGGTGACGACGTGCTGGTGCGGCCGTGACGGAATTGCAGCTCTACCAGTCGATGTGGGCCATGGAGGACCTGCCATGGCGGGGCGCACCGTGGACGCTGGCCGAGCAGGTGACGCGGATCGCAGAGGCGGGATACGTGGGCATCGGAGTCGACCTTGGGGCGCGCCAGACGCCCTCGGCGATCGACATCGCGCCGATGATGGCCGCGCATGGTCTGCGCGGGTGCGTCCTGGTCTTCGCCTCCACCGACGACGACATCCGCGGGGCGATCGATTACGCGAGGGTCATCAAGGCGGACTGGATCATCTGCTGTGCCAGGGTATTCGGATTCGACGCGCCCGGATTGGCGCATCTGCTCGGCAGGTGGCACCGGATGTGTGCGGACGTCGGTATCGAGATGCAGCTGGAGACGCATCGCAATACGGTCACCAACGACTTGTGGTTCACCTGCATGCTGCTCGAGGACCTCGACGAGTCGATCGAGCTCGCCGCCGACCTGTCGCACTACGTGTGCGCGCACGAGATTCCCGAGGTACCCGAACCGGTGTACGAGTCGCTCATCACGACCGTCCTCGACCGATCGGGGTCCCTGCAGGGGCGGATCGCCACGCGGGCACAAATCCAGGTGCCGCTCGGTCATCCGATGGCACAGCCGTGGGAACCCCGGTTCCGGAATTGGTGGTCCAAGGGATTCGCGTCGCTGCTGCGTCGGCACCCGGACCGCCCGGTCCGTTTCGTCACCGAACTCGGGACTACTCCCTATGCGATCACCGACGCCGAGGGACTGCAGATCTCGGACCGATGGGCGGAGTCGAAGACGTTGATGCGTTGGGCGGCAACCGCCTTGGAATCGGCACGCGGGGTATGACCAGGGGCGACACCACGAGGATTGGACGGCAGACCATGCACGAGGTCGATTTCAGGATCACCTCCACGGGTAACCGGGTGGCGACTGGACCACTGACCAGCGACAGCTCCCAGCGCGCACTGATTCCCGCGCGCGCGTACACCAGCGCTGCGGCCCACGAGCTCGAACGGGAGCGGATATTCGCCGCCGGCTGGGTCTGGGCGGGCTATGCCCACTGGGTGGGCGAACCGGGACGGGTTAAGCCGATTGTCGTTGCGGGCCAACCCCTTCTGATGATCCATGGCGAGGACGGCGAGATCCGCGTCTTCCACAATTCGTGCCGGCATCGTGGGATGGCGCTGACGGAGGAACCGATCACGGTCAAGCGCCGCATTCAATGCTCCTACCACTGCTGGTCCTATGACCTGGACGGAAGCCTCGCAGTTACTCCGTACTTCCAGCGCGAGCGCCAGGCGCGTAGCGGGCCGGCTGACAAGCGAGCGCTGGGCCTGCTGGCGGTGGCCAGCCGGGTGTGGGCCGGGATGGTGTTCGTCGACCTCGGTGAACGTGACGTCGACACGGCTGCAGCATCCTTCGATCGCTTCATCGCGCCCCTGGCGCAACGGTGGTCACACATCGACTTCGGCCGGATCAAATTGGCCGAGGAGCGTGTGTTCGACGTCGCCGCCAACTGGAAACTCGTCGTCGAGAACTTTCTCGACTTCTACCACTTGCCGTTCATCCACCCGCAGGTCGGCTCGGTGACTTCGTCACTCGACGTCGACGACGAGGTGCTGTCACCGGAGATCATCGGTGGTTGCTATCCGCGGGGGGCGACGGGGAAGGCGGCGAAGACCTCGGAGGCTCTGCCGTTCCTGGGCGAAGTTCCTCAAGAGAAGACCGAAAATCAGGACATCTTCTGCGTGTTCCCCAACGCTTTGCTGTTCCTGGAGGCGGACTGGTTTCAGGTGATTGGCTTCGAGGCGTTGAGCGCCGACCGCACCGTCGAGCACATGGCGATCTTCGTCGACCAGGACGGCGCATCCGAGGATCACTCGGTGAACCGCAAGCGCCTGGCCGAGGTCCTGTTCGGGGTCAACGAACAGGACCTGCCGATCTTGGGCAAGCTGCAGGCAGGACGGCATTCACCGGCGTCGGACCGCACCAGCCTGGTGCCGCACTGGGATCAGGTGACCGCCATGTTCCAGCAGTTGGTCGCCGACCGCATGGCCGGCCCCGCGGACCAGGAGAAGTGACTACAGGCGGGTGCCCGTTTATTGCTCTTCGATACCGGAGGATCCCGCTTTCGCCGTCTGGGTGTGTTGGTCGTTCCGGCCAAGATCGTCTTCCCCACCGGTGCCTCGTGCGGCCCGTAGTTCGTCGTCGACGAGCGCTTGCTAAGTTGACGGCAGTAGGTGGCTTGTCCGACCAGCGGTACCGCGTCACGCGAACATCGGCGGGAAACCGCGGGCGCACCGCAACCGACAGGGTAGGACGATCCCCGCAATCCAGGCACCAAATGCGCCGCCAGCCATAGCCATTGCGGGCTTCTGTACGTTGTTGGTCCTGCCTAGCGTGTGACTGAGGGAAGGACTCGTCGTGATCCGCACCGCGATTGACGCAACGCTCGTTCAGGGCGTTGCCGAGCTGGAGGGCACCCGCCGCGGGGTCCGGCCGCATCGATTACCCGGCTGGGTGCGCGACCAGTTCCCCGATCCGCAGCTGCTCATGGCGGAAGCGCAACCGTCGGGCGCTCGACTGACGTTTCGGACACCCGCGCGCACCATCGAGCTCGTCAGCCACCCGTCGCGCGTCAGTTATCGCGGGCTCGACCGACCGCGCGGCTGCATCGACCTCGTGGTCGACGGCATTCTCACCGCCACGCGGGAACTCGAGGACGGAGATTTCGTCGAGGTCGACATCCCCACGGGCACTCGCGAATTCCACAGCGGACCGTCGCACACCGCGACGTTCGACGATCTACCGCTCAGAGACAAGCTGGTCGACATCTGGCTGCCGCACAACGAGGCCCTCGAGCTGATTGAGCTGAGAACCGACGAGCCGATCGCCGCCGTCGTACCTTCGCGACCGCGTTGGGTCCACCACGGTAGTTCGATCAGCCAAGGCTCGAACGCCACCACCCCTACTCGAATCTGGCCAGTTGTGGCCGCCCAACACGGAGGCGTCGACCTCTACAACCTCGGCCTGGGAGGAAGCGCGCTCGTCGACGGGTTCACCGCTCGCGTCATCCGCGATTCGTCTGCCGACATGATCAGCGTCAAACTCGGGATCAACGTCGCCAACTTCGACGCTATGCGTCTGCGCGCGTTCGTACCCGCGGTGCACGCCTTCCTGGACACCGTCAGAGAGGGCCACCCCCGCACACCGCTCGTACTGATCTCTCCCCTCTTTTGCGCGATTCAAGAAGACACACCGGGGCCGGTGACGATGGCCTTAGAGACCTCGAGAGCGGGCGGCGTTCGGTTCGCCGCCACCGGAGACCAAGAAGGACAAGGGTCAGAACGCCTGACCCTCAGGGTGATTCGTGAAGCCATGGCTTCCCTGGCGCAGCGGCGCAGCCAGGACGCGAACTTGCACTACCTAAACGGCACGGATCTCTACGGGCCAGACGATGCGATCACCCATCCACTCCCCGACGCCCTACATCCCGACGGCGAAACGCACAGGCTCATCGGCCGGCGATTCGCCGACTACGCCTTCACGCCCGGAGGCCCGTTTGGCGCGATCGAATAGCCCTCCGATCAATCGGCGACGTGTCCGGCGAATTGGCGCTTGCGGCACAGACCTTCCGCGGGTCGTCGCAAGTGGCCAACGCCACCACAACGGCCGCGCCCAGCTCGTCGATGCCGGCTACTCGTACGGTCACCTCGCCACGTCGCTGGCCCGTCGACGATGTGGTTCATCTACCGTCGCGCCGAGGCCTTGGTTCGAAGTTGGTGATCCAGCCAGTCTCGTACGCCATCGGCGGCCAACGGGCCGCCGTGTCCGATGTGGAAGGTGTGGGGCCGCATGGTCAGCACCTCACGCACGCTGTCCACCGCTTGATCGGGATCGTCGTGGAATGGCGGGTGCGAGGGGCGATACCGCAGCAGTCCGACGAACCCGCCGGAGATCATGTCACCTGCAATGAGATCCCCCTGGTCGAGTAGCACTGAAACAGACCCGGCGGTGTGCCCGGGTGTGGGGATGATTCGTCCGTCGATCCCGTGATCTTTCAGGCTGTACTCACCGGTGAGCACTGTCTGTACTGCAACGGGTTCGGTCTTGGCGTTGGGCGGTGGGGTCAGGCTGAAGAGGTGGCCGGAGATTCCAATGGGCTGACGTTGACGGCGGTTGGAGTGTCCTGCCGTGTAAGCGGGCATGTCCGCTTCGTGGGCGGCGACTGGGGCGCCGGTGCGCCGGTGCAGCTCGGCGGCCGCCCCGAAATGATCAATGTGGCCGTGGGTGACCACGATCATCTCGAGATCGTGGGGGTCGACGCCGGCAGCGGTGATGCCGTCGCAAATGCGATCCGCCGTGCCGGGAGTGCCGCAGTCGACGAGAACGGGGCGCCGGCCCATCAGTAGAAAAGCGTTGACCATGTGCCCGCCAAGAACGGAAAGCCTGACCACTCGGGTGTCCATTGAATTGCGCCTTCTCCATTGCTTCAGGGAACTTCCATTCTGGAAGTTACTCGGGCAACCGTAGCACTTCTCTTCCAGAATGGAAGTGACTAGGCTCGGTGTTATGCGCAACTTGTCAGAAGACAACTGCCCGGCAGCGCGAGCCCTTGACGTGATCGGCGAACGGTGGTCACTACTCATCGTGCGTGAGGCGCTCGGCGGTGCTTGCCGCTTCGACGACTTCCGTGCCCGGTTACCGATCAGCGAGAACACCCTTACCCGCCGCCTGTCTGAACTCGTCGAGCGGCAGATCATGGATCGTCGGCCCTACCAGTCCGGACCAACCCGCTACGAATACGTACTCACCGACCGCGGACGGGCCCTCGTCGGAATCCTGTCGAGCCTGGCCGAATGGGGTGATCGGTGGACCGAGCCGGATCCATCCGGTCCGGTACCTCCAGCCGTGCCAGCATGGCTGCCGACTCAGGGCCGGTGACCTGACAGCGTGCTCCAAAGCCGCTGCCCTCGAAGAGGAGAACTCCACCAGATACCGCATTCAGGCCGAAGTGGGCCGCCCAACCAACGATATCCTCGGACGGCGACCTTGCCGCCTAGTCGAGCGCTCGTCAGCGCACGCCGTGATCGGCGTAGCGTCCACCCTGCACCTGATCACTGAGTGGCTGCAGCTGAGCGAGTGCGTCGTCATCCAGTTCGACGTCGACGGCGGCGGCGTTCTCGTCGAGCCGGTTCGCGTGTCGTGTCCCCGGGATCGGTACCACTGATACGCCAAGACGACCAGCCTGGGCGTACACCCAAGCCAACGCAACCTGCGCCGGGAGCACGCCAAGACGGTCGGCGACCGTGCGGACGGTGTTGGCGATGACCTGGTTCTGACGGCTCGCGTCACCGGTGAATCGTGGATTACGGGCTCGGAAGTCGTTGGAGTCCAGATTCTCCGTCTTGACCGAACCGGTGAGGAACCCGCGGCCCAGCGGAGCGTACGGCACCAGACCGATGCCCAGCTCGGCCATCACGGGGGTTACCTGCTCGACATCCCTTGTCCACAGCGAGTATTCACTCTGCACCGCGGCGACGGGATGCACGGCGTGGGCACGACGCAGCAGGTCGGCGTTCACCTCGCTGAGCCCGAGGTAGCGAACCTTTCCCGCGTCCACCAACTCGGCCATTGCGCCGACGGTGTCCTCGATCTCGGCGTTGTCCGGGGGCCGATGCAAGTAGTAGAGGTCTATGTCGTCGACACCCAACCGCAGCAGCGAGGCATCGCAGGACCTCTTCACATATGGCGGATCGCCGCGGTGGACGCGGTTCTCGTCACCGCTGCTGCGGTCGATGCCGAACTTCGTGGCGATCTGCACCTCGTCTCGCCTGCCGGCAATGGCGCGCCCGACCAGAACTTCGTTGTGGCCGGAGCCGTACTGGTCGGCCGTGTCGAGCAGGGTCACCCCCGCCTCTATCGCATGCCGAATGGTGGCGATGCTGGTGTCCCAGTCAGACGCCCCGTAATACTCGCTCATTCCCATGCAGCCCAGTCCCTGGGCCGACACATCCAGACCGCCAAGAGTGGTCCGCTTCATGATCCATCCTTTCCAAAGGTCATGCCGTGAATATTTCTCAGTAGCCGGTCAACCACATTGGTGCACTGCGGTACATGTTGAGACGTCAGGATGCGGGGTCACCACGCTCCTCATCGGCGTGATGTCGGAGAAGTTTGCGATGTCATCGGCGACCGCCGCGGATTCAGGAGCAGCCAAGGCGCGCTCCAGGCCCGATCGGTCGACGAAATGGCACAGACACATAGCCACGACATCCGGGTACTCGCCGACATCGTCGGCGTAGAACACCTCGGCGCGCTCCAGGCCAAATGGTCCCCACGTTCGCTCGACGAACGGAATATGTTGTCCGTCATAGTAATTGCGGTCGAAACGGCTGGTGCCGTCACCCACGTAGGTCACCATCAACACGGACATCGACAAGCCCTCGCTTTCTGTTGTCGTCACTGGCAGTGGATCCGTCAGATGAAGCCCCGAACGTCGCACGAGCGGTAGCGAACGATGCGGTCGATGCTTCGACTCGCGGCAGACCGTCTCCGACACGAGTCGCCGACTCATGCGCTCAACGCTAGCCAAATGCGGCGGCAGGAGGGTGGCTGCAGTACACCCACCATCGCCATGCCCATCGCGTCGCCCGAGAGGGTTGCATGGGTGCGCTACCACCAGGAACCGGTTGGTGCGAACACTTAGAATGCCGTTCGTGGGCAGCGACGGTCTCGGGGAGTATTTGCGAGCACGCCGCGCCGAGGTGTCGCCGAGCGATGTCGGACTTCCCGGCGAGGGTTTGCGCCGAGTCGCCGGTCTGCGAAGAGAAGAAGTGGCGCTGCTCGCTGGCATGAGTGTCGACTACTACATCCGACTCGAGCAAGGTCGTGAACGCCACCCCTCGCCGCAGGTCGTCGATGCGCTGTCGGTGGTCCTGCAGCTGGGAGACGACGCTCGCGAGCACTTGTTCCGGTTGGCAGGCTTAAGCCCCCAAGAACGCGGCAGCGTCAGCACACGCGTCGACCCTGCGCTGCTGGACCTGCTCGACATGTGGCCGTCCAATCCCGCATTCGTCTACAACCGAGCCTTCGACGTCCTCGCCAGCAATCACATCGCCGATGCCATGTTCATGAAGTGGACGCACTCCAGGAACCTGATGCACGTCATCTTCACCGAACCCGACGCCCAAACCTTCTATTGCAACTGGTCGACCGTCGCAGAAGACGCGGTGGCCAGCTTCCGACACGGTTTCGGAGTGGCACCTAACGACGTACGGCTGCGTACGGTCCGGGACGAGTTGCTGGACGCCAGCCCCGCATTCACCGAGTTGTGGACTCGTAACGATGCTCGACGAAAAGCGCTGCAAAAGAAGACATTTCGGCATCCCATCGTGGGCGAGATGACGTTGACGATGCAGACCTTCGACGTAAGGTCCACTCCTGGACAGGAATTGGTGGTCTACCACGCCGCACCCGGCTCGCCGAGCGCCGAGGCGCTGTCGGTCTTGTGCTCGTGGGCTCTGACCGAATGACGCGCCCTTATTGCGTCGACGGCACGAAGAGAATCTTGTTGACGTCCGCGCATCAGCTCGATTCGTGCCGCGCTGAGTGAATGTCCCCCAGTCGCTCACCGATGACGACACAGGGTGCCATGGTGGTGCCGCTGGTGATGGGGGGGCTTGACGGATCCGTCGGCGATCCGAAGCCGCTCGGACCCGTGAACCCTTCTCGATTCGGCGACCACCGACACGTCGTCACGGCCCACGCTCGCCGTGGAAGTGACCGCACCGGTGGAAGGCGACGTCGGCGGTACGCGCGCGGGCGGCTAAGCCTTACTTCTCCCTCGCTCCGATCAACGCCTCGGACATCACGCTGGTTGCCTTCTTCAGTGCGGGAACGGCGCGAGCGATCAAGTCCTTGTTGAAGTGTGTCGAGGCGCCGGAAATGCCGATCGCCATCGGAGTCGGGGCGCCCGGCACGGCCATCGCGACGGAGCGGACCCCGATCTCGAATTCCTCGTCACCAATCGCATAGCCGTCGGCGCGCACGCGCTCGACGTTCGCGAACACCGCAGAAAGCGTGGACGCACTCTTCTGGGTTGGTGCCGGAAGTCCGGACTGGGTAACCAATTTCAGGACGCGCGCATCATCCAATTCGCCCAACACGGCCTTGCCGACGCCGGTCGTGTGCAGCCCAACGCGCTTGCCAACCTCGTTGTTCGCCCGCGCCAGCTTCGACGGCAGAACCTGCCCGGTGTAGATCACCATGTCGCCGTCGAGCACCGCCAGGCTCGCCGTCTCCGACAGTTCGTCGACGAGCGACTGCAGCACCGGACCGGCGACCGCGCCCAACTGACGGTTCGCCACCTCGCCGAGCCGAATCAGTCTGGGCCCCAGAGCGTATCGGCGATTGGGCAGTTGGCGCACGTAGCCGAGTCCGACCAAGGTGCGCAACAGACGGTGGATCGTCGGTGGCGGCAACGGAGACTCCGCTGACAACTCCGTCAGTGAGCACTCCCCTCCTGCGCGTCCGATCAGCTCCATCAACTCGAACGCGCGCTCCACCGACTGCACGCCGCCCATCTTCTCCGCCATGTGATCCACTTCCGACCGACGATTGTCGTTCCATCCAACACTCTCGAAAAAACTTCCGCAATATGGAATTATTCCTCGCTTCAGCGATACGCACCGCGTGTGGGGTGGCCACCGCGCTAAACTCCACGATGTGGAACTAGGTCTCAGGGAAGGGGCACCTGTGACACGACGCCTCACCGATGTGGTGCTGGCTGACGTCGACCGACGCCTGTCGTCCGCCGACGCTCAACTGGTGGCCCGGTACCCCGGCGACGACGGCCGTCGGCAGCCGGTGCACACCGTCTACGTCCCAGGCAACCGGTACACCGAGACGATGCCCACCGAGTGGGGATCCACCGCTCTCGAAGCCGCGTCGGACGCAGGCGGCCTCGACGCAGTGGCCGCACTCGTCGGCGCGAGCAGCGGAACCGACTGCCAACCGGAGACCCTTGCGGCACTCGTCGAGCACAAGCTGACCACCGAACCAATCGAAGACCTCCGCATCGACTTCGAGGACGGCTACGGCACCGTCGACGACGCCACCGAGGACGCCGACGTCGCACGGGCGATCGGGGCACTACGGATCGCACTCGACGCGGGCACATCGACACCGTTCGTCGGCACCCGCTTCAAGTGCCTCGAAGCTGGCACCCGGGCGCGCGGTCTGCGGACGCTCGACATGTTCGTCAGCGGACTGGTCGACTCCGGCGGCCTCCCCGACGGCCTCACCCTCACCCTCCCAAAGGTGACGTCCGTCGACCAGGTCGAGGCAATGGTCACCGTCGCGGGCGCCCTCGAATCGGCGAACGAACTACCTGCCGGCCGCATCCGCTTCGAAGTGCAGGTCGAAACACCGCAGGCGATCCTCGGCGCCGACGGACGCGCAGCGGTCGCCCAGTTCATCCACGCCGGCCAGGGCCGCGTCAGCTCCCTGCACTACGGGACCTACGACTACTCGGCGTCCCTCGGCATCGCCGCCGCTTACCAGTCGATGGAACATCCGGCGGCGGACCACGCCAAGAACGTCATGCAGCTCGCCGTCGCGGGCACCGGCGTGCACATGTCCGACGGCTCGACCAACATCCTCCCGGTTGGCGACCCCGACAACGTCGCCATGGCGTGGAAGTTGCACGCGCGCCTGGTCCGGCGCCACCTGGAACGCGGCATCTATCAGGGCTGGGACATGCATCCCGCCCAACTCGTCACCCGATATCTCGCCACCTACGCGTTCTACCGGGGTGCCTTCGCGCCCGCGGCGACACGCCTGCGCAACTATGTCCAGCAGCTCGACTCGACCATCATGGACGAGCCGGCCACCGCCCGCGCACTCGCCAACGTGATCCACCGCGGCAGCGTGTGCGGCGCCCTCACCGTCGACGAGATCGAGGCAGCAACCGATCTCGCCATGTCCGCCGTCCGCGACATCGCGCTCGGTCGCCCGATCAGGAGCACGCGATGACTACTCGACCGACCACAGGGTCGTACTACACGCCCCGCGGCGGCCTGCCCCCGCAGACCGATCTGCTCACCGACCGCGCCATCGTCACCGAGGCCTACACGGTGATCCCGCGCGGCGTGCTCTCCGACATCGTCACCTCGGTGTTCCCGGAGTGGACCGACACCCGCGCATGGATCGTCAACCGGCCGGTCGCCGGCGGTGCGACGACGTATTTCCAGGCGATCGTCGAGGTCAAGCCAGGCGGCGGGGCGCACCGACCCGAGCCGCAGCCCGAGGTGCAGAGCTTCCTCTTCGTCACCTCCGGTGCGCTCACCGTCGACGCGGCGGGCCAGTCGCAGGTACTCGCCGAGGGCGGCTTCGCCTACCTTCCCGCAGGCGCCGAGTGGTCGGCTCACAACAGGGGCGACGCGGACGCGACGTTCGTCTGGATCCGCAAACGCTACGAGGCCGTCGAGGGCCACCCGGTGTCGGTGCAGTTCGGCAACGAGCAGGACATCGAACCGACGCCGATGCCAGGGACCGACGGCAAATGGCGCACGACACGCATGCTCGACCCGCAGGACCTCGGGTACGACATGCACGTCAACATCGTCACCTTCGAGCCCGGCGGAACCATTCCGTTCGCCGAGACGCACGTCATGGAACACGGTCTGCTGATGCTCGAAGGCAAGGCGGTCTACCACCTCAACGGAGACTGGGTGGAGGTGCAGGCAGGCGACTTCCTGTCGCTGCGCGCCTTCTGCCCGCAGGCGTGCTACGCGGGCGGGCCGTCGAACTTCCGGTACCTGTTGTACAAGGACGTCAACCGGCAGGTCATGCTCTAAGACGTTGGGCTACAACTGAAACGGCCACCCGATGACCGTCTTCTTCCGCGGGGTCGCGTAGGTACGCACCTTCGACGTGGACAATCCCATCCGGACCAGCCCCTCGGCGATGGTGACCGCCGCACGGACTCCGTCGACGATCGGGACGCCGGTCGCGGCCGTCACCTTCTCCTCGAGTTCGGCCATGCCGCCGCAGCCGAGGCAGATCACCTCGGCGTGATCCTTCTCGACTGCCTCTCGCGCTTGGCGGACGATCGCCTCGACCGCCCGCTCGGGATCCGACTCGAGTTCGAGCACACCGAGGCCGGACGCGCGCACCGACGCGCACCGTGCGTCGAGTCCCGCGAGCTTGAGACGGTCTTCGATCAGCGGGACGGTGCGGTCGAGGGTGGTGACCACCGAATACTTGTGTCCGAGGTACATCGCCGTCGACGCCGCCGCCTCGGTGATGTCGACCACCGGGACGTCCAGTAACTCCTGCAGACCTTCCCGACCGTGCTCGCCGTACCCGGCCTGAATGACGGCGTCGTACGGCTCGGAGTATGACGTGATCGCGTCCATCACGGCAATGGCCGCGAGATAGCTCTCGAAGTTGCCTTCGCAGGAGTCGGCTCCGAAACGCGGTGTGATGCCGACGATCTCGGTACCCGGCGACGCGACACCGCGCGCCGACTCGGCGATGGCATCGGTCATCGAGGCCGTCGTGTTGACGTTGGCGACGAGGATTCTCATGGGGTCCCTACTGGTCAGTGCGTGCTCGCCACGGCGATGGGCTCGCCGGAGACGTCGTTGAACGGTCCTTGGCGGTCGGCGACCACCAGGTACACGATCGCACCCAGCCCGGCACCGATGAACCAGGAGAACTCCGAGACCACCTTGAAGGCCGGAACGAACGCCATCAGGAGGGCCGCTACCGCCGTGATGACGAGGGCGACCACGGCGCGCACGTTGACGCCGTTCGCGTACTGGTATTCGCCGTTTGCATCCGTCGTGAACAGGGCCGGAACGTTGATGTTGGAACGACGCACCAGCCAGTAGTCGGCCATGATGATGCCGAACAGCGGACCGAGAATGGCACCGAGTCCGCCGAGGAAGTAGTTGATGACTGCCGGCGAGTTGTACAGGTTCCACGGCAGGATCACCAGGCCGATGACTGCCGAGATGAATGCTGCCCGACGGAAGTTCAGTTGCTTCGGGAACAGGTTGTTGAGGGCGTAGATCGGCGCGACGAAGTTCGCCATCAGGTTTACGGCGACGGTCAGGATCAGCAACGCGAGTGCCGCGAGCACCAGCAGCAGGGTGTTCGGCACCTCCTGCACGATGTCGGCGGGCGCTTCGATGATCCGTCCGTCGATGCGGAACTGAGCGCCGGCCAGGGTGATGACGATGGCGCCGAACCCCAGCATGTTGAGCGGGATGCCCCAGAAGTTGCCCTTCACGATGGCCCGCTTGGACGTCGCGTTGCGGGTGAAGTCGCAGAAGTTAAGGACGAACGTGCCGTAGATGGCGACCCACAGGCTGGCGCCGCCGATGATCTGCAACCACATGTCGACGCCGGTCAACGAGTCTGGCGTGGTCCACGCGATGGTCCAGTCGGCCTTGCCGAGCATCCAGATCGCGAGCGCGACCATCGTGAACAGGATGACCGGGCCCGCGAATGCCTCGTACCTGCGGATCATCTCCATGCCGTAGCTGACGATGATCACTTGGATCACCCACAGCGCGACGAACGAGATCCAGCCGAGCGTCGACAAACCCAGGAAGCTGTTCGAGTCGAGGGTCTCCACCGACGGCGCGAGCGCGATGATCAGGATGCGCAGCACCACCGACGCGAGGTAGGTCTGGATGCCGAACCAGGCGATCGCGATGGCGCCACGGATGAGGCCGGGGATTTGTGCACCGCGGGTGCCGAACGCAATTCGGCTCATCACCGGGAAGGGCACGCCGGTCTTCTCCCCCATGAACCCGGACAGGCTCAACAGCAGGAAGAGGAAGACGCCGCCGAGACCGAGCGCCAGCAGGATCTGCCACCCGCCAAGGCCCAGGGCGAACAATCCGATGGCGAACGAGTAGTTGCCAAGGCTGTGTACGTCGTTCGCCCACAGGGTGAAGATGTTGTACGCGCTCCACCGTCGACCGTCGCGCTTCGTCGGTGCCAGTTCGGGGTTGTACAACGACGGACTCACATTGGAGAACGGGGGTGCCTGGTTGCTGCCGGAATCGCCGATGAGACCGGTGGACTCTGTGCTCATGGATACGCCTGTCACGGTCGGAGCGCCGACGCTCAGCGCCGCCGCAAATATTCCACTGTGCGGAAGTTGTGTTCCACAGATTCGACAAGTAAGTCGTATCGGGACTGCGACTGTCAAGGTTTTCGCGTGATTGACTGTGTCAGCGCTCACATCTAAAGTCAGCCGAAGAGTGGAATGTAATTTCCACGATGAGGAATTCAAACTCGTAGTGACGGAGTGCTGCCGATGACCACCGACGCCCACGAGCGGTCGAACCAACCCGACTTCGACCTGGTGGTTCGCGGCGAACGCATGCTGACGACGGCGGGCATCGTCGCCCGCGAGATCGGCATCCGTGACGGTCGCGTCGTAGCGATCGAGCCGCTGGGCAGCGGCCTCACCGGAACGGGACTCGTCGAACTCACCGACGCGCAGGTGATGATTCCCGGCTTGGTCGACACGCACGTGCACGTCAACGAGCCGGGCCGCACCGAGTGGGAGGGCTTCGACTCAGCTACCCGAGCAGCGGCGGCCGGCGGAGTGACCACGCTGATCGACATGCCGCTCAACTCGATTCCGCCGACGGTCAACATCGACGCACTCAACGCGAAGCGCGCCGCCGCATCGGGCAAGACACACGTCGACGTCGGTTTCTGGGGCGGCGCGATCCCCGGCAACACCGACGATCTGCGCGGGTTGCACGACGACGGAGTGTTCGGCTTCAAGTGCTTCCTGCTGCACTCCGGCGTCGACGAATTCCCGCACCTCGACGCCGATGAGATGGAAAAGGACATGGCCGTGCTGGCCGGTTTCGACTCCATGATGATCGTGCACGCCGAGGACTCTCGCGCCATCGACCATGCCCCCTCGGCCGAGGGCGACCGGTACGAACGCTTCCTGGCGTCGCGGCCGCGCGGTGCCGAGAACGTGGCGATCGCCGAGGTCATCGAGCGCGCTCGGTGGACCGGTGCGCGTGCGCACATTCTGCACCTGTCGTCCTCGGACGCCCTGCCGATGATCGCGACCGCCAAGCGTGACGGCGTCAGGATCTCCGTCGAGACGTGCCCGCACTACCTGACGCTGCTCGCCGAGGAGATCCCCAACGGTGCGACCGCGTTCAAGTGCTGCCCGCCGATCCGTGAGGCGTCGAATCGGGAGCTTCTGTGGCAGGGCCTGCTCGACGGCACGATCGACTGCATCGTCTCCGACCACTCACCGTCGACTGTCGACCTGAAGGACGTCGAGAACGGCGACTTCGGTGTTGCCTGGGGCGGTGTCGCGTCGCTGCAGCTCGGCCTGTCGTTGATCTGGACCGAGGCCAAGCGTCGTGGCGTGAAGCTCACGCAGGTGCTCGAGTGGATGGCGGCCAAGCCCGCCGCACTCGCCGGCTTGAACAACAAGGGCAAGATCGCGCTGGGCTACGACGCCGACTTCGCGATCTTCGAGCCCGAGTCCGCCCAGGTCGTCGATGTGCACAAGCTGCACCACAAGAACCCGATCAGCCCGTACGACGGGCGTGCACTTGCCGGCGTGGTGACCAGTACGTGGTTGCGCGGCAAGAAGATCGACTTCCAGACCCCGCAAGGCCGGATGCTTCGCCGCGGCGGCGTGTAGCGCGGATTGCCCGCGGGATCTTGGGATCGGTAGCGCTGCGCTCTTGGTGCACTTCTCGCATGAACATCACCATGAACACGAACGTAAAGCGCACCGTCACCGCGCTCGTGATGGCTGGCGTCGGCGCCGCTGCAGCATTGGGTGTCGCCGGTAACGCGCAGGCGACCAACGGAGCCGGTGAGGGCTCGATCGACGCGTGGAGTAACTACGAGTGGTGCCCTGGCGACCCGATCCCGCAGTCAGACAACCAGCTGCCGTTCGAGACGAACGGCTGCCACTTCTGGCACTACCAGTCCGTCCGCGACGGCGCCCCGACGCTCTACTGGATCGTCGAGGGCATCCGGCCGAATCCGTGCCCGCCGATTGCCTTCATGTGCCCCTGAGTTCGTAGGGGTGTCACCTCGCCTCGTAGCGCAGCAAGACCGTGCCACCGGGGAAGGTGCGATTCTCCAAGAGTTGCAACGAGATCCACGACGGGAGGGTCGGGAAGAACGGTGTTCCGCCTCCTACTGCGGTGGGTGCAATCACGATCTGGAACTCGTCCACCAGTCCGGCCTGCACGATCGGTGCGGCCAATGTCGCGCCGGCCACCTCCAGCCGGCCGTCGGTCTCGGCCTTCAACTTCGTCACCACCTCGACCGGATCCCCGCGTTCAAGGCGGGAGTTCCAGTCGACCGACTCGAGGGTGTGCGAGAACACGACCTTGGGCATGTCCCGCCAGATCCGCGCGAAGTCCACGATGATCGGGGAGGCGTCCGGTCCTTCGTCGGCTGTCGGCCAGTAAGCCGACATCAACTCGTATAGCCGCCGCCCGTAGAACGACAGGGCGGTCTCGCGCTCGAAGTCGTTCCAGTACTGGTGCAGTTCTTCGCTCGGATCAGACCAGTCGATGCTGCCGCGTGCGTCGGCGATGTAGCCGTCCACCGACACGGTGAAGCCATAGATGAGTTTTCCCACGCAGTTCAGACTGCGCCGGAGGGCCGAACTCATCGCGGCGATTCATCCAGCACGCGGCGGCCGACAAGGTCGTCGACACGATGAACTGGGCGCGGCCCGGTCGGCTGACTGTGCGTCATTGACATGAAGTCAATTAACTTCGTAGAGTTGGTGGACCGCCACCACCTCGAGGAGAACGAATGACGACCGCCGATGCGACGACGACCGAAACGGCCGAGGAGGTCCTCGACCGAGTGGGGGCCTTGCAGCCGTTGATCCGCGAGCATTCGGCGCAGAACGAGCGCGATCGCAAGGTGTCCGACGAAGTCATTGCCGCACTACAGGACGCTGGCGCGTTCCGGCTCGCCGCACCGCGCCGGTTCGGCGGGCTGGAGGCCGGACTGCGCGCAATGCTCGACCTGTCTGCCCTCATCGCCGAGGCCGATGGCGGAACATCCTGGGTGACAACCCTTTCCAACATCAACTCATGGTCCACCTGCCTCTACGACGAGGCCACCGTCGCCGAGATCTACGCCGGCGGCCCCGACACCATCCTCTCGGGAGTGGTGTCCCCCGGCGGCACGGCCCGCTCGGTGCCCGGCGGCTACGTCATCAGCGGCCAGTGGCCGTATTCCTCGGCCAGCCTGCACGCCGACTGGGTGTCCGCAGGCGTGTGGGAAGTCGACGAGAACGGCGACGAGATCGACCAGTCCATGGTCGTCATGCCCATCTCCGACGTCCAGATCAAGGACACCTGGTACGTCGCCGGCATGCGAGCATCGGGCAGCAACACCATCGTCGCCGACGAGGTGTTCGTGCCCGAGCACCGACTCAGCTCGATGCTGCCGGTCGCCTCCGGCGGCTACCTGGACCTGTACCCGGACAACCCGTTCTATCGGGCGGCGTTCGCGCCCATGCTCGTCATGGTGCTCGTCGGCCCACAGCTCGGCCTTGGCCGCGCCGCTCTGCAGATTGCAGTGACCAAGGCGTCGACGAAGGCCTTGGCGTACACGAACATCGAGCAACAAGCCGATTCGGTGGCCTTCCAACTGCTGGTCGCCGACGCGGCGACGAAGATCGACACCGCCCACCTCCATGCCTACCGCGCGGCCGACGACGTCGAACGCTATGCCCAGCAGGGCGTCTACCCCGACTTCGCGGCACGAGCGCGGATACGTGCCGACTCGGCGGTCGCGTTGACGAGCGTCAACTCCGCGGTCAACACTCTGTTGAATGCTTGCGGTGCAGGCAGTTTCGCCGACGTAAACCCCATGCAACGCATCTGGCGCGACTCCAACGTCGGTCAGCGGCACGCAGTGATGCTCCCCCAGGTCTCGATGGAGACCTACGGAAAGGCGCTGCTGGGCAAGACCGACCACATCACCGCGATCCTCTGATGCCCGCCCGCCGCCGCCCACACCTGGAGTCGACCGATGCCTGAAATAACTACATCCCGCGAGATCGACGCACCGCAGGCGCTGGTCTGGTCGGTGGTGTCCAACCCTCGGCGCTTCGCCGACTGGAACACCCTGCACAGTAGATGGGGCGAAGAGCCGCCTGCCCAGCTGGCCAAGGGCACCCGTCTCGTGGACGTCGTGAAGATAAAGGGCATCGTCGACACGATCGACTTCACGACCGACGACGCCCGCGCCCCAGGGTTCGTGTCCTTGTCGGGCAATGGGAGTACGGGGTCCTCGGTGGTCCTCGAGTTCACGGTGGACGACCAGACCGCCGACCGGTCCCTGGTCACCCTTCACATCGTGTTCACGAGTTCGGTGCTGTTCGGCCCTCTCGGCAAGGTGGTCGAACGCGCATTTCGCAAGGAGCTCAACGCCTCGCTGGAGAAGCTCGACCACGTCGTCACCGGTGAACGACCCCGCGGGTGAACTAGGTCGACCACTGTGCGGCGACTTCCTCGAGCGCGCCATGGACGCCGATCGCCGGATCGAGTCGGATCGCCTCCCGGACAACGGAAGCCGTCATCCCTACCATCCACTCGACCATGTCGTCCTCGGCGAATGGCTGCCCGTTGTCCAGCCAGAAGATGGCGGCTTCGTCCATCGCGCTGACCGCGGCCCGCCCCGCCATCCGCACGGCCGGGCGTCGGGAATCGACGCCGAACAGGTCGGCGGTTGCCTCGACCGCCCGCCACCGCGCTGCCTCGAACACCTCCCACGCCTCTGGGTCGGCTCCGCGTCCACCCAGGATCAGGCGCAGTGCCAGGCCGCGGTGGGTGGCGAGAAAGCGCAGGTGCGAGGCGATCGCGTGACGTATCTGTTCGGCGGGCGCCAACTCGGGTTCGAAGACGAAGGCCGCCTCCAACTGTTCCGCGGCTCCGCGCATCGCCTCCAGATACACTCCGCGCTTGCTTCCGAAATAGTGAAAGAGCAGCCCATGAGCGACTCCAGCGGCCTTGGCTATGTCACTGACGGCGACTTCGTCATAGTTCTGTTCAGAGAAGATCCGGACGGCCGCGGCGACGATCCGCTCACGGGTCTCAGCCGCTTGCCGCGCTCGCGCAGTTGGCTTCTTCGACGTCGCCATGGCGTCTCCCCTCGTCGTCGAACGTGGGACCACCGCGGACCAGTGGACCGAAGCCATCGTAAGTCAATGACCGACAGTCAACGGCGGAACCCGCGGCCGGTGACGATCGTTGAGGCGGTCAGGCCGTCGTGACACGCCGTCCCTGGCTTGCCGAACTCAAACCGTCCAACGACCAACCACTTTCGGATGTCTCGCTGCTACCCGACCGTGCTGGAGAGCTCGCCGCGCTACTCGGGCCGGGACCTGCCGGCTGGGCCGTGGAACTGGGTGCGACCATGGCCGACCGCATCACCTCGGCGATTCCGGAACTCGTGGCCGACGCGGTGGCCGTCGAGGTGCGCAGGGGATGCGAGGCCGTGGCGTTGGGTGCACTGGCGGCACTCGTCGGCGACACGGACGAGCCATTCGCCGCAATGCCTGAGGTGCTGACGGGTCCGGCGGAAGTGGTGGCGCGCGGGATCGGCATCGAACACATGCTGCGCAGCATTCATCTCGCGCACGCCACGGCCACCGAGGTGCTGCTCGACGCTGCTGCCCGCGTGATCCCCGCGTCGCAGCGCTTCGGCGAGATGCGGCACATCAGCGAACTCCTCTTCGGCGTAGTCGAAGTCGTGAACGAGCGGATGTCGAGCGAGTACGCCCGGGCACACGAGGCGTGGCTGACCAGCTCGACGGCTCTACGCATGGAGACCGTCGAGAACATTTTGTCGGGCAACGAGATTCCGCTGGCGCGGGCATCTCGAGCGCTGGGCTACGACGTGAGTCGATGGCATCTGGCGGTGATCGTCTGGACCGGCGGTCGCACTCCGGCAGACCCGAGGCAGTTGCAGCATGCCGCGGAGGCCGTGCTAGCTGCGGCTGGCTGCGCGGCCACCCTCGTGTTGCCGGTAGGCGCCCAACGGGTGTGGGCGTGGGGGTCACGTACCGCCCATCCACCGGTGCCCTCCGACGCGGGGTCGGTGGTGATTCCGCCGGACGTGCGGGTGGCGACGGGGGTGGCCGGCATCGGCGTCGACGGGTTCCGGCGCAGCCATCACCAGGCCGGCCACGCCGCCCGCGTCGCCACGATGTCGGCTGGAGACGATCCCCTCCTGCACTACGCCGACCTCGACCTGGTCGCGATGCTCAGCGCGGACATGCCCGCAGCCGGCGAGTTCGTCGCGCGCGAACTCGGCGCGCTGGCGGGTCCCGGCGAGTCGGTGGCCATGATGCGCCACACCCTCAAGTGCTACCTCGATCGCGATCGCAGTTTGGCCCGCACTGCAGACCATCTGCACGTGGCCCGCAACACCGTGGCCTATCGCGTACACCGCGCCGAGGAGCTGAGGGGCCGACCGGCCACAGAGCGCCGTCTGCAGCTGCACGCCGCACTCACCCTCGCCGAGGACCTCGGCGACGCAGTCCTGCCTAGCCAAGCCTGACGGGCAACGTCGCCCATCCGCGCAGCACCCGGGTGTCACGGCGTTGCCCGCTGCCGGCGAGTTCCGCCGTGGGGTGACGTTCGAAGAAGGTACGCAAGCCGACCTCGCCCTCGGCCCTGGCCAATGCGGCGCCAAGACAGAAGTGCCTGCCCCCTGAGAAGGACAGGTGCCGACCGGCATTGTCCCGGGTGACGTCGAAGCGGTGCGGGTCGGGAAACACGGCGGGGTCGCGGTTGGCGCCGGCGAGGTAGAGCAGGACGACCTCCCCGGCTCTGACCTGCTGGCCCGCCACGTCGGCGTCCACGTCGGCGATGCGCGCAGTCAACTGAACCGGCGACTCCAAGCGCAGGATCTCTTCGACCGCGTTCGGCCACCGGTCGGGCTCGGCCAGCAGCAGCTCGAGCTGCTCGGGATGCTCGAGCAACAACCGGATGCCGCTGCCCAGAAGGTTCACCGTGGTCTCGAATCCCGCGGCCAACACCAGACCCGCCGTCGCAACCAGCTCCTCGTCGTCGAGGTGGACGCCGTCGTCGCTGGCGGCGACGAGTTGACTCATCAGGTCCTCCCCCGGCGCCGTGCGAAGGCTCTCGATGTGATCTTCGAGCCACGTGGTGAAGCGCTGCAAGCCCTCCTCGACGCGCAGATATTGCGTCCACGACAACCCGACGTCCAGGCTGGGCGCGGCGAGTTCACCGAACTGCAAGATCTTGGACCTGTCACGCTCGGGCACTCCGAGGATGTCTCCGATCACCGTCACCGGCAACCGAGAGCAGTAGCGGTCTACGACGTCGACGGTCTTGCCACCGTCGAGATCGGCGATCAGTGCCGCCGCGGCGACCTCGACCCGTTCCCTAAGCGCGGCAACCGCTTTCACCGTGAACACCGACGAGACGGTCTTTCGGTAGCGGGTGTGCTCGGGTGGCTCGACCGACAACAGCGACGGCGGAAGCAGCGGATGCATCCGTCCCTCGACCCTGGTGCGACGTTCCAGCCACCGAAGAGGTCCCGGCAGGTTCCGGCCGATCGCCGTCACCGAGAAGTCGTTGGATCGCAGCAGCCGGTGAGCCGTCTCGTGGTCGGCGGTCAACCATGCGGCCCGGCCGCGGACGAGAGCGCCCAGCTCGCGCAACTCGTCGGCGAACGCCCCGGGATCTGCCCGCACCGCGAGGTCGGCGATCATCCGCGCCTGCGGATCGCCGCGGCGCGCTCCCGCCGACGCGAGCGCACGGATGACACCGTGCAACGCCAGCCAATGCACACGCTGTTGGAGTGTCATGGGGCGAGCCTAGACAGTTCGCAACCGCCGCGATTGGTATCTCGGTCCAGGCGCACCGCCCCCATTTTGGGCTTCGAGCCAAGCGCTGCAATGGCCCTGCCACCTTGACTGATGTCGTCTCGCACACCGGCAATCAAAGGAGATTCGGTGGTCACCCACCTCATTCGCTACCGCCACGACCAACGCGTCGGGTGGGGTGTCCTCAGTGGCGGCGCCATCTCGCCTCTCGACGGAAACTACACAAGCACAGCAGATCTGATCGAGGATGGCGAGTCGGATTGGCGCTCCGCCGCGGCGAATCCAGGGCACCTCCCGTTCGCCGACGTCGAGCCGCTCTCGCCGGTGACCACCCCGTGCCGGGTCATGTGTCAGGGCGCCAACTATCGCCAACACGCCATCGAGTCGGGGATGGACCCCGACTCGCGGGCGTTCAACCTCTTCTTCGACAAGACCGACGCCACCATCACCGGCCCGCACGCACCGGTCGTCCGGCCAGCTCATGTCGCGTTGCTCGACTACGAAGTCGAACTCGCCCTGGTCATGCGCCGAGAGGTCGGCACGCCGAC
>Ga0209051_1000767_pt1 | contig 34101 bp, 24 predicted proteins | sample AraplaCvi_mMS_r2_2_FD_184286 | JGI IMG/M metagenome (GOLD analysis project Ga0209051, IMG submission 184286) | Arabidopsis root microbial communities from North Carolina, USA - plate scrape MF_Cvi_mMS_r2 (SPAdes) (version 2) | ecosystem: Host-associated > Plants > Roots > Endosphere | place...
AGGGGAATTGACGATGCGCAGCAGTGCCAGCACCAGCACCGCCGCGGTCACGAACAGCAGGTAGTAGCTCAGCAGCCGCCCGTCGATGCTGGCGCCGAGGAACGGTTCCTCGGTGAACCCGGTCGATGGCGACAGCAATTCAGGCAGGCGGAAGTTGAGGCCGTCCTCGCCGCCGGTGAAATCCGACAGCTGCGAGGCCAGTCCCTGGAAGGCCGCCGCGACCGCGAGCGTGATCATCGCGAAGAAGATGGCCTTGACGCGAAGTGAGAACAGCCCGATGACCAGGGCCAGCATCACGGACAACGCGAGCGCGCCGCCGATGCCGATGGCCAGCGCGCCGAAGCCCGGCGCCATGCGCGAACTGGCGATCGCGACGCCATACGCGCCGATGCCAAAGAACATCGTGTGCGCGAAGCTGACGATGCCGGTGTAGCCGAGCAGCAGGTCGTAGCTGCCCACGAGCACGATGAACACGAGGATCTTGGCCGCCACGTTGAGCGCGCGCGTGCCGGGGAACACGAAAGGCGTGAGCGCCAAGGCCGCGACGATGAGGATCAGCAGCGCCGCCAGCAGGCGGCTGCGCGGCAGGTCGTGGGACAGCAGGGCGCGGAGCGCGTTCATGACCGGTTCCTCAGCGCTGGCTCACCGGGTAGAGGCCCTGCGGCCGCCACAGCAGCACGGCCACCATCAGCCCGATGTTGGAGAACAGCGCCGCCTTCGGCGCGATGAAGCCGCAGTAGTTGGCCATCAGCCCCACCAGCAGCGCGCCGGCGAAGCAACCCAGGGTCGAGCCGAGTCCGCCGATGATGATGACGATGAACAGCAGCGTGTTGACCTGTGCGCCGATCTGCGGCATCACGCTCTGCTGGTAGAGCCCCCACAGCACGCCGCCCAGGCCCGCCAGCGCGGAGCCGGCAACGAAGACCGCGACGAACAGCCTGCGGATGCGATAGCCCAGGCTCTCGACCATCTCGCGGTCCTGCACGCCGGCGCGGATCAGCAGGCCCAGCTTGGTCCGGTTCAACAGCCACAGCAGCGCGGCGAAGACCACCAGGCCGATGGCCACGGCCAGCAGCCGGAACTTCTCGATCGCGACATCGCCCAGGAGCAGCGCGCCGCGCAGCGATTCGGGTGGCTGCAGCGGAATCATCTGCGCGCCCCAGACCAGCTTGATGAGTTCCTCGCCGATGATCATCCCGCCCATGGTGATGAGGATCTGCTTGAGATGCATGCCGTAGACCGGCCGCACCAGCACCCGCTCGAAGACCAGCCCGAGCGCCGCGGCCGCCACCATGCCGGTCAGCGCGGCGACGCCGACCGCCACGAGGTTGGCGCCGAGCGACGGGCTCGCCACGAAGCCGCCCATCGCGCCCATCACCGTGGTGGCGACGAAGGCGCCCAGCGCGATGAACACGCCGTGGCCGAAGTTCAGCACGTCCATCAGGCCGAAGACCAAGGTCAGGCCCGAGGCGATCACGAAGATGATCAAGCCCATCGCCAGGCCGGCCAGCGTCAGCGTGGCCCAGCTCGTCGCCGAGCCCACCAGCGGCAGGGCCGCCAGCGCGACGGCGGCGATCAGCAACAGCGGGATGAGATCGAAGCGTGCCTTGGGCACGGCGTCCGAAGCGATCGGTGCGGACATGACGGCCTCGTTCATTGATGTGCCGCCAGCGAGAGGCCGAGCAGGCGCTGCTGCAGTGCCTCGTCGCCGGCAAGCTCGGCCATCCGGCCCGCATGCACCACACGGCCGTCATCCATCACGGCCACCCGGTCGCCGAGCGCCCGCGCGACCATGAAGTTCTGCTCGACCAGCAGCACCGTCGCGCGCATGCCGTCGCGGCCGCGCTTGATCTCCTGCAGCGACTCGATGAGCTTGTTGATGATCGCTGGCGCCAGGCCCTTGGTCGGCTCGTCGATCAGCAGCAGCCGGCGCGGCTCGACCATGGCGCGCGCGATCGCGAGCATCTGCTTCTGACCGCCGCTGAGCTTGCCCGCCGGGTACAGCCAGAACTTGCGCAGCGCGGGGAACAGCCCGAAGAGCCACTCGAGCCGCGCGGTGTCGAGCTCGTCCAGCGATCGCGCCCGGCGCGCCGCCAGCAACAGGTTCTCGCGCACGGTGAGCGCGCCGAAGATGCCCATGTTCTCGGGCACGTAGGCGATGTCGGCGCGCGCGATCTCCGGCGTGGGCAGCGCCTGGATCGGACGCTGCTCCAGCAGCACGCGGCCGGCGCTGGCGCGCCACAGGCCCATCACCGTGCGCAGTGTCGTGGTCTTGCCGGCGCCATTGCGGCCCAGCAGCATGGTGACCTCGCCCTCGGGAACATCGAGGTCCACCCCGTGCAGGATGTGATACGCCCCGATGTGCGTGTGCACGCCCTCGAGCCGCAGCAGGGGCGGACTCATGCGGCCTCCGGCATCGCCAGCCCCAGATAGGCGTTCTGCACGACCGGCGAGGCGATCACCGCGGCCGGCTCGCCGTCCGCGACGAGCTGCCCCTGATGCAGCACGACGATGCGGTCGGCCAGCTCGCGCACCACGTCCATCTTGTGCTCGACCAACAGGACCGTGTGCGTGCCCTCGGCCTTCAGCGCGCGGATCAGGTCCAGGATCACGGGCACTTCGTCGACACTCATGCCGGCGGTGGGCTCATCGAAGAGATAGACCTTGGGGCGGAGCGCCATCAGCATCGCGACCTCGAGCTTGCGTTGATCGCCATGCGGCAGGCTCGCGGCGGGCGCGTCCACGCGGGCGCCCAGCCGCACGCGATCGACGATGGCGCGCGCTTCGTCGAGCAGCTCGCGGTGGTCCAGCCACACCGACAGCATCCGCAGCCCCTGGCCACGGCGCGCCTGCACCGCGAGTCTCACGTTCTCCAGCACGCTGAGCGTCGGAAACAGCTGCGTCAGCTGGAACGCGCGCCCCAGCCCGCGCCGCGTGCGCAGCGGCGCGGCCATCCGCGTCAGGTCCTCGCCGTCGAGCAGCACGCGCCCGGCGGTCGCCGCCAACTGGCCCGAGATCAGGTTGAAGTAGGTCGTCTTGCCAGCGCCATTGGGCCCGACGATGGCGGTCAGCGTGCCTGGATGAAAGGCGCAGCTGACGCGGTCCACCGCCGTGTGGCCGCCGAATCGGACGCTGAGGTCGCGGGTCTCGAGCATGCGAAAGGGCTCCCGGTCCACGGCCCCTCAGGGGCAGGACCCGATCACGTAGTAGTTGGGCGCGGTCTGCTTCAGCGTGGTGCTGACGTAGATGTTCCACAGGCCCATGCTGTCGTTGGAGCCATTGGCGTAGGTCAGGCCCCACAGCGCATAGGCGCGACCGGCCACCGTGTGGCCATAGTTCGACGCGGTGAAGCAGGTGCCCGGCGTGCCGGGATCGCTGGTGCCCGACACCTTGTCCACCATGGCCTTGATCGCCGCGGCCTGCGTGCCGGCCTTTTGCGCGAAGTTGGAGCCGTACCAGCCGATCCAGTCCCAGCAGCCATTCGGATTGGGCAGCAGGCCGCTGGCGGCGGTCGATCGCGCGGTGTTGTCGACCTGCGTCTGCGGGAACAGCACGACGATGCGGTTGGTGTCGGCCCAGCGCGCGTAGCCGGTGTTCTTCACGAAGCGGTCGCCGATGGTGGCGTAGTTCTGCTGACAGCCATGCAGCGCCACATGCAGCTTGCAGACCTGGCTCGCGGCGCAGTCCGCCGGCACGTAGGCCCAGCCGGTCGAGGCCATGCCCGGATTGGCGCCGAAGGCGGTCTGGTCGAACTCGATGAAGCGCGACGCCGGCGGGCTGTCGTTGCGCGGATTGAGCGCGCCATAGAAATGCGTCAGCACCGCTTTCGCGCCGTCGTAGCCGCAGTTGGCAATGTAGGGCGAGGCGCTGGTGCCGCAGCTGTTGTTGCCCGAGGCGTCGAAGTCGGTCGGCAGCACGTGCGCGGTGCCGGTCTGCTGGAAGTACTGCAGGTTGGCCGCCGTGACGCCGTTGTTCTGGTACTGCGTGTACGCGGCGTTCACCGGGTTGGGTCCGACGGTCGCGTCGCTGGTGCCGACGAACAGGAAGACCTTCTGCGCGGCGACATGGGCCTTCGCGTCGATGGCGGTGCCGCTCCAGTTGTTGAGGTCGGCCTGCATCGTGCTGAGCATCGAGGCGGAGATCGACGCGTTGTACATGCAGCTGGTGTAGCTGCTATGGCCGGCGCACATGTAGGGACCGGCGGCGAACACGCCGACGCCCTTGAACGTCGATGAATAGGCGTATCCCAGCTGATTGGCCATGAAGCCGCCGGACGACAGGCCCGACACGGTGATGCGGCTCTTGTCGATGTTGAGCGACGGCAGCGGTGCGGCGGCCTGGGCGGCGCCCGCCAGCGCCAGCGCCACGGCGGCGAGCAGGCGGATCGAGGACAGACGGACAACGGAAGACTTCATCGGAAACCTCCAGGGGTTCGAACGACCTTCAACGCTTGTTCCGGATCGGGATGGCCATCTCTTCTGGCTTGATCTCGCGGACCAGTTCCGGCACGCCCCAGGCGAAGGCGGGGTCGACCTTGATCTTGAAGTGGTACATCGACTGCATCGCCTGATGGTCCTCGGGCCGGAAGGTCATGCGGCCCTTGGGGGTCTCGAAGCTCAGGCCCTCCATGGCCTTGATGAGCTTGCCGGTGGCGGTGTCGCCACCGGTTCTCTTGAGCGCCTCGACGATCGCGATCGCCGCGCTCATGCCGCCGGCGGTGAAGAAGTCGGGTGGCGCCTTGAACTGCTTGTAGTGGTTGGAGACCAGCCACTCGTTGACCGGGTTCTTCGGGATGCCGAAGTAGTAGTAGGTCGCGCCTTCCATGCCGGGCAGGGCCTTGTAGGCGGCCATCGCCGGCAGGATGTTGCCGCCGGTGGCGATCTCGATGCCATGGCGCTTGAGGTCGAGGTCGGCGATCTTGAACGGGTTCCCCGCGCCGGCCCAGATGATGAAGATGACCTTGCGGCCCGGCTGGTCCTTGAGCTTGTCGATGAGCCGCTGCGCGCCGGCGGTGAAGTCGGTGGTGGTCGTCGGCAGGAACTCCTCGTGGACGACCTTGGCCTTCTTGATGGCGTCCTTGAACGCCTTCACGCCGTCGCGGCCGAACGCATAGTCCTGCGCCAGCGTCGCGATGACGGTGCCCGGCCTGTCGAGCGCGACCGCATTGGAGATCGCATCCTGCGAGCTGTTGCGGCCGGTCCGGAAGATGTACTTGTTCCACTTGTCGCCGGTGATCGAATCGGCGACGGCGGGCTCGACCAGCAGGATCTTCCGGTACTCCTCGGCCACCGGCAGCAGCGCGAGCGCCACGCCCGAGGACGACGGTCCGACGGCGATGTCCGCCTTGTCGTCGCCGTAGGCGGTGGCCAGCAGGCTCTTGCCGACGTCGGGCTTGCCCTGATCGTCCTTCTCGATCACGACCAGCTTGCGGCCCGCCACCATCATGGTGCCGCCGGTGGCGTAATCCAGGCCCATCAGCAGGCCGGTCTGCGTCTGCCGGCCATAGGCCTCGAGCGGACCGGTGCGGCTGTAGACATGGGCGATGCGGATTTCCTTGCCTTGGGCCAGCGCGGGGGTGCTCGCGCAGAACCCGCCGAAGACGGCGGAGAGCGCCAGCGCCGCGCCGGCCGCGGCGCGGAAGAAGCCATGGGTCATGGGTCGTGTCTCCTGTCGTGGACGGACCGGTCGCGCGCCGGTCTCGGGCACGGACTTCGCAAGGCCCGTGCCGTCGGGGAGAACCCGCAGAAAACACGCCGCGCACGCCAGAAACGGCAACGCCGCTGTCCGGCTTCCAGACAGCGGCGTGCGGTGGCGAACGGACGCGGTGTCCGGATTCCAGCCAGTGTCTGGACTCCGGACAGCCAGCCCCGATCAGGTGCGGAAGGTCGCGACCTGCTCGTTGAGGAGGCGGGCCTGCTGCTGCAGCGACTCGGCGGCAGCGGCGGTCTGTTCGACCAGCGCGGCGTTCTGCTGCGTCATGTCGTCCAGGTGCGCGACGGCCTGGTTGATCTGCGCCAGGCCATCGGACTGGCCGGCGCTGGACTGGCTGATCTCGGCGACGGTGCCGCTGACCTGCTGCACCGACTGCAGGATCTGCCCCATCGCCTCGCCCGCGCGCCCGACCTGGGCGCTGCCCGCATCGACGCGCGAGACGGAGTCGCTGATCAGCGCCTTGATCTCCTTGGCCGCGTTGGCGCTGCGCTGCGCGAGCGCGCGCACCTCGCTGGCGACGACCGCGAAGCCGCGGCCCTGCTCACCGGCGCGGGCCGCCTCGACGGCCGCGTTCAGCGCCAGGATGTTGGTCTGGAACGCCACGCCATCGATGACCGAGATGATGTCGGCGATCTTGCGGCTGGCGCCGGCGATGCCGTCCATGGTCTGCACCACGTCGCCCATCACGTCGGCGCCGAGCCGGGCCCGGTCCGCCGCGCCGATGGCCAACTGGTTGGTCTGATGGGCGGCCTGCGCGGAATGCGTGACCTGCTGCGTCAGCTCCTGCATCGATGCCGCCGTCTGCTGCAAGCTGGAGGCCGCCTGCTCGCTGCGCTGCGACAGGTCCTGGCTGCCCATCGCGACCTCGCGCGACGCGTGCTGGATGGAGTCGGTCGCATCACGGATGGCGCGCACCAGCTCGCTGAGCCGGCCCTGCATCGCGGAGACCTGCGTCAGCACCTCGCCGATCTCATCATTGCCAGCGCCCTGTCCGCCGACCACCTGGGCACGCAGGTCGCCATTGGCGACCGCCTCGACCACCTCGCGCATCTGCGCGAGCCGGCGCTTCAGCCCGCGCGCGAACCACTCCACCGCGAGCAGCGCACCGATGCCGACAGCGATCACCAGCCCCAGCGCGATGGCACCATCGCGCCGCGCGATCGCCGAGACATCATCGATGTAGACGCCCGATCCGATCACCCATCCCCAAGGCTTGAAGCCCGCCACGTAGGACCGCTTGGGTTCAGGATCCTTGGCGCCCGGCTTGGGCCACAGGTAATCCACAAAGCCGCTGCCGCTCGCCTTCACCGTGTCGACGAAAGCGACGAACAGCGCCAGCCCATTCGGATCCTTGTTCCCCGACAAGTCCTTGTCCACCAGCTCGGGCTTGATCGGATGCATGACCATCTTCGGCGTCATGTCGTTGATCCACAGATACTCGTTGCCGGAATACCGGATCTTGCCGATCTCGGCCGCGGCCTGCTTCTTGGCCTCGGCCTCCGTCAGACCTCCGGATCCGACCCGGTCGAAGTAACGCTTGGCAATCTGCTCCGCGTTCTTCACCTGCTCGACCGTCGTGATCATCTTCACGTCCAGCAGACTGACCGCCGAGCGGTGACTCAACCACATCACCAGCACCACGAATCCCACCACCGCCGCCAGCACCGCGACCCGCAACTTCGTGGCGAGCGTCCATGTGCGGCCGTTGGCAGACTGTCCCCGCGCAACGGGCGACGCAGCGGCCGGGCGCGCAGCGGAATAAGCATCGCCGGCGGTCGAAGTGAGCGTGTTCATGGTGTCTCCTGCGCGGGCCGGTCCATCCCGGCCCCTTATGGTGTCGGTCCCTGCCCACCAATATGCGCACGCACCCCACCAACCGGCAAGCCCCCCGAACCCTCGATGTGACCCAGGAACAGCCCCCAGTCGTGACGATGTGACGCCGTAGCCGCTCCCCGTGCAACACCCTCCGTGTCAGCACGAAGTCAATTCAGGGTACTTCGCAAGCTTCTCGTACAAGGTCGCACGGGAGATCGCCAACAACCTCGCAGCTGCAACCCGGTTCCCATTCGTGCGCAGCAGCGCCTGGGCAATCGCATCGCGCTCAAGCTCGGCCTTGCGGGCCGGTAGCGTCGATGAAGAAGGACATGGAAATACCGGCGGGGGACCGAGCTCACGCTGCGAGGACCGGAGCCCCTCCTCGCTCCCACGCCTGCGCCCGCTCGGCAGGTCGCTCGGAGGGGCTCCGGTCCTCTCAGCGTCAGCAACGATCGTGGTCATCGGGGGATTGGCGTTGCCGTCAGGGGACGCGATGCGGAAATGGCACGGAGCAAGTTCGTCGTCGTCGCTCATCAGGAAGGCCTGCTCCAGCGTGTTTCGAAGCTCGCGCACATTGCCAGGCCAGCGACAACCGGCGAGCAACCGCAGCGCAGCCACATTCAGCGTCTTCGGCGGCAGGCCGCCTCGCCGCGCAATGTCCTCGAGCAACACCTCGACCAGCGCCTCGATGTCCTCCGGCCGCTCGCGCAGCGCGGGGAGGCGGATCGGCAGCACGTTCAGGCGGTAGAACAGGTCCGCACGGAATTCGCCACGCTCGACCATCGCCGCCAGATCACGGCTCGTGGCCGCGATCACCCGCACATCCACCTTCAGCACCTCGTTGCTGCCCAGCGGCTCCAGCTCCTGCTCCTGCAGCACTCGCAGCAGCTTGGCCTGCAGCGCCAGCGGCATGTCGCCAATCTCGTCCAGGAACAAGGTGCCCCCATCCGCCAGCTTGAACTTGCCCTCCCGGCCCTTGCGCTCCGCACCGGTGTACGCGCCAGGCGCGACACCAAAGAACTCCGCCTCGAGCAAGGTCTCCGGCACGGCCGCGATGTTCACCGAGACCAGCGGCCGGGCCGCGCGCCGCGAGGCCGCATGGATCGCATGCGCGAGCAGCTCCTTCCCCGTGCCCGTCTCGCCGAGCAGCAGCACCGTCGCGTCCGTCTGCGCGACACGGCGCGCCTGGCGCTTGACCTCGACCGCGACCGGGCTGTTGCCGACGAAATCCAGGATCCGGTGCTTGGAGCGGCGGTTGCGCGTCTGCTCGGCGGCCAGTTGGCGGCGCGTCTCGTCGAGCTCCGCCTGCAGGCACGCGAACTTGTTCATCAGCGGCTGCATCGTGGTCTCGGGATGGTCCAGCAGCACCATGCCCATCGCACCGATGACGTCACCGCCCGGGCCGCGCAAGGGCAGCCGGCTGACCAGGAAGGTGCCCGCCTTGTTGGTGAGCAGGTCCACGAGGATGGGCTGGCCGGTGTCGATGACCTGCGCCATCAACGTGTTGGGCACGACTTCCTCGACGCGGCGGCCGACGAACTCGGACGCGTCGCCAAAGCCCAGCGCCGGCAGGAAGCGCTTGTAACCCTCGCTGATCCAGACGACGCGGTGCTCGCGGTTGACGACCATCGCGCCCTGCGCCGTGCTGGCGAGCACGTCGAACATCGACTGCGCGGCCAGCCGCAGCACCGCCTCGGCATCCTGCGGAATGTCGTTCATGTCTCGTCTCCTGGGCAATCGCGGCGGGGAACCCGCGCGCCGTCCGGGTCGGCGTGCCGCCTCGGATCTGATGCGGACCAATGTAGCAGCCGGACCGCCGTGCGAGCGCCGTCTCCATGACGCCGTCTTCCTGGGGATTCCCTGAGGCGGCCGTCACGCCGCAGCGGCCCCGATCCGGCTATAAACCGCCGACACCAACGAGCCGGCCCACGCAGGCCAAGAGGAGAGACACATGAACAAGCCTTCCGCGGTCCGCCGCCGTCTGCTGGGGACCGGCGCGGCGCTGCTCGCCACCGTTGCCGCGGCGCCCGCCGCCTTCGCCGAATCGGCCTGGCCGAGCCGGCCGGTGACCATCGTCGTGCCCTTCCCCGCCGGCGGCGGCACCGACGCCTTCGCGCGCCCGCTGACCGCGGTGCTGACCCGGCAGACGGGCAAGCAGTTCATCATCGACAACAAGGGCGGCGCTGGCGGAACGGTGGGCGCGACGATGGCCTCGAAGGCCGCTCCCGACGGCTACACCTTCTTCATGGGCGCGGTGCATCACGCGATCGCGCCGGCGATGTATCCAAAGCTCGACTACCGGCTCGAGGAGGACTTCATCCCCGTCGGCCTGGTGTCCAGCGTGCCGCAGGTGATCGTGATCAACCCGTCCAAGGTGCCGGTCACCGACGTGAAGGGGCTGCTGGAGCTGATGCGGCGCAATCCGGGCAAGCTGAACTACGGCTCGGCCGGCAACGGGACGTCGCACCACCTGGCGGGTGAGCTGTTCAAGCTGCAGACGCAGACCTTCATCACGCACATCCCTTATCGCGGCGCCGGCCCCGCGCTGCAGGACCTGATGGCGGGTCAGGTGGACGTGATGTTCGACGGGCTGGGCTCGTCGGCCTCGCACATCCGCGGCGGCCGCATCAAGGCGCTGGCGGTGGCCTCCGCCAAGCGCGCGCCGGGCTTCCCGGACATCCCCAGCGCCGTGGAGGCCGGGATCCCGCAGTACCAGGTGGCGACCTGGTACGGGCTGTGGGCGCCCAAGGGCACGCCCAAGGAGGTGATCGCGGCGATGCAGGCCGAGCTGCGCAAGGCCTTCGCGACCGAGGAGCTGAAGACGCTGTGGACCGGCCTGGGGACCGAGATGCCCAACCTGTACGGCGACGCCTTCGGCAAGTTCGTCCACGGCGAGGTGCTGCGCTGGGCCGAGGTGGTCAAGCGCAGCGGTGCGAAACTGGACTGATCGCTTCGACCCGACGCCCATGACCCCGATTCCGACCGTCCACACGAACGCCAACCTGTTCGCCGCGCTGCGCGCGAATTTCGCCGACGACCTCGACACCTGCGCGATCGAGCTGGCCGACGGCCCCGATGCCGGCCGCGGCTACAGCTGGCGCGACATCGATCGCGCCACGGCGATGATGGCCAACCTGCTGGCGTCGCTGGACCTGCCGGCCGGCAGCCGGATCGCCGTGCAGACCGAGAAGAGCGTGGAGGCGCTGCTGCTGTACCTGGCGGTGCTGCGCGCCGGCTACGTGTACCTGCCGCTCAACACGGCCTACCAGGCGGCCGAGCTCGAGTACTTCATCGGCAACGCGGAGCCGGCCGTGGTGGTGTGCGCCGGCAGGAATTTCGGCTGGGTCAGCAAGCTGGCCTTCCAGAGCGGCGTGCCGTGGGTGTTCACGCTGAACGAGGACCGGACCGGCACGCTGCTGGACCGCGCGGTGCAGATGCCCGACACGCATCAGGCCGCGGTGAAGGCCGCGGACGATCTGGCCGCGATCCTGTACACCAGCGGCACCACCGGGCGCAGCAAGGGCGCGATGCTGAGCCACGGCAATCTGCTGTCCAACGCCGAGGTGCTCAAGCATTACTGGGGCTGGTCGGCGGACGACGTGCTGATCCACGCGCTGCCGATCTTCCATGTGCACGGGCTGTTCGTGGCGTCGCACGGCGCGCTGCTGGCCGGCGCGAAGATGCTGTGGTTCAACCGCTTCGATCCGCGCGGGGTGATCGCGCGGCTGCCCGACGCGACGCTGTTCATGGGCGTGCCGACGCTGTACGTCCGGCTGCTGGAGCAGGCGACGCTGACGCGGGAGCAGTGCGCGCGGATGCGGCTGTTCATCAGCGGTTCCGCGCCGCTGCTGATCGAGACCTTCAACGAATGGCGCCGCCGCACCGGCCACACCATCCTCGAGCGCTACGGCATGAGCGAGACCCTCATGCTGACCTCCAACCCGTACCAGGCGGAGGAAGGCGAGCGCCGCGGCGGCACGGTCGGCTTCCCGCTGCCGGGCGTGGGGCTGCGCATCGTCGGCGACGACGGCGCGCCCTGCCCCAGCACCGGCGAGGGCGAGATCGGCCACATCCAGGTGAGCGGTCCCAACGTGTTCGCCGGCTACTGGCGCATGCCGGAGAAGACGAAGGAGGAGTTCAGCGCCGATGGCTGGTTCAAGACCGGCGACGTGGGCCGCCGCGACGAGCGCGGCTACGTGACCATCGTGGGCCGCAGCAAGGACCTGATCATCACCGGCGGCTACAACGTGTACCCGGCGGAGATCGAGGGCTGGCTCAACGAGCTGCCCGGCGTGGCCGAGTCGGCGGTGATCGGGGTGCCGCATCCCGACTTCGGCGAGGGCGTGATCGCCGTGGTGGTGCCGCGCGCGGGCGCCGCGCTGGAGGGGGCGACGCTGGTGGCGGCGCTGAAGGACCGGATCGCCGGCTTCAAGGTGCCCAAGCAGGTCTTCGTCGAGCCCGAGCTGCCACGCAATGCGATGGGCAAGGTGCAGAAGAACCTGCTGCGCGAGCGGCATCGCGCGCTGTTCGGCTGAACGCGGCCCACAATGCCGCGATGAGCACGCCGACGCCGCTCCCCGACAACGCCGCCTGCCCGCGCTGCGGCGGCGCTTTCCATTGCGGCGCCGGCGAGGGCTGGTGCGCCTGCTTCGGCACGCGGCTCGGCGAGGCGCTCAAGCGCGAGCTGGCCGCGCGCTGGCCCGGCCAGTGCCTGTGCGTGCGCTGCCTGGCGGAGCTGGCTCGCGACGACCCGGGCAGCCACGTGCCGGAGCGCCCGATCAGCCCGCCCGCCCCGCCGCTGATGGACGCTTGAACGCGCGCGCGGTCCGGCCACAATCCTGCGGATGCCGCCACCATCCGTCTTCAGCCAGTCCTTCGCGGAGCGCCTGAAGGTTCGCCGCCTGCTGGTCTATGGGCCCTTCCTGGCACTGGGGCTGGTGCTGGTGGTGCTGTGGGCGCTGGTGCTGTGGTTCGCGCTGGTCTATCCGCGCTCGCTGGAGCAGGACCTGCAGGAGGACCTGCATGGCATCGCGCTCAATGCGTCGCAGGACACCGAGCAGCTGATGCGCGAGACCGAAGGTAGCCTGCGCACCCTGGACCTGCTGCTGCTCACCCGCAAGAACGAGCGTCAGGACCTGGACGCGACGGTGTCGCTGCTGGTCGACTCGCTGCGCGACAACTCGCGCGCCCTGACCGACCTGATGCTGGCCAGCGCCGATGGCAGGTTGTGGCGCATCCCATCGGTGACGGGCGAGCCCTACATCGACCTGGGCCGCAAGAGCTTCCTCTCCGAGCTGGGCCGCCCCGGCGGTCCGAGCATCGTCATCGGCAGACCGCTCCAGCTGCGGCCCGGCGCCCATTTCGTCGTGCCGATGGCCACGCGGCTGAGCGCGCCGGCCGGCCCGTTCACCGCGACGGTGGGCTTCATCGACGTCGATGCGCTGCAGCGCCTCTACCGGGCGCGCACGATGCGCGCCGGCATGGCGATCCTGCTCGAGCGCGACGACGGCATCGCGATGGCGCGCTGGCCCGAGGTGCCCGGCCTGGTCGGCAGCAACCTGCGCGAGCTGCCCGGCGGCGCGCCCTTGCCGCCCAATCCGCCGGCCAGCGGCGAGTTCGTCGTGGCGCGGAGTCCGGCCGACGGGCTCGAGCGCATCGTGTCGTATCGCGTGCTGCAGGACTATCCGATGCGGCTGTACGTGTCCTTCGAGCGCGATCGCATCCTCGGCGGCTACCTGCAGCAGCGGCGCGCGGTGCTGGCGTTCTCGGTGCTGGTGAGCGTGATCGCGCTCGGGCTGCTGGTCTGGTTCACGCGGCTGCACCAGCGCGACCGGCGGCGGGAATTCGAACGCCAGATGCTCGAACAGCAGGCGCGCCGCGAGCGCGAACGCCACCAGGCGGTGATGAGCGCGATGGCGCAGAGCGTGAACGTGCTGATGCTGGCGCTGGATACCGACGAACGGGTGCTGTTCTGCAACAAGGCCTTCGAGCGCCGCTTCGACCTCCCGGACCGGTCATGGCAGGGACGCCTGGCCTCGGAGCTGTTCGACCGCCTCTATCCGGTGGTGCGGCCGCTGATCCAGCGCGCCTTCGCCGGCGAGACCAGCGTCGTCGAGATGCGCGATGACGAGGGCATCAGCCGTCCGATGCCGCTGGACGGCGACGACCGCGGCGAGTCGCGCTACGTGGAGCTGACCTACGCGCCGCTGGTGTCCGAGGACGGCGCGATCATCGGCGCCTACGGCGTCGCGCGCGATGTCACCGACGCGAAGCAGGAGCAGCTGCGGCTGCTGCGCGCGTCCAACACCGATCCGCTGACCGGGCTGCTGAACCGTGCCGGCTTCGCGTCGGAGGCCGGCGCCGCAGTGCGCCGCGCCAGCGAGCGCGACGAACTGGTCGCCCTGCTCTACCTGGACCTGGACCGCTTCAAGCCGGTCAACGACGAGCACGGCCATCCGGTCGGGGACGCGCTGCTGCAGGCGGTGGCCGGACGGCTGCGGCATGCGCTGCGGCCGCAGGACCTGGTGGCGCGCGTGGGCGGCGACGAGTTCGCGGTCTTCCTCGCCCAGGTCGCGCGGCCGGAGGATGCGCAGGTCGTCGCGGACAAGCTGGTGCACGCGCTGACGATGCCGTTCCGGATCGGGGCGCTGGAACTGCACATCGGCAGCAGCGTCGGGTACTGCGTGCGATGGGCGCGAGAGGCGCAGCTCGACGAGCTCATCGAGCAGGCGGACGACCAGCTCTATCGCGCCAAGCGCGCCGGCAAGGGCCGCTCCAGCGGCAGCCTCTGCGCGCAGCGCCCCGGGCAGCCGGACATCGGGCGGGTCTAGCCGCAGCGGCCGAAGTCGCCGGGGTCGCCCAGCGCCGCGGCCGGCGCGCCCGGACCGTGCTTGAGCCGCATCAGCGTCATCTGCAGCACCTTCGCATCGGCGCTGGCGCGGTGCCGGCGCAGGTGCGCCTCTTCGCGCACCTGCTGCTGGACACCGCTCCATTGGCTGGCCTCGTCCTCGCTGAGCAGCCGGCGCAGGTCCTCCAGGCGGAAGCGCGGCAGCCGGCCGGCGCTGTCGAACAGCTTGCTCAGCCAGCTGTAGTCGTGGCCCCAGCTGTCGGAATAGACGGTCTGCCCGGCCAGGCGGCGATTGAGTTCATCGGCGATCCACTCGCGCGGGCGGCCATGGCGCAGCAGCAGCTCGCGCGAGATGCCATGCAGCGCCTCGGCCTGCTCGTCCCAGTGCTCCCAGTCGGGCGCCGGCTGGATCAGCGAGCAGAACGGCAGGCCGCCCGCCTCGACGAAGCCGATCTCGATCGGATAGCTGCCGCGGCCGAAGCCGGAGGCCTCCAGGTCGAGGATGGTCGGCGCGAGGACCGGAGGAACGGCTGGCAGTGCGGCGACGGTCATGGCGTCGAGTATGCAAGCGCCGGGCCAGCCGCGGTGGCCGCCCCTCCTCAGTTCAGGGGACGGCGGGCGTGGCGGACGGCGTCGCGCCCGGGGTGCGCGGGCTGCTGGAGGCCGGCGGCGGGTCGACCGCGTCGCCATCGCCGCTGTCGCCGCGGTCCCGGTCGCGGCGGCGCTGCAGCGCGTGCCAGGCGTCCAGACCGCCGTCCAGCGCCAGCACGCGCGCGTGGCCGCGCTGGATCAGTTCGTTCGCGCCCTGGATCGCGGAGACCTCGTTCGGGCAGCTGCAGTACAGGACCAGCAGGCGGTCGCTGGGCAGTTGGTCGGCGTACTCGGGGATGCGTGTCAGGGGGATGTTCAACGCCCCGGGCAGCGTGCGCGGATCGACGGCGCGGCCCGCGTCGCTGCGCACATCGATGAACACCGGCGCCATGTCCTGTTCGACGAGGGCGGCGGCGTCCTCGACGCTGATGCGTTCGACCTGCCCCTGCAGACGCGCCATCTTGCGGCGCCGGCGCCAGCGGTTGCCGACCACCAGCAGCAGCGCCGCGCCGATCGCGGCCAGCGCCATCAGGCCGGCATTGGAGAGCGTGTCCAGCACGTCCTGGATCTGGTCGCTGAAGACCAGGCCCAGGCCGAGGAAGCAGAGCGTCCAGACCAGGCCGGCGACGGCGTCGTAGGCGACGAAGCGGCGCCAGCCCATGCCGAGCGCGCCGGCCATCGGCGCGGCAACGACCGAGATGCCGGGCAGGAACTTGGCCGCCAGCAGCGAGCTGCCGCCCCAGCGCGCGATCAGGCTTTCGCTCTGACGCACGCAGACGTCGGGGGAGAGGGAGACGCGGCACAGCAGGCGGAGCACGCGGTGGCCGTAGCTGCGGCCGGCGACGTACCAGATCGCGTCGCCGAGCACGTTGGCCAGCACCGCCGCGACGACCAGCGACAGCGCCAAGAGCCGTCCCGCCGCCGCCAGCCCGCCCGCGACCACCAGCAGCGGTGCCGCGGGCACCGGTGCGCCGACCCGCGCCGCCAGCGTCACGAGGAAGACGAGCACGAAGTCGTGTTGGATCAGCAGGTCGATCAGGGCGCGCATGGGCGCCATTGTCGCGGCTGCCCATGACACCCACGGGCGGTGGGGCGATTCGCGGCCCCCGGCCCGCGGACCCTCACGGCCTCAGAACGAGGTCCAGTCGTCGTCGCCAGCCATCGCGAGCGCGGGTTCCGCCTTGGCCGCGGGGGCCGGCGCGGGACGCACCACGCGCAGGGCGGGAGCGGGTGCCGGGCGGCGCGCAGGCGCGGGGGAGCTCGGCGCCACGCGGGCCGCCGGGGCGGCCGCGGGACGCGGCGCCACGCTGAACGCCGGAGCTTGCGCCGCCGGGACGCTCTTGGTGAAGGCGAAGGCGGCGGCGGGAGCCGGCGAGCTGGCGGGCGCCGGACGCGAGGCGGGGACGGGGGCGGGAGCCGGGGCGCTCGACTCGGTGCGGAACACCGCGACGGCGCCGACCATGTCGCCGGCCTGGCGCTTGAGGCTGTCGGCCGCGGCGGCGCTTTCCTCGACCAGGGCGGCGTTCTGCTGGGTGGCGCGATCCATCTGGGTGATGGCTTCGCCGACCTGGGAGACGCCGGCGCTCTGCTCGCTGCTGGCGGCGCTGATCTCGCCGACGATGTCGGAGACGCGCTTGATGGCGCCGACGACGTCGGTCATGGTGGCGCCGGCCTGGTCGACGAGCTGGCTGCCCTGCTCGACGCGGGCGACGCTTTCGCCGATGAGCGCCTTGATCTCCTTGGCGGCGCCGGCCGAGCGGCTGGCCAGGCTGCGGACCTCGGAGGCCACGACGGCGAAGCCGCGGCCCTGCTCGCCGGCGCGGGCGGCCTCGACGGCGGCGTTCAGCGCCAGGATGTTGGTCTGGAAGGCGATGCCGTCGATGACGCCGATGATGTCGGCGATGCGGCGGCTGCTGTCGTTGATGCCGCGCATGGTCTCGACGACCTGGCTCACGACCTCGCCGCCGCGCACGGCGACGCCGCTGGCGTCACGCGCCAGTTCGTTGGCCTGGCGGGCGTTGTCGGCGTTCTGGCGCACGGTGACGCTGAGCTCTTCCATCGACGCGGCGGTCTCCTCGATGGCGGCGGCCTGCTCTTCGGTGCGGCCGGACAGGTCCTGGTTGCCGGCCGCGATCAGGGCGCTGGCCTCGGCGATCTGCTCGGCGGAGCCGCGGACCTTGCCGATCAGCGCGAGCAGTTGCTGCTGCATCTGGCCCATCGAGGCGAGGACGCTGTTGGCGGGGGCGAGGTCGGCGCCCTCGACGGCGCTGAGGTCGCCGGCGGCGATGCGGTGGGCGGCGTCGGCGAGTTGCGCGGGTTCGGTGCCGAGGGCCTTCATCAGGCGGCGCACGATCAGCCAGCCGAGGCCGGCGGCCAGGACGGCGGCGGCGACGCCGATCGAGATCAGCCAAGTGAGCTGGCGACCGTAGGCGGCGTGGGACTCTTCGGCGAGCGCCTCGCCCTGGGCGCGGGTGTAGTCGACGTAATCGCGGGTTGCCTTGAGCAGCGCGGCGAGCAGCGGGCGGCAATCGCGGGTCATGGCTTCCATCGCCTCGTCGCGCTTGCCGGCGGCGGCCAGGTCGACGATCGCGGCGGCGACCGGGCCGTACTTGGCCTCGACGTCGTTGATGCGGCCGAGGAGTTCGCGTTCACGCGGGGCGATGCCGGGCGCGGCGGCGGCGGTCTTGAGGTCTTGCAGGCTCTTGCCCAGGGTCGCGTGGGCCTCGAGCGCCATCGCCTTGGCGGCGTCGACGTCGACCGGCGTCTTGACGACGACCATGTCCCGCACGCCGATGGCGCGGCGGTTGGCGGCGATGCGCAGGTCGACGGCGAGCGCCTCGCGGGAATTGATGCCGGCGAGGTAGCCGGCGAAGCGTTCGTCCGCGGCGCTGAGCGCCTGCAGGGCCACGGCGCTGACCACCGCCACCACGGCGACCAGCAGGGCGAAAGCGAGCATCAGCTGCTTCTTGATCGAGAGTCCGTTCATGTCCGTCCCTTGAGAGATGCGCCGCACGAGTGGCGCAGTAGGAAGCGGCGGGCTGGTGGTCCACAAACCGGCTTCGAATGGACGAAATGCTACTTTTGAAACCGCCTGCCGTTTTTGCCGTTTCAACGGGAGCGTGATGCAGTCGTGGGTTGGCGGGGCCCTCCCCCGTATTCAGGGGGTGGCGGCCGTGATGGGAGTCACGCCCCGGGAGGCGTGCCCGGACGGTCGTGGGGTTTCTCCGTGCCGCGCGAGCGTGGCGCGTTGAGGTGACTGCGCCTTGTCCAGTCCCAGATTGCCGGGATGGCTGCGTGGCGGGGCAGCGGAGCACCATGCAGACCACCTCCCCGCCCGACCCGGCACTGCCGGGAAACATTCATCCTGATTTTTGGAGGATTTCCATGTTTCCTAGAACACAGTCAAGCGGCGATCAGCGAGGCTTGCGATATGGCGGCGGCAATGCGGACTGCGGTCAACATGCCGCAGGCGATGTCGGCACGACGGCCCAGTTCGCGGCGCTCGGATACCGGGTGGGCTCCATGGCGCCCGCCGGGGCGCTGACGCCGGATCAGGCGCCTGCTGAGAGAAACCCTTTGGGTTTCGATCCTGCCCACGCCATGATCGCGGCCCTGTTTGTCGCAACGCCAATTCCCGCCGGCACCAATGCGGTGGCCTTTCGAGAAATCTATGCGGCGCCCGGATATATGGCGCCCAGATACCATTTCGCCCGGATCGAAAACCCGGGGAATCCAATGCCTGCGCCACATGCGGTGTGGCTATCGCAGACAGACGCCAATAATCCCAACCCCGTGGTCGCGACCTTCGGCCGCTTCTCGCTGCAACCGGGCGGCATGGTCGAGACGGGATATCGCGCCGTGCAGCATCCACTGCGCACCCAGGGATTGCAAAGCTTCGTGAACAACTGCGGGAATTACGGCGCCGGCGCCTTTTTCTTCTGCAGGTTTGGCTGAATGAGGAGTGGCCGGTGCCATGCGGGGGCCGGCTCCCTCACGTGACCAAGGTCAAGGGAGGATGGCGGATGGATGACCGCGATAGCCTTGGAAGGGCGGTTTCAAGCTTCAAGTGCCGACGAACTCAGGCCGACTTTCGCTGCGCTTGCGCGCACAAGCGAAAGAATTGCGCCAGGGCATGACTACACACGCTCAGGTAACTCGCGATCGGTAGAACAAAACCTCATCGTCCTCATCAACGATCGATATGCTCTGGTAATGAGCTTGGCTAGACAACCAGATTGCCAGACTATCCTTCAATTCCACAGATATTTTCTCGTGGAAAGAGATGATGAACACATTTGGGGTCGAGAATGATTCATCGACCAACCAAAAGTCTCCCTTCTCCTGTTCATTCATGGAATCAACAATGCCGAAGGAACTGAGTATTTGAAGAACCTTCGAGTACTGCTCATCAGAACCTTGAAACCCGCTTTTTCTTACTTGAGCGTTGTGCCACTCCACCAAGTCCCGGGCGGGCACAACTGAAAGAACTTCTGCAGGCAATTCACTCAGGAGCATCTCCTCGCCTAGAGTTTCTGATACGGTGTCGTTTGGATCAAGCCAAGGGCAAGCTTCAACGATAAAACGCGAAAGCTCTTCTGCCTTGACCGGGGGCACGCCGCGAGCAACAAAGAGCAGTGAATAGTTCATTAGTGGGGCCTGAAAAACGTCTGCAACACGCATGAACACGTGGATTGCGGGTTGCAGACGTTTTTCAGGCCCGAGTTCAGTTTTCCGAACTTTGCGCTCGCGCCGCACGCTCTAATTCTTTCTGTTCATAAATCTTCGATACAACTGACGGGCGGTAACAATCTGCCCCAGAATTACTAATATCCCGCCCGAAAATATCCCTAGCGTAAGAGTAACCAGCCCAACAAAAGTCACGGCACGTGACTCAAAAAGATAGAGTCCCGCCAAATACACAGCGGCCCCAACAAGCACAGCGACGATCGCCCAGCCCACTCGCGCTACAGCTTTTTCGACCTTATCTTCGATCACGTTTATCTCCCACAGCCTGCCTTCGGAAAGAAGCTCGAGAGTAACGCTTTGCGCCACCCTTAATAAGCGCGCCTTCCGATCCGCGTTGCGCTTTTCAGTAATCTGTTCGCTTTAGTCCAACGCTAGAGAATGTGGCGCAATTCAAACTGATTGGCCTCGGAAGGGTCTATTGCCCCTGTTGAATTGAGATTTGAAGTTTCAAATCCGCCTTCGATATCCTCATAGTAGAGAAGCCCCGGTGGGATTTCAGCAATTAACCTCGCATCATGTGGCCTGAAGGGCCTCCGACGCCTCTGCAACGGTTTTCAGAAATTCAGATAACGGAAACTTGAGCTTCACTTCATCCTTCAGAATTCTGAAGTCAAAGAAGAACTCAATGTCGAGATCTTCCCCTCGCTCCTTATCGATCCGGCATAGCAACTGCCCTAAATACGAAATTTCGACCGTCAAATGCTCGAAGTTCAGATTACTTACAAAGTGAATAGTGAATAATCCCATGCGCCGCCTCACTTCCTTTGGATCCACCCGGGGGACCACGCTCTTGAGGCGAGACTCCGCCACCATTCTCTTGAAAGCTTAATTCGGACAAGCAATCACCGCGCCGAAGCGCCGTTCCAAGCTTCGTGCCAAGCAAATGGTTCATGAAGCAGTTATTTCTCCCACCTCTCTAAAACGTACACCGTTAATTCCTAGCTTCTTTGCCTCTGCCACAAATCGATCAGTCACGAAGATCGATGCGCGATTGGAGCCAGCGATCGTAAAGAGGTCCCACTTGACCGCATGGCTAGGAATAAACAAGGACTCCACCCAGTAAATTTCACCTGCGTAGCTGGAAAGAACCTTTGAACGATCCTTATCAAAGCCGTCGATTGCCGCCAGATTATTGAAGAGGAGCCACTCCTGTCCCTCTACGCCTACGGGAAGCAGTTCGCAATCGGTCCGGATGTTTTTCACGAGCTTGTTGGCTATCCCAGCAGAGGCGACGAATCCGCCCGGCAAGATGAAGCTCGAATTCTGCTTGGCATCGGACATCTCCACAATCTGGGCATGTCGCTCGCCCCAGGAGTCTTGAAGGCGCCGATACCCCAACCCGTCATAAAACTCATCCTTGAGATGCGGACTCCATACAACGGCTCCAGCATCGTCGGCCACAAAAATAAGGTATATCTTGTTCATGGCGACCTTCCCAATATGACCAAGGAGAGCCCACCTCAAAGAGTCGTGTGACCGCATCCTTCTAGCCCACAGTGAATTGGATCATTTGCTCCGGGGAGATGAAATTCAACCTTGCGATTGGGGTGTAGAGCAAACTCCGCGCCTTCAGGTACTATAGTATTGTAGCAATTTGGCGAGAAAGCCAGCACCAAGACTTTGAGTCAGTTCAGTATCCCTCGGACTTTGACCGCAGAGCCAATTGGCGACATCTGCCTTATCGAAGAAGTTATCCTTCAGTTCGGGGATGGTCGCCAAATCTGCTTGGCAGGTGAGTGCAAAAATGCCAATATCTACTGGCCAATATTGATAAGCAACCCATCGCCCCTTTGTGTCCACCAGAGCCAACCCATCGGAGTCCCCGGCGTTCCGCATTGCTTTGCCGACACGCGATACTTCAAGCGACCAATCCGCGTTCGCGGCCAATCTCGCGAGAAGACTCCCCCGTCGACTATTAAAGATCAAGGCCTCAGACTCGCCGTTAAAGCACTGAGAGATTACATCTCTAATTGCGGCAATAATTTCGACGGACGAGCCCATGTCCGCGTCGAAGAACAGATATTTGTCAAATGATCTCCTCAATACCATTGAGGGGAGCGTAGCATTTGGAATGATCAGGTCTTCAAAACGTGGGGGCTGATTGCGGATCAAGTCACTCTCTCAGATTTTTTCCGGCGCATCCTATGCAATGCAAACAACGGATTAATTGCCTTCTACCGCTCTCCACAAACTCTACCTGCAGGTCATCATGTCATGCCTTCCCAGACACTGCGGCCGTCAACGAACAGATCGAACTCGCCCGAAACCGCCCACACGGAAATTGCAGCTTTTCGATCTTCCGGACGAATCCAATATTTCACCTCAATTGGATCATTCGCTCCCGAGAGAAAATTCAACCTTGCAATTGGGGCGAAGAACAAACTCCGCGCCTTCAGGTTCAAGATAGAGAAAAATTTCTTCTCCTCCCTCATTGGAGAGATCGAAAACGCAGGTCGGATTTTGCACGGCACACCTCGTTGTTACGCCGCGTTCTAGCGCATTGATGCATTCAAGGCTTAACGCAACTTGTGGCTCCAGCGCCTGCGTTGGCGCTCAGGCCCCAAGTGAATGTTGGGATCTAAAAGGAACGAAATTCCAGCGAATCTCTAACTGGTCTCTCAGACCCCCGAATGCGCGAGAGACAAGCCCATATTCTCATCAGAAAGCCAGACCTCCCCTTGGTCGGAGCTCACGTTAAAGAAACCAACACCATGCTTGGCCGCCAACTGGAAGGCTGTCTCATAGGCGTGGTCAGCCATAGACCACGCGAACGAGGCGTAGATGGTCGAGCGTCGTATGCTGTAGTCGCCTGACATCAATACATTCCCATTTTGCGAAATCGCTCCATTTGTCGCTGGGAAGGTCTGGAACATTTCGAAGAGCCAAGCCTGGAGTGACCGTGTAGCGACTGCTGGGTCGCCATATGTGTGATCCTCCTTCCAATCCATCTGTTCGCCGTACCACTCCAGGAAAGGCTCACGATTTATTGGCGCATGTTCTTTCTCGAAGATCAATAGATCGAAACTCATTGCGTCCAACCTTTTCCCGTGGCCCTCGATTTTTAACCAGTGCAGAAGGCGAGTCATGAAGCTTGAAACCGGCGCGCGCTTTTCAGGCAATCGACGACTGGGCATTATCGAAGCATTCGGCCTCAAGACATTACGCGACACCAGAGCCAAAAATGAAGATGCCTTCCGGTGGGCTTTATGGGGTGAATTCACCCACTCTCTTGAAGTCGACGCCCTTCATTCCCAACTCCTTTGCCGCCTCCACAAATTGGTCAGTCACAAATATTGACGCTCGATTCGAAGCGGAGAGGGTGAATATATCCCATGCCGCCTCGCATCGAGGAATGAACAATTTGTGAATCCAGAAGATCCGGCCATCGGAATCTGAAAAGACCTCCGAACGTGTCCTGTCGAATTCCCGTATCGACGACAAGACGTTCAAAAGCTCCCATCTTCCACCTCCAACGCTCGTGGGCAAAAGCTCGCAGTCAGCCCGAATCTTATTGAGGAGGTCGTGCGCCAACCGCTCCGTTGCAACGAGCCCCCCCGGACTCACAACCCCAGCATTGAGCTTCTCATGCGCGTCGTCTAAGAAACGAGCTCTTTGCACCGCCCAGCCTGACTTGATGGAGTTCCACCCGATCGCCTCGTAGAACGTCAGATCCTGCAACGGATCCCACACCAATCCCTCCGACTCCTCGGACGGAACGATCATATATATGTTGTTCAAGGAAATTTCCCCAGTCGAATCGCACCGCCGATTACAAACAAGGTTTCGGCGGCAGCTTTATATGTTGTTGCCTTTGCCAGCGCCGCATTCACCGCATTGTAATATTCACCCGAATGCACCCTTCGATGAACACCATTTGAAAGAAAGACCCCGTTATTTGGATCGTTGATACTCATTCCTACACGCGCTAATATTTTTCGCGCCGGCTCTGCTCGTACGTCTGATACCGCCACTATATGGTGGGCTTCGTCATTCTTTTGACGGACGGCTCCGACGGCCACGAGGTTTTGCCCTAACTCCCGGCTATCGCTCTTGAGCAGATTTATTGGGACATCGTCAATAGTATCGTCCGCACCGAGTTCAGAAGGCGTCAGGGCAAGTGATGCGGCCCCAAGAAGGCGCGCAAGCAGCCCAGCAAACGCGCTCGCACCTGCGCCGGCTCCAGCGCTGGTACTTGCTCCCGCGCCACCCATTTCAATGGCAACCGCTGCTGAGAACGCGGCGCTCGCAGAGGGTTCATTCTTGGCTTGCGAATGAGATGGCAAGCCCAAACCTTGGTCCTTCCACGGCAAAGAGTCGCCCTTCTCAAATCTTCCATCCGGATCAACGTAAACATATGGATTGTTTGCAGCGTAGGTGAAGCGTCCAAACGCAATTCCGGAACTGCGATCCGTAACAACAGGATCCACCGACATAAACCTACCCGCCACCGGATCGTAATACCGCTGCTGCATATATACGAGTCCCGAGCGCCCATCCTGGACATGCCCGGTGAACCCGCTGACATACGGCTGATTCGGCGTGAAGCCTTGCGCCACCGCGCCGTAAGGCTCGAACCGCGTGTTCGTGATCGAGCCGCCTCCCGCAACGCCTTGCGATCTGGCAACCGGACTGCCCAGCATGTCCGTGTGCGTGTAGGCAATGCCCGCCACCGTGTCCTGCTCCGCCAATAGCTTTGTTCCGAGATAGACGAACTTCGTTTGGCTCGTCGGCCCGCCTCCTCCAACGCACTGCTGCCCTTGCAGCGAACCGCCATTCGGACATCCGTAGACCGGCGATGCCGCCGCGGTATTCGTCGCCGTGCACGTCGAGCCTGACAGCGCCTGCCCCGACGGGCAGCTGTAGTTCGGCGTTGCCGCGACCGTCGTGGTGGTCGAACTCGTGCACTGCGTGCCCGACAGCGTGAACCCCTGCGAGCAGCTGTACACCGGCGTGGCCGCGCTGCTCACCACCGTCGAGCAGGTCGAGCCCGACAGCGTGTAGCCCGTGTCACACGCGTACACCGGCGATGCGCCTTGCGTCTCCGTGTTCGTCGCCACGCACGAGCTGTCCGACACCGCCTGTCCCGCCGGGCAGCTGTAGCTCACCGATGCCGCGCTCGTCGACGTCACCACGCAACTCGATCCCGACACGCTTCCGCCCGACGGGCAGGAATAGCTGCTCAGCGTCGCGGCCACCGTGGAGGGCGACACGCAGACCTGGCCGCTCAGCGTGCCGCCGTTCGGGCACGAGTAGTTGTAGGCCGGTCCGATGTAGCAGTTGTAGTAATTGGGACGGCTGCCCGCCATCAGGCTGAAGAAGTTCAGCCCCATGCCGCTGGCGATGGTGGTGCAGGTCGCCGTCGGAGAGTCGTCCCCCGGCATCACGACGAGCGTGCGCATCAGGCACCAGCCCGCCGGCTGCAGCGTGCCCTTGCCCTTGCAATCCGGCGTCGCCGCGGCGGCCTGCTGCGTCGTGCCATTGCACTGCGTGCCGCTGAGCGAGTACCCCGACGGGCAGCTGTACACCGGCGTCGCGCCGTAGCTCGAGGTCGCGGTGCAGCTCGTGCCCGATAGCGTCTGCCCGGCCGGGCAGCTGTACACCGGCGTGGCCGCCGAGGTGCTGGTCGTGGTCCTCGTGCAGGTCGTGCCCGACAGCGAGAAGCCCGATGGACAGGTGTAGCTCGACACCGACGCGTTCTGGGTCACCGTGTTCAGGCACTGGCTGCCCGACACCGTCTGCCCCGCCGGGCAGCTGTAGCTGCTCAGCGTGGCCGCGACCGTGGTGGAGGCCACCGCCGTGCAGCTCGTGCCGCTGAGCGTGTAGCCCGAAGGGCAGCTGTAGCTCGCGATCGAGGCCGACGAGGTCGTCGTGCTGATGCAGTTCGAGCCCGACAGCGTCTGGCCCGCCGGGCAGCTGTAGCTGGTCACCGAGGCAGCGACCTGACCGGTCGTGTTCTCCGCGTACAGCAGCTTGCCGTCGACATGGCTGTACATCTGCAGCTGCTTGGAGCCGTCGGCGTTCTCGACCCACACGCGGCGGCCTTCGCCGTCGTAGCGATACGTCGACTTGCCCACCAGCGCCCGCATCCGGTTCCCCAGATCGAACGCGTACTGCTGCGCGCCGCGGCGAACGATGTTGCCGCCGGCGTCGTACTCGTAGCTCAGGTTCTCCGAGCCGGTCACCGAGTTCAGCCGGTTGTTGCCGTCCACGCCCATCGTGTACGTGCGCCCGCCGATGGAGGAGCGGCGCAGGTTGTCCACGGGGTCGTATTCATACGCGGCCGAGCCCCACACCTGCGGCGCGGAGGCCGTGACCAGGCGGTCCACGCCGTCGTAGGTCATCTGCCGGTTGAACGGTGACGAGCCGCCCAACTCATCCGTGATCGCGGTGATGTTGCCGTTGGCGTCGTAGGTGTAGCGGTCCTTCAGGACGTTGCCGTCCTGGTTGAGGTCCGGCAAGCCGCGCGCGTTCTGCGTCAACGCGTGCGCGATGCCATTGCCCAGCGTGTAGGCCGACACCGCGCCATCCGGGTGGTAGCTGATGCCGCTCGCGTAGCTCGACGCTGCACCGGAGACCGTGGTCGCGCGGCCAAGCGCGTTGGGCGCGTAAGAGACGCTCGCATTGTCCGGATAGGTCAGCGTGCTCAGCGACCCCAGCGCGTCGTAGTCGCGCTTGATCTGCAGCGAGCGGCCATCGATGCTCAACGACTCGCTGGTGTTCTTGCGCAGCGAGTTGTAGTCGAAGGTCCAGGTCGTGCCATCGCTCGCGATGGTCGAGGGCAGGCCGTCGGCGGTGTAGGTGCGCGAGACGCCGGGGCTGCCGTCGCCATAGCTCACCGTCTCGAGCAGGTTGAGCGAGTCGTAGCTGTAGCCGATGCGGCGAGCTTCCGGCACCGAGCCCGTGTCGCAGGAAGCCGCATCCGGCAGCGCGAGGCCCGGCGCGCGCCAGGCCACGTTGCCCGCACCGTCATAGGTCTGAACCGTCGCGCCGATCTCGGGCTCGATGGTCTTGCACAGCCGCTGGTTACCGTCGTAGACGTAGCGCCGCGTCACCGAGGATGCATACCCGCCGGCGTTGCCGCTGCGCGTGATGCTGGTCGTCTTGCCGAAGACATCCCGATCCAGCCCCACGTTGATGCCCTCGGGCATCGCGATGCTCGCGAGCTTGGACGTGTCCGCCTGGTCCAGCGCCCAGAAGCCCTGCGTCGTGACGAAGCCACGCGCGTTGGTCGTCTTGGTCTGGAAGCCATCGAGGTACTCGTACGTCGTCGACAGCACGCCCTGTTCGCTGTCGCGTTCCTCACGAGTCACGCGGCCCAGCGCGTCGTACTGCGAGCGCGTGCCCGCTGGCGAGTCCGTCACCGCGGCCACATCGCGCTGCGGATAGCTCTGGTACGCGACATGCCCGTCGGTATCGAAGCGCTTGACGATCACGCTGCGCGTGCCGGCTTCGTTGGCCGCGTCCCAGCTTCGCGTCATCAAGGGCTGCCACAGCGCATCGAAGTAGGTCACCGTGCGCGCGTTGCCCTGCGAGATCGTCTGGCGCCAGTGGCCAGCGGGGATGCCGTACTCAGCGGCATTCACGGCTTCGAAGGTCAGCGACACCGGTGTCCAGCCGCTTGGCGGCGTGACGCTGTTCAGACGGCCGATGGCGTCGTAGCCGTAGCTCGTCGTGTAGCCGGCCATGCTCTTCACGCTGGTGATGAAGCCCAGGTCGTCGACTTCCGCTGTCTCGGTGGCGCCGTTCGGATAGCTCACCAGCCGCGGCAGGCCGAGCTTGTACTGGCTGAACGACGTTGTGTTGTTGCGCCCATCCGTGCGCGAGGCCAGCATCCCGTCCGTCTGATAAGTCATGCGCTTGTCCAGCGCACCGAACCGTGTGATCGAGGTCACCATCGCGGTGTTCGGGTCGAACTCCTGCGACAGCGCAGTCTGGCCCTCGATGGTCTGCGTCTGCGTCTGGCCCAGCACCCAGATCGTCTTCTGGTCGAAGTAGGCCGTGGTCTCCGAACGCGATCCCGACGGCCCGCTCTTCGTCGCCGCCGTCGGCCGCGCGAAGACATCGAAGGCGGTCGCTTCCCAGCTGAAGCTCTTGCCCTGCTGCTGGATCACCTTGCGATCCATCGGACGCAGCCGCAGGCTCAGCGTGTCCACGGCCATCACATCGCTGGTGCCCACCGGCTCTGGATACGGCATGCCCGATGGCTCGCGATAGCGCATCGTCGTCGTGCGCAGCGCCGAGGTGCCGTTCCAGCCTTCCTTGACCGCGAGCAGTTGTCCTTCGTTGACGCCGAAGCGGAAGCCATGCACGTTGAGCGTGACGCTGCCATCAGGCTCGGTGATCGACATCGCGCTGCCGCCCGGCACGTCCGCCGCGCCGGCCACGCCCCAGGCGAAGGTCCAGGTGCGATCGGCCAGGCCCGGCCCGCTGATCGTCTTGGTCTCGAGCGCTTGCGTGTACCAATTGGTCGGCGTGACGGCGAAGTCCTTCGCGCCTTCGACGCCGCTCACCTTGTTCGGCGGAATCAGATAGATGCAGGTCGGCTTGCCATCGCCCGGCAGGGTGCGGCCATGCTGGATGAAGCGGGTGCCGAAGCTCCCCGTCGCGCCCGACGGGTGCGTCATCGTGCCGGTATAGACCTTGGTCTCGGGGTAATCGCCAGGGCCGCCCAGGCAGCTCGCGCCGCTGTCCATCGTCGGATAGAACACCTCGAACCCGGACAGGTTGAAGGTCCATTGACTGTTGTCCGGCTGCGTCACGCTGCTCAGCCGCTTGCCGTCGGCATACGTGTAGGTCCACGTGCGACGGCCGTCGCTCACCGTCTGGATGCGCGGCTTGCCATCTGCCGAGGCGATGTAGGTGAAGCTCAGCGTGCGACCGTCGCTCGCCTGGATCTTGGTGACCTTCCACGGATCAGCCGCGTCGTAGGTATAGGTCACCGTGTTGCCGAAGCGGTCCCGGACCTCGGTGGGCAGCATCCAGAACTCGCGTCGCGGGAGGTTGACGCTCGGGGTCTTGGAAAGCGGCCGCATGAAGCGGCTCGCGAGCCAGTTGAAGCGGTACTGCACGCCCTCGGGGCTCAGCGCGACGAAGCCTTCCCCGCTTCCATTGGCGATGGTGGGAAGGCAGCGGATCTGCCAGCCCCCTCGGGTGACCAGCGGATAGCTCTGACCATCCGTGGGCGCCTGCGTGTTGGAGCTGTGTCTGCTCAGGACCTCGCCGCCACCGCCGGGCGCCGTGAGATGCACGCCGCTCCAGTAGAGGTAGTCCGGCCAGGCGTCGCTCCCGTTGGACGCGTAGGCCGCGCCAGGGGCGCCGAAGTTGCTGCAGCGTCCGCCGGTGTTCATGCGGCCGACCCAGCCGTTGCTGGTGGCGTAGTTGCCGGAGATGCGCGGCAGGTCCAGGTCCCAGTCACCGAAGTGCCCGACGATGAACTTGCGGCCCGCGGTGTACTGCCGCCGCACCGCCACTTCCAGGCCGCTGTTGCCGGGCAGCGAGATGTCCGTCTGGGAGAACGACAGCGCCCCGGTGTAGAGGTCGACCCTGTCGCCGAAGAGCTGATCCCCGAGCGCCGTGACGCCGCGCGAGCCGCGAATCAGTTGGCCTTGTTCCTGGTAGAAGCTGATCGCGCTTCCATCCGTCTGGGCCAGCGCGGAAACAGACATCAACGCGCACGCCGCCACCGCGCCCTGAATGGCGCGGAGCATCCTCTTCACGGCCATGGCCGTCCTCCCTCGTGGTACTCGGTGTTCTCGGTCGAAGCGCGGACTATATGAAGCGTGGGCTATTTCAGAAGCGACGGGAAAACTCGGGGTTGCCGATCAAGCAACCATCTGATCTCAAGCGGTGACAAGTTGGTTGCATTTGCAGCCAAAGTGGAGCAAGTGCGGGGCAAGTGCAGCGATGGACCTTGAAAGGCACCCGATTCACCGCGGCGGCTCATATGACCAAGGTCCAACGCCGGCAGCGCCTCGCTGACTAGACTCCTCCCCATTCTTCCTTCGAGGTTCGCATGGGACGTGCCGCCATTCCCGGTCCGCTCGGGACAGAGACTCGCCAGACGATGTTCGCCCCCGAGGCGGTTCAGCCCGGCATTTCGATGCTGTCGGAGCCCGCCGTGTGGGACAGCCCCACGCCGCTGCGCGACCGGCTCGAGCGCGCCGACCTGTCGCACTTGCCGGACGCCCTGACCCCACCCGCTCCCCAGGCCGGCACGCCCGTGGACGGCAAGCGCCGCCTGACGATGGGCGAGATCGCGCTGTGCGAAAAGATCTTCCGCAACTCCATCGACTATTCGACCGTGTGGGTCCACCGCGAGGAGTTCCTCCCCTTCGGACTGCAGCCGGACGACTGCGCGATGACCCCCAACGGGGAGCTCTATTTCAATCCCGGCAAGTTCAAGGAGGACTTCTCCAAGGAGCCGGCCGACCAGCAATGGTGGTTCATGCACGAGATGGTCCACGTCTGGCAGCACCAGCTGGGCTACTGGGTGATGCTGCGCGGCGCGTTCCGCATCGGGCTCAGCTACGAGTACGAGTTGAAGAGCGGCAAGAAGCTCGGCGACTACAACATGGAAGCGCAAGGCAACCTGCTCGCGGACTACTTCGTCGTGAAATACCTGAAGGCCGACCCGAACGTCGTGGCCATGAAGCAATACGTCAACTCGCTGGCGCTCTACGAAGACGTGCTCTCGGACTTCCTGAAGAACCCGGCCGATCATGCGAACCTCCCTTAAGCCTCTCCTGATCCTGGCGCTGTGCTCGATGGTGGGCGCCTGCAGCGCGACCTCCCGCATGGGGGACGCCGAGGTGCAACTGCGCGACGGCCAGCCCTGCTTCTTCCTGTCCGAGAAGGACGTGAAACGCGACCCGGCGGCGAAGCTGCAGGGGATCTCGGTGTCCGACCTGTCGACGCAGCCGGTGGGCGTGGTCTGGTGGGTGATGTATGACGCCGACCCCGCGGTGCCGCAGTCCGCAGCCGCCTGCCACCTGTATGGCGAGGTGCCGCCAGCGGCCAAGTCCAGCGACCTGGGCAAGCTGGAGAACGGCAAGGTCTATTCGGCCTTCCTCAACGTGCGGCCGTCCGACAAGTCGGATCCGACGCGCGGCTACTCGGTGCGGTTCTGCATGGCCGGCGAAGGCGCGAATCGACGTTTCGTACCCGCCGAAACCTGGCGCAACGGCACCTGCCGCTGAACGCGGAGCTCCCGCAGGGGGCTCGCAAGCCGGCCATTTTGGTGAGCTTGTGCGCGTTCGCCACAGCATTGGGCACGGCCGTTGGGAATTCGTGCTGACTCGCGATGGGGGGTCTGGGATCCTCCGCCGCCTATGTCCACGTCCCGCCTGGCCTCCCTCAAAGGCATCGCCTTGCTCTCGGCGCCCTTCCGCCGGATGGCCCGGCTCCTTTCGTTCGACGTCCGCCTGGAGCGCAAAGGCCGGCGTATCGGCATCCGCGTGGCGGCTCCTCCGCCCGCGCCCCCGCCGCCCGACAGCAGCGCCCTCGAAGCGCACAAGTCCACCTGCATCGCCCTCAAGAAGCTGCTCGACACTCATCGCCAGACGCGGCGGGTGATGCGCCATCTGGGCTACGTCGAGCGCGCGCTGGCGGCTCGCGGTCAGAGCGCGCTGAACGATCTGCCGGTGGAAGTCATCGCCAAGGCGCTGAAGCAGCTCGAAACCCTGGTCATCAACTGGTCCGATCCCCTGCTCGCGACCCTGCGGTCGCAGATGGCGGTGGCTGTCCTGCGCCGCTCGCCCGAGGACGATCCACCCGATCGGCGCTCCGAGTTCTACACGGATTCCCGCCTAGAAGTGCTGGACGACTCACCGTCCGCGTTCATGGAGTTCGAGCGGGCATTCCAGGCGCAGAACTCGAGGTCGTGAGGCGGCCACTGCCAAGGCAGCTCATAAGTCTCGCAAGTGAACCTCCAGGACACCCTCGTCGTTCTGCGAGCCCCGCAATGATCCGTCTTGCAAGCTCACCCACACTGCCCCACAAACCCGCATGCCGTGCAGAACTCGCACCCATCCCGATGGATGAGCGTCGAGTTCCCGCACTCCGGGCACTTCTTGCCGGCCATCGCGACGATGCCGCCCGCCTCCGAGGCTGAGCGCGCCACCGCGCCCGCCTTGATCGGCGCCTGCTGCATCAACCCCATGTCCACGAGCGGATAGCCGTTCTCGTCGAGCACGCCCAGCATCGCGTAGCGGTGGATCACCAGCCGCGCGACGTAGGCCACCGTCGACGGCCACACCTGCTGTCTGCGCTCGCCCGACAGCGTCGGCACCGGCGCCATGAAGTGGCCGAGCGGCTCGCCGACATTCAGCAGCTTGCGCAGCTTCATGCCGATCCAGCCCGGATCGAGCACGCGCATGTCCAGCGACAGCAGCCGCGCCAATCCATCCAGCGCCTTCGGATAGTTGCCCGAGAAGCCCATCGCGCATGGCCGCGTGACGCTCCCGCCATCGGGCGTGGGCAGACTGACCTCCTTCAGCGTCAGCGTGAACAGCTCGCCAGTCGCCGGGTTGTCGACATCGACCGCCCACGCCAGCGTCCCCGCCGTGCCGGTGCGCGGCTCCTCGCGCGAGAACATCGCATCGAGCACCGGCGTCGGGCCGCCTTCCTGCAGCGCGCCGAGCTGCTCGCAGCGCCAGCGGATCACCGCGGCCGTCGCCGCGACCACGCCCGGGAACAGCCGCGGCTCGCCCAGCGGGGGCATCGGCATCTCGAAGGCGCGCTCCTCGGCGACAGTGGCCAGCGCGTCGAGCTTGAGCCGCAGCCATGCGGCATCGTTGGCGCGCAGGTCCATCGACAAGGTCTTGGCCATCGCACCGAGCCCGCGCGGCTGCTCCGCGCCATTGACCCAGACCTCGAAGGGCAGCGTGCGGCCGAACAGGCCCGCGTCGGGGCCCTCCGCCGGCAATTCGCCGACGAACAGCGCGAAGTCGCCATGCGGGTGGCGGATCATCGTCGACCACGCGGGATTGCCGCCGGGCATCTCGGGCCGGCTCGGCCAGCGCAGCGAGGCCAGCACCGGCTTGGGCAGCCGCTCGACGCGCAGGCGCTGGTTCGGGCCGGTGTCGGCCTTCAGCGGCTCGGGCCTGGCGATCGGCTCGACGCTCAGCACCGCACCGAGCACGCTGTTGGGCCGGTAGGTCGCGAGCCCCTTCAGGCCGCTCTGCCAGGCCCAGCGGTAGAGGTCCTGGAAATCGGCGTACGGATAGTCCGCCGGCACGTTGACGGTCTTGGAGATCGAGGTGTCGATGCACGGCGCGACGGCCGCGACCATCGATTCGTGATCGGCGGCCTGCAGTTCGAGCGCGGTGACGAAGGCGTCGGTCAGCGGCGCGTCGGGGCCGAAGAGATGGCGATAGAGCCGCCAGGCATGGTCCTCGACGGCGTACTCCTTGAAGCTGTTGTCCGGCATCCGCTTCTTGCGGGTGTAGCTCCAGGAGAACGCGGGCTCGATGCCGTTGCTCGCGTTGTCGGCGAAGGCCAGCGAGATGGTGCCGGTCGGTGCAATCGACAGCAGGTGCGAGTTGCGCAGCCCCTGCGCGCGGATCTTGTCCTTCAGCCAAGGCGGCAGACGCGAAGCGAAGTTGCCGCCCGAGAGATAGAGATCCGCGTTGAACAGCGGGAACGCACCGCGCTCGAGCGCGAGGTCGGCAGAGGCCTCATAGGCGGCATCGCGCATGACCTCGCTGATGCGCCGCGCCATCGCGCGAGCCGCGTCGCTGTCGTAACGCAGGCCCAGCATCACCAGCGCATCGCCGAGCCCGGTGAAGCCCAGGCCCACGCGGCGCTTGTTGGCGGCCTCGCGGGCCTGCTGCGGCAGGGGCCAGGGCGTCACGTCGAGCACGTTGTCGAGCATGCGCGTGGCGGTCTTGCAGATGTCGGTGAACTCGGCCTCGTCGAATCTGGCCTGCGAGGTGAAGGCCTGTCTGACGAAGGTCGTCAGGTTGATCGATCCCAGGCAGCAGCAGCCGTAGGAAGGGAGGGGTTGCTCGGCACAGTTGTGGACCATCAGGCCATTCGCGTCGAAGGCATGGACGTGCTCGACGGTCACGTCGTAGACAGGCTCGACGCCATCGGGCTCGATGGAGGCGACGGTGGCGACGAAACGCTCGCGGTTGGGACGCCGCTTCTGCGCCGCCAGGCGCTCGGCGAGACGCCGAGCCTTGGCCGTGTCCGAGAAGCCGATGCGATCGGCGAAGCGCTGGAGGTTGTCGTCCGCGACGAGAAGCGTGCCGTGGCCGTCCGCGGATCGCCGCGTCGATGCGACGCCGAATCGGAGCAGCATCCGCTGCACGTCCTGCACGAGGTCATGGTCCAGCGATCGCAGCGTCACTGCCGGCTCGGCACTCACCGACGCGCATTCATCAAAGAGGCTG
>Ga0209051_1000769_pt1 | contig 34039 bp, 31 predicted proteins | sample AraplaCvi_mMS_r2_2_FD_184286 | JGI IMG/M metagenome (GOLD analysis project Ga0209051, IMG submission 184286) | Arabidopsis root microbial communities from North Carolina, USA - plate scrape MF_Cvi_mMS_r2 (SPAdes) (version 2) | ecosystem: Host-associated > Plants > Roots > Endosphere | place...
GAAACCGCCGAAGGAAGCGGTGTCGTAGCGGAAACGCAGTTTTCGGCCGAGACCATCGTAGTTGGTGAAGGCGTCCTTGACGCGCACCGAGGAAAGCGTTCCATCGTCGAGCCTGAGGAACGGCCCGCCGGCCATGTCCGAAATCAGGGAGTACCCGACGACACTGGTACCAGACAAGTCGACTTCGGCCGTACCGTCGGAAGCCATGCTGCCCTGGCCGAACCAGAACTTCCCGTACTCTTTCGATTCCATATAGACTTCTGCTTTTCGTAGAAGGTGCGTCTCCCAGTCGTAGTCGTCCTTGTTGAGCTGGTTTACGTTCGTGGTCGCATAGGGGGTCCACTCGAATTCAAGATTCCCGCCCACCGACCAGTTGTTTTCCATCAGGGAATAAAAGCGAAGACCAGCGCGGGTCGAGGAATTGCCGTTGTCGACAGGAAAGTAATTCTCGGTTGAACCGCCGTCGTCGAACGTCAGGAGCCCTTTGTTGATCTGGCCGTAAAGTTCCAGATAGGTGCTATCATCTCCGAGCCTAAGTTTCGGAATCCAATGTTCCCCGGCCGGGTTGGACTTGGCAGGTGTTTCTGCCTGCTTTGGCACCTCCTGCGCCTGGGCAACCGACAATCCCGCCGGTGCGAACGATGCAACTAGAAAGAAAATCGGCACATGCACGGCTGTCCGTGTTGTTAGTCGCATTGTTGTCCCCCAATTGCTAACCCACAGCTATCGTCGTAGGCCCCTGTTTGTCCTAGCCCCTAGCGAACACCGCAGGACAAGAGAGGTCATTTCAGAATTATACCCTATGCTACCGCGAATCTCTTGTCGTCGCATTGCGGTCGGCCGCACCGTAATTTGTCGCATCCGCTGACGCAACCATGCACGAAGCGCCCCCAAGAGTACCGTTGGGTGGCTCGTTGCCCAGGGTACCGGCGTCAGCTTGAAAGAGAGTGCCGCATGGCCACGCGACGGCACTTGCGATATCACGCGCGATTCCATCCTGAATTTGAAACACCCCTTGGGATCGTAGATCACCGCCATAATTGCTAGCCCAAATAACTGCTCCATCCGTTTTGCGGACAAGGCGAATACGATAGCGGATCCTATTTTCCTCAATCGCGGCACTTCCTTGCAGCGCATAACGGGCCGCATGCGTTGGGGTTTTCCCTTTCGCCGCCTGATCCGCGATGACAACAATGTCCTTGGCCTTCGCAAGTTGCACGATGACAGCGTCCCGCAGGCCGTCCGCGATCTGAAGTGACCTCTCTGATGGGGCACCGCTCTGGAGCCGTTCGATGAGGATTCGCGGAGCGATCTCACGTGCGATCGTTGCCGGCACGACGATTGATTTGAGCGGATCTTCAACGAATGCGGCGATCGCGAGCAAGACAACACCCGCTGGCAATGCGTATCTGACCCACGAAAGGCCGGGTACGTCGATGATAGTGTGTGCTCGTGAGGACGGATGAACGATGGGAGCAAGTTCGGCTGCAGAGTTCGGATTGACTGCAGGTCGGTGGCTTGCAGGCGTCGAGTCGTCGGTATAGCTGAACACCGGAACATAGGCGCCTTTCGGTATGGTGATAACCACACGATCGGCATTACCGACAACTAGGTAGTAGCGCTCTAACGCTCGGCGCAGTCGCCCAGCTTCAGTGCGTACAATGGGGTCGCTTTGCGGATCAAATGAGACATTTCGGCCGAAGACGCTGTTTGCGATCGTGAATGCCTTTATTGATCCCGAGCGCCCCGCGAACACTTCATCCACAATGAATTGCAAAAAGGCTCGGCATCGCTGAGTAGACTGAAACTCAGCACTCGCAAAAATACGCTCCAACTCTTCGTGAATTTCCGTCTCAGTCGGTTGACCGAGCTTGGTACAAGGCAGGTCTACAGGTCCCATGGCCCCTCGACGCAGACTAAACATTCCGAGTTCCTATACTTACAACCGATTGTAGCAGAACACAATTGTGCGGCCGCAGCTGGCGCGACGGTATGCAGCTGTCTGCAAGTCTAAAAATGTGTCCTCGAACGCGCAGTCCGACGCCAATGCCACTAGCGGTCAAGTCTGTCTCCAATCGCGCCCGTTCTTGGCCGCCTTGCGCCACCAGAAGCCGACGTTAGTCCCCTTGTGAACGACCATCCTAGGAGGATCGGCGTAGGAAACGCGCCAGCTAGGGAGGGGAGCAGAAACCTTCACTGAAATTTTTGTTGTCGAGGTGCTGATCTCGATTCTATGATCGGCGTCCATCGGTGCGGCATTAATGCGCTTCTACGAATAAGAGGTGTGTGATGTGGTTAGTCAGTCTTGCAGAGTTGGACGAAGTTGACGCCGAGGTTGTCATCGATGTGGTGCGCTGCTGGTGCGAAGATCACAAAGTGCCGATCGATTCCGACAAGGGACGGGCGGCCATGGCCGCAGTGGTTGACCGAATCCTCTCGGGGGAAAAATCGCCTACGGCGCTCTGCGAGGCGATCAACGCCGCCTCTTTGGCGGGTTCGCTAAAGGCTATTGGGCCCCACTCAGACACTCTGCAGAGCGGAACGCAATCCTGATTTTAGTGGTGCGATCCGAGATCAACGAGCGTTTTGGTCAACGTGCGGCTATTGTACGGCTTGGAAAAGAAAATGCCGCGCTCCGGCAACATTGCGTTGCAGTCCCGGACATGACCTGAGACGAGAATTATGTCGATGGGCGGCCAACGATTTCGGATTGCTGCCGCCAGCATCAGGCCGTCCATGCTCCCGGGCATATCGATATCGGTCAAGACGATGCAAACGTCAGCGCGGCTCTCCAGAATGCGAACGGCCTCGTCGGCGTCTCTAGCCTCCACGGCTGCGAACCCCGCGTCCTCGACGAGGTCTACTGCCATCATGCGCTGTAAGGGCTCGTCCTCGACAATGAGAACGACTGGCCTGGGTGGCTGCGGTGGGTCCATGGGTCGCCGCTCCTTTGCATGTGAGAAAGCGACGCGGAATTTGGCCGAGAAGCCATCTTTGGTTACAACTTAACTAGCCTTCTCGCCCCAACATTCAATGGAGCAGTTACGACTCACCGCGCCGCCATTGACGTGAACCCCCCGGACGATACGCAGGTTCGATCATGACCGGAACAAAAGACCGGCAGTCGCATTTATCGGGCAGAGGCGGTTCGCCTCGACCTTTCCTAAGTCCCAACGCTTGCCCCGCTTTCTTGGCGGGGCCTCTTTAGCAAAGGGCAACAGAGATGTTTCGCATGGAGGATGTTGTGATGTCTCTCAAAAGCCTCAATCGGCACAATGAGCCATTGAATTCGGATGATCTGCGCAAATGCCACGTAGTTCTGGACGCGATCTGTGACGATTTCGGAATTGAACCCGGCTCCGAGGAAGCTGATCGAATTGCTGCGATCACTATCGAGCTTTACGAGCAGGGCGTACGAGACCCTGGCCACTTGAAGCATATTGTTGATGCCGCGCGGGGCTTCGATCTCAATCGAGTGGGAACCCAAACATAGCGGTCGGCGGTTTCATCTTCGCTAATCCGACGATGTGACACTCAGGAGCCCTGACCTTGCCGGGCCGAAAGCGGAAACGCTCCTTCCTCCTGTGAGCATTCAAATCTCGACCGCGGACCCACCAACAAAAAAGGCCGGGGCGAAACCGCACCGACCTTCCTCACATCGCTACTTATACCAGTGCCAGTACATCCGTGGTCAAAAGCAGAAAGCGATTGCGGCAAATTGCGAGCGGCAGACACGTTCCAGCGCTCATCAGCAATGCCGATGAGAGGCATATAGGCACTCGATGCATGAAACGCAAGCACAATTTTTGGTTTTGTTCGCCAGGTCTGATAAAAATAAAAATTGCATGAATTACATTGCATCCGGAGCCGCGCTCAGGCATCGTCATTTCTTCAGCAGCCAATGTCACGGGCGCTGCTGCATCAGGGCTCAGAGCCCTTGCCCCAAATTGAAGGAGGACCAATATGTCTTCCGAGTTCGGCTACGTCTTACATTCCAGAGACCTCACGATGCTGCAAAGCGTCTTGGACGCGGCTGGATACAGTTCTGCCAGTAGTATTGCTTATCCTGAGCGATACGACATTGCAGCGAAGCTGCTTATCGAACGTTTCCAACATGGGATGACCTCCGCCGACGATCTATCCAGGGAGCTGGAAAGGCATTTTGGCGGGGCCATTTCGGCAATATCTCCACCAAGCTTCGAGCGGACGCGTGCCTCTATTCAGGGACGGCCTCCCCGGTAGAGGTTTCCGGAGCTGGAAGACTTCTCCTCCTTCTTGATGTAGCAGGCCGATAGCATGGAACATCGCGTCAAGGCGGGGTTGAGGGAGTGGATCGCACGGGTGAGGAATGTTTCTCCCTCACGTCGTACGCTGGCAAACTGTGTGATCCACTATTTCCGAATATGGAATCGCAGACCCCGCAACGGAACCTCAGACCGTATCGTCTGCTGCGCCCGCGTTCGGCGAGCGAGCGGCGTGATACTCGCTTTCTGGAGAAGAGGGGTCGTATCGATGCCGTTGCGCTCAAGATGTCGTGCAGCCAATCGTGTGGCCGGACCACTCGCGGTCGGACAAGAGGTCAGGCTCTGGATGACTGTCTGTTCCACCATCGCGCTTCCTGGCTGATCAGAACGCGGAAAACCGCACATTATGAACCTGTGGCAGCTCAGCGCAAGCAATTGGCTTCGCGTGGCAAGATCAGAGCGGGCTAACACTATACAAGAGTTCCCGCAGCGACGACTTGTTAAGCGTCAATGCGCGGCACTGCGGCTTTTTCGGGGGGGGACGCAGTGCCGGTCGCTGCGGCGTAGTGCCCCCGAATTGCTACTTGGTAACAGTGAGCTGCCTCCACGTTGAAGGCTTAGGCCAGGTGGAGGTCGCAGCCATCATTCCTGCCACCAGACGCCTTCGACTGGCCGCTCAACGCGACTGGACCGGCGCACAGTCACCGAACGAGAGCAGTTCGCAGGAACGGAAGCGTGGTGGAGCGGTCGCGGTTGATTCCCACTTTGACTGCGTCAATGCTCCGGACAGGCAGGCCCGGGTTCGGCGGCGCTTTCTTCTCCGTGTTGGCAGCGTATTACAAGCTATTGGCATACCTCAGCAAGCGGCGCGCCCGTACTTCGTGGTTAATGGGGTTCTGAATTGTCCGTGCGACAGGCGATTAGGGAGCGAAGATCTTGAAGTGCATTATCACAGTCTCAGCAGACTTCTTGCTACACTCTAAAGTGGCCCATGCAGTGGCGAACTACTCCCTCTCATTAGTTAAGGAGCGGTATGTCGTGTGCGTCGGGCCACCCAGAAGTAAACTAACCTGGTCGGCATGAGTTCGAACGATCATACCCAGCTCGTGGAGCTCTTTCAGACCGCGGCCATGCTTAATACCAGTAACGCTCATCGCGGCAACGACGGACTTGGATGGGCCATATATGCCCGCTCCCACACAGGCCACCCCTATCATATCTTCTTCATCGTCGAAGGCGTAACCGAGGTTCCGCACTTCCTTGAGGTTGCGGACTAAGTCTTGGGGTGTCGTAATCGTCTTCTCTGTGCGTCGGGGCATGCCAAGGCGATGAAGCAGAGAGAGAACCTCGTCTTCTGACAAATTGAGAAGGAGTGACTTCCCTACAGCTGAGGAATGAGGAAGTTCGCGCCGGCCAAGCGACGCAACAAGACGAAAAGGTCCCGGCGCGTCGACGCGGGCTACAGCTACCGCGCAGCCATCGTCGAAGACAGCTAGGCGTGAAGTTAGACCTGTGGCCTCGGTTAGCTGTTGGAGCGTGGGCATAGCTATTCGCGCAATCGCCATTTCAGCCTGTGCACGATCTCCTAGGTGAATAAGCGTGAGACCGAGCTGGTAGCGTCGCGCGCCACCAAACCGGACATCGCTGACATAACCACGGGCGACAAGCGTCTGGAGCAAAGTGAAGGCAGTGCTGCGAGACACGCCGACGGCCTCTGCTATCTCGCCTACGCTCATTCCGTCACCACCGCTGGCCGCGAGCGCCTGAAGGACGTCAAGCGCGCGACTAACACTGCGCAGGGCATACTTATCATCAGTTGTCTCCGTTCTTGTCACTCTACAACCCATCCTTTTAGCGAGGTATTACCTGCGATGCATTCCGCCTGTCGAGCACAACAAAACCCCATTGACAAGGGGTGACGTCCGCCCGTATGTTTCGTCCTAACAGAATACTGTTCCGCAGTACAGAACAAATTGACTAGAGAGGGAAATGATGGCTGGCGAAAAAAAGCTGCGATCTCAGGCATGGTTTGGGGGAAACAGCAAAGATGCTTTTATGCATCGCAGCTGGATGAAGAACCAAGGCATCCCAGCGGACGCCTTCGACGGTCGGCCCGTAATCGGCATCTGCAACACGTGGTCGGAGCTCACGCCCTGCAATGCACACCTGCGCGACCTGGCCGAGCGTGTAAAACGTGGCGTATTGGAAGCAGGCGGGCTGCCGCTTGAATTTCCGGTTATGTCGCTCGGTGAATCCAACATGCGGCCAACAGCGATGCTCTATCGCAACCTCGCGTCGATGGACGTTGAGGAATCGATCCGGGCCAATCCAGTTGATGGCGTGGTGCTTCTGGTTGGCTGCGACAAGACCACGCCAGCTCTCGTAATGGGGGCGGCTTCCTGCGACCTTCCGACACTGGTTCTTTCCGGCGGACCAATGCTTAACGGTGACTACAAGGGCCAAAAGATCGGCTCCGGTACGGTCGTCTGGCACTACAATGAGGAAGTGAAAGCCGGGCGCATGACGATGGACGAATTCATCGCTGCGGAGGCGGGCATGAGCCGCTCTTTCGGCAGCTGCATGACGATGGGCACGGCCTCGACGATGGCAAGTATGGCCGAGGCACTAGGCATCGCGCTGCCACAAAACGCTGCCATTCCCGCGGTCGATGCACGTCGAAATGCACTCGCTCAGGTAACCGGTCGGCGCATCGTCGACATGGTGCGCGAGGATCTTGTTCTGTCAAAGGTCCTGACGCCAGCGGCCTTTCGCAATGCGATCAGGGTAAATGGCGCGATCGGCGGCTCCACCAATGCTGTCCTGCACCTGATTGCCATTGCCGGCCGTATCGGAGTCGATCTCAGTCTGGATGACTGGGACGCCCACGGCCGAGACATACCTACCATCGTCGATCTCCAACCCTCCGGGCGGTTCTTGATGGAAGAATTCTATTATGCCGGCGGATTGCCGGTGGTGATGCGAGCGCTGGCCGAGCGTGGTCTTCTGGAAAAGGATGCGCCTAGCGCCACCGGGAGGACAGTCTGGGAGAATGTAGCAAACGCGATCAACTTTAATACGGAAGTGATCCGCGAATTCGACAAGCCGCTCGCCGTTCAAGGAGGCATTGCCGTGCTGCGCGGAAATTTGGCGCCGCAGGGGGCTGTGCTCAAACCATCCGCAGCGTCGGAAAAACTCATGGTCCATCGCGGACGGGCAGTCGTGTTCGAAACTATTGAAGACTACAAGCGCCGTATCGTCGACCCTGATCTCGATATCGATGAAAACTCGGTCATGGTGCTAAAGAATTGTGGACCGCGGGGCTACCCGGGCATGGCGGAGGTCGGCAACATGGGCTTGCCTCCGAAGATTCTCGCCAAAGGCATTACCGACATGGTGCGCATCTCGGATGCACGAATGTCCGGCACCGCCTATGGCACGGTCATCCTGCACGTCGCGCCGGAGGCGGCCGCGGGTGGTCCGCTCGCGTTGGTGCGTGAGGGAGATTTCATCGAACTCGATGTCCCGAACCGACGGCTGCATCTCGATGTGGCCGATGCCGAGCTAGAAGCACGCCGCGCCGAATGGCAGCCTCCCGAGCCTCCGACGGCGGGCTACTACAACCTCTACGTCCAGAATGTACTTCAAGCCGACCAGGGCGTCGACTTCGGCTTTCTGGTCGGTCGGCGTGGCGCCGGCATCCCGCGAAACTCGCACTAAGAAACCATTTGCCAATCCCGGTCCGGGCAGCGGCAGTCATCGAAATCAGATTTGGAGAAGATACTTCATGCGTCTCATGCAATTTTCGGATCAATCTGGGCAGCGCAGAGTTGCCATCATCCCAGACAATGGCCGGGATTTCCAGGTATTGGAAGGCGCCGCCAGCGTCTATGAGCTGGCCAAGCGAGCGGTTGAAGCCGGACACGGCTTGAAAGACGAGATTACCAAGTACCCGCTGGGTGAGGTAGTGGACTGCGACGAAGTTGCGCAAGACGGCCGTCTCTTGCCAGCGATCGATCATCCTGAGCCCTCACGTTTTTGGATCACCGGAACGGGCCTTACCCACATCGGTAGCGCCGACGCCCGCGACAAGATGCATGATTTGGCCCATGGCGCCGACAATGCCGAAATGACGGACTCGATGAAGATCTTCAAAATGGGGATCGAAGGGGGGAAGCCGGCGGATGGCGAGATCGGTGTTCAACCGGAATGGTTCTACAAGGGAGTGGGCACCTGTGTGGTGCCTCCGGAGGCCGATATGCCTATGCCTTCGTTCGCCCTCGCGGGCGGCGAGGAGGCCGAGATCGTCGGGGTCTACATCATCGGCGAGGACGGCAATCCTTGGCGCCTGGGATACGTCATCGGCAACGAGTTCTCTGACCATATCACGGAAGCGCAGAACTACCTTTACTTAGCGCATTCGAAACTGCGTGCTTGCTCGCTCGGTCCGGAACTTCTGCTCGGGGATTTGCCGGATGACGTGCGCGGAAACATTCGCGTTGTTCGAAACGAAGAACCAATCTGGGAAGGTGAGTTCATCAGCGGAGAAACGAACATGTCGCATTCGATCCGCAATCTCGAGCACTATCATTTCCGCTACGACATGTTCCGCCGTCCCGGTGACCTTCACGCCTACTTCTTCGGCGCATCGCTGCTGAGCTGCGCCAACGGCATCGCGGCTAAACCTGGCGACCGTTTCGAGATCGATGTGCCGATCTTCGGCCGTCCCTTGCGCAACACGTTGCGCCAGGATGCGCCGCCCGCTTTCACCGTGCGTTCGCTCTGAGCGCACAATCCACTTACTCGTCATTGTCTTGCATTTCTGGAGCTAAAAACAATGGGGCTTCGCTTCGCTATCGATACAGGCGGCACCTTCACTGACTTAATGGTCGCGAATGAGACCGGAGAGTTGAAGATGCACAAGGTTTCGACCACCCCTTCTGACCCCGTCGCGGGGGTGCTGGACTCGCTTCGCGTCGCCGCCGAGGCGGAAGGTCAGAATCTCAGGGACTATCTCCGCCGGGGTGACATTCTCGTTCACGGCACCACTCATGCAATCAACGCCATTGTCACGGGTTCGACGGCAAAGACCGCCCTGCTTACCACGCAAGGCCATCCAGACACGCTGGTTTTTCGTGAGGGCGGTCGCATGGAGCCGTTCAATTTTACCATCCCCTACCACGAACCCTACATTCCAAAGGCGTGGACCTTTGAAGTGCCGGAACGCATCACTGCCAACGGAGCTGTGAAGACAGCGCTCGACGAGGCGGAGGTCATCGAGATCCTTGCAACCTTGAAGACGCGTGGCGTGGAGGCGATAAGCGTCTGTTTTCTGTGGTCTGTAGTCAATCCGAAGCACGAGCAGGCAGTAGGCCGGATGATCGAAAAGCATCTGCCGGGTGTTCCCTATACGCTCTCGCATCGGATTAATCCGTCTATCCGAGAATACCGTCGCACTTCGTCCGCTTGCATGGATGCTTCTCTGAAGCCAATCATGGGCGCCTATATGCGTGGCCTCGAACAGCGATTGCGCGATGCGGGATTTGCCGGCCGAGTGCTCGTCGTCACGTCGCAGGGCGGTGTTATGGACGCGTCGCGCGTCGCCGAGGAGCCCGTTCATCTTATCAATTCGGGACCGAGCATGGCGCCGGTCGCGGCGAAAACCTACGGTGCAGGCGACCCCGCCGAGACGTTGATCGTCGGCGATACCGGGGGAACTACATTCGATGTCTCGCTGGTGCGTAAAGGTCGCATTCCGCGTTCGCGTGAGATGTGGCTCGGACAGCCGTTCCGGAGCCACATGACGGGCATGCCCTCGGTCGATGTAAAAAGTATCGGTGCGGGCGGCGGTTCAATCGCTTGGGTCGATGCCGGCGGCCTCCTGCATGTCGGTCCGAAAAGCGCCGGCGCGATGCCCGGGCCGGTCTGCTACGGCCGCGGTGGCACCAAGCCAACCGTAACGGACGCTGCAGTGGTCCTTGGCTTTATCGATGCGGAGTTCTTCCTCGGCGGAAAGATGCCGCTCGACAAGCAAGGCGCGATCGAAGCCATCCGCCGAGATGTTGCAGAGCCGCTCGGCCAGAGTGTTGAGGAGGCGGCTGCGGCGATCATGTCGCTGGCAACCGAACATATGGTGCAGGCCATCATGGACATTACCGTCAACCAGGGCATTGATCCAACGAGCGCCACCTTCGTGGCTGGTGGTGGGGCCGCCGGCCTGAATTGTGTAGCCATCGCTCGGCGCCTGGGCTGCCGACGGGTTCTTGTTACGGAGGCTGGTGCGACGCTTTCAGCGTCTGGCGCGCTTATCTCCGACCTGTCGGCGCAATACAGGGCGATGTTCCACACGTGCAGCCAGAATTTCGACCAGGAGAGCGTCAATCAGGTTTTGGGCCGTTTGCAGGCGGAATGCGATGCCTTCGTCAAAGGTCCGGGCGGCAACGCCAGCTCCGTCGAAATCGATTGGTCCACCGAGGCTCGCTATACGGACCAGGCATGGGAGATCGAAGTACCGCTGCGCAACAACGTCTTCCGCGATGAGGGCGACCTTAACGCACTCGTCGCCGATTTTCACCAGATGCATCAAGACATCTTCGCTGTCAGTGATCAGAACGCTGGCATCGAGACCGTAAGCTGGAACGCGGAGGTGCGCTGCCGCATCGGGACCGGCAAGCCGGGCCGCTTGGCCCGTGACAGTCGTCCCGCCCGTCTCTCGCCGCGGTTCGTCCGGTTCCTTGGTACGGAATGGATCAAGTCCGAGGTCTATCGACTGGAGGCCCTCGAGGAGGGGGCGGTGTTGCACGGCCCGCTGGTGGTGGAATCCGACTTCACGTCAATCGTGGTCGATCCTGGTGCGACCGCTCGACGTGATGCCTCCGGCAATCTCGTAATCGACGTACTCGACTAAGAAGGGGAAAACCATGTCGAACACCAAACCAATGGACGGCTCGACGCTCGCGGTGCTTACGGCGCGCTTCGAAGGTATCGCCCGCAAGATGGCAAACACACTGCACCGGACCGGTCGTTCGGGCATTCTGACTATTGCCCGTGACTTCTCCTGTGTGGTCTTGACCGCCCGCCACGAACTTCTCGCGACCGCCGAAAGCTTGCCGATTCACGTTCTGCGGGGACCGGACACAATGGCCCGCACGATGGTGGAAAATCATCCTACACTCAAGCGGGGCGATGCCTTCCTTCACAATTCGCCGTATCATGGCTGCACGCATCCGGCCGACCATTCGATCCTTATTCCCGTGATCGACGATAACGGCGTCCACCGCTTTACCGTTCTTGCCAAGGCGCATCAGGCGGACTGCGGAAACGCGCTGCCGACGACCTATATGGGGGCGGCTGTAGATGTCTATAATGAAGGCGCTCTTATCTTCCCGGCCGTGAAGGTCCAGGAAAATTACGAGCACAACATGGATATAGTTCGCATGTGCCGCATGCGTATCCGCGTGCCCGATCAATGGTGGGGCGATTATCTGGCCACGCTTGGTGCGGCGCGCGTCGGTGAACGGGAAATCCTGACGCTCGGCCGGGAAATCGGTTGGGATCGCCTCGAAGAGTACACGCAGCAATGGTTCGATTATAGCGAGAAGCGAATGATTGATGTCATTCGCGCGATGCCGAAGGGTAGGGTTACCCGCACGAGTACGCACGATGCGTTCCCCGGAACGCCTGCGGAGGGCGTGACCATTAAGGCGACGGTGGAAGTGAAGCCGGAAGACGGAATTATCGAAGTCGACATGACCGAAAATCCGGATTCCATGCCGAATGGCCTCAACCTCTCCGAGGCTTGCGCGCTATCCGCACCAATGGTCGGGATCTTCAACTCGATTGATCACACGGTGCCGAAGAATGAAGGAAGCTTCCGGCGCATCAAGATTCACCTGCGCGACGGTTGTATCGTGGGACGACCGCGGCATCCAACATCCTGCTCAGTGGCCACAACCAACATCGCTGACCGTGTGGCGAACCCCATCCAGGCGGCGTTAGCCGAACTGGCGGATGGACTGGGGCAGGCCGAAACCGGCGCGCTCATTCCTCCCTCTTGTGGCGTCGTGTCCGGCGTCCACGACGGCCACCCGTTTGTCAATGAGGTTTACCTCGGCTGCACAGGCGGGGCGGGCACGCCCTGGGCCGACGGATGGCTTACCATCCTCCACGTTGGCAATGCAGGCATGTGTTATCAGGACTCAATCGAAATCGATGAACTTCGCCACCCGATTTTCGTGCACGCACGCAAGCTGATCGCCAATTCCGAAGGAGCGGGCCGATTCCGAGGCGCCTTGGGAGCCTACTCGGAATTCGCGCCGGTGGATTGCGAAATGACGGTCGCCTATGTCAGCGACGGCAATGTCAATCCCGCGTCTGGCGTTCGCGGCGGCCTCTCCGGGGCCAATTCAGCGCAGTATCGTCGAAAGAGCGACGGCTCGCTTGAGCCCGTGCCAGCCTGTGCGGAGGTGCAGATCGCCGCGGACGAAACAATGGTTTCCATCAGCTGCGGAGGCGGCGGTTACGGCCATCCTCACGAACGCTCATCTGAGCGCGTTCTCCACGATGTCAAGGAAGGCTGGATCAGTCGCAAAAGGGCAGCGAGCGTCTACGGAGTAGCCGTTACGCCGGAAATGGAGATAGACCACCAGGAAACTCAACGCTTGCGCTCGGCGTCTCAATCCTGAGCCAAGATGGTCGAAGCGTGCCGAGTGAAATCGGCACGTGAAGCTCAGGAAGCCGGCGAGCAAATGTAGTCGAGCTTTTCTGGGCGAGAGAGCGGCCGGGTGGCTTAGACGCCCGTCGCCTGCTCTGTGGCCGAAGAAAAATTCATCGCAACCAATGGAGGTGTTTACGCACGACTAAAAAATTATCGAGAATCAGCAACACAGAATGCAATTCCGTAAAACAGAACGGGGAACCACTATGAATAAGCTCAAGTATGCTCTTCTCAGCGCGGCCGCATGTGCTGTTGCCTGCACGACCGCTGTCAAGGCCGCCGACAAGGCGACCGCCGACAAGCCCGCCTTTGGAGATTTCAAGGTCGCCGAGCGAATCAAATCGCGCATCTCTTCCGGTAAGCCGGTTCGCATCGTGCTCGACGTCGCTGGGACCGGGATCCCGATCCAAGGCCCGGCGATGCGCATTGGCATGGAACGCGGTTGCGACGCCGAGCAGTCGACGCTTAAGTCGGAATGCCGAAACGTTGGCCCGGTCAATCCGAACCCGGCCCAGCAATTGTCCGAGCTTGAAACTCTGCTGAATTCCGGCGAAGTCGACTGCCTCGCGCTTCAGCCGCCTCTCCCCAGCCAATTCAACAACATCGTCAACCGCTACGCGGACGCTGGCATCCCCGTGTTCACCTTGAACATCGATACGCCGAATGCGAAGCGCATCGCGCACTTTGCGTTGAATGAGGAACAGGCCGGCGAGATCAATGGCAAGGCCACCGCTGAACTGATTAAAGCTAAAGGTGTGAAGATCAATACAGTCGCGATGGGAAGTGGCGCGCCTGATCAGCCTTGGGCCCAGTCCCGCATGAAGGGCTTTGTCGCCGGTTACACCTCGGTCTTCCCCGATGCAAAATTCTTCAGCGACTATAAGAAGGCACTGCCAACCGGGAAGAACTTTACTACCCAGGAAGTTCTGAACTCGGTGACGCCGTTCCTAACTGCCAACCCGGACGTCACCCTCTTCTTCCATACAGATCAAGGCGTTGAAGGCGTCGGCAACATCATTCGCAACCGAAAGCTGGTCGACAAGACCTATACCTCGGGCTTCAATGTTAGTGGTCCTATTCTCGACTCTATCGACACTGGCGCGACCCTCGTCACCATCGACCAGGGATTCGATAACCAAGCCGAAGCCGCCGTCCGTGCCTGCATTCGATATCTTGCGGACGGCAAGGCGCCAGTGGATCCCCTGCAATATCTCTCACCGATTGTGATCACCAAAGCCGGAGGCGCTGAGCAGATTACAGCGGAACAGGCCAAGGAGCGGCTACGAGCCGCTACCCAATAAGCCGATAGTTGTGCCGTTCGGGCACGATCGTTACTGAAAACAAGAGCGTAAGAATCATGGTCGGAATACTTGGTACTCAGCGAGCCCTCAACAACTTGCGACTTTTGGGGTTAGTCCTCGCAATTGTGATCGTTGCAGTGATAATTCAGCTGCAGCGTTCATCATTCATTAGCCCCGAAAACCTCACGACCTTGGTTCGTTCGATGGTTGCCCTCGGCATGGTTGCTTTCGCCCAGATGCTTGTAATTCTTCTGGGCGAAATCGACCTGTCGGTGGGCACCGTCTATGGCCTCGCGGGCATCGTGACAGCGACTTTGTGGCTCGGCGGGGGGGCGCTCCCCTTCACCACCTCTCTTCCCGTCGCGCTGGCAGCCGGCATCGTCACCGCGTTGACGATCGGGGCGATAAACGGTTTCCTCAACATAAATGTCGGACTGCCGTCCTTCATTGCGACACTTGGGATGCTGAACATTGCCGATGGACTGCAACTCTATGTCAGCAATGCTGCGACCTTCACACCAGCTTACAACGAGCCGCTGCCGCAGACATGGGAACTCGCAATGTTTGATTGGCTGGGTGCTCGGCCGTTCCTCTCCACCATACCGATAGAGGTGCTCTGGCTGGTTGCCACCTTCGCCATCTTCTGGGTTTTGAGGCATCGCACCGTATTCGGCTTTCGCCTCTTGGCGATGGGGGGAAATCTGGAGGCCGCGCGTGTAGCACGTCTGCCGGTGCGCAAATACAAGTACATTGTCTTTCTCCTTGCTAGCCTGATGGCTGGACTAGCCGGAATTGCGGATTTCTCCTATGTCGGGTCGATCGGCCCCAGCCAGGCTGGAAACCTCATGTTTTCGGCCATCGCAGCTGTTGTCATCGGCGGCGCCAGCCTAAATGGTGGCCGTGGAACGATCGTCGGCACCCTGCTCGGTGTTGTTCTTCTAGCCATGTTGAATAACGGCCTGGCACTGATGGGCGTCGGATCTTTCGTCCAGCTCATCTTCATTGGCGGGGTAACGATAGCGGCCGTGTGGCTGGATCTCGTCTCCCAGAAACTCATTCGCAGCGCAGGACAGCGCTCGGCCAAGGCGAAGGCGGCAATCGCGTGATGATGGAGCTTGTTGCAGAAGGGGTCGAGAAGAGCTATGGCGCGACCCGCGCCTTGGCAGGGCTGAGCATGCGTTTGCGCTCAGGCGAAATCGTCGGCATTGCGGGGCCAAATGGCGCCGGTAAGAGCACGCTCACGCGAATGCTGGCCGGTGAAGAAACGGCTGATCGGGGTGAGATCACGCTAATACGCGACGGTCAATCCGCCGGCGAATGCTGGAAGCATGTTGCCGTGGTACATCAAGAGCCGCATGTTTGGCCTAACATAACTGTGGGAGAAAATCTCTCTGTAGGACGCGAGAGCCGCTGGCTCGGAAAAGTCGGACTTCCTGCAAACGCGGAAACTGTGCTGACCAAGCTCGGGATCCAACAATATGTCGACTATCAGCTCGGCGACCTTTCTTTGGCGATTCGTCAACGCGTCGAGATAGCGCGTGCGATGTTTTCCGGTGCGGACGTTTTTCTGTTTGACGAACCTAATTCGGCGCTGACAGAAGAAGAGTCTGAAGCCTTATTCGCGACGATGAACGAATTGGCTGACGAGGGCAGGATCATCGTGCTCATTACTCATCGACTGAACGATTTCGTTCGATGCTGTAAACGCGTCGTAATCCTCCGCGATGGGCTCATCGCCCGTGAGCTTAAGGACGCAGACATAACCGAAGCCAATATTGCGCGGGAATTAACTGCGCATATTGCGAAAGCTGCCTCCAACCAATCACCTGCACGTTTTGTCGGTGCGATGCCGCTAGGCGCACCATCGAGTCTGGAGCTGAACCGGTGGAGCGACGACAACGGAGCGTTTCGGGACATCTACCTGAAACTGCCAAGGGGGGGAATTACGGTTCTTTCCGGCGTCGAGGGATCTGGTGCGCGCGAACTCGCGCAGGCGATCGGCGGCTTTCGAAAGCTACGCTCCAGGGGGAGACCTCAAGTCACCACCACCTATTTGGCCGCGAACCGTCGCGACACGGTATTCGGCAACATGAGCGTTGCAGAGAACCTGGTTTCCAGGCGTAGCTGGCAAGAGCTCTGCAACCCTGTTCCGTTCTTGCGCCCCGATCGCATTACTGAGGCAGCAAAGCGCAGTATTGTTCGGTATGGAGTGAAGACAGGCAGCCCCGATCATTCAATCACGTCCTTGAGCGGTGGCAATCAACAGAAGGTGGTTTTGAGCGCCGCGATGGAGCAAGGTTCGGATATCCTGGTCGTGGAGGAGCCCACACGTGGAGTGGACATCGGCAGCTCGCGTGATATTTACGCGCTACTGGCCGAATATGCCGCATCCGGCCGGTCGGTCGTGCTCTACTGCACCGAACCCCAGGAAATCTTCCAGATCGCCAGTGTCGTCATTGTGCTTTCAAGAGGTCGTATTGCCGGGAAAATCGCCATGGACAAAATCTGCTCTGTCGTCGACCTCGCGCAGGTCCTCGCTGAATACGAAGCAACAGCTTGATCGCCATCTGTCTCTGAATGCCATAAAATGGGGACGACCTCGACCGCCGCGTCGATACCGAACTACCGGATTGCCGGTCGCGGCGGCGCCCGGCTATCTGCGTCTGCGGAGATCAGGTCAGCAAACCCAAAGACTGAACCTACGCCGATTGTCGCTTGGCGAAGCCAGCATTGGATCGTCCGAGGAGCGCACCATTGCCGAAACCAAAATCTCCGAACTGATTTTTTCCCTGACCGTTGCGCGCCCGCGGGCCTTATTTGTTGTAGGTCGTGATCAGACCGGACGTACGTTCTCGGCCTTGGATTTTCCGGTCTTGCGATCCTGGCCCAGCTCGTAGCTGACATTCTGGCCATCTCGTAGCGATCCGCCCTGGACGGCAGAGATATGCACGAAGACGTCCGGGCCACCATTGACTGGCGTTATGAAGCCGAAGCCCTTGTCCTGATTGAAAAACTTTACTGTGCCGTTAGCCACGTACTTCTCCGATGGTTTAGATTCTTCCAAAGTGAAGTGATAGACCGAAGGGGGACCGCAGGCAAGTAAGGGTGCCAATTAAACCCCGCGACGGGAAGCGGAAGAGTGCCGGGGAATACTCCCGCCTCTCTCTGGGCGGCGCTCCCTAGGGGCCCCGAAGCCCTCGATCGTCGTCCTGCCGAACAGGTACAGGTTGGCGGACCGCCTGACCGGACCGACCCAACCAGCGGGGCTAGCCACTGAACGATCCTGTTGGAACATCCTCTTCGCCTGTCTAACTGATGCCGAGAAGTAACGTATCTGACAATGCTCTATAGAGCATTGAAAGTTTGATTTGCGATGCCGCGGCAAAGACGGCATTAGCGTAGATAGTGCTGATTCCGCAGTCCGGCGGTCAAAAGTGCGGCACGAAACGGCTGAACCCGAAAATGGCCTATTGGAACCAATGCGTGAATATCTAAGAATACCTACCCGTGTTGAAGTCGTCCGTGGTCAGGAGATTATTGCCTCTTCGGAGGAGGGTTGGGCCGGTTTGCCGGATTGGGTCCGAGAATGCTACGAACGTGGTCAAATGGTTATCGCCACGACTACTGTTACGGTGTTCAACGCGGCGGAAGCTCTCAGAGCGCGGCCAAGCGATTTCATCGTCCGCAGCCAGGATGGTGTCCTTTCAGTTTACGACGAGGTGGCTTTTCACCGAGATTTCGTGCCAGCGCACGCCACTGAACTTCATAAACTTCACGCGGCATAGTGCGTCGGATTTTTGCGTGGAACCGAGCCCCATCTCGCGAATGCTGCCGAACGTTTTTCTGGCTCGGTGCGTACCACTCGATTGTTGCCAAGAAAACGAAAGCTGCCAACCGCCCTGCCTCCCACTGAGGCTCGTACATTGAAGTACTTCGTTCCGCGCTGGCCGATCGACGTGCGGCCGCTACGTCCTTCCCTACGACGAAGAGGCGGGCCCGTGCTTCAAACATCTGACCACCTCTCGGGATTTGCCGCTATCCCCTGGGCAGAACGATGCGCGTCAGCGCTTCCCGTTCCTAGCCCCCGGGCGGGCATGAGGCATTGCAAATCCCGCGACCGGTAACGAGCCGTTTTACAAAGCGGGCCAGAATATGATCGTTTCGTCGCCGCGGTTCACGCTCGCTCGTCGCATCGTTTTCCACAGCCAGATCGGCACTATCCGGGACAGGCTCCTCCGCCGTCGCAATCGGTTCGCTCAAACGACGTGGACGTCAGTAATTATTTGGTAACCACAAAGGTCGACACGCAAAGCATACGAACACCAAATCACCTAGTTTCCGCCTCGCTTCAATGAATGAAGAGGTGATGAAACATGTTGAATACCGGCGGTGTTGCCGAGAGTATGGCTACGGATCAGTCCATTGGCGACGAAGAGATCCTGGTTGCGATCGATCACTTGAAAAATGCAGTTCGAGCATCCAGCGATGCCGGCAGCCCGATTTCGCCAGATGTTCTTCGCATCAAGCGCATCCTCGAAGACGTTGCCACACAACGGAACCTGCTTGCCTAGCACTTCACGAATTGAGCCCGCCACCGGCGAAGGCGGCGGGCTGTGATTATTTCCAAGGGACATCAAGTAATTGGCACCTTCTGCAGTTGCAACTCAGGGAAGCGGTATCCCCTGACCGCGGCATCAAAATTGAGGGAGACAGAATGCACGAAGATGATGAGGAACTGATCGGCGAGATCCAAGCCCTTGCGATGAAGCTAACGAGGACCGCGATAAGATGGCCGATATCGTTGCGGCAGCGACAAAGCTAAGCGCCCACCCAACAAACCTACCAAAAGATCCTCGAAAGGCTGAGGGGTGCCTTCCGCAGTCGAGAGCTTTTCTGGCAGACCTGAGCGCCCACACTGGTGGGCAGACGAAACCCGCCACGGGCGAAGGTAAAGGGCTGTGATCGGTGCCAGGTTACCCCTCCCGGCTGGCCGTCTGGCATGGCATCACGTCACCCGGCGGCGGCCGGAACGATATCATGCACTTGATAAGGCCCGGTGGAGCGGATCTCAGTACGGCCCTAGACATTGCCGTCGAGGGCCGTAGTAGGGCTGAAACGTATTGTCATAGGCCCTGTAGGAACGATACCGGGAGTAGCACCAGCTAGCATGCGAGTTGCCATAGTATTGTGGCTCCTCATAGTAGTCGGGCTGATCATAATACCCTGGTTGAGCAAGCGCGCCGCCGATAATCGCTCCTGTTGCCAGCCCCCCGAGAACCAATCCGAAATCGTTGTAACCGCCATAATAGCCGCCATAGTAGCCGCGACCATAATAGCCGCCATAGCGTCCGTATCGGTAGCCGCCATAAGGCCGGTAGCCCCCGTAATAGCCCCGACCATAGTTCCTATAGCCGCCCCACGATCCGCCGTTGTGCCCTCCGTAGTTGCCGTAGTGTCGCCGATATTGGATCAGATGAACATCCGAGGCTTGTATCGTGGACGGGCTTGGCGACGGGAATGCCTGAGCCGGCACCACACTCGGACATACCCCAATAAGAGATAGCAAAAAGACTGCGAGCTTCCTCATTTTAGTCACCCATGCGCGTTCAGCTTGCGAACGTCTCCAACAGTGTCCTGTGCCATTTTAAACGAGCCTCATGCCAATGTGAACGCCTCCTCAGCGGCAGTGAAAAAAACAGCTTGTTTCCTCCACGCCTGGAGACAAAAGACCCGGTCCAACTGGGCGCTCACACTCCAAGTCCAAGGCCAATCTCCAGCCGGTAAGTGGGGCCGAGCGGTCTAACCACCTCTCCGGTTCTCCGAGACGGATCAAACCTTTGGAGAACCTTCGATCACCGCCGCAAAGAAGGCCTCTGTCGGCGATTCGTCCGAACCGTCCTTCCGCTTGAAGCTCTTCATTGACGCCCAGGCTTCGATCAGTGTGCCATTTCGCCATCGCGGCGATGATGGTCGAGCACGGGACGGCGAGTGCGGCCGCGCAGGCGAGCCTTCGGACACCGGGCCGCCGAGTCTGCGCTCCGGGTCGCAATCGTGCCTCGCGTCCGGAACAATGCCGAACCCGCACACTTCAATCGCTTTGCGTTGCTGGAAAGATCGCCGATAGCGCATTGAGGAGAGAAACTGTTTCCGGATGCGTCACCGCATAGTAGACACGACGACCGTCTCGCCGACTGGAAACGACGCCGTCCGTTCGCAGCCGAGCCAGTTGTTGCGACACAATGGCCTGGTGAATGGCCAAGCTTTTCTCCAGTTCACCGACGGTCTTTTCGCCTTCGGTGAGAAGGCAGACGATCGTCAGCCGGAGATGATGGGAAAGTCCGCGAAGGAGGATGCTGGCTTCCCTCGCTCTCTCGTGAATTTCATGCATGCCCTGATAAGCCATTCTCAATTTTAAAGCTGCACCAACGGCCTCGCTTGGCCGCGTGACTGCAAATCGCCCTAGTGCCAGCTTGTTACACTTTCATTGATCCATCGCAAAGAAACCGCTCCCGCGCCGACTTACCTTGCCGATCACAGGAGACCTATAATGACTGACGCGCAAATTGGCCTATCCGTCGCAACCCCTGTCATCATCGTGTTCGCGGTGACGCTCTATCGCATGGGCGTGCTGCAGCGAACCGGTGTCGTCTCTGCAGTTGTTGCTGCAATCGCGATCGCCGCCAGCCTGTTCCTGCAGAGGTAGCATCATGGAAAAACCGACGACGGACGCACTCCTGGAGCTGGAGCGCTGTTATGGGCAGCTTGTCTCGTGGTGCGATCTGCTGGAGGCAATTGCCGATTTCCTTCCCTGTCAGGTTGACGAAAGACTATGCAATACGATCACGAATGGTCTCGTACCGTTGCTGCTCCTTAGCCACAAGCTTGAAGAGGAAATTCTTTCGACCGGACTTGAGTTGATAATGACGCAGGATGAATGCATCGCAGCGCAAGATCGTCGTAGAACAAGCCGGCTCCTCGACTACGATGCCGCCGAGGAACTGGTGGAAACGCTCGGCTCTCTGAAGGAGGGCAGATGCCGGCTCTCGTGGGACGCGGTCGGGTTTCAACTACGAGCGTTTTTTGGATCCCTGCGACGGCATATCCGATCGGAGCGCGAAATCCTTAAGCTCATACAAAAGGCGATGAAAGAACAAGGATCTCTGCTTAACGGCGTCGGAGAGCCGGAGGCGGCCTGACAATAGTGATGCGTTCCTGTGGCCGCACTTCCAGTTCATTGCAAGTGATGTGTCGCCGTCTTCGGACATCAGCACCACGTGGCCGGACTGCCCGCATGTCGGTCGTGCCGCGAGATCACCGCTTCGCAGGCTTGCGATACCCGACGGGACCTGACACCTGGATGACGGTCACGCATTTGGAAACCGGAGCACCACCCAAATTCCGAGGGTGCATCCAAGCTAGTTCACTGGCTACTTTTCCAGAGCAATTTCTTCTACTTTTGCTTCGCGTTATTGCCGTTGCCATTGCCACTATTGTGGTTGGCGTTCCCGCTGTTTGATTCGGGGCCATTGCCACCGCCTTCATTGCCGGTGCCGTTGCCGACGCCATTCCCGCAGTTGCCTCCGCACTGGTTTCCATCGCCACCAGAGTTGTTGTTGCTACCGCTTCCTCCGTCACTATGGGCCGGGGCGCTGCCGCTGTTCTCAGTGCGGCTTTCGTCGACAGTTTCTCCTATTGCCGTTTTTGGGCACGGCGGAGTTCGGACGGGGTCCTTCCTGTCCATCGAAGGCACGCGTGGGTAAACGAGCTGCTTTGACGAAATCCGAGCATCCAGGTTATCTGCGATGCCTGCAGTCCTTGCTGAAGGTAGTCCAGCGCCAGCTCGCGTCTGAGGTTGTCCAATATTGCGCCAAAACTTGCTCCCTCGAGGGCGAGGCGACGCGCAAAAGTCCGTTCGCTGACGCCAATTTGACGGGCGACATTGCTGACAGTGGGCTTCGCCATGCGGCAATAACGGTGCGATCGTGTTTTCGACGAGTGTGTGAAAGGGACTGACATTTGACACACGTGTGGCGACGGCTTCATCACAGAGCCTGACCATCAGGTCGTTGAGATAGGGATCTCGGTCAATAACCGGCACATCGAGCAGCGTCGCGTCGAAGGTCAGTCCGTCTGTCCGGGAGCTGAACTGCACGTCCCCACCGAAAAGCTGGTGGATCTCCGTTGAATTTTCCGGCCGGTGGTGAACGAAGGTTGTCGCAATAGGGACAATACGCCGACCGATCATCTTTCGGCACAACCGCAGCAGTACCATGGCAAAGAACTCAGCTTGATGCCGGTCCGAATGTCGGGAAAATCCCGAATAGGATATTGCAATATGGAGTGTCGCATCTCGCCGGTCTGCCCGTAGGTCCAAAGCCTCGCTGACGACGCGACCGTACCGCGCAATACGGCGCAACGCGTCGCCAAAAAGATCGGAGGAGGCGGCCACATAGTAGATCATGCCGATCTCTCGCAGGTCGAGCTCTCTCGCCAAAGTAAGGCCGAGCCACTCATCGTTGAGCGCGCGAGACGCCTCATTCAGGAAATCGATCTGCGATGTGATGTTGACGCGATTTCGCGCTTCGAGCATGGCCTCGGTGATATTGGATCGCCTGAGGAGCGGTAGCGGATCGATGGCCCTTTTTTTGATCCGGGCGAGCGCCAACCGCGAGGCAAGTCCAATACCTGTTGGCGCAACGATCAGTCTCTGAAAGCTAGGTGCAAGCCCTTGCGGCGCTGTTTCCGCGTGACGAAAGTTTGCCAATTTCATTTCCCCTTTTTGTTGAGAAAAAATTCATCGACAAAAACGGCTCATCGCAAGCCTTCCACCGAGGGGCGACAACTACCCTAAGGATGTTCACCTCCCTGCGTTACACGCAGTATGCGACTTATGACGGGAAATCGCAAATTTCCGTTTTCAATCCCTCGAAGGGCAGCGAAAGGAGTCCGGATCCCACAATAGCTGCCGCAGCTCGACAGAAGTATCCCCTGACGCGCCAGGAATACTTAGCGCATCAGGGCACTAGCAGTGTTATGGCGTTTAGTGGCCGTTACCGTTGCCGAGGCCGTTGGCGTTGCCTACCCCAAGCGAATGCACGGCAGCTGCCCTGGACCCTGGCGCATTGGTTTGGTCACCGCCGCTGTTATCATAGGAAGTGCCGTTTCCGCCGACCACGGCGCCGTTGCCGGTGCCCGATGACGAGTAGGTTGAGACAAGATTGCCATTTCCCTTGGTGTCGGCATTCGACGAACCCTTGAGGCCGTAGTTTGCACCTGCGAAAGCAGCGGTCGATAGCATCGAAAAAGCTGCAGCTGAGATAATCCACTTCAAGATTTTTGTTTCCTGATTGCTTGATCCACACGGTCCATTCCGTGCAGCGTCAAGGTACAGCACAAGGCAGCGCCTCGATTACGCGATCATGCCATTAAATTGCTCCTCACGGCCAAAAGGCGCAAAAGGAAATCCGTCTGTTTGACGGCAGGTGCGAGGACACCAACGTGTTCGTCAGAAACCAGCGATAGGCATGGTGTACTTAGAAAGTAGAATGTAGCGCGAACCGTCCCGATCGTACAATTGAGGGTCCCGCTACATCGTAACACGTCGCAGCAGTGCAAGGATCGTCACGAGTTGACCGGCGTATTGCTGTGCCAGGTTTCGCGTCTCCTCGTCCCTCGAACGTTCCGCCTCGCCGAGGTAGAAGTCCAGGAGCAGTTCTGCGAGGGCAACCGGTGAAATCTCCTCGACATCGGACAAGCCATCCGGGTTCAATGGACGTCCCCCGAACGTGAAAACCCGTTCCGAACCATCTTGCAGCAATGCAGCAAGCTCTTTCGAAACCGAATTGCCCTCACGGGCGAGTCTTTGAAGATGAGCATCAAGCCTGTCTTCTAGCCGACCAAGTGGAATCGTGTCGCTTTGGACATGCTTCTGTCTGTGAAAAGCCAGGCGTCGCTCGCGACGCAGGAGCGATACATGACCAAGTTCCTCCCGCGCCATGCGCTCCGCTGCGAGCGCAATGTCGGGCGTTGGTGCATGGGCGGAAACATATGTCCAGAAAAGGAAGGCCCGTTCCTCGTTCCTGACCGCAACCGAAAAAGCCCGATAGGCTGACAGCAGCGCGGGGTTCGTCAGATTCATGCCTTCGTCATCGAAGACCTCGTCAGGTTCCTTTCCTGTCGGGAGATTGGCCATACCCAGCTGGGCGGACCAATCCATCACGGAATCAAGATGCGTGCGTTCCTCTGCAATCAGTCGTTCGAAGACGCCAACCAGTTCGGGCTTGCCAACTCGGCGCATATCGTCAGCCAGCAGTTCATATCCGGCGATCGCCTCGCTCTCCATTGCCTTGGCTGTCGCCAAAAGCTCCGGCATCGAACGGATGATCATCGGCTCTCTGGTCAGTTCTGTCACAAGTCGCTCCTCGCACGTCGCATTCTCTGCAAACGATTATCAGAAGGAAAAACTTTTAATTTGACGCACGTCAAAGAGTAGCTGCTGCATCGCGAGTACGTCTTCCCCGGAAACCACCAGCGTGGGTGTACGGGAAGAATGTTTCTGAAATTAAGACCCTGGCTCAAAGCCTGCACGCAAGTACTGATCGTGCTTGCTGCAACATGGCTTTCTGTCACCGCCTGCAGCGCAGCAGACCAGCTCGCAACCTATATGCAAAAGGTGCAGCCTTCGGAGCTCTTCGAAGGCGCAGACCGCTTTGGTCCTCCCCAGGGAGAACCGCCAATCGCCCCGGTGCTCCGCAAGAATGAGGTGCTTGGATACGCCTATCTGAATTCCGATTTCACGGCGTCGACCGGTTATTCCGGAAAGCCAATTCATATTGTCGTCGGGATTACGTCCAACGGCATTGTCCGCGGCATCAAACTCGTCGATCACAAGGAGCCGATCGTGCTGATCGGTATTCCGCAAGCGCGTGTCGTCGCGGCATTGAATTCGATCATCGGCAAGGATCTTGGTCGGGTTGCCGCCGGGCTTGATCGTCCTCCGCAGGTCGACATCGTCAGTGGCGCGACGGTGACCGTCCTCGTCATGGGCGACAGCGTCGTCCGCTCGGCCGTCAAGCTCATCCGTACCCATCGCCTCGACAGTCAGCAGGCTGTGGCAGCTGCCGTTGGAACGGAAACGAAGCGTGTCGATGAGGGAAAGACAGGCACGCAGGACTGGCAGACCCTCCTTGGGGACGGCTCGATCCGGAGCCTGCGCCTGACCGTGGGGGAGGTCTCGGAAGCCTTCCGTTCGGCCAAACAGGACGCGGCCGCTGCACGGCCAGAAACGACACCGGAGACCGAACGGTTCATTGATCTCTATGTCGCTCCCGTCAGCGTCCCAATCATTGGTCGAAGCCTGCTCGGCGATACGCTCTATCAACGGCTTCGCACGCAATTGCAGCCGGATCAGGCAGCAATTCTCGTCGCCGGGGACGGCGCGTACTCCTTCAAGGGATCCGGATATGTGCGCGGCGGGATCTTTGATCGGATTGAGCTGCTACAGGATGGCCAGGGTGTCAGATTTCACGACCACGACCATACGCGTATCCCTGCGATGGCGGCAGCCGGCGCACCTCGCCTGAGGGAAATCGCGCTCTTTGTCGTTCCCAAGGATTTCACCTTCGACGTGACGGAGCCGTTTGAACTGCAGCTGCTGGTTCAGCGGGCCGCCGATGGCACACAGAAGGCCGTTCTTCCCTATAACGTCGGATACACCCTGCCGGCACCCTATGTGAAGGTCGAGCAATCACGTCAGCCCGCAGCATCCGCTGAGGTTTCCGCCAAGCCGCGGACGACCGAGCCGGAAGCAACCGTCGATGAGGGCGAGACGCCTCTTTGGATTGCCATCTGGCAAGGGAACCGTATCAAGATCGCGATAACGATCGGCGCGCTGCTGACGCTGACGGCAATCTTCTTCTTTCAGGACTGGCTCGTTCGTCGGCCCAGGCTGTTTGTCTACGTCAGGAACGGCTACCTTCTTTTCACGCTTGTCTGGCTTGGATGGTACGCGAACGCGCAGCTTTCGGTCGTCAATGTCTTCACCTTTGCGAACGCTCTGGTCACAGGGTTCAATTGGCAGTTCTTCCTGGCCGCCCCGCTCATATTCCTGCTCTGGGCCGCGGTTGCCGCCGCACTCCTGTTCTGGGGACGCGGACCTTTCTGCGGTTGGCTTTGCCCTTTCGGTGCGCTCCAGGAGCTGACAAACAACGTCGCCAAGAAGCTCAAGGTGCCCCAGGTCAAGCTCCCCTGGGGACTGCACGAACGTCTCTGGCCGCTAAAGTACATCATTTTCCTCGGTCTCTTCGGCCTTTCCTTCTATTCGATGGCGCTTGCAGAGACGTTCTCGGAGGTAGAGCCGTTCAAGACAGCGATCATCCTGAAGTTCGCTCGCCAATGGCCCTTCATTCTCTTCGCAACCGCTCTCCTGGGGGCAGGACTTTTCATCGAGCGGTTTTATTGCCGATACCTGTGTCCGTTGGGCGCGGCGCTCGCAATTCCCGGCCGGATCAGGATGTTCGAGTGGCTGAAGCGTTGGCCCGAGTGCGGCTCGCCGTGCCAGCGTTGCGCGAAGGAATGTCCTGTTCAGGCCATCCATCCCGAAGGCCAGATCAACGTCAATGAGTGCATCTACTGCATGCATTGCCAGGAGTTGTACCAGGACGACCAACGTTGTCCGCACATGATCCAGGTGCGCCTCAAGCGCGAGAAGTTCATGGCGCTTTCGACACCTGAATCGCGAGGCGAAGCTCCGCCCAAAAAGCAGAAGCTCGAAGTCACCTATAAGGGCACTCCCATCAGGAAAGCAGATTCCGCGTCGGATCAACCGGCGTGAGCATACCCACCAAGGAGAAGGCAAATGACGACCAAAGACAACCATCCTCTTTTCAACAGGCGCCAGCTATTGGGGACGACGGCATTCGCGGCGGCGGCGGGGGCAGCTGGCGTTGGCGGCGCACTCACACTCTCCGGAGCGATGGCTACGGCTGCGCGCGCCGAAGGGCTAACAATGAGGTCAAGCCTGGTGGAACTCGACGAGTATTACGTTTTCGTATCCGGGGGACAATCCGGCGAAATAAGGGTTGTCGGTCTGCCGTCGATGAGAGAACTCATGCGGATCCCGGTGTATAACCGTTGCAGCGCGACGGGCTGGGGTCTTACGAACGAGAGCCGCAAGGTCCTTACCGATGGTCTGCTTCCCCAGACCCGCGAGTTCCTGTCGACGCGCGGTGAGGTCTACCACAACGGCGATCTGCATCATCCGCATCCATCCTTTACCGATGGCACCTATGACGGCCGCTACCTGTTTGCCAATGACAAGGCCAACACGCGTGTCTGCAGGATCCGTCTTGACGTCATGAAGTGCGACAAGATCATCGAACTTCCCAACCAGCACACCGTCCACGGCCTTCGCGTGCAGAAATACCCGAAGACCGGATACGTGTTCTGCAACGGGGAAGACCGCGTTCCGATCCCGAACGACGGCAAGGTGCTCGAGGATTCCAAGCAGTATCACGCTGTCTTCACGGCAGTGGACGGCGAAACGATGAAGGTTGCCTGGCAGGTCATCGTCGATGGCAATCTCGACAACGTCGATGCCGACTATCAGGGCAAGTATTGCTTTGCGACCTGCTACAACTCCGAAGAAGGTGTCAATCTTCCGGAGACGATGGCAAAGGACCAGGACTGGGTTGTCGTCTTCAATCTCAAGAGGATCGAAGACGCGGTCGCCCGCGGAGACTTCAAGGAATTAGGCGGCGTTCCTGTTCTCGACGGTCGTCACGGTTCTGTCTTCACGCGCTATATTCCTGTCTCGAACAGCCCGCATGGCATCAACACGGCTCCGGACGGAATCCATGTCGTGGCCAACGGCAAGCTGTCTCCCACCGTCACCGTCTTCGACGTTCGCAAGTTCGACGATCTATTCGACGACAAGATCCAGCCTCGCGATACCGTCGTTGCCGAGCCGCAGCTTGGTCTCGGTCCGCTTCACACAGCCTATGACGGGCGCGGCAATGCCTATACGACTCTGTTCATCGACAGCCAGATTTGCAAATGGAACATCGAAGACGCCATCCGCGCCTTCAAGGGCGAGAAGGTCGACCCGATCCGCCAGAAGCTCGATGTCCAGTATCAGCCTGGGCATAATCATACATCGATGGGGCAGACGAAGGATGCGGACGGTAAGTGGCTTATTTCGCTGAATAAGTTCTCGAAGGATCGCTACCTGAACGTTGGCCCTCTCAAGCCCGAGAATGACCAGTTGATCGACATTTCCGGCGACAAGATGGTCCTCGTCCACGACAATCCGACGTTCGCGGAGCCCCACGACGCGACCATCGTTCACTCGTCCAAGATCAATCCCGTCAACGTCTGGAACCGGGACGATGTCTTCTTTGCGGATGCAGTCACCCAGGCGAAGAAAGACAACATCGATCTCCTGTCGGATTCAGAAGTTATCCGGGATGGAAACAAGGTCCGTGTCTACATGACGTCGGCGGCCCCGGCGTTTGGTCTTGAGTCATTCAACGTCAAGCAAGGCGACGAGGTGACGGTCTACATCACCAACATCGATGATGTGGAGGACCTTACGCATGGCTTCTCGATCGTAAACTACGGTATCCAAATGGAGGTTGCTCCGCAGGCAACCGCATCTGTTACATTCACCGCCGACAAGCCGGGGGTCTACTGGTACTACTGCTCGTGGTTCTGCCATGCGATGCATATGGAGATGCAGGGTCGCATGCTTGTCGAACCCAAGGCGGTATAATGCCTCCGCTTGGCAAATTGGTACGTCTTGGAATGGCGGTCATTGCGATCGCCATTCCCGGCCATGTCGGCGCAGCCGAACGTGAGCTTGCGCCGACCGATGCCGCAACGCTCCAGCGTGTCCTTGACGATAGCGCAGAAGGTGACGTGGTGCGTCTTGCGGCTGGTCGCTATTTGGGCCCCCTGACCATCAACAGGCGCATTGTGCTGGAAGGAAAGGCAGGCGCTGTCGTCGTCGGGAACGGCAAGGGTAGCGTTATCACGATTACCGCGCCAGGCGCGGTGGTCCGCGGTCTGGAGATAGAGGGATCAGGCTCTGATCTGGCTGCACTCGATTCCGGAGTGTTCGTGAGCCAGAGCGCAGACCACGCGGTTGTCGAAGACAACACGATCAAGGGCAACCTGAATGGAATCTATCTGCATGGCGCTGCCGGCTCCATCGCACAAAGAAACCGGATCGTCGGCATGTCCTCGGGGCGCATGAGCGAAGCCGGAAACGGCGTCTCGCTGTGGAACGCGCCGGGCGCCATGATCATCGACAACGAGATCAGTTTCGGAAAGGACGGGATCTCGACGAACGCGAGCAAACGCAATGTGTTCAGGGGCAATCACTTTCACGACCTTCGTTTTGCAATTCACTACATGTACACCAACGACAGCGAGATCAGCGACAATGTGTCGATCGGGAACCTGGTCGGCTATGCGATCATGTTCTCGAACCATCTCAAGATTACCGGAAATCTTTCCGATGGGGATCGCGATCACGGGTTGCTCCTGAATTTCGCGAACGGGTCGACCATCAGGCAGAACCAGGTCATTGGTCGCCTCCAGCCGTCCGACCGCTGGTTGTTGGGAGGAACAAGGCCCGATGCCGGCGACATGACCAAAGACCTGCCCAAGGACGGATCAGCTGTCGCGACACGACCGGTCGAAGGTCAGGGGATGCAGCTTGGTCCGGAGAAGTGCGTGTTTATCTACAACGCCAACCGGAACGTACTGGAAGACAACGTCTTTGCGAACTGCGCGATAGGCATACATTTTACGGCTGGCTCTGAAGGCAATGCCATTATGGGTAACGCCTTCGTGGGCAACAGGAATCAGGTAAAGTATGTCGGTACGCGATTTCTCGACTGGTCGAAGAATGGTCGCGGCAACTATTGGAGCGACAATCCGTCGTTCGATCTCAATGGTGACGGCATTGCGGACAGTCCGTATCGTCCCAACGACATCATTGACACCGTCCTGTGGACAGCTCCCCAGGCCAAGGTTTTGACGACGAGCCCCGCTGTCCAGATCATCCGATGGGCACAGTCACAATTCCCCTCGCTCCTGCCGGGCGGCGTGATCGACAGCAAGCCCCTGATGGCCCCGCCCGCACCCAAGGACAATGCACGATGACAAAGACCATCCATCTCGGAAACGTTTCGAAGCTCTATGGCGAAGTCGTCGCAATCAAGGATGTTTCGTTCTCGCTTCGAGAGGGGGAACTCGTCGCTCTTGTCGGCCACAACGGTGCTGGCAAGACCACGTTGATCAAGGCAATTCTCGGACTTCTCAGACCGACCGGCGGAACGGTGCGGGTTCTTGGCGAGGATCCGGTTTCCGGAAATCTCGGCGTACGAAAAGAGGTTGGATATCTTCCGGAGAGTGTCTCTTTCCACATGGCGCTGACCGGCCGCGAAATACTGACCTTCTACGCTAAGCTGAAGCGGGTGCCAGCGGATCGGTGGCGAAAGCTGTTCGACCAGGTTGGTCTGGCCGAGGCGGCTGCCGATAGACCGGTTCGAACCTATTCCAAGGGAATGCGCCAGCGATTGGGGCTGGCCCAGGCACTTCTTGGAGAGCCTCGGCTACTTCTCCTCGACGAACCAACCAGTGGGCTCGATCCGGCTCTTCGACGCAGTTTTTATGATCTCATTCTCGACTTCCAAAGGAAGGGAACGACGGTGCTTCTATCCTCGCATGCCTTGAGCGAGCTTGAGGAGCGGGCTGAACGTGTCGTGATCATCAACGGCGGCAACAAGATCGCTGACGGAACGCTGGACGAGCTCCGGCAGATAGCCTGCTTGCCGACCCAGATCCGGTTCAAGCCCAGCAGCGACGCAGCTGCACATTCGTGGTTCGACGGTCCGGTACGCTGGACCGAACGGAGAGACAAGTTTCTCGAAGCGAGCGTCGACCACGACGCGAAGATTGCAGTGCTTTCGGCTGTTACATCCGATCCAGCCGCGCTGACGAGCATGACGGTGATCGAGCCGACGCTTGATGATGTCTATGCACATTTCCTTCAACGACAGGGAAGAAAACCGTGAACAACATCCTGATCATTGCTCAAAAGGAGATCCAGGAGGGGGTGCGAAACCGGTGGGTCATTGCGGTGACGCTACTACTTGCTTCTCTGGCACTGACGCTGTCTTTCCTTGGCGGTGCACCGACAGGAAATGTCGGTGTCGGCCGCCTGGATATTGTCATCGTCAGTCTTGCCAGTCTCACGATCTTTCTGGTCCCCCTGATTGCGCTTTTACTTTCGCACGACGCGATCGTCGGCGAACTGGAACGCGGCACGCTTCTTCTTTTGCTGAGCTACCCGGTTGCGCGCAGCCAGATCGTGTTGGGGAAATTCCTGGCGCATATCCTCATCCTGTCCTTTGCTACACTTTTGGGATACGGGGCGGCCGGTCTTGCGCTCGTTGTGGGGGGAACACCGACAACGACGCAAAGCTGGATTGCGTTTGGCGCCATGATCGGGTCTTCGATCCTGCTTGGAGCGGTTTTTACCGCTCTGGGGTATCTGGTGAGTGCGACCGTTGGACAGCGCAGCACAGCCGGGGGTATCGCGCTCGGGATCTGGCTCTTCTTCGTGATTATTTACGACATGGGCCTGTTGGGTGCGATCGTGTCCACGAAGGGTCAGGGGTTTTCTCCCAGGCTTCTCAGTGGGCTTCTGATGGCCAATCCGACAGACGCCTATCGCCTTCTCAATCTGGGGTCGGGAACGGCTGGCTCCGTATCCGCACTCTCGGGACTTGCGGCGAATTCGATGCTGACACCAACCGTGCTCATGGCGTCGTTGGCGCTTTGGGTCGTCATTCCCCTGTCGTTGGCAATGCTTCGGTTTTCCAGGAGAGAACTATGAACCGGTCCCTCGCCGTATCCCTTATCCTCATGACAGCGCTCCTGACCGGTTGCGAAAAGGCTGAGACCGTCGTGCCTGGCCCTGTGGAGCTTGCATCTGATGCCGTGGACCATTTTTGCGGCATGAATGTCCTTGAGCATGCGGGCCCCAAAGGTCAGATCATCCTGAAGAGCGGCGGCACGCCGGTCTGGTTCAGTTCTTCGCGTGACGCAGTGGCATTCACAAGACTTCCGGAGGAGCCGAAGGACATTGCAGCCATCTATGTGTCTGACATGAGCCACGCGGCGAGTTGGGAAGCGCCAGGAAGTCAGAACTGGGTCAAGGCGGATCTCGCCTTCTACGTGGTCGGCAGCAACGTTCATGGCGGGATGGGCGCACCGGAAACGGTTCCGTTCTCCGTTCGCGCTGATGCCGAAGCATTTGCAAAGAAGAATGGGGGCAGGGTGTCGATCCTTGAAGAGATCAAGGATCAGGATGTCCTCGGGCCCTCCCAAAGCGTACCGGCGGGCGCGGAGGCTGAACAAAATGGCTAATGCTATCACAAGGCGGCGCGCTATCGGAATTTTTGCAGCCGCAGCCGGCCTCCCACTCCTCTACTCCGGGTTCGCGAAGGCTGAAGCGCCGGTCATCGTCTGGACAGGGCAGGCGCTCGGTGCGCCCGCGAAACTGATATTGCATCATAACGACACGGCAAAGGCTCAGCGGATAATCGACAGGATTGTCGTTGAAGTTGCCCGGCTCGAAGGGATTTTCAGTCTTTATCGCGATCCCTCGACGCTCGTTGAGCTCAATCGAGTGGGCGGCATCGCCATGCCGCCGGCGGAGATGGTATTGTTGCTCGACCAGTGTTCAAGGTTCTGGCAAACAACTGGTGGGCTGTTCGATCCTACGGTGCAGCCGATTTGGAAGCTCTATCGGGACCACTTCGCGTCTGAAACCTTTGATGAACGCGGACCTGATGCAGCGAGGTTGGACGCGGCACTAGGCAGGGTGGGCTTCGATTCGGTCGTGTATGGCGCCGATCGCATCGCGTTCGCAAAAAGGGGAATGTCGATGACGCTCAACGGCGTAGCCCAGGGGTTCGTGACAGATCGCATAACTGAGATGTTGCGGGCCGAGGGCTTCAACAATTGCCTTGTCAATATGGGTGAGGAGCGGGCGATTGGCGCTCAGGCGGATGGCACGCCATGGCGTATCGGACTGGCGAGCACTGAAGACAGCCTGGAACCCGACGCGGTGCTACCTGTCGTCAACCGGGCAGTCGCCACATCGAGCCCGGTCGGCTTCGTCTTTGACAAGGCCAGCAAATTCGGACACATCCTCAATCCAAAGACCGGTCTCTCACCGCAAAGCAACCGAAGGGTGACCGTCATCGCCAATGATGCAGCCACTGCGGACGCGCTGTCGACGGCCTTCAATCTCATGAACGTGGATGCAATAAGATCCACATTGAAATATTGGCCAGGAGCTTCGATCGATTTGATTGACAAAGCAGGAACCCGGATCCGGATCTAACGAAACGATAGATACTCCAAGCTCCCCGCCGCCGTTGCGATCTCAGATCGAGCACATTCACGAACGGTGCTCTGGCTGGGATCTCCCTGCATGAAAACCTTTTCGGTGAGGCGCTTGCGGCTTGCACGTGGCGAAGGTTATGGCGATGAGCCATGAAGTTCGCGCTGGGGCGGTTTGACAAACGGCCCTTACATTATTTCAAATTACCTTCGAGGTGAACCGAGTTGAAGTCATCCACAAGGACTTCAAGATCAACAACCCAGCCTCCAAGGTCGTTAATCGGTAGCTGGTTCGCGACAAAGCCAATGCCCGACACACCCGCCAATTCGAATTTCAGTCGTTCGATGCCAAGCTCAGGATTAGA
>Ga0209051_1000770_pt1 | contig 33998 bp, 28 predicted proteins | sample AraplaCvi_mMS_r2_2_FD_184286 | JGI IMG/M metagenome (GOLD analysis project Ga0209051, IMG submission 184286) | Arabidopsis root microbial communities from North Carolina, USA - plate scrape MF_Cvi_mMS_r2 (SPAdes) (version 2) | ecosystem: Host-associated > Plants > Roots > Endosphere | place...
GGTGACCAGCGAGGTGTCCATGAAGGTCGACAGCAGGTTGTTGACGAAGGCCGGGATCACGGCCACCAGCGCCTGCGGCAGCACGACCGCGCCCTGCAGCTGCCAGTAGCCCAGGCCGAGCGACAGACCGGCGTCCAGTTGCCCGCGCGGCAGCGTCTGCAGGCCGCCGCGCACCGTCTCGGCCATGTAGGCCGCCTGGAAGATCACCAGCCCCGCGGCGACGCGCCAGAAGGGATCGAGCTTCACGCCCGCGGGCATCAGCAGCGGGAACACGTAGGCGGCCACGAACAGCACCGTGATCAGCGGCAGCCCGCGCACCAGCTCGATGTAGCCGGTCGCCAGCGTGCGCACCAGCACGAGCGACGAGCGGCGCGCCAGCGCGAGCCCGATGCCGGCCGGCGTCGAGACGGCGATCGCGATCAGCGTGAGGATCACCGTGAGCGGCAGGCCGCCCCACAGCTCGGTCCCCGTGCGCTCGAGGCCGAACACGCCGCCGGCCATGAGGACGAAGAACGCGGCCAGCACGCCCGTCCACAGCAGCGCGAGCGCGCGCGCGCCGTGGCGCGTCCACAGCACGGGCAGCGCGCTGACGACCAGCATCCCGATCACGAGCCCGGTGGCGAGCGCGGGCCGCCATTGCGCCTCGTAGGGATAGCGGCCGAACACGATGAGCCGCCACTTCTCGGCGACGAAGCCCCAGCAGGCGCCCTGCCCGCGCGCCGCGCGACAGGCGTCGACGTCGCGCGCGCCGACCGCGTGCACGACGGCCCAGCCGCCCAGGCCCCAGGCCGCCCACGCGAGCAGCGCCGCGAGCGCCAGCGTCAGGACGGCCGCGCCGGGGCTGCCGAAGAGCGCGCGGCGCCGGAGCCCCGGCGTCATCGCGGCGCGCGCGTCACGCGCGCGTTGACGAAGCCCATGGCCAGCGCCAGCACGAGGTTGGTCGCGAGGTAGGCGGCCATCACGATCAGGATCACCTCCAGCGCCTGGCCGTTCTGGTTGATCGACGTGTTGCCGATCGAGACCAGGTCGGGATAGCCGATCATCACGGCGAGCGACGAGTTCTTGACGAGGTTCATGTACTGGCTCGCCAGCGGCGGGATCGCGAGCCGCAGCGCCTGCGGGAAGATCACCGCGGCCATCGCCTGGCCGCGCGTGAGGCCGAGCGCGAGCGCGGCGTCCCACTGCGCCCGCGGCACGGCCAGCGCGCCGGCGCGCACCAGCTCGGCGATGGCCGCGCCCGTGAAGAGCGTCAGGCCGAGCCAGAGCGCGAGGAACTCGGGCGTGAGGGCGGCGCCGCCCTCGACCAGGAAGCCGTCGACCGTCGGCCGCGACCAGCCGCCCGCGACCCCGCTCGCCAGCCAGCCCAGCACGGCGCACGCGAGCCCGCCCGCCAGGCCGACGAGGCCGCGGCCGCCCGTCAGCCAGCGCCGCGCGGCCAGCGCCGCGGCCAGCCCGCCGACCAGCGCCGCGCCCGCGGCCGCGGCGAGCGCCGCGTGCTCGTGCGCCGGAACGGCCAGCTGCAGGCCCTGCTTCGAGAGCAGCGCCACGCCCGGCCAGGTCAGGCCCTCGCCCGCGTCGGGCAGGAGCTCGGTGACGACGAGGTAGATGGCGAGCAGCTGGATGAGCAGCGGCGTGTTGCGGAAGATCTCGACGAACGCGCCGCCCAGGCCGCGCAGCAGCGGATGGTGCGCGAGCCGCATCATGCCCACCACCGCGCCCACGATGCTGGCGGCGACGATGCCGGCGAGCGCGACGCGCAGCGTGTTGGCGATGCCGGCCTCGAACGCGCGCAGGTAGGTGTCGCGCGCCTCGAACGCGATCACCGACTCGCCCAGGTTGAAGCCGGCCGGGTCGGACAGGAAGCCGAAGCCCGAGTGGATCTGGCGCGCCGCGAGGTTCTGCCCGACGTTGTGCGCGACCAGGACGAGCAGCAGCAGCAGGATCAGCGCGACGCCGCCCTGCGTGGCGACCTCGCGCCGGCGGCGCGCGCGTTCGCGCGCGCGCCAGGCCTCGTCGCCCGCGACCCGGCTCATCGGGCGCCGACGGCGACCGGCGCGGGGGCGACGAGCGCAGCGAGGGGGGGCCTCATGCCTAGCGGATCGGGGGCGCGTACATCAGGCCGCCCTTGTTCCAGAGGTTGTTCACGCCGCGCGGCAGGCCAACCGCACTCTTGGGCCCGAGGTTGCGCTCGAAGCTCTCGCCGTAGTTGCCGACCTGCCTGACGATGCGGTAGGCCCATTCCCTGTCGAGCCCGAGCAGCTTGCCGTCGTCTTCGGAGACGCCCAGGAAGCGCTGCACCGCCGGATCCTTGCTGTCCTTCTTCTGCGCGTCGACGTTGGCCTGGGTGAGGCCGTCCTCTTCCGCCTCGAGCATGGCGAACAGCGTCCAGCGCACGATCTGGAACCATTCGTCGTCGCCGCGGCGCACCGAGGGGCCGAGCGGCTCCTTCGAGATGACCTCGGGCAGGATCGCGTAGTCGTCGGCCCTGGGCGCCTTGGTGCGCGCGCCGGCGAGGTCGCTCATGTCGGTCGTGTAGACCTGGCAGCGGCCCGCGAAGAAGGCGCTGGTGATGGCCTCGGCCGTGTCGAAGACGACCGGCTTGTACTTCATGCCGTGGGCCGCGAACCAGTCGGCGACGTTCTTCTCGCTGGTCGTGCCGGCCTGCACGCACAGCGTCGCGCCGTTGAGCTTCTTCGCGCTGTCGATCTTCAGCTTCTTCGGCACCATGAAGCCCTGGCCGTCGAAATAGTTGATGCCGGTGAAGGCGACGCCGAGCGAGGCGTCACGGGTGAGCGTCCAGGTGCTGTTGCGCGAGAGCACGTCGATCTCGCCGGCCTGCAGCGCCGAGAAGCGCTGCTGCGAGTTGAGCGGCGTGAACTTGACCTTGTTGGCGTCGCCCAGCACGGCGGCCGCGACGGCGCGGCAGAAGTCGACGTCGAGGCCGGTCCACCGACCCTGGCTGTCCGCGTTCGAGAAGCCCGGGCCCGAGGTGTTGACGCCGCAGCGCACGACGCCGGCGGACTTCACGCCGTCCAGCGTCTTGCCGGCCCGCGCCTCGGTGGCGCAGGCGAGCCCGGCGAGGGCGAGCGCGAACGGGACCAGGGGCTTCAACGTCATGGGGGCGTCTCCTGTCGATGAGTCGTGTCGGCGTCCCGAGTGTAGGACCTGCCGGACGACGCGGACCGAGCAGGCATCAGCCGCGCGGATGGTGCTTCTCGTGGAGCTGGCGCAGGCGCTCGCGCGCCACGTGGGTGTAGATGGTCGTCGTGGAGATGTCGGCATGGCCGAGCAGCATCTGCACGGCGCGCAGGTCGGCGCCATGGTTGAGGAGGTGGGTCGCGAACGCGTGGCGCAGGGTGTGCGGCGAGATGGCCAGGCGGATGCCCGCGGCCAGCGCGTACTTCTTGACCAGGTTCCAGAACATCTGGCGCGACATCGCGTCCGCGCGCACGGTGACGAACAGCGCCTCGCTGCGCCGGCCGTCCAGCAGCGCGGGCCGGCCGTCCGCGAGCCAGGCTTCCAGCCAGCGCCGCGCTTCCTCGCCGAAGGGCACCAGGCGCTCCTTGGCGCCCTTGCCCGTCACGCGCACGACGCCGTCGGCCAGGCTGAGGTTGGTGAGCCGCAGCTCGACCAGTTCGCTCACGCGCAGGCCGCTCGCGTACATCAGCTCCAGCATGGCGCGGTCGCGCGCGCCCAGCGGCGAGGCGACCTCGGGCGCCGCGAGCAGCGCGTCGACCTGCGCCTCGCTCAGCGTCTTGGGCACGCGCACCGGCTGGCGCGCGGGACGCAGGCGCAGCGTCGGATCCTCCGCCGCCAGGCGCTCGCGCAGGGCCCAGCGGTAGAAGCGCCGGAACACGGCGAGGCGGCGGTTGGCGCTGGTCGCCTTGCTGCCGGGATGGCGCGCGACCATGTAGCCCTGCACGTCGCTGCCGCGCGCCTGCGCAAGCTCGCGCTTCGGCTCGCGGGCGAGCCACTCGGCGAACAGCGCGAGGTCGCGGCGGTAGGCGGCGAGCGTGTTGCGGGCGAGGCCGTCCTCCAGCCAGAGGGCGTCGATGAAGCGGTCGATGAGCGCCTGGCTCGCCGCCAGCTCGGGCGACGTCCCGGTCAAGTCAGCTCGTGGCGCCGAGCATGGCGGCGCGCAGCGGCTTGTCCCTGGCGTCGTCGGCCACCCAGATCTTCAGCATCGCGCCGTAGAGGTCGGCCCCGGGCACCGGGCCGCCCAGCGCCTTGCCGTTGACGCTGACGTTGAGGCCCGACTCCGGGACGAAGTCGAGGTTGACCACGTCGCCCTTCTTCACGTCCATGCCGCGCACCATCTTGTCGAAGGTGTCGATGCGGTCCTTCATGGCGGTGTACTCGTCGGCCGTCACGCGCTTCTTGATGCCCCCGGTGAACGCATCGGCGAGATAGCCCGCCGAGCCCGGCACCGTCATCAGGATGCGCAGCTGCACGCGCTTGGCGCCGCCCTGCGAGACGATCTCCGACGCGATCGCGGACTTCTTCTGCACGTACAGCGCGGCCACGTAGGCCTTGTAGAACGACCAGGCGCGCACGCCGGCGCCGTTGAGCTGCAGGTCTTCGCCGGCGACCTTGGCGCTGGTCGGCACCGCCTGGCCCTCGACCTGGACGGTGGGCGATTCGGCGCGCGCGGCCGGCGCGGCGGCGAGGCCGCCGAACGCGAGGGCGGCCGAGACGATGGCCGCGGCGAGCGGCAGGCGGACGGGAGACTGGGTCATGGATCTTCCTTCTCAGGCGGGCCCGGCGCCGGGCCGCGTTGCCTCACTCAACGCGGCCGTCGCGCCGGGCGAGGACAGCGCCCACTGTATGTGCTCGCGCAGGTTCTCGCTCGCCCCGGGCCATGCCGCGCGCAGGGCCGCCTCGATGGGCGCCCGCGCCTCGCCCGCGTGGATCGCATTGCCCAACGCGACGGCAATGTTTCTTTGCCAGCGCGCATGGCCGATGCGGCGGATGGGCGAGCCCTCCGTCCGGCGCAGGAACTCCTCCTCCGTCCAGGCCCACAGCCCGAGCAGCGAGGGCGACGCGAACTCCGGGCGCTCGGCGAAGTCGGGCAGCGGGCTGCGCTGCGCGTACTTGTTCCAGGGACAGACGACCTGGCAATCGTCGCACCCGTAGATGCGGTTGCCCAGCGCGCGCCGGAACTCGACCGGGATGGGGCCGTCGTGCTCGATCGTCAGGTAGGAGATGCAGCGCCGCGCGTCGAGCACGCGCGGCGCGACGATGGCCTGCGTCGGACAGACGTCGATGCAGGCCGTGCAGCGCCCGCAGTGCGGCTGCGCGGCCTCGGTGAGCGGCAGCGGCAGGTCGACGAAGATCTCGCCGAGGAAGAACATCGAGCCCGCGTCGCGCGAGAGCGCCAGCGTGTGCTTGCCGCGCCAGCCCAGGCCCGAGCGCGCCGCGAGCTCCACCTCGAGCACGGGCGCGGAGTCGGTGAAGCAGCGGTGGCCGAGCGGGCCGATCTCCGCGCCCAGCCGCTCGGCCAGCTGCTGCAGGCGGTTGCGCAGCACCTTGTGGTAGTCGCGGCCGCGAGCGTACATCGAGACCACGGCCTCGCCGGCGCGCGCGAGGCGCGCCGTCTCCTCGGCCGCCCAGGCGTCGCCGCGCGCGGCGGGCAGGTAGTCCATGCGCGCCGTGATCACGCGCACGGTGCCCGGATGCAGCTCCGCGGGCCGCGCGCGTTTCATGCCGTGCACGGCCATGTAGCCCATCGATCCGTGGAAGCCTGCCTCGAGCCACGCGCGCAGGCCGGCCTCGGCCCCGGGGCCGAGGTCGACGCCCGCGACCCCGATCTGGGAGAATCCGAGCTCACGCGCCCACCCACGCAGGCGCTCGAGCAGGGCGGGCCCCCTCGTGTCGTCCTCGTAGTCATGACGCTGCCGCATCCGCCGATTCTAGGAACCCACGCGATCCCCTGGCCCGACGAGGCCGCCTGCGCCGCCAGCGCGGCGCGCCTGGCGGCCGCGCCCGCGCTGCGCGACGCCTTCGTCGAACTCGAGGGTCCGCTGGGCGCCGGCAAGACCACCTTCGCGCGCCACCTGCTTCACGCGCTGGGCGTCGCGGGCCGCGTGAAGAGCCCCACGTATGCCCTGGTCGAGACGTACGACCTCGACGGCGGGCCGGTGGCCCACTTCGACTTCTACCGCTTCGACGACCCGCAGGAATGGGAGGACGCCGGCCTGCGCGAGCTGTTCGGCGCACCGGGCCTCAAGCTGGTCGAATGGGCCGTGAAGGCGGTGCCGCTGCTGCCGATACCCGACCTCCGTGTCACCATCACGCCACAGGACGAGGCGTCGCGGGCCGTCCGATTCGATGCGATGACCCCACGCGGCCTCGGATTGCTTGACAATCTGCGGACATGAAGCGAAGAGACGTCCTGCTTCGCGGCGGCGGCCTCGTGCTGTGCCTGGCCGGAAGCGATCTCGCGTTCGGCGCCGGCATCGTCGCGGTACGCATCTGGCCCGCCGCCGAATACACCCGGGTGACGATCGAGTCCGACCAGGCTCTCGTCGCCCGCAACTTCGTCGCCGAGGATCCCTACCGCCTCGTCGTCGACATCGACAACCTCGAACTGAGCCCCGCCCTGCGCGAGCTGGTGGGCAAGGTGCGCTCCGACGACCCCTACATCGCCGGCGTGCGCGTGGGCCAGAACCAGCCGCGCGTCGTGCGCCTGGTGGTCGACCTCAAGCAGCCGGTCGACCCGCAGCAGTTCTCGCTGCAGCCGGTCGCGGCCTACCAGCACCGCCTCGTGTTCGACCTCTTCCCGCACCAGCAGCGCGACCCCCTGGTCGCGCTCGTGCGCGAGAAGGAGCACGCCGAGAGCGCCGCCGCCAAGTCCGTCAACGACGCGCTGGGCGAGTTCATCGGCCGCATCCCCGGCGCGAGCGCGCCCGCGCTCGGCGGGCCGCCGGCCAACCCGGTGGTCGCGATCGCGCCCCAGGCCGGCGCCGCGCCGCGCGCGGCCGAGGCCGCGTCGGCCGCCCTCCACGCCGAGGGCGTGCCCACCGCGGCCATCGAGCCGCAGCCGCCCTTCGCCGTGAAGCCGCTCACGGCCGAGGAGCGGCGCCGCGTCGACCGCCTGCTCGTGATCGCGCTCGACCCCGGCCACGGGGGCGAGGATCCGGGCGCGATCGGCCCCACGGGCCTGCGCGAGAAGGACGTCGTCCTCGCCGTCGCGCTGCAGCTGCGCGAGCGGCTCAACGCCAAGCCCGGCGTGCGCGTGCTGATGACGCGCGACTCCGACTTCTTCGTGCCGCTCGGCGAGCGCGTGCGCAAGGCCGAGCGCGTGCAGGCCGACCTCTTCGTCTCGATCCACGCCGACGCCTTCCTCACGCCCGAGGCGCGCGGCGCCTCGGTCTTCGCGCTGAGCGAGCGCGGCGCGTCCAGCGCCGCGGCCAAGTGGATGGCCAACCGCGAGAACGCGGCCGACGCGGTCGGCGGCGTCAACGTCAAGGTCAAGGACGCCCAGGTGATGCGCGCCATGCTCGACATGAGCACCACCGCGCAGATCAAGGACAGCATGAAGCTCGGCTCCGAGGTGCTGTCGCGCATCGGCACCGTCGGCAAGCTGCACCGCGGCGTCGTCGAGCAGGCCGGCTTCGCGGTGCTCAAGGCCCCTGCCATCCCCTCCATCCTCGTCGAGACGGCCTTCATCTCGAACCCGCAGGAAGAGGACAAGCTGCGCGACGACGGCTACCGCAAGCAGCTGGTCGACGCGCTGTACACGGGCATCGACCGCTACTTCGCCAAGAACCCGCCGATCGCGCGCCACCGCGATCTCTGAGCGCTGGAGCGCTCAGCGAGCCGCGTCCGCCGCCAACGTCTTCGCGACGTCCCGCGCCAGGCCCGCCGGGTCGCGGCAGGGCCGCGCCGCCGCGAGCGCGCCGCCGCAGGCCTGCGACGCCGAGGCCTGCACGATCACCGCCGAGGTCCGCGCCCGGTCGACCACGACGGCCGTCCACAGCACCCGGGCGTCCTGCCCGGGCAGGACGGTGGGGAACGCCGTCAGCACGGCGCCGCCTGCGAGCGTCTCGCGCGCGCCGGCATCCGCGGTCGCCGCCACGCCCACGGTGCCCGGGCAGCGTGCCGCCGAGACTTCGCCGAGCACGGCGCCCGCCATGAGCGTCCACGCGGCCAGTTGCGTGCAGTCGCCGACCGGGGGCTTGGCGCCGGCGGCGATGACCGGCGGCCCCGCGTCCGCCGCCGCGAGCGTGACGCCCGCCGGGCTGCCCGCGAGCGCGCGCTCGATCGCACGGCCCAGCGGCTCGGCCAGGCCCAGGTCGGCCGGCACGGCGGGCCGCGCCCCGCCCCGCGCGGGTCGCCCGAGGTAGAGGGCGCAGCTCTCGATGGCCTCCGACCGGCAGAGGCCGAGATGCTCGCCGCCGTGCAGCAGCCGCGCGTAGATCGTCTGCGGCTGGCCGGGCGCGGGCACCTCGCCCAGGCAGCGCGGCGTGCCGCTCGCGACGCCGAAGCGGCCCTGCCAGACGTAGAAGCCCCGGGCGTCCATCGGCCGCAGCGCGCCCTCGTACGTGAAGGCACCGCTGCCGTCGCTCGCCACGAGCGCGCCGTCGGCACGGAACTCGAACCGCGGCAGGCAGTCGGCGTTGGAGCCGTCGGCGTTGACCCAGGTGCCGACCAGCGGGTGGATCGCCGGTGCGGCCGGCACGGCCGCGGCGGCCAGCCATCCGGCCAGGGCGACGAGCGCCCGCAAGGGCTCAGCTCCCCGCGCCCGGCGCGCCCCTCTTCGAGCGCCGCAGCATCCCCGCCAGCACCCCGATGCCCGGGATCAGGATCGTCGCGATGACGATCACGTCGATGTGCCCGCGTACCCAGGGCAGGTTGCCGAAGAAGTAGCCGCACAGGGTCACGCTGCCGATCCAGAGCGCGCCGCCGGTCACGTCGAAGATCGTGAAGCGGCGCCGGGTCATCGAGGCGACCCCCGCCACGAAGGGCGCGAAGGTGCGCACGAACGGCATGAAGCGGCCGACGATCAGCGTGAGGCCGCCGTACTTCTCGTAGAACGCGTGCGCCTTGTCGAAGCCGCGCTTGTTGAACCAGCGCGACTGCTCCCAGTGGAAGACGCGCGGCCCGAACCAGCGGCCGATGGTGTAGTTGGTCTGGTTGCCCGCCACCGCGGCGGCGAACATCACCCCCATGGCCACGGACAGGTCGAGCAGGCCGATCGCCGCGCTCGCGCCGACGATGAACAGCAGCGAGTCGCCCGGCAGGAAGGGCATCACGACCACGCCGGTCTCGATGAAGATGACGGCGAACAGCACGGCGTAGACCCAGGCGCCGTTGGTGGCCACGAAGGCGGCGAGGTACTTGTCGACGTGCAGCAGGTGGTCGAACAGGGGGAGCAGGGCATCCATGGGCGGCCATTATCGAGGCCGTTTCCTACAATGGGCGGATGAACGCCCCCGACCTGCCCGCGCCCCGCCGCGGCATCCGTGAACTTCCCGACGAACTGGTGAGCCAGATCGCGGCCGGCGAGGTGGTGGAGCGGCCGGCCTCGGTGGTGCGCGAACTGGTCGACAACGCGCTCGACGCGGGCTCGGCCCAGATCGCCGTGCGCCTGGTCGCCGGCGGCGTGCGCGCCATCCTGGTCGAGGACGACGGCGGTGGCATCGCGCCCGACGAGCTGCCACTGGCCCTCAAGCGCCATGCGACCAGCAAGATCCGCTCGCTCGAGGATCTGGAGTCGGTGGCCACCATGGGCTTTCGCGGCGAGGCGCTGGCCGCCATCGCCTCGGTGTCCGAGCTCGCGCTCGTCAGCCGCCTGGCCGAGGCCGCGCACGCGCAGCGGCTGGATGCGCGTTCGGGCGAGCTCTCGCCCGCGGCGCGCGCGCCCGGCACCACCGTGGAGGTGCGCGAGCTCTTCTTCAGCACGCCCGCGCGGCGCAAGTTCCTCAAGTCCGACTCCACCGAGCTCGCGCACTGCGTCGAGGCCGTGCGCCGCCATGCGCTGGTGCGCCCGCGGGTCGGCTTCCAGGTCTGGCACGAGGGCCGGCTGGTCGAGCAATGGCGCGCGAGCGACGAGGCGCAGCGCATCGCCGACGTGCTGGGCGACGACTTCGTCGCCAACAGCCGGGCGCTGTCGGCGCAGTACGGCCCGGTGACGCTGCGCGGCCGCGTCGGCCTGCCGGCGGCGGCGCGCTCGCGCTCCGACCAGCAGTACGTCTACGTCAACGGCCGCTACGTGCGCGACCGCCTCATCGCGCACGCGCTGCGCTCGGCCTACGAGGACGTGCTGCACGGCAACCGCCAGCCCGCCTACGTGCTGTTCATCGACACGGACCCCGCCACGGTCGACGTCAACGTGCACCCGACCAAGATCGAGGTGCGCTTCCGCGACTCGCGTGCCATCCACCAGGCGGTGGCCAAGGCCGTCGAGGCCGTGCTCGCGCCCTCCGGCGCGGCCGCGCCCGGCGGCGAGGGCACAGGGACGGGCGTCGTCGGCCAGGCCTTCGGTGCGGGCGCCACGCCGCCGAACGGCATCGACGCCGCCTTCCTGCCGCGCCCGCGCCCCAACCCGATCGGGGTGGACGGCTTCGGCGGCGGCGGCGCGGGGGCGCGTCCCGAGGCGCTGGCGCCGGCGCGCCCGTGGCCGCTCGCGAGCGACACGCGCGCCCCCTACGCGGGCGCGACCACCGCGTCGCTGTTCGCGCGCGCGTTCGGCGATGCGTCCGCGCCCGCCGAGGCCGACGGGGACGTGGCCGTCGCGCCGCTCGTCGCGCGCGAGGAGCCGGCCTGGGCCCGCCCCGCCGCCAACGCCGCGGCCACGCAGGCCGTGGCGCAGTCCGACGCCGCCGACTGGCCGCTGGGCCGTGCGATCGGCCAGGTGCAGGGCGTGTTCGTGCTGGCGGAGAACGCCCACGGGCTGGTCGTCGTCGACATGCACGCCGCGCACGAGCGCATCGTCTACGAGCGCCTGAAGGCCGGCGCCGCCGCGCAGGACATGCCCACGCAGGCGCTGCTGATCCCCGCCACCTTCGCCGCCACGCCGGCCGAGTGCGCGCTGGCCGAGACGCACGCCGAGAGCCTGCGCGCGCTCGGCCTCGACCTCTCCCCGCTCGGCCCGCAGACCCTGGCCGTGCGCAGCCTGCCCGCCGCGCTGCTGCAGGCCGACCCGGTCGAGCTCGCGCGCTCGGTGCTCGCCGACCTCGCCGAGGTCGACGGCAGCCGACTCGTCGAGCGCGCGCGCGACGAGGTCCTCGCCTCGATGGCCTGCCACGGCGCCGTGCGCGCCAACCGCCGCCTCACGATCGAGGAGATGAACGCCCTGCTGCGCCAGATGGAGGCCACCGAGCGTGCCGACCAGTGCAACCACGGCCGACCGACCTGGCGCCAGGTCACCATGAAGGAGCTCGACGCGCTGTTCCTGCGCGGCCGCTGACCCGCCCGTCCCGACACCATGACCGATTCCTCCCCCCCGCCCGAGCCGCCCCGCAAGCCGCCGGCGCCCCGGCGCCTCGCGCGCGCCGAACACGACGCGCCCGCGCGCCCCGAATCCGCGCCGCGCGCGGACGTCCCCCCCGCGCCTGCCGCCGGCGGCCTGCGCGCGCGCCGCCCGCGCCCCGACCTGCGCGACCTGCCGCCGCCGCGCGCCGACCTCAAGCCCAACGTCTGGCGCGCCGACCCGCCGCCGGCCTTCGAGGGACGCGAGCGTCGCGAAGGCCCGCGGCGCGAGAACGGCGACGCGCCCCGCCCCGACCGCGCCGGCGAACGCCGCGCGCGGCCGCCCGCGGCCCCGCGGCGCGACGATCCCGCACGCGACCCCGGCCCGGCCGACCGCCGTTCGCCGCCGCGCGGCCCCGACCGCCGCGCCGGCCTGCGCCGGCGCGACGACGACGTGCCGCGCCTCGACGACCGCCGCGGCCGCCCCGCGCACCCGCACGGCGAGCTCGAGGCCGCCCGGCTCCTGCCCGACGAACACCAGGCCCACTACCCGTCGGGCCCGAACGAGCGCGGCCCGCGCGAGGACGGGCGTCCGCCGCGCCCTGCCGAAGCCCGCCGCCACACCGACGCGCACCCGGCGCCGGCGTCCGCCGGTCCGGCCCCGCCGCCGCGCCCCGACCAGCGCCTGTCCAAGGTCATGGCCGAGCGCGGCCTGGCCTCGCGGCGCGAGGCCGACGAGTGGATCGACGCCGGCTGGGTCAAGGTCGACGGCGCCGTCGCCGTGCTGGGGGCGCGCGTGCTGCCGCACCAGGCCATCGAGATCGATCCCGCGGCGCGCTCGCAGCAGTTGCGCCGCGTCACCATCCTCCTGCACAAGCCGATCGGCTACGTCAGCGGCCAGGCCGAGGACGGCTACGAGCCCGCGAGCGTGCTCGTCACGCAGGCCAACCACTGGGCCGAGGATCCCGCGCGCGAGCGCTGGCACCCCACGCACGGCAAGCACCTCGCGCCCGCGGGCCGGCTCGACATCGATTCCACCGGCCTGCTCGTGCTCACCCAGGACGGCCGCGTCGCACGCCACCTGATCGGCGAGGACTCGGACGTCGAGAAGGAATACCTCGTGCGCGTGGACTACACGCGCGGCGAGCGCCTGCCCGACGCCGACCTCGAACGGCTGCGCCACGGCCTCTCGCTGGACGGCGTGCGCCTCAAGCCGGCCAAGGTCAGCTGGGCCAACGAGGACCAGCTGCGCTTCGTGCTGCGCGAGGGCCGCAAGCGCCAGATCCGGCGCATGTGCGAGGCCGTCGGCCTCGTCGTCACCGGCCTCAAGCGCGTGCGCATCGGCTCCGTGCCGCTCGGCAAGCTGCCGCCCGGGCAATGGCGCTACCTGCGCGAGGACGAGCGGTTCTGAGCGCTCGCACCGCCGCAGGCCTGGAGATGCCCCCGGAACTGCGCTGGCTCGGGCTGGCCGGCCCCACCGCGGCCGGCAAGACGGCGCTCGCGCTGGCCGTCGCGCGGCGCTGGCCGGTCGAGGTCGTGAGCGTCGACTCGGCGCTCGTCTACCGCGGCATGGACATCGGCACCGCCAAGCCGGACGCGGCCGAGCGCGCCGAGGTGCCGCACCACCTGCTCGACGTGATCGGCCCGGACGAGCGCTATTCCGCCGCGCGCTTCGTCGCCGATGCGCGGCGCCTCGTCGACGAGATCCGCGCGCGCGGACGCTGGCCGCTGCTGGTCGGGGGCACGATGATGTATTTCAAGGCGCTGGTCGACGGGCTCGACGCCCTGCCCCCCGCCGACGCGGCGATCCGCGCCGCGCTCGACGCCGAGGCGGCGGAGAAGGGGTGGCTGGCGCTGCACGCGGAGCTCGCGCGGGTCGATCCCGCCACCGCGGCGCGGCTGCCGCCCGGCGACGCCCAGCGCATCCAGCGCGCGCTGGAGGTCTGGCGCGCGACCGGGCGTCCGCTATCGGCGTTCCACCACCGGCCCGCGGGCAACGCCGCGCCGGCGGACGGCGCGCTCGTGGCGCTGGAGCCGGCGGATCGCGCGTGGCTGCACGCGCGCATCGCGGCGCGCTTCGACGCGATGCTGGCCGCGGGGTTCCTCGAGGAGGTGCGGCGCCTGCGCGCCGACCCGCGGCTGCATGCCGAGCTGCCGTCGATCCGCTGCGTCGGCTACCGCCAGGCGTGGGAGGCGCTGGACGCCGGCGATCCGCCGGATCCGGCCGCGCTGCGCGAGCGCGGCGTGGCGGCGACGCGCCAGCTCGCCAAGCGCCAGGTCACCTGGCTGCGCGGCATGCCGCACCGGCACGTGGTCGAGGCCGACGCGCCCGACGTGCAGGCCCGGCTGCTCGGGCTCGTCGAGCGCCTGCTCGGGCCGCCCGGCACCGCGCCCGCCCGGGCCCGGCCTTCGGACTGAGCTTCGAGCGACCGAACGCGCGGGGGGTCGTGCGAGGCCCCCCCGCATCGGCGCTCAGTGGGCGGAGAGCTGCTCGAACACGTGCAGCGCCGACTTGCCGCGCAGCTTCACGTCCGCGCCGCCGTCCACGAAGAGCGTGAGGCGCAGCTTCTCGATGTCCTCGGGCTGGGCGGCGGGGTCGCCGTCGACCTTCATCTGGACGATGTGCGCGGCGTTGATGTACTTGTTCTCGGAGACCTTGACGAACTTGTTCATGGGGGGAGGCTGCTTTCCTTGGGTGCGCGGGACGGGATGCCCGGTACGCGGCCCACCATAAGCGCTCAAGTTGAACGCGGGCGTAAGAGGACGCCGCGTCCCCCCAGGTGCTTGGTATCCGGATGAAAGCAGCGTCCTGCGTTGGTATCGTCCGCCTCGTCGTGAACACGGGGACAGGCCGAAGGCCAGTCCCCGTCGCCGGTCACCGTCGACGGTCACCGTCGACGGTCGCCGCCGCCGGTCATTGCCCGTCGGTCACTGCCCGCTGGCCACGCGCTCGCCGTTCTTGCGCGGCTTGATCGGCCCGGTGCGCACGCAGTTGCGGCCGGCTTCCTTGGCGGCCTCGAGCGCCTGCTCGGCCTCGTGCACCATGGTGTCGACGCTCAGCTGGCCCTGGTGCACCGTGGAGACGCCGATGCTCACCGTGGCGACGACGTGCGTCTGCTGCCACTGGTAGGGAGAGGAGGCGACCTGCTGGCGGATGCGCTCGGCGGCGTCGAGCGCGCCCAGCGGGTCGGTGTTGGGCAGGAAAACGGCGAGCTCCGCGCCGCCGAAGCGGGCGAGCAGGTCGGGCTGGCGCAACGTGGCGCCGACGCGCTTGGTCACCTCGAGCAGCAATGCGTCGCCGCACAGCTGGCCCAGGTGCTCGTTGATGCGGCGCAGGTGGTCGGCGTCGATCAGCAGCAGCGCGCCGTCGTCGCCGTAGCGGCGGCATCGCGCGAACTCGCGTTCGACGAGCGCCAGGAAGTGGCGGCGGTTGGAGAGCCCGGTCAGGTCGTCGTCGACCGCGTCCAGCGCCTGGCGGGCGCGCGCGTCGGCGACCGTGCGCGCGAGGCGGATCACGATGCCCGCCAGCACCAGGGCGGCGAGCGCGAAGGCCAGCGAGACGCTGAGCGCGATGGCCCAGCCCCGGCCGCCGGCCAGCGCGCCCAGGCCCGTCGCGGCGGCGACCGCCGCGGCGGCCACGCCCACCGCGCAGCCGGCCCAGAAGCGTGTGCTGCGCCTTTCGAGCGCCCGCACGAGACCCGTCAGAGTCGATGCGTCGATTTCCACGGTCACCCATCCACCTCAATTTGCAATCAGGCAGCGCATTCGACCACCGGCAGAGCAATCCGAAAGCCCGATCACCGGGAGGATCGCCCCGCTTCCCCGGGGCAGCACGCCACGCGTCGTCCGATTGTGCGCCAGCCCGCCACGCCGCGAAAAGCGGTCCGGCCCAAATCGGGCGCACGAATCGAGGATTTCTTGCAAGCCTTACGCGCGCGCACGGCTTGCGCGCCACGGCCGGGCTCGGCGCGCCGCATCCCTTATGCTGCCCACCGCATGATCGATCCGACCGCCCCCGCCGCCGCGCCGCTGCTGCGCGTCTCCGGCCTCGCCAAGCGCTACGCCGAGGCGCCCGTGTTCACCGACGTCTCGCTCGAGATGCGCCGCGGCGAGCTCGTCGCGCTGCTCGGCGAGTCGGGCGTGGGCAAGTCGACGCTGCTCAACTGCATCGCCGGCCTGGACGGCGCGGACGCCGGCAGCGTGGCGCTCGACGGCCGCGAGGTGCTGGGCCTGCCCGAGCCGGAGGCCGCGCGGCTGCGCCGCGAGTCGCTCGGCTTCGTGTTCCAGGCCTTCCACGTCCTGCCGCACCTGGACGTGGCCGCCAACGTCGGCCTGCCGCTCCAGCTGCTCGGCCGCCCGCGCGGCGACCGCGTCGAGCGCATGCTGGAGGCCGTCGGCCTCGCCGGCCTGGGCGGCCGCGCGCCGCGCCAGCTCTCCGGCGGGCAGCTGCAGCGCGTCGCCATCGCCCGCGCCCTCGTGCACGAGCCGGCGCTGGTGCTGGCCGACGAGCCGACCGGCAACCTCGACCCGCGCACCGCGGGCCTGGTGATGGACGTGCTGGTGGAGGCCGCGCGCCGCAACGGCGCCGGCGTGCTCATGGTCACCCACTCGCCGCCCGCGGCGGCGCGCTGCGACCGCGTGCTCGAGCTCACCGCGCAAGGCGTGCGGCCCGCGCGGTCAGCCGCACCGTGAGAGGCGCACCGGCAGGCCGTTGAGCACCGAGGTGCCCGACAGCGGGTCGCGCAGCGCGTCGTCGAGCAGCACGTTGAGGTTCGCGCCGGGCCGCTGCGCCGCCACGCCCAGCCGGGCGCCGTCCTGGTCGTGGCCCCAGCCGTGCGGCACGCTGACCACGCCCGGCATCATGTCGGCCGTGAGCTGCGCCGGCAGCTCGATCGAGCGGCCGCCCGCGCCCTCCAGCCGCACGCGGTCGCCGGCGCGCACGCCGTGCGCCGCGGCGTCGTCGGGATGCAGCAGCGCGGTGCAGCGCTCGGGGCCCTTGGCGAGCGTGGGCAGGTTGTGCATCCAGCTGTTGTTGGAGCGGACGTCGCGCCGCCCGACCACCACCAGCGCCGGCGCCGGCGCGGCGAGCGCCGCGTCGACGCCGGAGAGCTCGGGCGCGACCTCCTTCGGCCAGAGGGCGATGCGGCCGTCCGGCGTGCGCAGGATCTCCGGCAGCCGCGGCGCGAGCGGGCCGAGGTCGATGCCGTGCGGCGCGGCCTTCAGCGCCGCCAGCGACAGGCCGCCCGGCGCGAGGCCGAAGCGGTCGCCGTAGGGCCCGGCGCGCAGCGCCAGGTCGAGCAGGCGCTCCGGCCCGGGCTCGGGGCCGAGCGCGGCGAGGATCGCGGCCTGCTGCGCCGGCGCCGCGCCGGCGGCGAGGCGGCGCAGGTCGTCGCCGAGCAGGGCCGCGTCGAGGGCCGCGAGCTCCCCGGCCGTGGTCGCCGCCCGGCCGTCGCCGCGCAGCAGCGCGGCCAGCCGCAGCAGCACCTGCCACTCCGCCGGGGCGCCCTCCTCCGGCGCGAACACCGCCGGGCTGTAGCGCGCGTGGTTGCGGCACGAGAGCTGGGTGAACGCGGGGTCGTAGTGCGGCTCCTCGAAGGCGGACAGGGCGGGCAGGATCACGTCGGCGTGGCGCGTCGTCTCGTTGAGGTAGATGTCCAGGCTCAGCATGAAGTCGAGCCCCTCGAGGGCGCGGCCGAGGCGCGCGCCGTTGGGCGCCGACAGCACCGGGTTGCTCGCCACCGTCACCAGCGCGCGGATCCGGCCGGGGCCCGGGGTCTCGATCTCCTCGGCCAGGCAGCTCGTCGGGAACTCGCCCATCACCTCGGGGGCGCCCGAGACGCGGCTGCGCGTGCGGCCCGTGGCCAGCCCGCGGCCGATGCCCGGCCGGCCTTGCGTGTTGGCCGCGAAGGCGGCGGCCTTGGGGAACATCGCGCCGCCCTCGGCGTCGAGATGGCCGGTGAGGATGTTGAGGGCGTCGACCAGCACCGAGTTGAGCGTGCCGAAGCGCTGCGTGCTGGCGCCGATGCGCGAGTACACCGCCGCCCGCGGCGCCGCCGCCAGCCGGCGCGCGAGCCCGCGCTGCACGTCCGCGGGCACGCCGCAGCGCGCGGCCAGGCGCTCGGGCGCATACGGCGCCACCGCCGCGCGCAGCGCCTGCACGCCGGTCTCGCCGTCCGCCAGGAAGTCCGCCAGCCGGCCGGGCCGCGCGAGGCCTTCGTCGAACAGCACGTGCACCATCCCCAGCAGCAGGAAGACGTCGGTGCCCGGGCGGATGAAGTGGTGGGCGTCGGCGACGGCCGCGGTCTCGGTGCGGCGCGGATCGACCACCACCAGGGCGCCGCCGCGCGCGCGCATCGCCTTGGCGCGGCCGCGGAAGTCGGGCACCGTCCACATGCTGCCGTTGCTCGCCATCGGGTTGGCGCCCAGCACGAGCAGGAAGTCGCAGCGGTCGATGTCGGGCACCGGCACGCTCAACGGATGGCCGTACATCCAGCCGCTCGCGAGCTGGCGCGGCATCTGGTCGAGCGTGGACGCGGTGAAGACGTTGGGCGAGCCGGCGGCGCGCAGCAGGCGCTGCACGTACAGGCCCAGCCCCAGCCGGTGCACGTTCGGGTTGCCGAGCGAGAAGCCGAGCGCCTGGCGGCCGTGTTCGGCCAGCAGCGGCGGCAGGCGGCGCGCGATCTCGGCGAAGGCCTCGTCCCACGACACCTCCACGAATGCGCCGGCACGCCTGAGCAGCGGGCGGCGCAGGCGATCCGGGTCCTCCTCGAGGTCCTTCAGCGCGACCGCCTTCGGGCACAGGTAGCCGCGGCTGAAGACGTCCGCCTCGTCGCCGCGGATCGCGACCACGCGCCGGCCCTCGACGGTCAGGGTCAGGCCGCAGCAGGCCTCGCACAGCGGGCAGATGCGCTGGACGGTGCGCACGGCGGCGAAGGGATGCGTCATGGCGGCTCCTGGGCTGGCGGGGACTGGCCTGCGGCCTGTCCCCGCATTCTGGTGCCGGCGCGGGGAACGCGGGGACGGGCCGGCCGCGACGATCGATGGCAGGATGCCGGGGTGTCTTCTCCCCCTCTCGCGCTGCCCGCACGGCCCGGCCCGTCCGCCCAGGCCGCCCTCTTCGCCCGCCTGCTCGCCGCCGAATGGCGCCACCACCCGTGGCGGCAGGCCGCGGCCGTGCTGGCGGTCGGCCTCGGCGTCGCGCTGGCGTTCGCCGTGCACCTCATCAACGCCTCGGCGCTGGCCGAGTTCGCGGCCGCCGTCCACGCGGCCAGCGGCGCCCCCGACTTCAGCGTGCGCGCCCGCGAGGGCGCCCTGCCCGAGGCGCTCTACCCGCGCGTCGCGCGCGCCCCCGGCGTCGCGCACGCGAGCCCGGTGATCGACCTGCCCGCGGCCCTGCGCGGCGCCGACGGCGAGAACCACCCCGCCCGCCTGCTCGGCCTCGACGCCCTGGTCGCCCCCTACATCTCGCCCGACTGGCTGGTGCGGCCCGAGGCGGCGCCCGGCGCCGCCTCGGCGCAGGGCGCCACGCCCACCGCCGCGCGCGCCGGCCCGCCGGCGGGCGCCGCGTCGGACGCCCGGCCGTCCATCACGCCCCTGGCCGCGCTCGACCCCGAGCTCGTCTTCGTCAACGCCGCCGCGCGCGCCCTGCTGGGCGGCGCGGACCACGTCGAGCTGCTCGTCGACGGCCGCCGCCAGCGCCTGGCCGTCGGCGGCAGCATCCCCGCCGACGGCCCGCCGCTGCTGGTGATGGACATCGCCGGGGCGCAGACCCGCTTCGATCGGCTGGGCAGCGTCACGCGCATCGACGTGCGCCTCGCGCCCGGCGCGGGCACGGAGCAGGTGATGGCCGCGCTGGGCGCCGGCCCCGACGTGCGCGCCGCGGCGCCCGACGAGCAGGCGTCGCGCATGGCGCGGCTCTCGCAGTCCTACCGCGTCAACCTCAGCGTGCTGTCGCTGGTCGCGCTGTTCACGGGCGGCTTCCTCGTGTTCTCCGTGCAGTCGCTGGCGGTGGCCAAGCGCATCCCGCAGCTCGCGCTGCTGGGCGTGCTGGGCATGAGCGGGCGCCAGCGGCGTGCGCTGGTCTGGGCCGACTCGCTCGGCGTCGGCGTCCTCGGCGCGGCGCTGGGCCTCGCGCTCGGCACCGCGCTGGCCGATGCCGCGCTGCACGCGCTCGGCGGCGACCTGGGCAGCGGCGAGCTGAGCACCAGCACCCCGCGGCTGCAATGGAGCGCGGCCGCCGCCCTGGCCTACGCCGCGCTGGGCCTCGGCTCCGCCTTCGCGGGCGGCTGGTGGCCGGCGCGCGCCGCCCAGGCCATCGCGCCCGCCGAGAGCCTCAAGGGCCTCAGCCACGCGAGCGACGCCGGCGGGCCGGCGGCCGCCGGCCTGGGCCTGGTCGTCGCCGCCGGCCTGCTCGCGCTGGTGCCGCCCTGGCACGACATTCCCTGGGGCGCCTACGCCTGCGTGGCCGTGCTGCTGCTGGGCGGCATCAGCCTGGTGCCGCAGACCGTCGCGCTGCTGCTGCGCGGCCTGCGCGGGGCACGCGACCCGGTGATGGCGCTCGCCGTCGCCCGCGCGGTCGACCAGCGCCAGACCGCGACCGCCGCCGTCGCCGGCGTGGTCGCGAGCCTCAGCCTGGTGGTGGCGCTCACGGTCATGGTCACCAGCTTCCGCGACTCGCTCATCGTCTGGCTGGACGACGTGCTCCCGGCCGACCTCTACGTCCGCCCGGCCGGCGCCGGCCCCGGTGCCGGGCCGGCCTTCCTGCCGGACACGCTGGTGGCCGCCGCGCCGCGGCTGCCCGGCGTGCGGGCGATGCGCGCCGAACGCCTGGCGCCGGTGCTGCTCGCCCCCGAGCAGCCCGAGGCGGTGCTGATCGCGCGCGACGCACCCGGCCCCGGCATGCCGCCGCCGGTGCCCTGGATCGCCGCGCCCGGGCCCGGCGCCGCGCTCCCGGCCGGAACCGTCGCGGTCTACCCGAGCGAGGTGCTGGCCGCGCTGCTCCACCTGCGCCCCGGCGACCGGCTCGCGCTGCCGCTGCCTCCGCGGCCGGGCGCCGATGCCGCGCCCGCGGCGGCCACGGGCATCGTGCGCGGCATCTGGCGCGACTACGCCCGCCAGCAGGGCGCGCTGCTGATGGACCGCGCCGACTGGATTGCGCTCACGGGCGATGCGCGCGTGAGCGACATCGTGCTGTGGCTCGCCGCGGACGAGGCCGGCAAGGAAGCCGCCGCCGGTCCCCTGCCCGATGCCCGCGCCCGCGCCGTCATCGACGCCGTCCGCGCCGCCGCGCCGGCGGACGCGCCGGTGGAGATCTCCACCTCGGGCCAGATCCGCGCCGTCTCGCTGCGCATCTTCGACCGCAGCTTCGCCGTCACCCGCTGGCTGCAGGCCGTCGCGCTGGCCATCGGGCTGGCCGGCATCGCGGCCAGCTTCTCGGCTCAGGTGCTCGCGCGCCGGCGCGAGTTCGGCACGCTGCAGCACCTGGGCTTCACGCGGCGCCAGGTGCTGGCGCTCGTGGCGCTCGAGGGCGCGCTGTGGAGCGCCGTCGGCGCCGTGCTGGGGCTCGCGCTGGGGCTCGCGGTCAGCGTCGTGCTCGTGAAGGTCGTCAACCCGCAGAGCTTCCACTGGACGATGCAGATGAGCCTGCCGCTGCCCACGCTGGCGGGCCTGGCCGGCGGCGTCGTGCTCGCCGGCGCGCTCACGGCCTGGGCGAGCGGGCATGCGGCCGCGGGGCGCGACGTCGTCCGCGCCGTGAAGGAGGACTGGTGATGCGGCGTCGCCCCCTGCTCGCCCTCGCGCTGCCCGGCTGGCTGGCCGGTGCCGCCCGCGCGGCCCGCGCCGCCGGCCCCGACGCGCCCGCCGTCCCCGCGCTGGGCGTCTCGCGCCGCCCCCTGCGCTTCCCCGCCGACCATGGCGCCCATCCCGACACCCACGTCGAGTGGTGGTACGTCACCGGCTGGCTGCGCCGCGCCGGCGCCGGCGACGCGCCGGGGCGCCTGCCCGCGTCCGACGTCCGGCCCGAGTTCGGTTTCCAGGTCACCTTCTTCCGCTCGCGCACCGGGCTGGCCGAAGGCTCGGCGAGCCGGTTCGCCGCGCGCCAGCTCGTCTTCGCCCACCTCGCGCTGACCGACCTCGCCGCCGGCGCACGCGGCGGCGGGTCGCTGCACGACCAGCGCGTCGCGCGCGAGGGCTTCGGCCTCGCGCGCACGCCGGGGCCGTCCGGCGAGCAGGCCGTGGTGCTCGGCGACTGGACGCTCGTGCGGCACGCGGGCGCCGAGGGCGCGCCGACGGCCCTCGACATCACCGCCCGCGCCGAGCGCTTCGGCCTCGCGCTGGCGCTCGCGGGCACGCAGCCGCTGCTGCTGCAGGGCGAGGCCGGCTACTCGCGCAAGGGGCCGCTCGAACACCAGGCCAGCCACTACTACAGCGAGCCCCAGCTGGCCGTGCACGGGCGCGTCGAGCGTGCGGGCCAGGCCGCGGTCGAGGTGGCCGGGCGGGCCTGGCTCGACCACGAATGGAGCGACGAATACCTGCCGCCGCAGGCGAGCGGCTGGGACTGGGTCGGCTTCGACCTCGCCGACGGCGGCGCCCTGATGGCCTTCCGCCTGCGCCGGCCCGACGGCAGCGCGCTGTGGGCCGGCGGTTCCTTCCGCGACGCGGCCGGCACGCTGCGCAACTTCGGCCCGGACGAGGTGCGCTTCGAGCCGCTGCGCACCTGGACGAGTCCGCGCACGCGCATCGCCTACCCGGTCGAGTTCGCGCTCGAGACCCCGGCCGGCCGCTTCCGCGTCGCGGCACTGCAGGACGACCAGGAGCTCGACAGTCGCGGCTCGACCGGCTCGCTCTACTGGGAGGGCCTGGCCGCGCTGCGCCGCGCGCAAGGCCCCGATGCCGGCTGGGGTTACCTCGAACTGACAGGCTACGGGGATCGGTTGAAGCTCTGAGCTGCAGGCGCCCCAGGCCCGCGCGAACCCCATCCGGGTATGGCGCGCGGCACCGCGCCGCAGCGCCCCTCGCTTTCTTTCTCTCGCCGGGCCCCGCCCGGATCGTCTTCGAGGCCGCCGGCGTCACGTGCCGGCGGCGGGTCTTCCCTCTCGACAGGCATGTGCGTTGCCGCGACTCCATCACCCAAGGAGAGCCCATGAAAGCCCAGGACAACTCGGACCCCCAGTACATCTACCGCCAGCTCAAGCTGGGCCTCGGCCACGAGCTGGTGAACGACGCCAACGTGTTCGAGCTGATCGAGCTGGCCCGCCTGGACGGGCACAAGCTGCTGGAAAAGGAACTGCGCGAGTGGCAGGCGCCCTGCAGCCCCGACGACGAGGGCCCGCCGTCGACCATCGCCCCGACGCGGGGCTTCAACCGCGAGAACGTCAAGCACTGACCGCGCGCAGGGCGCCGCCGGCGCTCCTCGACAGCCCGTCGTGTGCCTGGCCGTCCCGGCCGGGCCGCGGCGCGGTCCGTCGCACGATGCTGGCCCGCGCGACGGCACCGGCGTAAGCTGGATTTCGTCGATCACCACTTCCCAAGGAGAAAACACCATGTCCGTCAGCGACGAACTCGGCAAGCTCGGCGACCTGCACCAACGGGGCGTCCTCTCGGACGACGAGTTCGCCCGCGCCAAGGCGCGCGTCCTGTCCGGCCAGGGCCTGCCGCCGCAGGCGGGCGCGTCCTCGAGCGCCATCAACACGCTGCGGCGCAGCGCGAACGACCGCTGGATCGGCGGCGTCTGCGGCGGCCTCGCCCAGGCCACCGGCCTCGCCAGCTGGATCTGGCGCATGGCCTTCACGGTGTGCGCGGTCTTCGCGGGCACCGGCCTGCTGCTGTACGTGCTGATGTGGATCTTCGTGCCGCCGGAGCCGCTGTACCTGCCCGGCCCGGGCCCGTCGGTCGACCTGCGCTGACGCGCGGCCCATGATCCGCATCCGCGAGATCGACCACCTCGTCCTGCGCGTCGTCGACCTCGAGCGCATGCTGCGCTTCTACTGCGAGGGCCTCGGCTGCGCGGTCGAACGGCGCCAGGACGAGATCGGCCTGGTGCAGCTGCGCGCGGGCCGCTCGATGCTGGACCTGGTGCCGGTCGACGGCAAGCTGGGCCGCGCGGGCGGCGCGCCGCCCGGGGCCGGGGGCCGCAACCTCGACCACCTGTGCTTTCGCGTCGAGCCCTTCGACGAGCCCGCCCTCCGCGCCCACCTGGCCGCGCTCGGCATCGAGGCCGGGCCGACGGCCTCGCGCTACGGCGCCGAGGGCGAAGGGCCGTCGATCTACGTGACCGACCCGGAAGGCAACGTCGTCGAGCTCAAGGGCCCGCCGGCGTCATGACGGCGGGGCCTGGCCTTCGGCCCCTCACCGTGTTGCTCCAGCGCCTTCCCGTCGAACACGGGGACAGGCCGGAGGCCCGTCCCCATCCTCCCGGCCGCTACTGCAGTCCGCCCGTCAGCTCGTTGACGAAGAAGCCGTAGATGTCGGTCGTCTCCTCGATGCGCTCGCCGAGCGCCGTGCCGATGCCGTGGCCGCTGTTGGCGTTGGTGCGCAGCAGGATGGGCAGGCCGCTCGGGTCGGCCTGCTGCAGGCGGGCGATCATCTTGCGCGAGTGCGCCGGGTTGACGCGGCCGTCGTTGTCGCCGGTGAGCATCAGCACCGCGGGGTAGTCCACCCCGTCGCGCACGCGGTGGTAGGGCGAGTAGGCGTAGAGGGCGTCGAACTGGGCCTTGTCCTTCACGCTGCCGTACTCGGTCGTGTTGAAGGCGCCGTTGGAGTCGAGCTCGACGCGCAGCATGTCGTAGATGCCGACCGAGCTGACCACCGCGCGATAGAGCTCGGGGTGCTGGGTCAGTGCCGCGCCCATGAGCAGGCCGCCGTTGCTGCCGCCGCGGATACCCAGGCGCTTGGGCTCGGTGTAGCCGGCCTTGATCAGGTACTGCGCCGAGGCCGCGAAGTCGTCGAAGACGTTCTGCTTGCGCGTGAGGTTGCCGGCGGCATGCCAGGCCTCGCCGAACTCGCCGCCGCCGCGGATGTTGGCGACCACGAAGACGCCGCCGCGATCGAGCCAGACGCGCAGCGAGGGATTGAAGCCCGGCGACGAGCTGAGGCCGAACCCGCCGTAGCCGTACAGGATGGTCGGGTTGTGGCCGTCGAGCCGCGTGCCCTTGCGGCGCACGATGTTCAGGGGCACCTGCGTGCCGTCCTTGGAGACCGCGAACTCGCGCACGACCTCGCAGTCGTTGAAGTTGACGTCCGAGGTCTGGACGAGCGCGCTGCGCCGCGGCGCGCGCACGCCCACGTGCGACCAGGCCGCGGGCTGCAGGTAGCTGCCCAGGTTGGCGACGACGTCGCGCTTGCCGATGCGCGCGAGGTCGTCCACGCCGGTGACGGGCGGCAGGTTCACGGTGGTGGCGCGGCGCGAGCCGACGTCGACGGCGCGCAGCCGCGAGGGGCCGCCGACCTGGTCGGCCACGTAGATGGTGCTGCCCGCGACCTCGTAGTGCTCGATGCTGCCGTCCGACTGCGGCACCACCACCGGCACGCGCGCCCACTTCACGTCCTGCGTGCCGGCGTTGACCGCCAGGCGCAGGATCTTGCCGCGCGGGGCCTTGTCCTGCGACCGCAGGTAGAGCGCGTTGTCGTCGCCGATGCGCAGGTCCTTCACGCCGTCGGCCTCGACCGCGATGCGGCGCCACGGGCCCGCCCCGGAGGCGTCGGGGGTCTTCAGCCACAGCGCGTAGTCGCCGCCGTCGCCGTTGGCCACCAGCGCCGTCACCACGCGGCCGTCGCGCGAGGAGTCGAGGCGGGTCTCGGCGATGCGCGGGAACTCGGTGCCGACCTCGAGCCGGTCGGCCGACACCGGCGTGCCGAGCGCGTGGTACCAGACCTGCTGGTAGAAGTGGATGTCGGCCTCGGGGCGCGAGCCCGGGTCGGGGTACCGGGTGTAGTAGAGGCCCGCGCCGCCGGCGGCCCAGGCGACGTCGCCGCCGCCGGTCGGGAACGCGACGCGCGGAAGGCGCTCGCCGACTTCCTGCCCGGTGGCGGTGTCGAGGATGCGCAGCGTGCCGTCCTCGCTGCCGCCCTCGGACACCGAGATGGCGACGCGCTTGCCGTCCGGCGAGGGACGGAAGAAGTCGATGGCGAGCGAGCCGTTGGCGGCCGCCTCGTTCGGATCGAACACCACGCGCTCGCTGGAGACGTCGTCGACCGAGCGCAGCGCCACCAGCAGCGGCTGCTGCTTGGGCGGGGCGCTCTTGATCGCGAACACGGTGCCGCCGCGCTCCACCAGGTCGCGGTACGCGGTGGAGCTCGACGACATGATGGACTGCAGCCTGTCGTGCAGGCCCATGCGCGCGGGCATGGCGTCGAGGTAGTTGCGCGTGTAGGCGTTCTCGGCCGCGAGCCAGGTCTTCGTGGCCGGGTCGGCGGCGTCCTCGAGCCAGTCGAAGTCGGTGCTGACCGGGACGCCCTGGTACTCGCGCGTCACCGGCTTGGGCGCGGCGAAGGGGTAGGCGCGCGCGCCGGCGACCGTGGGCGGGGGGGCGCTCGCCGCGGCGGCGGGCGCGGCGGCGCCGGAGCCGCCGGTCTGTGCGCAGGCCGCGAGGGCGGCGGCCAGCGCCACCATGCCGGCGCGGCGGAAGGACGAGGGCGAGGCGGCCTGGCGGAGGCGGCGCGATGAAGTGGTCACGGGAGTTCCTGGAGGTGTCCGTCGGATCGGAACCCGGGATGTTAGGCGAATACCCCCGGATGCCGGCGACGCCGCGCCCCCGGGATCCGTGATCAGTGCGGCACCACGGCCGCTTCGAGCGCCTGCGCCTCCTCCTGCACGTCCTCGCGGATCAGGCCGCGCAGGAACGGAATCAGCAGCAGCAGCACGGCGCCCACGGCGATCGAGCCCCAGCCGAGATGGCCGAACAGGCTGGCGTAGAACGGGTTGGTGGCGAGCGGGTCGTTGCCCTTGGCCTGGGGGATCAGGCCGGAGAGGTCGCCGGCGAACAGCGACGCGAGGCCGGTGACCAGCATCCACGCGCCCATCATCACGCCCTGGTACTGGCGCGGCGCGAGCCGGCCGATCATCGCGTAGCCCACGGGCGAGATCAGCAGCTCGCCCACGGCCTGCAGGAGGTAGCTCAGGAAGAACCAGACGAAGGCCGAGCGGCCGCTGGCCGGATCGGCCATCGAGATGCCCAGCGGCAGCACCAGGTAGCCCGCGCCCATCAGCACGAGCGAGGCCGTGAACTGGCGCGGCACGTCGATCGTCCAGCCGCGCTCGCGCAGGCGCGCGAACACCCACGCCAGCACCGGCCCGCCGATGAAGATCGTGAACGTGTTGGTGTTCTGCACCCACTGCGGCGCCACGGTCACGCCGAAGACGACCGGGTCGACGTTGCGGTCGTAGAACAGGTTCAGGCCGTTCGGCGCCATCTGGTAGAGCGACCAGAAGACCAGCGAGGCGACCGTGAGGATCAGGTAGGCGGTCATGCGCCGGCGCTCGATCCGCACGGGGTGCCGCACGGTGAGGTACAGCAGCGCCAGGAAGACCACGGCGCAGATGGCCTTGACGATCTTCTCGGTCCAGTCGGGGATCTGCAGCAGGCCCCAGACCACGGGCACCAGGCCCACCAGGATGACGACGCCGATGGCGAAGCGGCGGCGGAACTCCGCCGTCGACGCCCCCAGCAGCGGCGTGTTGATGTCGCGCAGCACGCGCCAGAACGCGAACGCGATGGCGATGGCCGAGAAGTTGCCGAGCGTGGCGAAGATGAACAGGCTGGAGTAGTCCTGCGTCAGCTGGAAGTGCCCCGCCACCGTGAAGCCGATGAAGAAGCCGATGTTCATGCCCGCGTAGTTCCAGAGGAACGCGCCCTCGCGCCGGTCGTCGTCGGGCGCGAAGCGCTGCGTGAGCATCATGTTCAGGCAGGTGACGTTGAGCCCGCTGCCGGTGAGGAAGAACGCGAGGCCCCAGTACATCAGCGACGCGGTGCCGCCGGCGATGCAGGCGCAGCCCACGACCTGCAGCGCCATGCCGCCCACGAACAGGTTGCGATTGCTGAGGAAGCGCCCCCCGAGGTAGCCGCCGAACAGGTGCAGCCCGTAGTTGAAGGCGCCGAACACCCCCATCAGCGAGGCGGCGAGCGGGTCGCTGAAGCCCAGGTGCTTGGTGGCGTAGAGCACCAGCGTGGACTGCAGCACGGCGAAGCCGAGGGTCGCGAAGGTCTGGACGAAGAACAGGACGCCCGCGCCCTCGGGAATGGGGTGGCGGGTGGCGGTGGCAGGGGACATGTCTTGCGGGACGCGGCTCGCCTCGTGGGCGGGCCGGCGGGGATGGGCGTGGCGGAATGATAGCGCGCGCCCCCGGGGCGGCCGGACGGGGCTTTCCCAGGCTGTGGAGGTGCCGGGAACGACCCTTGCCGAGGCCCGGCGACGCCGGCGGAACGCACGCCGGACGCCTCCGAGGAGACCCCATGCCCCGTCCGCGGCCCCGCGTGATCGCCGCCCTGTTCGCCTGCGCCACCGCCGCGGCCGCCGCCCAGGACGCCCGCGCCCCGGCGCCGCCGCCCCCGGACGAGCGCAGCCTGCCCATCGCGGCCGGCGAGATCGTCGTCTTCGACCTGCTGCTCAGCAACTACAACCGCGCCTTCAGCGGCTCGCACGACTACGACGTGAGCTGGTCCTCGATCCGCCACAACCTGAAGGGCCCCTGGGTCGTCGACAACGACCCGTTCGAGGTCAACCAGTTCGCGCACCCCTACCAGGGCTCCCTCTACCATGCGGCCGGCCGCTCGATGGGCCTGGGCTACTGGGAGGCCTCGGCGCTGACCTTCGCCGGCAGCGCGTGGTGGGAGATCACGGGCGAGCGCACCCCGCCCTCGAAGAACGACCAGGTGGCCAGCGGCATCGCCGGCAGCTTCCTCGGCGAGCCGCTGTTCCGCATGGCCCACCTCGTCGGCGACCACAGCACGCTGCCGCCCGAGTGGCGGCCCTGGTTCGCGGCCGCCCTCTCGCCGCCCGTGGGCCTGAACCGCTGGGCCTTCGGCGAGCGCCGCTACGGCGCGATCTTCGACGACCACGATCCGGCCTACTACAGCCGCCTGCACGTCGGCGCGATGCGCGCGACCCGCGAGAACTTCGCGCCCGACGACGGACAGCGCAACGTGGCGCAGGTCGACTACCACCTCGACTACGGCCTGCCCGGCCAGCCCGGCTACAACTACGTGCGGCCCTTCGACCATTTCGACTTCGAAGGCGCGATCTCGAGCGCCAACGGCATCGAGATCCTCTCGACCAACGGCCTGCTGCTGGGCCTGCCCTACCGCGCAGGCCGGGACTTCCGCGCCGTCGCCGGCCTGTACGGCGGCTACGAGTACCTCGCGCCGCAGCTCTACCACGTGTCGTCGACCTCGCTCTCGCTCGGCACCACGGCGCAGTGGTGGCTGGGCCGCACGCTCGCGCTGCAGGGCACGCTGCTCGGCGGCATCGGCTATGCGGCCGCCAGCAGCACGCTGCGCGACGTCGACAGCAGCGAGTACCACTACGGCGCCGCGCCGCGCGCCCAGGCCTCGCTGCGGCTGATCGCGGGCGACCGCGCCTCGCTCGACGTCTCCGGACGCACCCTGTCCCTCGGACGCATCGCCAACCGCGACGCGGGGCGCGACACCCTCTCGCGCGTGGAGTCGGCCTTCACGGTGCGCCTGACGGGCCGGCACGCGATCGGCGTGCAGTACGCCTGGTCGCACCGCAGCGCCACCTTCTCGAACGGCACCGGGCGGCGCCAGACCCTGGCGCAGTTCGGGGTCTTCTACACCCTGCTCGGCCAGCAGGACTTCGGCGCCGTGGACTGGCGCGGCGATGACAGAGATTGAGCACCGTGGCAAGTGGCAGATGTGAGTAGCAGGGGCATCCGCCGGGGCGCACGATCGCCGGCGCAACTTGACGGGAGACCGACATGCGCTTCCTCCGTACGACCGCATGCGGCCTGGCCGCGGCGCTGACCTTGTCCGTCGCCGGCTGCGGCGACTCGTCCGACCAGCCGTCGCCCTCCGACGCGGCCGACCAGGCGTTCACCTTCACCATCCCGATCTACAAGTACTACCAGACCCAGCGCGGCTACATCGCGCAGGGCATCGTGCCGAACTTCTTCGTGAGCTCGCCGCTGCTGTCCACCGACGCGATGCGCACGGTCACCAAGCCCAACCACGACACCCTGTACTCCGTGGCGTTCCTCAAGCTGGGCAACGGGCCGATCGAGATCGACACGCCCGAGAGCGGCGACCGCTACTTCTCGCTGGCGCTGATGGACGCCTACACCAACAACTTCGCGGTGCGCGGCACGCGCGTGGACGGGGGGCACGCGATGCGCTTCTGGGTCGTCGGCCCCGACTTCACGGGCACCGCGCCCGAGGGCACGGTGCTGCTGCAGTCGAAGACGAACTCGGTGTCGGCGCTGGCACGCACCTACACCAGCGGCACGCCCGACGACTACACGGCCGCGCACGCCGTGCAGGCGCAGCTCAAGGTCGTCCAGCCCGCGGGCACCCCGCGCAGCGCGTTCACCGCCACCGACCTGCTGCCGCCGCCGCCCGAGACGAGCGTCGACGCCTACTTCGGCTACGTCGACCAGCTGATGACGCAGGATCCGCCGGGCGCGGCGGACACGGCCTTCGTGGACAACGGCCCGGCCTCGATCGGCGTCGGCCCCGGCCTCACCTACGATCCCGCGGCGGTCTACACCTCGGCCGTCACCTACGGCGCCACGCAGGCGCGCAACCGCGCGCTCTCGCCCTCGGACGCCCCCACCGCGTCGGGCTGGCTCACGGCCACCGACGACATCGGCGACTACGGCACCAACTACGACCTGCGCGCCCACCTGGCCGAGACGGGACTGGCCGCGCTGCCGCGCGCCGAGGCCGTGTACTTCATCGCCAACAGCGCGCTCGCCACGCCCGACGTGCCGCTGTCCGGCGACACGCTCTACACGCTGGACTTCCCCGCCGGCGGCCTGCCGCCCACGGGCGCCTTCTGGTCGCTCACGCTGTACGAGGGCCAGGACGCGAGCCACGCCTACTTCTACACAAACCCGGACAACATCTGGGCGATCGGCGTCCCCGCCTCGGCCCCGGCGTTCAACGACGACGGCTCGCTGACGCTCTACATCAGCCACGTGCAGCCGGCCGGCGTGCCGCTGTCGAACTGGCTGCCCGCGCCCGAGGGCCCCTACAGCCTGCAGCTGCGCGACTACCTGCCGACCGCCGACGTCCTGGACGGCACCTACGTGCCGCCCGCGCTGGCCGCGGCGGGCTGACGTAGCATCCGCGGATCCCGCCCCCAGGATCCGCCATGACGCCGACGACCGACCGCTCCGACGAGACCGACCTCGTCATCTCGCGCCTCGTGCGCGCCCCGCGCGCCTTGCTGTGGCGCGCCTGGACCACACCGGACATGCTCGCGCAGTGGTGGTGCCCGCGCCCCTGGACGACCGAGGTGCGGGCCTTCGACCTGCGCCCCGGCGGCGCCTTCCACACCTTCATGCGCGGGCCCGACGGCGGCAGCAGCGACAACCCCGGCTGCTTCGTCGAGATCGTGCCCCGCGAGCGGCTCGTCTTCACCACCGCGCTGCTCGCCGGGTGGCGGCCCGGCACGCCCTGGATGCCGATGACGGCGGCCATCACGATGGCCGACGAGGGCGAGGACACGCGCTACGTCGCGCACGTCATGCACCCCGACAGGCCCACGCGCGACCGCCACGAGCAGATGGGCTTCTTCGACGGCTGGAACACCTGCATCGACCAGCTGGAGGCCTTCGCGCGCACCCTGCGCTGAAGTTCCCCCTCCCGTACCCCGAACACCTGTCGGGGAGCATGCTGCGGGGCACAAAGGCGAGCGGCGCGGCGCGGCCGGGCGCCCGACAGTGAGGGCTCGGGTCGCGCCCCGTCGCGTCCGCCGCATCGGCGGACCGGCCGGCCCGCCGAGAGGCTCGCCATGCCCGCACCTGCCCCTGCGCTGTCCGCGACGCTGCACGCCTGCGCCGTCGCGACGCTCGCGCTCGCCGCCACCCTCGCCGCCGCGCTCGCGCGCGCCGACGGCACGCCCGGCAACGTCGACACCGGGATCCGGCCCGGCCAGTGCTACGGCAGCGGCAGCAACGCCCTCGTGCGCTGCGACCTGGCCGACCTCGGCGGCCAGGACGGGCAGCTGGGGCGCGACACGTATCCGGACACCGACAAGTCGTCCGACGGCCTGCTCGGCCTCGCCTTCGTGCGCCTGTGCAACGACGGCGAGGTCGCCGGCAAGGGCCTGTGCCCCAAGGCGCCGGCGCTCGGCGACGGCGCGCACGACTGGGGCTGCGTGCAGGACAAGGTCACCGGCATCATGTGGGAGGTCAAGACGACCGGCGGCCTGCGCGGGCGCGACCTGCGCTACACGAACTACAGCCCCCAGTACGACCCGCTCGGCGAGTACGGCTCGCACACGGACGCGACCGGCTACGTCGCCGACGTGAACGCCACCAACCTGTGCGGCTTCCACGACTGGGGCCTCGCGCACACGGCCAAGATCCAGACCATCCTCAGCTACGGCGTCACCGGCGCCACGTCGCCGCGCATCGACCCGGCCTTCTTCCCCAACACGCAGGCCGACTGGTACTGGAACGCGTCGCCCAACCACACGGCGAAGAACACCGCCTTCGCGGTGAACTTCGCCGACGGCTCGGTGGACAACGCCGCCGACCGCGCCACCCTGCGCCATGCGCAGGTGATCCGCAACGCCAAGCAGGTCGTCGGCCCGAACGGGCAGTACGAGATCTCGCCCGACGGCACCGAGGCGAAGGACACCACGCTGACGGCGGTGCTGGTCTGGCGCCGCTGCGTCGAGGGCATGGCCTGGGACGGCAGCACCTGCACCGGCACCCCGCTCACCTTCACGCACGAGGAGGCGTTGCAGCACGCCGCGCAGCAGGCCGCGGTGGCCGGCGTCGCCTGGCGCGTGCCCAGCGTCAAGGAGCTGAACTGGATCGTCGACCGCGAGGAGCCCGCGCCGCCGATCAAGCATTTCGTCTTCCCGAACACGCCCGGGCAGCCGACCTGGACGTCCTCGCCCGAGGTGCGCAAGCCCAAGCAGGCGTGGGCGATCGACTTCTCCGCCGGCCTCGTGCTGCAGCACGCGCGCAGCGAACGGCTGGTGCTGCGGCTGGCGCGGGACGCGGACGCGCCATGAAATACGCCGGGGTCCTGCCTATGATGCGGTGCGACGCCCACGCCACCGCCAACGCCATGCCGCTGCCCCGCCTCGCCCCCGCCGCCGCCCTCGCGCTCGCCTTCGCCGTCCTTCCCGCCGACGCCGCCCGGCCGCCCGCGCCGCCGCGCGCCGTCGCGCCGCGCGGCCCGCTCGCGGCCGACGAGCTGAACAACATCGCGGTCTTCAAGGCCGTCTCGCCCTGCGTCGTCAACATCACGGCGCTCGGGCTGGAGCGCGACTTCTTCTCGATGAACGTGCAGGCCGTGCCCCAGGGCACGGGCACCGGCTTCATGTGGGACACCGCCGGCCACATCGTCACCAACTTCCACGTCATCCGGGAGGCCTCGGGCGCGCGCGTCACGCTGGCCGACCAGAGCAGCTGGAAGGCCGAGCTGGTCGGCGCCTTCCCCGACCGCGACATCGCGGTGCTGCGCATCACCGCGCCGGCGGCCAAGTTCAAGCCCGTGCCCGTGGGCACCAGCCGCGACCTGCAGGTGGGCCAGAAGGTCTACGCGATCGGCAACCCCTTCGGCCTGGACCAGACGCTCACGACCGGCATCGTCAGCGCGCTCAACCGCGAGATCGAGTCCGTCACCCACCGCAGCATCAAGGGCGCGATCCAGACCGACGCGGCGATCAACCCCGGCAACTCGGGCGGCCCGCTGCTCGACTCCGCCGGCCGCCTGGTGGGCGTCAACACCGCGATCTACAGCCCCTCGGGCGCGAGCGCGGGCATCGGCTTCGCGATCCCGGTCGACGAGGTCAACCGCATCGTGCCGCGCCTGATCCGCGACGGCCGCATGGTGCGCCCGTCGCTCGGCGTCACCGCCGGCCCGCCGCAGCTCACGCGCGCGCTCGACCTGCCCAAGGGCGTGGCCATCGTGCGCCTGCAGCGCAACGGCCCCGCCGCCCGCGCCGGCCTCAAGGCCTTCGCGCGCGACGAGAGCGGCATCATCCCCGGCGACGTCATCACGGCGGTCGACGGCACGCCGGTCGAGACGCTGGACGACATGCTCACCGCGCTCGAGCGCCTGGAGCCGGGCGACCGCTGCACGCTCACGGTGTGGCGGGCCGGCGAGACGCGCAAGGAGACTGTCACGCTGGTGGAGGACACGGAGGGGTGACCGCGGGTCGGGCCGAGCCGGGAGGCGAGGCTCTTGCGACAGCCTGCGACTCGTCAGCGCGGCGGTTTCATGCCGGCGTGCGAGCCTGCGAGCCGCGCCTGCCCGTCAGGCCTTCCGCGCCCCCCGGCCATGGGACCAGCTAGACCGCTCCGCGGTATCCGCTGCGCGATGAGCGCCACGGCATGAGAAGCGTCTTGGGCAAACGGATCTGCCACTGTCGAAGTCGCGAGGCAATCGGCCTCGCTC
>Ga0209051_1000772_pt1 | contig 33982 bp, 24 predicted proteins | sample AraplaCvi_mMS_r2_2_FD_184286 | JGI IMG/M metagenome (GOLD analysis project Ga0209051, IMG submission 184286) | Arabidopsis root microbial communities from North Carolina, USA - plate scrape MF_Cvi_mMS_r2 (SPAdes) (version 2) | ecosystem: Host-associated > Plants > Roots > Endosphere | place...
CCATAAGACAGACACAGGCGAACTTCAACAGCTGGGCGCAGCGCCTGCAGGCCGCAATCCGCGCGGTCGCGCCTCGCTTTGCTCCGGACCTGCAGACTTATTTCTCGTCAGCGACCGTTGCCATCATTGGCGACGGGACGACCGGACGGCCGCGCCGGTTTGTCGTCACGCCGGGATTTGGACCGCGAACCTTCGCTGCTGACGCGCTGTTTGTCTTTTCCGGCGCCGATGTCGCCAACTACGCATTGCAGCCGGCAACAGGCGCTGCCAACGCGACCGAGCACCTGCCGACGCCAGGTGCGGCCTATGCACTCGACGGCGGTGATGACGGCACCATCCTGGACGGGGAGACCTATGCGGTTCCGCTTGCCGTCTACCAGGGAAACGCTGCCGATCGCACCGGCCTGTGGGCACTCGAGGACGTCGACCTCTTCAATATTCTTTGCCTTCCCGATGCTCCAAGGCTTACCGCCGCCAATGCCCGGTCGCTCTATGCTGCGGCGGAGGCCTATGTCGGTGATCGGCGCGCCATGATCATCGTCGACATCCCCGAAAATGTCAGGCTGGTCGATCAGATGCATGCCTGGCTCTCGGACAACGAGCCGCTGCGTCATCCGAATGGTGCGGTCTACTATCCACGGACGATCCTTGCTGATCCATTGAACCAGGGTCGCGCCCGTTCGGTCGCCTCATCCGGAACGATCGCCGGACTGTGGGCCCGCACCGATGCAGCGCGTGGCGTCTGGAAGGCGCCGGCAGGCACCGACGCGCGGCTTCGCAACGTCGACAGCCTCGCCTACCAGATGACGGATCTCGAGAACGGCACCCTGAACCCGCTCGGCGTCAATGCACTTCGCTCCTTCCCGATCTACTCGAACATTTGCTGGGGAGCACGCACTCTCGATGGGGCGGACCTCATTGCGTCGGACTTCAAGTACATCCCGGTCCGCCGCATCACCCTCTTTATCGAGGAAAGTCTCTACCGCGGCACCAAATGGGTGGTGTTCGAGCCGAACGACGAGCCTCTGTGGGCACAGATCCGGATGAATGTCGGTTCCTTCATGTACGACCTGTTCCGGCAGGGCGCGTTTCAGGGGTCGACGGCGCGGGATGCCTTCTTTGTCAAATGCGACAGGGAGACGACGACGCAATCGGACATCGACAACGGCATCGTCAACATCGAGGTGGGCTTTGCGCCCCTGAAGCCCGCGGAATTCGTCATCATCAAGATACACCAGATAGTGCGGCGACCTGAAGCCTGAGGATAACCGAGATGGCACAGTTCACAGTCAATCCCCGCCGGTTCGACCCCTACAAGAACTTCAAGTTCCGGGTGAAATGGGACGGTCGCTATGTGGCCGGGGTTAGCAAGGTCGGCGCGCTGAAGCGTTCGACGGAAGTTGTGGAGCATCGGGAGGGGGGAGACCCCTCCACCAGCCGGAAGTCGCCAGGCCGAACGAAATACGAAGCGGTCACGCTGGAACGGGGTGTCACCCACGACCTCGAATTCGAGCAATGGGCAAACAAGCTCTGGAATTTCGGGGCCGGTCCCGGCGCGGAACTCTCGCTCGCAGACTTTCGCAAGGACATCATCATCGACCTGTTCAACGAGGCCGGGCAAAAGGTCATCTCCTACAACGTATTCCGTTGCTGGGTTTCCGAATACCAGGCACTTCCAGATCTCGACGCCAACGCCAATGCGGTCGCGATCCAGACACTTAAACTCGAAAACGAAGGCTGGGAACGCGATACGGCCGTGACCGAGCCAACCGAGCCGTCCTTCACGTTCCCGCCGGGCTAACAACCAGCTGAGTTCCAGGGAGAGTTCCGATGGACACCATCGCGATCGAACTCGCACAGGGCCTGTTTCGCGACGGTGTCGTCCATCGGTCGGCAACGTTGGTGCCATTGACAGGCCGGGTGGAATTTGACCTGCGCGATGGCGTCAGGGCCGGCTCGGTCAACGCGGATCTCGTTTCAAGGCTGCTTGCATCGTCGGTCATCAGCATCGGAACACTGTCCGGACTTGTTCCTGCCGATATCGCCGAACTGACGGTCGGAGACCGGGAGCGGCTGCTGTTTGCGCTTTATCGACTGACCTTCGGAGCCAATGTCGACGTTATCGCGCAATGCCCTGACTGCGAGGAGCTCGTCGAACTCGATGTCCCTGCCCGCGCCGCAGAACCGCCTCCTGCCAGACAAACGGCAATCCATAAAGTTGAGTGCGAAAGCGATGGCGCTCTATGGCAGATCTCGTTTCGGCTCCCGACAGGCGGCGACCAGGCAAGGCTTGCCCTGGCCGCCCCGGAGGCAGGTGGGGATGCGGACGTGCGCCTCCTGCGCGATTGTGTGATCGAGGCGACCCGGAACGGGTGGCCGGTATCGATCGTCGATCCAGATGCAGAGATCCTTGCAGCCGTCGAAGACGCCATGCGCCACGCCGACCCGGCGGCAGAGAGCGAGGTCGAATTCATTTGCCCGGGCTGCGGGAAGACCGTGGAGGTCGTTGTCGATGCAACGACGCTCCTCCGGGGCACATTGATGGACGGTCGTAGTGTCCTCCGCGACGTGCATCTGTTGGCCTCTGTCTACCACTGGACGGAGCCTGATATCCTCGCCCTTACCCGTGACCGCCGTGCCGACTACCTGGCCATGATCGAGGAGGAGCTGGAGGCATGACAGGCTTTCTTCGATCGGTGCTCGTCAGAGGTATCGGACCTTCCGCGGCCGGAAAGGCACAGTTTGCGACCGTTCCTGCCCGATCGCGTTTTGCCCCGCGCCAGGCCGCTGCATACCCCGACCCGGGCATGGCCGAAGCGCCTAAATCGGACCGTGGACAGCCACCGCAAATGACCACCCGACGCCCCGGCACATTGCAGCCGGAACAGCAGCGCCCGAGACTTGCGACACCGGCCCAACCGACGCCGACTGCGGCGTCGAGGGATGGCCATGAGCGGACGCGGACGCGGACGCGCGTGCCCGACGCTGCTGCGTCTGTTGAGCCGAGCCGGCACCAGCCTGCCCCTGCCGACCAGCCTGTTGCGGCACAGCCCGCCGGACAGGAGGTGCTGATGACCAGACCTGTCGTGGAGCTCGACGGAAATTTTAGGGAACCAAGCGGGACGCCCCAGTCCGCATTCGATCCGGCGGGCATTTCACGGGAACGGGACCCGCAAGCGATGGATCCTTCCCTGCCGGAACGGGCCATCCGTCCGGAACAGCTGGCCAGAGCGCGTGCGCCGGCAGCCATCGCAACGCGGTCCGACAGCGGCACGACGATCGAGATCGGGCGCATCGACATCGTCATCACGCCGTCTCCGGCAGCCGCGGTCGACCGAGGGCCCGATCGCGCCAGCGGCTTTGCCATGCATGAGCAGCGGCGCCTTGGACCGAGGCGATAGTCATGGCAACACACGAAGCGATCGCTGCTGTCAGCCGGACCCTACGCCATCTGCTTCTCGATCGGATGGCAACGGCAGCCGAGGTGACATTGTCGCCGCCCGACGTGACGCCGCAGGTCGCAGATCGACGTGTGAACCTCTACCTCTACCAGGTGATCGAAAATGGGGTTCTCAAGAACCAGGACATTCCCGGTCGGGCACATCCTGGCAGCCCGGGTCGCCCGCCGCTGTCCTTGGACCTTCGCTTCCTGCTGTCGAGCTACAGCGCAACTGAAGACGCCGCTGATTCCGACCTCAACGCGCAAATCCTGCTCGGCGACGCGATGGCCGTCCTGCATGAGTTTGGCGTCCACATCGACGAGCTTGTCATGACACGGAATGTCGGCAGCAAACGCATTGGCGATCCGGTGATCGATCCGGTGCTTGCGGACGAATTCGAGCGCCTGAAAGTGGTCCTGAATCCGATGTCGATCGACGACCTCAGTCGCATCTGGTCGGCGATGCCGCAGGCGAATTTCCGCCGATCGGTGGTCTACGAAGTGACAGTCGTCCAGATCGAGACCGTGTCTCCGCGCCTGCGGCCGGCACCCGTCGAAAGACGATCGATATCCGCAACCGTGCGTCGGGCACCGGTGATCCTTTCGGCCTTTGTCCTGAAACCACCGAACGAACCGATCGGCGACATCCGCGTCCCGATCGGGGGGACTGTTGTCATCGAGACGGAAGGCACGATTGGCGTCCCGGTATCTGCTGTCCTCGGAACGCTTCTTCCCGCTTCGCTTCCCGCCTCCCCGAACGGGCGCTTCGAGATGATCGTGCCTGATGACCTCAAGCTCCAGCCGGGCCCACTCGAGTTTCGCATCCTCGTCGACATCGCAACGGACACGGTCACCGGCGGGTTGGACCGGGGCACGACCGGCAGCACGACACAAAGGCTTCGATCAAACACCGTTCTTCTTCAGCTCGTGCCGTCTCTCGACGGCCTGACCGTCCTTTCCCCTGCTGGCGATCGGGTCCTCAGGCTCGAGGGCAAACGGCTCTGGCATCGCGGCGCGAAGATCGTTGAGGTCGTGGTCGGCGACCGTTCCCGTCGGATCGTCAAGGCAGCGGATGCCGCACCGGGTGATCCGCCGACGCCGACGCGCATCGAGGTGCCGGTTGAAAGCTTCGAGCTGCCATCCGCAGGCGACTACCCAGTGGCAGTGCTGGTGGACGGTGTGCGCAGCATCGGACCAGAACTCGTCTACCAACAACCGTGAGGAGGATCATGCTGAATACGGTCATCAATGCGCAGGAGAGCATCGGGGAAGACCGACCAGCGGACTGGTTTAGCGCCAATGCCGCAACAATGGCGCTCGGTCTCTCCTGGATCTCGGCGCGCCTTGCCGAGGCCGATGACACTGAGACGATCCGGGATGCCTATGATGCAGCACGGAGACGGCAGATCAACGCAGGCGAGCCCGCCAGTATCGACCGGCTTGGCGATCTCTTCTCGCTGGCGCCTTTCGACCTCGACGTTCTGTTGCTTGGCTGTGCAGCGCAGCTGGTGCAAGGCATGGGCAGGGCGGACCTCGAGATGGCCTTTGCGCTGTGCAAAACGATCGAGCCCCCTGAGGCCCGCTTCCTTGCTCTCGCCCGGTTCAGCCCGGACGCGCCACTCAGACGCTTTCGGCTGATCGAGATATCAGACAGCGCTGTCCTGCTGCAATCGCGGTTTGCCGTGGATGAGCGCGTCTTGCGCCTGTTGCTCGGAGAGGACCAGCGCGTCGCCGCGATCGACCAGGCGCTAGAGGCGGACGACTACGGTCCTCTTCCAGAGCAAAATCTAAAGATCGTCGACTGCCTTTGCGCCAGCGTGGACATCGCGCGCCCCGCGGCAGCGCTGGTCGGCGCTGCAAGAAGCGGGCGTCGCGCTACGGCCGCAGCCCTTGCCCGCCGCTTCGGGCTTGGCATTCGTACCCTTCTTCCGCGCTTCCTTCCTTCCGATCCTGGCGAACGACGCGACTTCATTGCGCTGCTTGAACGCGAAGCCGCCATCGGCCGCTTCGCAGTGCTTGTCGACATTGACGAGGCCGACGGCAGGCTTGCGGGCGAGGACATGCTGCGCGGCTTTGCCGGCTTCATCATCGTCGTCGGCAAACGGCCTCTCGAGACGGCGCGTCATGTGCCGACCGGTGACTGCCGTCCGCTTGCGACGCCTGACCGTCTCATCCTCTGGAAAACCGCCCTTGATGGGAAAGCAACCGTCTCTGAAAATGATCTGCTTGAAATTGCCGAGCATTTTGCGCTGGGACCGCGAGAGATTGCCCGGCTCGCCCGCGAAGCTGTCGATGCTACTCCTACGCTTTGGGACGCCTGCCGCTCAGTCGCCAGCCGGGATCTGCTCGGGCTCAGCGAGCGGATCGTGCCCCGGTTCGGCTTCGACGATATCGTCCTTCCACCGAGGGTTCTTGCCTTGTTGCACGCCATCGAGGCGCAGGTTCGCTTCAAGAGCCGCGTCCTTGGCCTGGGCGGTTTCGCAGGGCAACTGGTCCGCGGCCACGGCACGACAGCACTCTTTGCCGGCCCGAGCGGTGTCGGCAAGACCATGGCCGCAGAGGTCCTTGCCCATGCCCTGAAGCTTGATCTTTTCCGGATCGACCTGTCCTCCGTGGTCTCGAAATATATCGGCGAGACCGAACGCAATCTGCGGCAGGTCTTCGACGCCGCCGAAGCCGGTGGCTGCGTCCTCTTCTTCGACGAGGCGGATGCACTGTTCGGCAAGCGGACGGAGGTCAAGGACAGCCATGACCGCTATGCCAATCTTGAGATCAGCTACCTCCTGCAGCGCATGGAGGCCTTCTCCGGCCTCGCGATCCTTGCCACCAACCTGAAGAACAATCTCGACCCCGCCTTTCTTCGCAGGCTTCGCTACGTGGTCGACATTCCCTTTCCCGATGCCGCCGAGCGCGAAACCATGTGGCGGTGCGCCTTCCCGGCAGGCACGCTCACGGACGACCTCGACTATCAGAAGCTCTCCAGGCTCGACTTCACCGGAGGCAACATCAGCGTTGTTGCCGTCAATGCGGCCTATCTGTCCGCAGCAGAAGATTGCGCGGTCGGCATGAGACACATTGAACGGGCGGCCCGGGCAGAATTCCGCAAGCTCGACCGCGACTTTGGGGGGTGGGCATGACAAGGACACCGCAGCGTCATGTCGGAGCGGTCAACGGTGGTGGTGCCAACGCACACGGCATCACCCGCGCCGTGGTCGACGGTATTTCGCAAGCGGTGGACAATGCTGGAGCCGGGGCTGGAGCCGGGGCTGCAGACGGGCGCCGGATCCGCATCGACGCACTCACCATCCGCATCACCAGCGACACGGGCATGCCGCAATTGACCGATGCGGTCAGGCGAGAGATTGCCCGTGCGCTGCGGAGGGTGACATCATGATGCAGGCATATCCTGTCCCGCAGACTGCAGGCAAGACGCCCCAGCCGGGCGCAAAACCGATGCTTCAGCGAAAGGTCAAGCTCGGTTCAGAGAACGATCCGCTCGAGCACGAAGCCGAGCGCGCCGCAGCTGAGATCCTGTCGGGTGACCGTGTTTCCAACCTCTCGCGTTCGACTTCGCTTGCCCAGCGCAAGTGCAGCGCCTGCGAGGACGAGGAACGGCACGCCATTCGCCGGAAGTGCGCCCATTGCGAGGCCAACGACGCGATGCTTCGCCGCAAGGGCGGCGCGGCGGCCGGACAGTCAGCCGTCGACCGCGCAGCGTCAGCCGTCAGTAGCGGCGGCACGCCGCTCACTCCTCAGCAGCGCGCCTATTTCGAACCGCGTTTCGGCCATGATTTCTCCGAGGTGCGCCTCCACCGCACTGCCGCAGCCGAGCGCGCCGCCGACGGCATCGGCGCGAGAGCCTACACGCTTGGCTCCTCGATTGCATTTGCCAGCGCCGAGGGCGGCAGTGCCCTGCTTGCCCATGAGCTTGCTCATATCGTGCAGCAATCCGGCGGGACGATCAGGCGGCAACCGGCTGGTCTCGCGCCGATCGATACCAGCGGCGGCGGAGGCACGGCGTTCCTGAATACCGTTACCGGCGGACCGACCCTGCAGGCTGACGGAACCTTTACCGGAAGCGTCAGGCGGCAGGAGATTTCACCGGCCACGGCGACCCAGGCTCAGATGACCATCAGCGATGAAACCGTCAACGTCATCTACGATCCCAAGAACTGCGTCGTGCGCCTGCCGTTTCGCATGAATTTTGTCGCGGCACCGACATCTGGAACCGCCGGCATATGCACGAGCGGGGGTGCCGGCCCTGCCCCTCCCCTCAGCTCGGCCCGGCTTGCGGAGATCGCCAACGAAGTCGTTCAAACGGCGCAGGATGGCCTGAACGGCTGGTTCAAGCTGAGGGTCTCAGGCTGCAAGAACCCGTGTGCTGGCCGAGACATTCCGATCCGAGTGGAGGTCAGCCAGACGGCCACCAGTCCCGATGTTACCATCAATGTCGTCAATCGCGGCGGACGCGCCGATGCGGCAACGATCTGTGCCCCGAACTTCAACCCCGGGACGACGGTGCACGAAGGCGGCCACCAGCGGCTCGGCGTCGGCGACGAATATCGCGAGACCAATCAGGCCTACCGAACCCGCACGCCGGCCTGGGCACGCGACGAGCGGGTCCGGACAGACTTCACCCGCATGGGGTCTCAACACACCTACGGCAGGCTTGCAGCCTTCCATGAGCGGCATTTCCAGTTTGCGCAAGTCTTTGTGCAGGCAGCGCTTGGTGCGAGCTGCAAGGTCGACCTTGCAAGGGCCCGGGCTCTTCCGGTCGAGGCACGATTCACGCTGGGTGGCGGCGGATTTTCTGGCAATCTTGGCGAGGGTTACGCGGTGGAGGGGGGCGTCGACGCCGCATTGCCGCTCGATACGAGCCGACGTTTCAACCTCGAGGCGGGACTGCACGCCCTTTATCTCAATGCCCCGGAGAAACATCGTGACGCGCTGCTCTTCGGAGCGCGCCTAGGGCTTTCAGCACAGACCCACCCGGCTACCTGGGGCGCCAAGGTGGGCGTCTTTGGCGGCGTCGGGGGCATCGTCTGGCCCGACAAGACGCCCTACGGCGAGGTCGGCGCCAGGATCGGGATTTTCGACGACATGCAAAAGGGCCGCCGGATCGGAGTCGAAGTCGAGGCGGCACTCGGCAAGGCCTTCAGCGACGACACGGACAAGCTGCACTTCGCCCGGATCGGGCTGAACTTTGTCTACAGCAGGTAGCGATCATGAGGATGAGATCGGAGACAGGCGGAGGGAGGGAAAAATGACGGCGACGCACGCCCCACTTTGCGCCAGTCGTTGCCGCGCTGCCCCTACACGGCACCCGGTCGTTCAGCGCAAGGCAAAACTCGGTGCGACCAACGACGCCATGGAGCATGAGGCAGACGCCGCCGCCGAACGGGTGATTTCCGGTCGCCGTGCCAGCATTACTCCGTCAGCGGCCGGTTCGACAGTCCGGCGATCGGCCTCGACTGACGCCGCAGGTGCGGGTGCGGAGGCGGCCGAGCATGCAATCACCTCCCGGGCAGGCATGCCGCTCAGCCCATCAGAGCGGTCCTATTTCGAGCCGCGGTTCGGCCGCGACCTGTCAGCGGTGCGTCTGCATGCTGACGGGGCTGCTGCCCGCGCCGCCGACAATATAGGAGCCCGTGCCTATACTGTCGGCCGGCACATCGGGTTTTCTTCCGGTCAATACCGTCCAGCGAGCCTCGACGGTCGCCGGCTGATTGCACATGAATTGGCGCATACCGTTCAGCAGGCTGATGGCATCGTGCGCCGCGATAGCGTCGCTGGCGACCCGGACATCGAACTCGGCAAGAAGCTGCAATCGGAAGAATTCAATGACGGCTACAGCCTCGCCTTCTTCGACCCTGACTTCGACCTGATCAAGAAGGCGCAGCCAATGTCGCAGGCACTTGCCGACGCATTTGCGGCACGCGAACAGGGAATAGGCATCAAGGACGAACGGTTTGACGCGACGTCGCTCGTCTTCGGCAAGGCCATTCGCGGCACGAAGACCGACGGCACCAGCCGCATCCAGGACGTCGTTCCGCGTCTTGCGGGCGTGGTCGGGAGAGCGTTGGCGAAGGTCCCTGCCGCAGGCGCAGCGACAGGAGCAACGCCCGGCAGGATCAAGTCGCTTGCGATTTTCGCGCACGGCACGCCCAGCTGGTGCAGCCTCAACGTAACGTCGTCGAACGCGCCCGGCATCTTCAAGACGATTGCACCATTCCTGTCGAACACGGCCCGGATCATCCTCTACACCTGCAGCTCCGCAAAGGGTGTCACGGAAGATCTCGGGTCGAACAAGGAAGATGTCTACCGCAGGGGCTCGTTCGAACCCGGTGGCAAGGATTCGCTTGCCGCCGTTGTCCGCGACACCCTGGTCGACGCCGGTGTCGGCAATGTCAGCGTATGGGGCCATACGGGCGCCGGCCACCCGACAGAAAACTGGTCGCTCCGTTTCTTCACCGGTTCCACCGGCAAGGGATCGCCAGGAAGAGGCTTCGTTGCATCCTTTCTGGCAATCGAGCCGATCATTGCGGCGGCAGTTACGGTGCTGGCTGCAGAAATTGCCCGACAGGGATTTGCGGTCGACCCGTCGAACGCCGCGTTCAAGGCTGAGGCCGGGCGGCTTGCCGCGAACGGGATCTACCTCGCCTATGCCGAGATGCATTGGGACAAGTCATTGCCGGTCAAGCCGGCCGAACAGGCACCAACCGCATCGGCCGGGGTGGCCACCCAAGCCATCGCCCACTTCGAGAATGTCTACTGGCCAAAGCAGGTGCCCAACCTTGCACGGATGCTGAGCGCATCGCGCGGCCTGAAGAAACAACCCGCCGCACCATAGGAGCAGGATCATGACCGCATCGCCACGATGGCCAAAGGTGCAGAAAGGCGGAATCGTCGCGTTCCAGCCGCCCGATCCGCTGCCCATTGTCGTTGCCTTCCAGTACAATCCTGACGAGGTGACGCGCCAGATCGCCGGGCGTTCGGCCTCGGGCGGAGGACGCGGCGACGCCCGCCGCCTTAACGGCCCGCCCGACGAAACGCTGACGTTTTCGGTCGAGATCGATGCTGCCGACCAGCTCGAGAAGCCGGCGCAGAACGGCGTCACGGTCGCAAATGGTCTCCATCCGGCCCTCGCAGCACTCGAAAAGCTGGTCTACCCCGCCTATTCCATGGTGCTGGCCAACGAGGTCATCGCGCTTGCGGGCGGTGCTTTCATCCTGGCGGAAAACGCTCCCATGGCCTTCCTCGTCTGGGGCGCGCACCGAGTCTTGCCTGTGCGCCTCGAAAGCCTGTCGGTTCGCGAGGAGGCATTCGACCAGTCGCTCAATCCGATCAGGGCCCGCGCAGACCTGACGCTGAAGGTGCTCACCTATCGCGACCTCAGCATCGTCGACCCTGGCTACTTCGTCTATCTCGCGGCACTGACGCAGAAGCAGGCGATGGCCGCACAGGAGACCTTCGGCGCCCGCTCCGGCCTTCAAGCCCTGGTTCCATAGGAGGTTACGATGTTCTTCCGAGGCAGCCGTTACGAGCCCATTTCCGAGGCGGAGTACACAGGCGCCGATGGGCGGGTCATCCGCTACAAGCGCATGCGGTTCATTCCAGCAACCTCGGGAAGCCGCAGCTACGTCGTCGGCAGCGGCGACAGGCCGGATCTGGCAAGTACCTCGACGCTCGGCGATCCCGAACGCTTCTGGCAACTCTGCGACATCAACCGGGTGATGCGCCCGGTCGATCTGACGGATCAGCCCGGCACGATCATATCGGTCCCCTCACCGGGAGATCTCGCATGACGATCCTGCCGTCATTCTTCCTGGTCCAGATCGCCAAGGCGCCGCTGCCGCGCTTGCTGATCGAAGCGCTGAACTCGATCGAGGTGGAAACGGCGGTCGGCCGTGCGTCGATGGTCCGGCTGAGTTTCGACCTCAGCCGCAACTTCATGGGCGACTATGACGCGGCAGCACTTCCGATCTTCCGGCCAAACACGCCCCTTACCATTCGGCTGGCGCTTGGCGTTCCCGTTCCCTTCGCGCTTGTCAACGCCTATGTCACGGAGACACGGCTTCTTGCCGGCAACGATCCCGGCCGGTCCATTCTCGAGGTTGTCGGCGCCGACGCGCTTGGGACACTCATGGGGCAGCGCCGCGCACCAAAGACATGGCCCAACTGCCCCGACAGCGTCGTCGCCACGGCGATCTTCGGCAGCTATGGCATCATTCCCGATGTGTTGCCGACCCCGCCGCAACGCACGACACTCGACACGACAACCACCCAGCGCAGTTCGGATTCCGTCTACCTCAGCCAGCTCGCCTATCGGAACGGCTTCGACCTCTATGTTGCCCCCGAACCGCTCAGTGGTCTCGACATGGGACACTTCCGGCCGCCGCTGAGCCTGCCGGTGCCGCAGGGCGTGCTGTCGATCGACTTCGGACGTCAGACCAATCTGCGTTCCTTCAATGCCTTCAACGACATGCAGCGACCGGTCTCGATGCTTGGCTTCACCTCGGAGCCGAAGACACGCCTGCCACTGCCCTACATCGCGCCCGCTGCGAGCGAACTGCCGATGGGCATGGAACCCAATCTCCTGCGCATCCTGCCTCCGCCCGTCGACCGGATATCTACGACGGATGCGGCAAGCCCGCAGGAGGCACAGTCGTCGGCCCTTGCCAGGGCAACCGCCTCGAGCCGTTCGGTCAGCTGCCGTGGCGAAGTCGACGGGATAAAGTTCGCAAGGGCGTTGCGATGCGGGCAAACCGTGCTGGTGCGCGGCGCAGGTCGGGAAAACAGCGGTCTCTACTACGTCAATTCCGTCACCCACCGGATATCACGCGACGATTACGCCCAGAGTTTTTCCGGTTGGCGCAACGCCGTCGAGCTGACCGGCGCCGAAATCTTCATCGACCCCTTTGCCGCGATTGCATGAGAGGAGCAGGACGTGAACGATCTCCTAGCCGCAGCCGACCAAAGCCAGGCGCACTACGAACGCTTCTATGGCAAGTATCGCGGGATTGCGACCGATGTGAATGACCCAAGCAGGCTTGGCCGCATCAAGGCGCGCATTCCTGCGCTGCTCGAGGATTTCGAGACGGGCTGGGCAACACCCTGTGCGCCCTATGCGGGAACGACATCAGGCTTCTTCTCGCTGCCGCCGGTCGGTGCCGGCGTGTGGATCGAGTTCGAAGGCGGCGACATTTCGCGACCGATCTTTTCCGGCTGCTATTGGGGTGTGGCCGAGGCCCCGATGGCGCCGCCAGCCTCTCCACCCGATCCCATGACCAAGGTCTGGCGCAGCGACCTCGGGCTGACGATCGCGCTTGACGACAAGCAACAGACAATCACGCTCTCCGATCCTGCCGGCGCCAACCAGATTGTGCTCGACGTCAAGCAGTCGACCGTTACCCTGCGCGGGGTCGCCAGGGTTGTCTTCGAAAGCAGCAAGATCTTCGAGGGAAGCGCGGTCGCATTTCATCCGGCGGTCCATGGCGACCAGCTGATGACCTATCTCAACACGCTGGTGACGATCTTCAACACACACCTGCATGTGGGGCAGATGGCGGCAGGGATCCTCCCGGTGACGCCGGCGCCCTCTGTGGTTCAGATGATGCCGCCACCGCCGTCTCTTCTCTCGACCAAGGTCACACTGGATTAGGGGCTTACGATGGCGATCAAACCAGGCAATTTCTCATCCGATCCAAACGATGCCACGAGCTTCGTCAATTCGATGGCCGAAGCGATGGAGAAGGAGCTGAACAAGCTCCTGGTGCTCGACGGCCTTGAGCCCCTTTCGACGTCGAACACCGACCGCGACGTACACGCGCGGCGGCGCATGTTCGTCGCGATCGCCCGTGGGGTTGCGCTGCATCTTTCCGCCCATCCGGAAGCATTCAACCTGGTTCCCGCCATCGGCGGCACCACGATCCGTGTCAACACCATCGAGGTGGTATGACAATGAACGCAGTTTCCCGCCATCTCGACGTTCCATTCGGCATCGACGCACAGGGGCGGACGCGAACGACCGGCGACGATGATCATATCAGGGACATGATCAAGCTTGTCCTCTTCACCGAGCCTGGCGAGCGCGTCAACAGGCCGGATTTTGGCTGCGGCTTGAAGCAACTCGTGTTTGCTCCCTCTTCCGATGCCCTGGTCGCGGCCGTCGAGGCTCTCGTTCACGGCTCGCTGATCCGCTGGCTCGATACGGTCATCACGATCGAATCCGTCGCGGTTCGTGCAGACGAGTCGACGCTCGAGATCGAAATCACCTATGCCAGGATCGACACCGGCGAGCGCCGTCTTGACCTGTTCGTGCGGCAGATCGGCTGAGGAGGTGGCAATGACACGCTTGCGTCAAGGTTTGATCGATTGCGGTGAAGACAAGCGCCGCGGAATGCTTGCGAGCGCTGCCCATCCGCTGAATGGCATTGACTTCGTCGAATACACGCGCACGCCGAGCACGCATCAGCTCACGGTCACTTTCGTAAAGGCGAGGCCCGCTTCACCGGCTCTCGACAAAAGCCATTTCAGCATTGCGGGGGGCGTACGCATCACCGGAATCGATGTTCAGTCGATTGTGCTGCCCGCGGCGTCACAGAAGTCGGTGATCCTGATGCTGAGCACCGAGGGCGATTTCTCGACCTATGTCGTTCGCGTGCAGCATCCGCAAGTCGACATGGAGCTCAGCGAGGTGAGCTTCGGCTTCAAGGCGTCCTGCCCCTCTTCCTTCGATTGCCGAAGCGATTGCGACTGTGGTGAAGGCGCCGTGGAGGAACCCGTCCTCGACTATCTTGCGCGGGACTACCAGAGCTTCAGGCGGATGCTTCTCGACTTTATGAGCGCCCGCAATCCCGACTGGACGGAGCGCCTGCCCCCCGACCTCGGCGTCTCGCTCGTCGAACTCTTCGCCTATGCCGGTGACTATCTCAGCTATTTCCAGGATGCGGCTGCAACGGAAGCTTATCTCGATACTGCCTTGCACCGTGTTTCGGTCAACCGGCACACACGCCTGATCGACTATCCCATGCATGACGGCGCCAATGCCCGAACCCATGTGCATTTCAACGCCGTCTCGGCAGGCACTGTCGATGCCGGTACCAGGCTGTGCACCCGGATCGCACGTCCCCTGGCCGGCGCGACCGACCTGCCCGGAACCGTAATCCCGATTGATACCGGTTTTGCGAGAGACCCGGCCTTGCAAGAAGTCGTCATCTTCGAGACGGAAACAGTGCTTGCAGTACGGCCCGAGCACAACGAGATGCGGATCCACACATCAGGCAACCGCGATTGCTGCCTTGGCGCCGGCTGCACCGAAGTTCATCTCTACCACCTGTCGGGTGATGGCCACGCGACACGACCGTCGCTGGGTCCTGGCGATCTTCTCCTTCTGGAAGAGGTCAGAAGCGCCAGGACCGGAGAGGCCGTTGATCGAAACCCTTCACATCGATGGGTCGTGCAGCTCGTCGAGGCGTCAGAGACGACGGACGAGGCACTGACGGATCAGCTTTTACCACGCCTCAGTTCCGCCGACACCGCCCTGCCACTGCTGCGGGTCCGATGGAGCACAGCCGAGGCGCTCCCCGAAGCCGTGCAGATATCAGCTGTCGGGGCCGATCTTCTCTCGATCGATCCCGTGACGGTCGCGCGCGGCAATGTCGTCGCCGCCGATCACGGTCTCACGATCTTTCTGGATTCGGCCCGCGGCGAACTCGACCTGCCTGTGGAATCAGGCAGCCGCTATCCGCTCGCAACGTTGGCCGTGCCCGCAACGCCGCTGACGCAGACGAAATATGGGCCTGCCATCGAACTCGTTCTCTCGCTTGCCGGACAGGAAGACCAGATCTGGTCGGCAGTTCCTGACCTTTTCGACAGCACGCCCTACGACCGCAACTTCGTCGCCGAGGTGGGCGATGATGGCACACCTACGCTGCGCTTCGGTGACGATATCTATGGACGCACGCCACGCGAACCTGAGCGCGCGCAGTTGACCATGCGCATCGGCAACGGCAGTGCCGGCAACATCGGTGGCGGCTCGCTTTTCCATATTGCCGCCGCGACCGGCGTGGTCGATGGCGTATACCAGCCAGTTTCGGCAAGGGGCGGAACGGAACCACAATCGACGGCCGAGGTGAAACGACTGGCTCCGGCCGCTTTCCGTGGCGAGCAGTTTCGCGCCGTCACCGAGGATGACTGGCGCAACGTCACGCTCAGGCAGATCGAGGTTCTGGATGCGCGCGCTGTTTTCCGCTGGACGGGCAGCTGGCACACCATCTTCGTCGCCATTCATCCGCGCGACGAGCGCAATCTCCTGCCGACGGCTGGTGGCGGCTTTGCTCTGGAAAGCCGCTTTGCCGGGCGGATTGATAGCCACCTCCGCCGGTTCAAGCTCGCGGGATATGACCTTGCAGTAACAAGCGCGGTCTACGTTCCGATCGAGATTGCCATGACACTTTGCGTCGCCCGTGGATATTTTCCGGGTGACGTTGCGGCTGCCGTCAAGAAAACCATGGAGGACTTCTTCGGCCAGCTTAGCGCTCGCTTCGGCAAGCCGGTCTACCTGTCAAAGATCTACGCCGCGATCGAGCGGATCGAAGGTCTGGAGTCGGCAAACGTGACGCGCTTCAAGCGCTACTGGGAGCCGCAGCGCGATTGGCTCGACCGCGGCGTCATCGATATCGGCGCCTTTGAGATAGCGCGGCTCGACAACAATCTGAGCGCTCCAGAGTTTGGCGTGCTCGTCCTCGAAACGGCGGGAGCACGATGATGGGCAGCGCCTGTTCCGATCCCTTCTGTGGCTGCGGCAGCGACGCTCAGCTTGTGCCGCTCGACGTCTTCAACCGCCCGGGTCTAAGTGCACTCTCCTATCGCATAGGAACCTTTTCGAGCTTTCGCCTGAAGATGCTCGAGGGCCTTGCGAGGAACCCTGCCCTGTCGCAGCTGACATCCCGCGAACCGGATGACTACGCGGTTTCGCTGATCGAGATGTTTTCGGCGATGGCCGACGTCATGACCTTCTACAGCGAACGGATCGCCAACGAATACTTCCTCGGAACAGCTCGCGAGCGAGCCTCGGTCGAGCAGCTTGTGCGGCTGATCGGGCATGAGCTGTCTCCCGGGCTCGCCGCCACCGCAATGCTTGCGTTCGACCTTGAGGACGGCGCGCGGGTGCGTATCCGCAAAGGCCTGCCTGTGATGTCGATCCCGGGACAGGACGAGGTCCCGCAGACATACGAGACGATCGAGGAACTGGTTGCGCATGGTGATCTCAATGCGGCGCGCGCCTTCGCCGCGCCTGTGGCGCTTGCAGCATTTGCTGTTGGCCGCGTAGGATTTGCACTTGCCTTGCGGCCGACCGATCTGAGGATCGGTGATATTCTCGTCATGTCAGACGGCGAACTCTTCGAGGAAAAACGCGTCCAGGCGATCGACGACGAATGGGGCGGTCTCGCGCTGCGCTTCACTCCGCCGATCCAGGCCAGTGGATTTGACACTGACCGCACCCATCTGCACAAGTTCGAGCGGCGCCTGGCATTGTTCGGATGCAATGCTCCAGCGACCGTACAGCTCTATTCCACCAGTCCCTCGATCGAGCCAAACAAGCGCTGGTCAACGCATGCCATCAGCGACGCACTGACGCCCTCGGGCGATGGGTTCTATGCGCTCGAAACGAGCATTCAGGGGCTGTCGTCGGGCACGCGTGTCGTCATCGACACTGGGGGCGCCACCCGGCGCCAGCTCACCGCAGCTGTCGACGCGACGCGTGAGGGGAGCGCTTCTGTTTCAACCACCGATGGCCTCGATGTTTCGCAGCTGGCCCAGACGGTGACGCATGCCCGCTTTACGCGGACATTTGCCGGCCGGCCGGCCCTTGCGGTCTTTGGATCGCAGACCGAGATCGTCAGTCGCGACGGGGCAAACAGCCTCGTCGCCTTCCTGCCGATGGCGGGCTTTGCCGCAGCGACACAGTCGATCGATGCCGTGGCAGTCACCGGTAACCCAGTCCTTGTGGCGAGCTCCTCCTCCAGCAGGCTTTTTGTCCGGAACGCCGAGCGGGCGCTGATCGGGCTCACGCGCGCCGGCGTGCGCTTTGAGGCACTGGTCGACTATGGCGGCATCCTGACAAGTGATCCGGCAGCCCTTTCGCTCGCCACCGGCGAACTCCTTGTCTTCGGACGCGGGAGCGACCGGTGCCTCTGGGTCATCGGTGTTGGGGTACCAACATCCGCATGGACATCACTTGGCGGCATCCTGACGTCGGCGCCCTGTGCGACCAGCTGGGGTGGAGGACGGGTCGATGTCTTCGTGCGTGGCGCAGACCGGGCCTTGTGGACGCGATCAAGGGAGGCAAGCTGGTCGCCATGGTTCAGCCTTTCCGGTAGCCTTGCATCGGCGCCAGCTGCCGCCTCCACTCTCCCTGGGCGGATCGATGTGGTTGCCCGCGGAGACGATGGCGGACTTTTGCATCGGCGGTGGACAGGAACGGCCTGGACGGACTGGCTCAATCTCGGTGGCAATCTCGCCGGTCAGCCCGCAATCGCTGCACTTCCCGGAGACGAGGTCGCCATTGCGGTTCGGCGTCTCGACAACACACTCGGCATCATTGGCCGGCGCGGAAACGCATGGTCCGAATGGCAGGTGATCGACGCAAAACTTGCCTCGGACCCGGCGGTCACACCAGGCTCGGGGATGCTTACGATCGCCGCGCGAAACGACGATGACGTCATCGTCGAGAATGCACGCCAGTCAGGCGGATGGGCTGGCTGGTCGAAACGCGAGGCTCCGGTCAACATTGCGCTTGACCGTCGACAAAGCCGCATTGTCCAGGTCGGCGCACAAGCGATCGAACCGCGACGCTTTGACTATCCGAAAGAACTCGCCGGCAACCAGCTCGTTCTTCGCGCGGCGCCTGGGACCGTCGAACTCGGCAAAGGCAGACGGATCCTGATCGAGTCTGGCGAGGTCCAACATGCCGCGACCGTCACCTCGGCATCGCCGGTTTCGGCGATCGCGGGAGAGGCGCCCGACCATGTGCTCGTATCTTTTACACCTTCTGTTCCACGACCGCTGACGGCAGTTACCGTCAAGGCCAATATCGCCAATGCCAGCCACGGCGAAACCCAGCCCGAGGAACAGCTTGGCCACGGAGATGCGTCCAGGAGTTTCGCGGACTTCAAGCTACAGCGCATGCCGCTAACGTATCTTCCGGAGCCCGGCAATCTTTTCGGTCGCGCGAACCTTGATGTCAGGGTGAACGGCGTGCTCTGGTCGCCCGTCCCCGACCTCTTTGGCCGCAAGCCTTCCGAAGAAGTTTATACGTTGAAGACAGGCGACGGCGGCGTTTCAACGGTCGGGTTCGGCGACGGGCGCACGGGTCGCAGGCTGCCGAGGGGGATCCTTGCCGTTACTGCCCGGTACCGAAAGGGTCTTGGCCTGGTGGGTCGCATGCGTCCCGGCCAACTCGCCTTGCCGCTGGAAAGGCCAGTCGGCCTTCGCGCCGTTGCCAACCCGATGGCCTCGATTGGCGGTGCCGATCCCGAAGACCGTGACGATGCGCGCAGGAACGCCCCGAACGGCGTCAGGACGTTCGGAAGGGTCGTTTCCCTTCAGGATTTCGAATGGCTGGCACTGTCGACGCGTCTTGTGGTTCGCGCAACCGTTTCATGGGTCTGGCTCGGGCTTGGAAAGGCGGTCCATGTCAGCGTTCTCGGCGAAGGAGGAACGCGCGTGCCCGCCGATCAGCTCGCACAGCTTTCCTCTGCCCTTTCGAAGGCCCGCGACCTTAACTGGCCGCTCTATCTTGCCAGTTTGACAAGGGTACCGCTCACCATTTCGGCCCGGATTGTTTCCGATCCCCGCTTCGAGCGCGACGTCGTCATGGAGAACGCCCACTCCGCCTTGATGGCAGCCTTCCGGTACGACAAGATCAACCCCGGAATGCCGGTTCATCTCAGCCACGTCTACGCGGCCCTGCAACAGGCAGAAGGCGTCGTTGCAGCCGATGTGGACCTCTTCCATCTCAAGGGACACGCGGCAATGACGCCCGCGGAGCAGAAGATCCGCGCCGTCAATTCAGAGCCGCTGCAAAAACACATCCGCCTGTTTCTCGCCCGTCCGCTTCCGAAGGATCCGTTGCTGATCGATCGGTTCGCAAGGCGTGGCTTCGACAATGGCGTCGTGCCGCCGGTGCTGGCAGCAGAGCAGGCCTTTATCGAGAACCCGCGCGACGTGACGCTGACTGGGGTGGAGGCGCTGTGATGGCATACTCGAACGCTGCCACCGACAAACTCTTCAATCTGCTTCCAGCCTATCTGCGCGACGAGGATGCCCGAAACGGCGGCGCGCTGAAGGCGCTTCTTGGCGTCGTCGAAACGGCTGCCGACGACATCGAGGACGACATTCGTCAGCTCCATGCCAATGCCTTCATCGAGACCTGCGAGCCCTGGGTCGTTCCGTATATCGGCGAGCTTGTCGGCAATATCAGGCTTTCCTCGACCGAAGCCGAGCCTGTTTCGAGCGCGGCGCGCGAGATTTTTCCAGATTTGCGCGGACCGCGGCTCGAGCCCCTTCCAGCGCTTCGCACAAGGGCCGACGTCGCCAAGACGATCTACTATCGCCGGCGCAAGGGCACCTTACCGATGCTCGAGGAGCTCGCTCGCGACATTACCGGCTGGCCGGCCCACGCCGTCGAATTCTTCGAGAGGCTTGTCTGGACACAAGCCGTTCGCAACCGGTTTCGTCCGGAAGCGCTCACACCTGACGTGCGCAAGGTCGAAAGCTGCCGGCGCCTGAATACGGCGTTCGACAGCATGAGCCACACCGTCGATGTGCGCCCGCCATCCCGCGGCGAAGGCTGGCACAACATCCGCAATGTCGGCTTTTTCCTCTGGCGCCTTGGCGCCTATCCGCTGAACAGGGCCACACCGAGACGCGTCGGCGACTTTCGCTACCACTTCAGTCCGCTCGGCAACCAGGCACCCTTATTTTCCGCAAGGCGACGCGAAGCCGTCGAGACCGGGCTCGCAACTGAACTCGACGTGCCGCAGGCGATCCATCCGGCGCGCTTTCACAAGGACCTCGCCGATAGTGCCGCAATGCCATCGCCACCCGACCATACCGAATTTTACGGCCCGTTCGACAAGACACCAGGTCAAACCGACGCTCCGGATCAGAGCATATTCATGGTGGTCGATGGTATCGAGGTGCCGGCCGCCTCTATCCGTTGCGCCGACCTGTCGACCTTCAGGCAGCCTGCAGACGCCACGGTCCTCATCGACGTGATACGTGGCCGCTTTGCCCTCGGCGCACTGTTTCCGACCGATCCCGTGGTGGAGATCAGCTACTACTACGGGTTCCCGGCCGACCTTGGGGGCGGACCGTACCAGCGTCAGGCATGGCTGACGGATCCCGTCCTGGCAGAGCTTGCCGCAACCTATCCGGTGGATACCAGCGGACTGCCCGGCACCTTCTCCACGATCGGTGCGGCCCTGCAGCAATGGAGGGACGACGACCGCCCGCGTGCGCTGATCCGCATCGGCGACAACCGGAGCTATGTGGAAGCCATTGCCATTGATCTTGACGTGTCACAGCGCGGCGAATTCCTGGCGATTGAAGCGGCAGACGGAATGCGTCCGCATCTTCAGCTGGCCGGAGCAATGACGGTCACAGGCAATCATCCTGACTTTGTCCTGACGCTCGGCGGGCTACTGATCGAGGGGCAGGTCCGTGTTGAAGACACGATTTCGCGACTTCGTCTTGTCCACAGTACGCTGGTGCCGGGTCTTGGCATCGTCGACGGATCGCCGCCGGCTGGCGACCCCAGCATCGTTGCGCTTTCCGGATCGCCGGCGACCCCTCTCAACGTAGGGCTTTCGGTTGAGCTGGCCTTTTCGATCAGCGGAGCGATCGCGATGCCCCGCCTTTCGCGCCATCTGATCCTGCTCGACAGCATTGTCGACGGAGGGCTCTTGGCAGCGCCCGACGATGCGGCGCCCGACACCACCGGTCCGATGCTTTATGCCGAGCGAAGCACAGTGCGCGGCACGGCAAACCTGCGCGGTATCGAGTATGCCTCAACCTCCATCTTCGAGAGCCAGGTTACCTGCGAGCGGGTGCAGGAGGGCTGTGTCCGGTTTTCCTACGTCCACCCTCTGTCGCGGGTGCCTCGTCGCTATCGCTGCCAACCCGATCTTGCCGAAGCCCTCGAGATCGAAGTCGTCGAGCAATCGGGTTCGGTCACTTCGGCTCAGCGTCAGCAGATCCGCGATCGCGTGCGATTGCGGCTGAAGCCCGAATACACCGCCGAACCATACGGCCAACCCGCTTACCTGCAGCTGGCGCTCGATGGGCCGCCGGAAATTGCAACGGGTGCCGAAGACGGATCCGAGATGGGTGCCTACTGCCATCTCAAGCAGCCGCAACGCGAGCGCAATTTGCGCACGCGTCTCGAAGAATACCTGCCCTTCGGCCTCGACTACGGCCTCATCTACGTGACCTGAGGAGAGTGACTATGTCCGGCGACTATTCACGGTTTACGCACGATGTCAGAAAGCGCTTTTCAAGTGTGCTCATCCAGCAGGGTCGCGTGCAGCTCGATTCCGACTGGAACGAGGCGGCCGACATTGCCCGGGAAAGGTTGAGGCTTCAGGCACTCGACACCTTCGGTCCTGTCGGTGTGCCGCATGCCACGACCCCTGATGCATTCAAGGTGACGGCACCGGTCGCCGATGATTTCAAACTTGGCGAGGGGCGCCTTTACGTCAATGGCCACCTCGCCGAGATCTTGCAAGGCGAGGCCGTCAGCTATCAGGCGCAGCCATTCCTTCCTGACCCACCGGCGATTGGCGGCGCCAACTACAATGTCTACCTGGATCTCTGGGAGCGGGAAGTCACCTATATCGAGGACAACGACCTCCTCGACAAGGCGCTTGACGGCGTGGACACGGCAACGCGCGTCCAGCAGGTATGGCAGGTGAAGACTGAGCCCGCCGCCGCACAGACGCCTGCTGCATGTGGCGCATTTACCGCAACTCCGCCTTCCGGCGGACGCATGTCCGTGGCGGCTGTTGCGCCTCCTGCGCCGGAGGACCCCTGCATTGTTCCGCCATTGACCGGCTATCGCGGCCTCGAGAACCGGCTCTACCGGATCGAGATCCAGACCGCCGGCCCACTTGGCACTGCATCGTTCACCTGGTCCAGGGACAATGGCTCCCTCGTCACGACCGTCGGCGAGATTGCGACCGCGTCTGGTAAGTCTTCGCTTACCGTTCACCGGACCGGTCGGGATCGTGTGACACGCTTTGCGGTCGGCGACTGGGTACTCGTCACCGATGATCACCGGGACCTTTATGGTGACGCCGGCGCGATGGCGCAGATCGACGATATAGACGAGGCGAACGCCATTCTCAGACTTGATCGGGCGATTGGCGCGACAGGACGGCCATTCGCAATCGCCCCCGCGGACCTGGTAGCACGCCACACCCGCGTCCAAAAATGGGATCAGTCCTCATCCGATCCCCTCGTCGGCGCAGACGGCACGATCGCGACTGCCGCAGGGCCGATTGCCATCGAGGAGGGTATCGAAGTCAGCTTCTCGACGGTGGGAAGTGAAGGGTTCCACATCGGAGACTACTGGCTTTTTGCCGCGCGCACCGCAGATGCTTCAGTGGAGGAGTTTACCGCGGCACCGCCGCGGGGCATCATCCATTCCTACGTGCAGCTTGCCGCGGTGAACGGCTCCGATGTCAACGATTGCCGGCCGCAACCCGAAACCAGCCAGGGATGCTGCACCTTCGTCCTGAACCCCGGCGACGATATCCAGCTTGCGATCGACCAGCTGCCCGCTTCGGGGGGATGTATCTGCCTCAAGACCGGGATCCACAGGCTCAGGGCGCCACTCTTCATCAGCCGCAATGACGTCAGTCTTCATGGCGAAAGCACCGGGGCAATCATCGAGACGGGCGAAGGCCCACTCCTGACGGTCTCCGGCCGTCGCCACAGGATCCACGAGCTGCAGTTCAGACGGCAGCGCGGCGGTCCGGCCATGATAAGCTTCGTGCGCGCCGAAGACTGCATTCTCGACGATTGCCTCATTTCAGGCGGCGGCGGGGAAGACGGTGGCATCGGCATTGCGATCACCAGCGCCCAACGCGTCGATATCAGGCGCTGCATGGTCTCCGGGACGGATGTGAATGTGCAGATCACAGGCAGCCGCACGCGATTGCTGAACATTGCCGATTGCTTCCTTGCCGGCATCAGGCGCGATGGTGCCGAGGATGGAGGACTACCCGGTACTGCGGGAATACTCCTGCAGGATGGCGGAGACTTCAGTCGGATCGAAGACTGCGTCATCGGTGGAACCGCAAACGGCATCGTCTGCCTGGAAAGGCAGATGGACGTTCCGCTCGAGGGGCTCACCATTACTGGCAACAGGATCGAGTGCGTCGCGTTCCGGCCAGTCCTTTCGGCACGCAACATGGGCATCGGCGTGATGGCCGAGAGCAGTATCGTCTCGTCCAATTCGGTGACTATGCAACGATCGCCAGAATTCGCGCCGGTGACCGCAATTGCAATCGGCGGCCTCGGCCTGAGGGTCGAGGACAACGAGGTCAGCATCACGTCGCCGCGCGGCAACGGCCAGCCAGGCATTGGCATCCATTTCGGCTGGAACGGCGAACAGGCAAATGTCATCACGGTCGATGGCCTGGTCGCGGGCAATCAGATCAGGGATGCCGAGGTGGGGCTTTTTGCGGAGGCGACGCGGTCCAGTTCGCTGTCCGCCAATGTGATCAGCTATCGTGTTCGGGAACGCGCATCGCTGGCAGCCGGCCTGCTGATCTTCAATAGCCATGGCAACCGGTTTGATGACAACAGGATCGATGGCACGAGCTTCGGTATCGTCGCAGTCTCCGGCGAGAACAACACGATCGAGCGCAACATCGTTGTGGGCGGCATTGTCGGGATCGGGATGGGCCGCGAGATCAATGCGTCCCTGTCATCGAATGATATTGATGGGCAGGAACGCTTCGGCATCTTCTGTTTCGACAGCCGCGGGCGCATGGTCGTTCACGACAACAGCATCGCCAGAACAGGAACCAGGACCAATGAGCTTCCCAAGATCGGTGTCTTCCTACTTGGCGTATCCGGGCAGGCGAGTGTCGAGCGAAACGAGGTGATCGACACGGGCATCGATGTGGATCTCAACCCCTCTCCGGGCGTTGCCATCGGCATTGCTGCCATCCTTTGCCTCGAGGCGGCGATCAGGGACAACATAGTCAACTACAGCGGCGGCTGGGACGGCATTCTCGAGAAACGTGGCCTCAACGTCGAAGACCGTGCCCTTCTGATGCAGGGGATGAGCCTGCCCAGCATCCTGCAGACCGATGGCACCACTGGCTATCCCGCCCTCGTGCAGGGCAACCGCTTCGAAGGCATTGGCTTTTCTGCGCTCGTACAATTCCTGGAGCGTGACCGCAACGATCCGCTCCTGCGGTTCGAGCGCATAAGCTTTTCGGATAACGACTGCATGCATCGCGTGCCCCGCGAGGCTGATGCGGCCGTTACGCTGCTTTTGAAGGGACGTCTCGCGCTTGTGTCAGCCAATGCCTTTCGGGCTTTCCCCGGGCAGCCCGCATGTGTCGACTTCCAGCAGATTACGCGGCCGATCTTTGTCGCCAACTATTTCGTTCGGGCTCCGATTAGCCCTGCGCCGATCCCGGCCGCAATGCTTGCAACCAACATAGACCTGTGAGGAGAAGACCATGGACATCGAAGAACTGCTCAAACAGCAATCGACCTGGGTCGACCGGTCTGTCGAGATGGCGATGGATATCACGCGACGCGGCGCTGGCACCACGCCTGAGGAGGCTGGCCTGGAACAGGACCGATCCATCCGTGATTTGGAAGTCCGGATCAGAAGTCTGGAGACGCGTCGGGAAGCGACGGTGAAGGCATTCGACACAGCCATCGAGGCCGCGCGAAAAACAATCTCCGACATTCAGTCAAATCGTCCGAGAGATGCTCCCCCGACGACGTCAAGAAAACCGACCGCGCCGAAAACAAGGTCACGTAAGAAATAGGCCGCGTTGAGACCATCCGCCTCGAGCCGACAGGCAAAAAGTCCGGGCCTGGCGTCAACCCCACACCAGCGCACTGACCAGGCGCCTCGCGCTCCAGGTGAAACCCGGTCGGTTAAAACCGGTTCCCGACTGCCCACCAATATCTGCACCAGCCTCATGCGTTCTGGCTTGTCTGCAGCGCTCGAAAGGCAACGCCTTCCTCAGGCGCTTTGCGGGCGTGGTCTGCTATGGCCCGCGGGCTAGCGCGGCATTTCTTGAATCTGCCTCAATTTTTCACGGGCCCGGCAGAGCGTCGCTCGACAATCCGCGACACCACACGGATGCTGCGTGGCGGCTGTTCCGGCGAGCGCGGCCGTCTTATGCGTTCCAGGAGCAGTTGCAGTGCCGCAGCACCTGTCTCTCTTCCTTCTTGCCTGACTGTTGTCAGCCCTGGCGAAATCTGGATCGCCGCGGAGAAGTCCCCGAAGCCAACGACGGAAACGTCGTCTGGAATACGAAAGCCCTGTCCAAGCAGTTCGGAAACAACGGTCACGGCAAGTCCATCATGAGCGCAGAAGAAGGCCGTCGGATGCACGCCTTTTCCTCGCAGTTCGCCGAGCGCCGTCGCAAACCCCGATTGCTCCTCGAACTGCATGACATGCAGTTGATATTCACTATTCTGTTCCAGGATCTCGCGCATGCCGTAGTAGCGCTCGTGGCGACCGCGATAGATCGGCAAGCCGTAAACATATGCAATCGATCTGTGCCCCAGGTTCGTCAGGTACCGCGCCACCGCCTGACCGGCCTCATGGTCGGAGCCGCTGACGCTGTCGATCTGCTGAAGGGGATCGGTCCAGCCGAGACGCACGATGGCGGCGCCGCCAGCCGCGGCGGCCCGCGCTATGCCTTCCGGTGTATGGGGACCAACAAGAATGAGCCCTGCGAAATTGGCGCTCAGCTCCTCCAGTGCCAGTTCGCTATGCGTCCAGCGAATTCTGATGCCAACGCCAAGCCGCTCAGCTTCCTCCTGGACTCCGGTCTGGATCTGGACGTTGAGTTCGCTGTTGACGGGGTCGATGTCATAGAAGACGACAGCGATCTCTTCGCTGTCCGACGCCTTGGTGCGGATGACTGGCTTAGTATAGCCAAGTCTTTCCGCGACTTCCGAAATGCGCTTTCGCGTCTCCTCACTGACACCAGACTTGCCGGCGAGCGATCGCGAAACGGCATATTTGGAAAGTCCGACCTCGTCGGCGATGGCCTGGATAGTCACTTTCGTCTTGGTCTGCATATCCGCCTCTTTCCTCGCCGCAGCCAATGATCTGGCGTCCGCAGAAAATAATCTAACATAACGCTTTACCTAACAAAACTCCTATGTAAACCTCATTAACGTCCAAACAATAACAAAAATTAAGGACGCTTTTAGGAGGAGATACCCATGCTTAAGCTGAAACGCCGTGCGTTTCTGGCCGGGACTTCGGCCGTTTTCATTCTTCCAGCCCTGCCAAGCTTCGCCGGCGGCTACAATGAGGCGGCCAGCCTCAAGGAGCAGGCAGCCAAGGGCGCGCTGCCGCCGGTCAAAGACCGGCTGCCCGAGAACCCGCTCGTGATCAAGCCGGTCGAGAGCGTTGGCAAGTACGGCGGCGACTGGAAGCTCGCCCTTGTCGGCGGCGGCTCCCTGTCACACCTGTTCCGCTATCAGGCCTATGAGCCGCTGGTGCGATACACTCCCGATTGGTCCGGTATTACTCTCAATGTTGCCGAGGCTTTCGACGGCAACGAGGATGCCACGGTTTACACCATCCGCCTCCGCAAGGGCATGAAGTGGTCGGACGGCAAGCCCTATACGACGGCCGACGTCAAATTCTGGTACGACACGGTCCTGACCGACAAGCGCGTTGCCATTACCGGGCAAGGCCACTGGAAAACCGACGGCAAGCCGGCCAAGCTCGACATTGTCGACGAACAGACGTTCAAGGTGACGTTCCCGAGGCCAAACGGCCTGTTTCCCCTTCAAATGGCCTGGTCCAACAATGACCACACGACCCGCTGTCCCAAGCACTATCTCGAGCAGTTCCACATCGACTACAATCCGAAGGCCGACGAGGTGGCCAAGGAGCGTGGCTTCCAGAGCTGGATCGCTGCGTTCCAGTCAATGGCCGGTTTCCAGGACGACAATTCCTTCTTCCTGAACTCGTCCGCAAAACCCTGTCTGTTTGCCTGGAAGTTCACGGTTGCGCCTGGAGAAAACACCGAACGGGCGGTCGCCGAGCGCAATCCCTACTACTTCAAGGTCGACACGGACGGGAACCAGCTCCCTTATATGGACCGTATCGTCTACCAGATGGTCGCCGATCCGCAGGTCTTGCTCCTGAAGTCGATGCAGGGCGAAATCGACATGATGGACCTGTACATCGCAACGCCTAACAACAAGGCGGTCCTTTATGATGCACGCCAGCAGGGCGGATATGACTTCTATACGCTGACCTCGACCGAGGCCAATGTGATGACGTTCATCTTCAACCTCAATCACGAGGACGAGACAAAGCGGGCGCTCTTCCGCAACAAGAATTTCCGTGCGGCAATGTCGACTGCACTCGATCGCCAGACATTGATCGATGCGGTCCTCGTTGGGCAAGGCGCGCCGGCGCAGCCATCCATCAAGCAAGGCGACCCTCTCTACAACGAGCAGCTTGCCACGCAGTTCACCGCCTTCGATGTCGAAAAGGCAAACGCCATGCTCGACGAAATCATTCCGAAACGGGATGATCAGAACTTCCGGCTGGATGACAAGGGCCGCCGCCTTACGATCATCTTCGAAATCGACCAGGCCCGCGCGATCTTTCTCGATCTGTTCCAGCTTGTGATCCCCATGTTCCAGGCCGTTGGTATCGACGCGCAAATGCGCACGATGGACCGGTCCCTGTGGGAGACACGGGTCAGGCAGGGACGCAGCTTCGACGCAACAGCCCACCAGTTCGGAGCAAACGGCGGCGTCGCGGCCATGCTCGACCCGCGCTACTACGCACCAACCGATAGCAACGCGTTTTATGCGCCGGCCTGGGCTCTCTGGTATGTTGATCCGACGAATGCCAATGCAGAAGAGCCGCCCGCTGAGACCAAGAAACAGCTGGAACTTTATAACCAGCTCAAGGCGAAGCCTGACAAGGCTGGGCAGCAGGAGATCATGAAGCAGCTGCTTCAAGGTGCGGCCGAGAACTTCTACGTCTTCGGGATTTCGCAACCCCCGGACAGCTACGGGATCGTCAGGAACGAGATGAAGAACACCACGAAGACCATGCCGAGCTCGTTCGGCTGGCCGACCCCGGCTCCGACCATGCCGGAACAATTCTACAAGGCCTGACGGACAACCAACAATCAGATCTGCCGAGGCGCCTGCAAGGGCAGGCGCCGAGCGCTACCTCTTTGTCAACAATTCGGATCACGGATATGCTTGAAGCAAGACGACAGAACATCGACTCTCTGAGGACGCCGGAGTGGTACAAAACCGCGACGCGCTGGACGCAGTTGACCTTCGTTGAAGACGACCCCGTCCGCTACGACCCGGCGTTCTGGATCGACGTGTTCAAGCGTACCAAGTCCAATGCGGTCTGCCTCAGTGCCGGCGGCTACATCGCCTTTTATCCGAGCGAAATCCCCTACCATTACGTCTCGCAGCACCTCGGGGACACCGACATTTTCGGTGCCCTTGTCGATGCCGCACGCAAGCTCGACATGCATGTCATGGCCCGCGTCGACCCGCACGCAATCCACGCTGATGCGGCCAAGGCGCATCCGGAATGGGTGATGATCAACGCCGATGGCTCGCCCCGCGAGCACTGGGCCTATCCTGACATTTGGGTCACAAATGCCTACGGCGAATACAACACCGTCTTCATGCCCGAGGTCGTCAAGGAGATTGTCCGCAAATATGATATCGACGCGATCTTCGCCAATCGCTGGCAGGGACATGGGGTCGATTACAGCGAGGACAGCGCCCGCCGCTTCAAGAACATGTTCGGCCACGCTCTGCCGGTCAAGGCAGACGCCCAGGATCCGGCTTGGCAGGCCTGGCTGCAATGGCGCAGACGCGTCCTGACGGATATCATCGCCCAGTGGGACGATGCCGTGAAGGCGATCAAACCCCATGCGAGCTTCATTCCGAACATGGCGGGATCGTCACTGATGGAATTCGATCTCGACGTCATCAAGAAACATTGCCCGTTCCTCGTCGTCGACCACCAGGGACGCCGCGGCGTCGAACTTGGATGGTCGGCCGGACGCAATGGCAAGCGGATCCGCGCTACCTTCCCCGATCGCCCGGTCGTGCTCATTACCTCGATCGGCCCGGAGGAGGAATACCGCTGGAAGGATGCCGTGACGGCACCGGAGGAAATGCAGCTCTGGGTCAACGACGGTACGGCGCACGGGCTGTATGCCTGGTTCACCAAGTTCAACGGTGTCGTGCCCGACAAGCGCTGGGTGGAGCCGATCGCTGACTCCTTCCACCTTCAGGCTGCCGTCGAACCGATTTTCGAGGCGACCGCACCGACCGCCGAGATCGCAGTGATCGATCCATCCACGACGCTTCGCCACTGGGCTCCCGAAGAGCGGAACAACGGCGAAAAGCACGATCTCGGATTCTACCACGCGCTGGTCGAGGCGCGCCTGCCTTTCGAACTTCTGTCCGACCAGGTTCTGACAAAGGAGAACCTTGATCGCTTCAAGGTGATCGTACTTGCCAACGCCGCATGCCTCTCCGACGCGCAGATCGAGACCATCCGGCAATATGTCGATCGCGGCGGCAGTGTCGTTGGCGCCTTTGAGACCTCGCTCAGGGACGAGAACGGAAAGCTGCGAAAGAACTTCGGACTGTCTGATGTATTCGGAGCGACATTCGTTTCCGGACCTCGCGGCATCGTCAAGAACACCTATGTCGCACTGTCGGCAAACCACCCGCTCAACCAAGGCTACGATGGTGCCGAACGGATCATGGGCGGAACGCGCCTCATCGATGTCGATGTCAACGGCGAGGCCGTTACGCCCTTCCTCTATGTGCCTGACTTCCCGGATCTTCCGATGGAGGAAGTCTATCCGAGGGAGGAGCCGAAGGGTGCCGGCGTCATCGCACGCGAGACCGGCAAGGGCGGCCGCGCGGTTTTCGTCCCATGGAACATTGGCGAGATCTTCTGGGAGGTCATGGCTGCTGACCACGGACGGCTGATCGCAAATGCCGTTCGCTGGGCGCTCGGCAAGGCCCCGCGCATCACCGTGACAGGTCCAGGGGTCCTTGATCTCGCCTTGAGAGAAAATGCCGAAGGCGTGGCGCTGTCGATGCTCAACCTGACAAATCCGATGATGATGAAGGGTCCGGTTCGCGAGAACTACCCGCTCCCCGCACAGACGGTCTCGTTGGAGATCCCGGATGGAAAGTCCGTTGCGAAGGCGTGGCTGGTCCTGGCGGATCGCGCGGCACCCTTCAACATCAAGGATGGCCGAGCAGAAATCGAAGTTGCTGCGATCGACCGGCTAGAGGTGCTGCACGTCACCTGGAAATAAAAGCTGTAAGAGTCTCCGCCCCGGCTTGGAGGAGCCGGGGCGGAGAGAATACCTGGCAACAGGCGCCTGCAGACGCCTGTCTCGAGGGAGGAGAGACCATCTCATGCTTGCTTATATTCTGAAGCGCATCCTTTACATGATCCCGACCTTGATCGGCATGTCGCTGATCTCCTTCATGATCATCCAGCTGCCGCCCGGCGACTACCTGACCTCGATGATCGCCACCATGAGCGAAAGCGGCCAGGCCGTCGATCCAGCCCAGATCGCCAGGCTGAAGGAAATCTACGGCTTCGATGACCCGTTCTGCATCCAGTACCTCAAGTGGATGTGGGGGATCGTGAGCCGCGGTGACTTCGGATGGTCGTTCGAATGGAACCAGCCCGTTTCAGGACTGATCTGGGCGCGCATGGGCTCGACGCTGGTGATCTCGCTGCTGAGCCTCGTCTTCGTCTGGATCGTTGCCTTGCCAATCGGGATTTATTCGGCGGTCCGTCGTCATTCCGTCGGCGATCACGTCTTCACCTTTCTCGGCTTCATCGGACTGGCGATCCCCAACTTCATCCTTGCGCTGGCGTTGATGTACGTCGCTTACCGTTTTCTCGGTCAGAGCGTCGGAGGCCTGAATTCGCCTGAATTCGCCGAGGCGCCATGGTCTTTCGCAAAGGCCATCGACTTCCTCAATCACCTGTGGATTCCGATCATCATCATCGGTGCATCCGGCACCGCCGCCCTGATCCGCATCCTGCGCGCAAACCTGACAGACGAATTGCACAAGCCCTACGTCGTGACGGCGCGCGCCAAGGGTCTTCCTGAATACAAGGTCATTTTGAAGTATCCCGTGCGCATCGCATTGAACCCCTTCGTCTCGGCAATCGGATGGGTCCTGCCGCATCTTGTCTCCGGCGTTACGATCATTGCGATCGTGCTCAACCTGCCGACGGCAGGCCCGCTCCTGTTCCGCGCCCTTGTTTCGCAGGACATGTACCTGGCAGGCAGCTTCATATTGCTTTTGTCTGCGCTGACACTGGTGGGCGTCCTGCTGTCCGACCTGCTGCTTGCTCTCCTCGATCCACGCATCCGGTTCAACTGAGGAGGCCGCCATGACCGCGAACAAGAATATATCCGTCAACGAGGTTCACCCTCAGGCCGCACTGGAGGGTCCCTCGATCAGCCCGCTCAAACAGGGGCGCACCGTCTCGACCGCGGCTGTCGGCCCGTGGCGGCTCGTCTTCGGAAAGCTGGTCCGCCAGAAGGTTGCCATGGTCGCGGGTGCGATCATTGCGCTGCTCTATCTGGTTGCCATCTTCGCAGAGTTCCTGGCCCCGGCGTTGCCGGCGACCGCCAAGCCCCAGTACACCTATGCTCCACCACAGGCGATCCGGTTCTTCGCCACCAATCCCGACGGCAGTTCCGAGTTCAATCTCCACGTGAAGGGCTACAAGGTCGAGATCGACAAGGTCGCGTTGCGTCGTACCTTTGTGACCGATGACACGAAGGTCGTCCCGATTGGGTTCTTCGTGAAAGGCCCCGCCTACAAGCTCTGGAACCTCATTCCTTCGACCACGCATTTCATCGGACCGATCAATCCGGGCGACCCGATGTATCTGCTCGGCGCCGACCGGCTTGGCCGCGATGTCTTCTCACGGCTCGTCTACGGCACGCGTATCTCAATGTCGATCGGTCTCGTCGGCGTGGCAATGTCCCTTGTCCTCGGGGTGGTCATCGGTTCGATATCCGGTTTTTACGGTGGCTGGGTGGACACGGCGATCCAGCGGGTCATCGAGGTGATCAGCGCGATGCCGACGATCCCGTTGTGGCTCGGACTGGCTGCTGCAATTCCACTGACATGGTCGCCCGTCAGCGTCTACTTCGTCATCACCGTCATCGTCTCCCTGCTTGGCTGGACTTCGCTTGCCCGCGAGGTGCGTGGTCGCTTCCTGGCCCTTCGAAGCGAGGATTTCGTCACGGCGGCGAAGCTCGATGGCTCCAGCGAAATGCGGCTGATCTTCCGGCATATCCTTCCCTCGCTGACGAGCCACATCCTTGCGGTCGTCACGCTTGCGGTGCCAACGATGATCGTCGCCGAGACGTCGCTCTCGTTCCTTGGTATCGGTTTGAAGGCACCGGTCGTCAGTTGGGGTGTCCTGCTCCAGGATGCACAGAACATCCGCACGGTAGCGACTGCTCCGTGGTTGCTGATCTGGCCGTCGCTGGCGGTGGTGGTCGCCGTTCTTTCGTTCAACTTCTTTGGTGACGGACTGCGCGATGCGGCCGATCCCTACGACAATTGAGGAGGAAACCATGTCCGACAAACCCGACGACGTCGTCCTCAGTGTCGAAAACCTGTCGATCGATTTCAGCCTTCGCACCCATATCCTGCATGCCGTCGAAAGGGTCAGCTTTCAGCTGCGCCGCGGCAAGACGCTGTGCCTCGTCGGAGAAAGCGGTTCGGGCAAGAGCGTGACAGCGCGGTCGCTTCTCCAGATCGTCGACCGGCCCGGCCGCATTGTCGCGGGTCGCATCGTCCTCAAGGAAGCAACTGGCGAGACCGATATCGCCGCACTTGCTCCGACCAGCCGGGCAATGCGGGCCATCCGCGGCAAGCGCATCGGCCTGATCTTCCAGGAGCCGATGAGTTCCCTGTCACCCGTTCACACCATCGGCTCGCAGATCGTGGAGGCGATCAGACTGCACAGCGATCTCGACAGGAAGGCCGCGCGAGCGCGCATGATCGACCTTTTGCGCCAGGTCGAGATTCCAAATCCTGAAACCATGGGCGATCGCTATACCTTCGAATTCTCAGGGGGCATGCGACAGCGCGCTATGATCGCAATGGCGCTGGCTGCAAATCCCGACATCCTGATTGCCGATGAACCGACGACAGCACTCGACGTGACCACCCAAGCAGAGATTCTCGACCTCATCA